>VOFE01000410.1_pt1 | contig 46431 bp, 73 predicted proteins | sample 5384071 | NCBI WGS metagenome assembly VOFE01 (sample SAMN12384724, study PRJNA508395) | human gut metagenome | isolation source: healthy gut D | host: Homo sapiens
TATGTTTCCCGTTCCTTGGTGGCGAATGCCGAAGCCAAAAGGGAAAGCTTCGTGCGGTCGGTGAAGCTGTGCGACAGGCTCAATGTGCCGAACAGCGTACGGAAGAGGTCCTCTTCCTTTCCGTCGAAATATACACGGAAAGACTTGACATCCTGCATCGTGCCGAAATTGGTTTGCCGGTTCGTCGGCAGGAAGTCATATTGGTTCTGGGAGATGTTCCCGATGAAATCCAGGCTCCAACGTTTGTTGGGCGACCAACTGATATAAGTCTGGTAGTCGAGGAAACGCGGGCTGTATTCTCCTTTGGTTTCCAACGACCCCAACATATACTGGTTGGTCTTGTAACGTACACCGTGGGTCATGCTGAAGTTCTTTTGGCATAACCTACATAGAGGCCGGCTCCCAAAAGGCTGGCCGAAACCGAAGCTTCAAACTTCTTGGGCTTCTTGTAAGTAATGTCCAATACGGACGACATTTTGTCCCCGTATTTGGCGTCGAAACCTCCGGCCGAGAAGTTGATGCTTTCCACCATGTCGCTGTTGATGACGCTCAGTCCTTCCTGTTGTCCGGAACGGATGAGCATGGGACGGTAAACTTCCACTCCATTGATATACACACTGTTTTTCATCAAAGCTTCCGCCCCTTACGTTATATTGCGAACTCAACTCATTGTGCGTGCTGACTCCCGCTTGTGTAGCCACCAGTTCCTCTACGGCATTTCCGGTAGTGGAGGGCAGCCGTTTCAGGTTTTCGGCATTCAGATGTTGCGTGGAATTCATTTGCCGCCGTACTTCCTTTACCGTTACTTCACCCATGTCGATGCTTTGGGTTTGCAGGGTGATGTTGAGCCGCAAGCTGCCTTTGGGACGGACCAGTGTTTTTTTCTTGGTTACGTAACCTATCATGCTGAACGACACGGTCACCGTGTCGGCAGTGGAGAATTCCAGTTGGTAACGCCCCTTGCAGGTCTGTGGTAGTACCTGCGGCCTGGCCATCGACTTTTACTACGGCAAAAAAGTACCGGGTTTTGTTCATCGTCGATGACCCTTCCCGACAGTTTTACTTTGTCTTGGGCGGCAACGTGCAAGGCCATAAGGGTCAGCAGGAAAAGGCAGAATATGGATTTGAAAAGTCTTGTCTTCACTTCGTTGTTTGTCTACTTACGCTTTTTAAATAACGCAAAAATACGCTTTTTTGTATAAAGAACCGTCGATTTATTTGGTGAAACTGTCGATTCCGTCCGGATTTCTTTTCTTCGTAATAGGGAAATCATGTATCTTTGCGCAATGTGACAATAAATATAAGGATAAGGAAATGGAAAAAGTTTAGCGAGCTGATTCGCATCCGTCGTAGCATGCGGAAGTTTACGGAAGAAGAGTTGAACCAAGACGAAGTGGTGGCTTTGTTGCGTGCGGCGCTGATATCCCCTTCTTCCAAGGGAGTACGTCCTTGGGAGTTCGTGGTCGTGGACAATAAGGAATTGTTGCAACAACTGGCGCATTGCAAGGAGCACGGAGCCGAACTGGTGGAAGGTGCTCCCTTGGCGGTAGTCGTCTTGGCCGACCCGACGCAGAGCGACGTGTGGGTGGAAGACGCTTCGGTGGCTACGACCATGATGCTGTTGCAAGCTGAGGATTTGGGTCTGGGTGCTTGTTGGGTACAAATCCGGAACCGTACAATGGCGGATGGAAAACCTGCGGAGGAGATGGTGCGGGCCATTCTGCATATTCCGGAGCATCTAAGGGTGCTTTCCATCGTGGCTGTGGGCCATAAGGAATGGAACGCAAGCCGTTCAATGAAGACCGGTTGCAGTGGGAGAAAGTGCATATCAATACCTTTGACGCACCGGAAGAATGAAAATTGTCTGGATCGGTGCCGGTAATTTGGCTACGCAGTTGGGGAGGCTCTGCACCGTGCAGGCCATGAAACGTTGCAGGTGTTCAGCCGTACGATGGCTTCTGCCGAAGTTTTGGCCGGACGTTTGGGATGTCTGGCAACGGATGACCTTGATGCCGTGGTGCCGGGTGCGGATGTGTATATCTTCTCCGTGAAAGATGGAGTGTTAGAGGGCTTGGTGTCCCGTATCGCTCCTCGGACAGGAGATGCCTTGTGCCTGCATACGGCAGGGAGTATGCCGATGGATGTTTTCCGTGGTCACGCCCATCGTTATGGCGTGTTGTATCCCATGCAGACATTCTCTAAAGATTGTCCGGTGGATTTCAAGGAGATTCCGGTCTTTGTGGAAGCATCCACCCTGATGTGCTCGCACAGACGGAGCAGTTGGCACGTTCTGTCTCGGACAGGGTGGAGGAGATGAGTACGGGAGACGCCGCCGTCTCCATCTGGCAGCGGTATTTGCTTGCAATTTTGTGAACCATTGTTATGCTTTGGCTGCGGATGTATTGGGCAGGGACGGCATACCGTTCGATGTGATGTGGCCTTTGATAGACGAGACGGCACGGAAGGTCCATCGCCTTCCGCCCGTGGAGGCACAGACGGGACCGGCTGTGCGTTACGATCGGAATGTGATGGATCGCCAGTGCGCCATGCTGGACGGCGAACCGGAGCGGAAAGCACTCTATGAAATGATGAGCCGGAGCATCCATGCTTTGGCTTTGAGGAATGAAGCGGAAAGGAAAGAAACAAATGATTAATTACGATTTAAGGAAGATAAAGGCGTTGGCTTTCGACGTGGACGGTGTGCTGAGTGCCGAGACCATTACGTTGCATCCCGGGGGAACCGATGCGTACGGTCAATATCAAGGATGGCTATGCCTTGCAATTGGCTGTCAAGTCGGGCTTACATGTGGCCATTATTACCGGGGGACGTACCGAATCGGTGCGTAAACGGTATGAGGGATTGGGCATTCCGGACGTGCATTGGGGATGTGCCGTGAAGATAAAGACATACGAAGCCTTTTGGAACGTTATGGATTGCGGGACGAGGAAGTGCTTTACATGGGCGACGACATCCCTGATTATGAGGTCATGCAGCGTTGCGGCTGTCCTTGTGCACCGGCCGATGCGGCTCCGGAAATCAAGGCTTTGGCGGTTTATATCTCCCATTTGAAAGGGGGGATATGGATGCGGGCGCGACGTGATAGAACAGGTGTTGAAGGCGCAAGGCTTGTGGTTGAAGGATGAAAAGGCTTTTTGGTTGGTAGTAAAACAATGGAAAATATGTTGGAGAACTTGAAGAAATTCCGTCTGGTCTTGGCCAGCAATTCCCCGCGCCGGAAAGAACTTTTGGCGGGGTTGGATGTGGATTATGAAGTGAGAGTGTTGCCGGGCATCGACGAGTCTTATCCGGACGGGTTGTCAGGGGAAGAAATTCCGAAGTACATTTCCCGCAAGAAAGCGGAAGCGTATGAAGCCATTATGCAGCCGGACGAGTTGATTATCACGGCTGACACGATAGTCTGGACGGATGGGAAGGTTCTGGGCAAGCCGAAAGACGAGGCCGAAGCCAAGGATATGTTGCGCCGCCTGTCCGGACGTACGCATCAGGTGATAACCGGGTGACACTGGTAACAGCCGGAAAGAAAAAGACTTTTGCGACGGTCAGTGAAGTGACTTTCGACGAGTTGTCGGATGAAGAGATAGCGTATTATGTGGCGCACTACCGTCCGTTGGATAAAGCCGGGGCATACGGCATTCAGGAGTGGATCGGCTATGTGGGAGTATCTTCCCTCAGTGGTTCTTATTTCAATGTCATGGGATTGCCGGTGCAACGTTTGTATAAGGAATTAAAAACATTATAAAAAAGATAAAGAGACGAATGGAAATGAAATCTTTGATGCGTCTGGCATGTTTGGGTGCGGTGGCTATGGCCTTTGTAGCTTGCGAAGAAGACAAGCATATTTGTACTTTACCGTCGTTTGCCGGTTTCCGTATTGAACCTACGGTATGGAATGCGGGAGATTCGGTTACGATTACGGCAGTACAGCAAAGTTTGGGGGATTTATTGTATAAGGCTGAATACCATTGGAGTGTGGAATGTACGGATACGACTTTCACTAAAGATTATAATGTGGTGTATGATGCGGATAAATCCAATCCATATATTGGTATCCGGCTTCCGGACGATTTTCGCGGTAGAATGGCCAAAATAAACTTTAGCGTTCAGTATAGTTATTCGGCTACGGCTCCGCAATCGGCACCGAGTGGCTCCAACAGCGGACAATCAGGTGTTTACGGTAGTATTACGACTACGGCAGCCAGCCAGCTTTATGGGACGGGGCGTGGTTCATATACTCTTTCTTGGTAACAGTCTGTGGAGAGGATTTGATTTTAGATAGCGATGGAAAGGATTTTATTTGTTTGCCTTGGAAATATCTGCCGGTCTCCGGCTGCCGAAGAAGTCATGCGGAGGTTGGTGAATGATGCCGGTTTGGAGCATGAGTTCTTCTTGGATTCCGCCGGTTTGATAGACTATCATGAAGGAGAACCCGCCGATGCCCGTATGAGGGCACATGCAGCACGCCGAGGGTACCACATTACCCACATTTCACGTCCGGTGCGGTATGATGATTTCTTTGATTTCGATTGGATTGTAGGAATGGACGACCGCAACATCAGTAAGTTGAAGTCTTTGGCGCCCGGGTTGGAGGAAGAAAAGAAAGTCGTACGCATGACGGACTATTGTCGGCTAAAGGTAGTAGACCATGTGCCCGACCCTTACTATGGAGGCGACAGCGGATTCGAGAATGTTCTCGACATACTGGAAGATGCTTGTGCCGGTTTGTTAGATACGTTGCGTGGTGTCCGTTAACGGGTATGCAACGTGTCCCACATCCGTTTGTAATCTTCGGCCAGTCCTCCTTCTCCGTTTCTTTGTATAGGAAGGTAGGTCGTGGCCGGTCTTTTTCATAACTTCCACCACTTTGTCGAACGATACTTGGTGTGCCCCGTCAGTCAGCATGGCATACGAATTGGCATCCATGGCACGGGCGGCAGCGTAGGCATTGCGCTCGATGCGGGGATTTGCACCAAACCGCAAACAGGGTCGCAGGTCAGTCCCAAATGGTGTTCCAATCCCATTTCGGCTGCATATTCGATTTGTGCCGGTGTGCCTCCGAACAACTGGGCTGCGGCAGCGGCCGCCATGGCACAAGCTACGCCCACTTCTCCTTGGCATCCTACTTCAGCACCGGATATGGATGCGTTTTTCTTCACGATGTTTCCGAAAAGGCCGGCTGTGGCCAAAGCTCTGAGGATACGTTGGTCGCTGATATGCCGCGATACGGAGAGATGGTATAACACAGACGGCAGTACGCCGCAGGAGCCGCAAGTGGGGGGCCGTGACGATTTTTCCACCTCCGGCATTCTCTTCGCTGACGGCAAGGGCGTATGCGAAAAGCAATCCGCGCGTACGCATGGAATGTTGGTAGCCGTCGGCACGGACGTAATAAGACGTGGCCTTCCTTCTCAATCCCAATGGGCCGGGTAACACGCCTTCATGTTCCAGTCCGTTCCGTACGGCCTGTTGCATGGTGTTCCACACTTCTTCCAGATAGTCCCAGATGTCTTTTCCTTCGCATTCTTCTACATATTCCCAATAACTCTTTCCGGTATGCATGCACCAAGCCAGGATTTCTGTGGCAGAGTTCATAGGGTATATTTCTTCAAACGTCAGGTTCTGTTTTCCCTCTTCACCCAGTGCTCCTCCGCCGATACTGAACACAGTCCAATTCTCTGTGATGTGTCCTTCTGCGTCGAATCCTTGAAACTTCATGCCGTTCGGATGGTAGGGAAGGAAAGTCTTAGGTTTCCAAATGATTGTAGTGCGTGGTTCGTCCAATACGTCGAGAATCGCTTTGTCTGTCATATGTCCTTTTCCTGTAGCGGCCAGACTGCCGTAGAGGGTTACTTCAAAACGTACGGCCTTCGGATTGCGTTCCAAAAAAAGGGTGGCGGCCTTACGCGGAGCCATGGTATGACTGCTCGACGGGCCGTAGCCGATACGGTATAGTTCTTTCAGAGTTATCATTGTAAGCGTTGTTTTTGTCTGCAAAGGTAGGGAAAATCCCATATTATTTATTACTTTTGCCTGTATTTTAAAATGGAATGGATATGTTGACAGCTACACGTAGGGAATGGAACGAATTATATGTGTTTTCAACCTCTTGGCTCAAGGAGGGATAGTCTTGGGCAATGAAGAGGGGCTACCTTCCGGTCGTGTGTTGCCTATTTTTTCAGGTAACGCGGCAGGAACATGACGGAGAGCGTCGTTACACGGTAGAAGAGACCGACATCCATGTCGAAGGGGAACAGATGGACGAACGTTTTCCGCGTGAAGACTTCGGCACAGTGGCGGCTATGATTCTCGATACGTTGAAACGGGAACGGAACGAAGAGGTGGAGGCACCCGAAGGGGGTGGAGGGCTTTCTCGATGCACTGAAGATTTATGACATGGAAGCCCGGACGGATGACCGTACCGATTTCTACATTACTTTTCATGACAGCAGTTTCCCACCCGTGGGATTCCCGCATCTATTCCGTCTTTGCGCCATGATGCCCTTGTTGGATGGCGGACGGACGGCCAATCTGAAAATTCGAGCAGGGGAGGTATCCGTTTCTCCCAACCGGCGGTCAACAAAATCAATTATACGGACGACCCGGACAATCGAACGAGGTGGCACGCCGCATGCTTTACATCGAGAGTATGGGCGGCGTGTTGAAATACAATGACGTGGCCGATAAAGTGTTCCGCAGTAACCTTTGCATGATAGACCTCAACTTACCTCGCGTGTTGGCCGAGATGGTACGTCTGATGCATTTGGACAACATAAGCCGGGTGGACGAACTGACGGAACTCATAGAGGAGCGGAACCCGTTGAAAATAAAAGAAGAGTTGATTCGCAAACACAGGTATTACCGCTACAAGATGAAAGAGTTCCTGTTGGCTTTGGCGTTAGGCATGCGTCCGGCCAAGCAGTATAACGGGACGGATTCGGCTGTGGCCGGTTTCGTGATGGTGGATGCGGAGGGACGTATGGTGGCCTATCGTAAGACGGAGCGTCAGGTCTTTGCCGATTTTCTGTCCAAGCATACCCGTTTGGAGAAAGGACATCCGGAAAAAGACAAGTATGGTTATTTGGGCGTGAAAATCGTGCTTACTATTTGAAGTTGAACTTAAAGATAAGTTTTGTGAAAAGATGAAGATCGATCATGTGGCTATGTATGTGAGGGATTTGGAAGTGGTAAAGGATTTCTTTGTGCGTTTTTTCGGTGCCGTTTCTAATGAAATGTATCATAATCCCCGGACAGGCTTGAAGTCCTATTTTTTAAGTTTTTGGCAATGGAGCCAAGTTGGAAATCATGACACGTCCGGATTTGTCGGTCCTGGGAAAAGATATTTATCGTACGGGATATATTCATTTGTCGTTCAGCGTGGGGAGTGAGGAACGGGTGAATAGTCTGACTGCTAAATTACAATCAGCCGGGTACGAGGTTATCAGTGGACCACGTTTTACAGGCGATGGGTTCTATGAAAGTTGTGTTCTGGATTCCGAACACAATCAAATAGAGATTACCGTGTGAAATCAGAGGAGGTTTACCAACCTTCTCTGATAGTCTTTAAATCATCTTTCATTTTTCGAAGCCTTATCGGTTCTTTTTCAGACGTGGTTTCTTCTATTATTTATCTTTGAAATCGCTTTTGAAGTGAGTGACATTTTCAATTTCTCCGGAATACCCGAAGAGCTGTATTTTCAATCGTTCGTCCTCCGATATGCAGTTGCTTTATGGTCAATTCTTCGATGTCGGAGAAGACGGCTGAAGGCTTTGTTGTGGGTTTCACGAAATAAAGATTCTGTAACACTACTTTTCGTATCATGTGCCGGTTGTCTTTTGTGGCAGGGATAAGTGCCCATTTCTTTGCAGGAGTCCAAAAAGGAACTGTTCTTGACGACAAGCTCCCCCGTTTGCCGGCAAATCGGAGTTTTCATAGAATTGGACCCTGATGTCTCCGCCCGCTTTCCTTCCTGTTATGGAATGGAAATTATCAAAGTAATACCCTTTTATAGTCCTGCTGTTGGAACCGCCCTGAGGTTTGCCGACCAAGACGTTTCCTCCGATGCGTATGCAATGTGCCGTACGTGTCCATCCGATGGCATTGTTGACGCGGATATTCTCCGAAGCTCCGTCGCGGCTCCATTCCATCCGGTCTTTGTTGTAAACACCTGCTGCTGCAAACGTATTACGTATTTCTGCCGGATTGTCGTCTGTGTTTGTGAGGTTGATGGATGGATTCTCCCTATAAGTACGTATTGGGAATTCGTTCGAAGGGTTATAGTGGCCGGTTGCGAAAGTATCATCATTGCCCAACGTAATGGCACCATTAACAGTGATGTCTTTTCCGCTTGATAGGTTGAGGCCGTCTATCCATCCATGGTTATAGGGCGACAACCCCTTAATGTTGTTTAGTTTTATGTTGGTGGCATCATGTGTTTCCCAATTCCATTGCTGGCTGTCACGTATATATGTGTCGTTGAATGTGATATGGCTTGATTTCTTTATTACGGCTCCTCCCTGGTGTGGGTGTTTCGTGCGTCCTTCCTGTCCATTGCGAAAGTAAAGCAACCTTGTCCGTCATGCATGCCGCGTCCGGAAATGGTCACAAAACAAGAGTTCGCAATGTATATGGCAGGTTCGTTGGCTTCCCGGCATTCTTTCAAACGGTTAATCATGAGCGCATTTTCATCAGTGTAAACGAAAAGGGGCTTTCCTCCCTTTTTATGGTCTCCGTTCCAGTTGACGATACGAAGTCCCGACCATATATAAGTTCCGGCCGGTATGTAGAGCGTATTGAGTTCCGGTGTGTTCCTGATTGCCTCAATGCGGCTTGCAGGGCATCAGAGACGTCATTCCGGTTTCTTGCCCTCATGTCCGGGAATGCTACAATTCGGTTGGTGTAGGGGACGAATACTCCCTTTTCGTAATTCCACGTGAACGTTTTCTCGTCGTTCAGGCTGGCGTCTGCGATACTTCCCGCAGGACGGCATGCTTGTCCGGCAATGTCTGTGATTGGATTGTTCTTTAAGTAATTTTCTGCAAATGCTTTAAAATTAAGAACATTAGGACTTTCCAATGAAGGACGTTCCGCCAAGTCTTCCAAGGGATCGTTTATCAGTGTAAGCTGTGGGTTGGAGGTAGAGGCATCCTGTGGGTCGTCTCCGTTGATGATGACAATGGCGTAGGGTAGTTCTTCGGCCATTTCGAATATGACAGTCTTTTTGTCGGGACTGATTTTCAGTTTTTCTTGTGGATAGAAACGTACAGGATGAATGGTTACACTGTTGATTTCGTCATCTCCCGTCACATTGATTTCAATTTCGGGGGACCGGCTGTTTGAGGCGAAGCGAGCGACATCCATGTTGTGCCCTTGGTTGCCAAAACCTGTATTGTCATAGCGGATTGCAGCAACTCTGATATCTGCCACTTTTACATTAAAGCGTGCAGAGGCTACATCGTTTCTTACATGCGAAGGATATGCTTCTCCTCCAGGTCCTGTTTCAGGGATGGTAAAGGGTACGTATGGATGAACCTTTATACTTTTGGGTTTTGCACTGATGGTTTGACCTGTGAGTATAAGCAGAAATATCATCCACATGATGTTTACCGTTTTCTTTCTAATCATGACTTTCTTCATATTTTTAAATATCTGTTATTCACTGACTCTTTCATGTTTCCGCTGCAAAGGTATGGACTTATTTTGGAAGTGTATAGGACATTTTTTTTCCAAATGATGGGACAAATCAACGTGAGTATGTTTTATCTGTTCCGATTTCCACACAACGGGTTTCCCGTCGGTTGTAATGCCTTCGGCCTCCACGGTTATCACCGTCTTTTTACTATTATTATATAGTTGGATGACGGCTTCTCCCTTGTCGTTGAATTTCACTTTGGGTGTCCAGTAAAGCGTGCGTCGGTAGTCTTTGACATCGGGCATCGGCTTCTTGCTGTAATCGGGACAGTAGAATTCCCGTACAAACGGAGTATCCTTTGCAGCATACCGTCTGTCCAGTAGGTGGGTCGTACTCCGTCGTTGGGCAGAAGCTGGTAGTCTATGACCACCTCCGGTTGGTTGGTCTGGCTGTATTTCCAGCTTCCTTGTTCGCGTGGGACGTAATCGGTATAGATGTATAGTTTGTCCAGATGGCGGAGGCGACGGTACTTTTCCATTTGTGCGTTGGACATGGACATGCCCACTTTGGACTCCCTCTTTTTGTTCAGGCATAAAATCTAATATCTTTCCATCGTATTGTTCTTGCAGATAGAAATGCCTGTCCATTCCCATGTCTCCGAAAAACGCCGTGCCACTTGCCTCGAGAATGTCCTCCAGTCGTGCATGCCGCAGTTCAACCCATCGTCACGGCAAGGTCGAGAGGCTTCGTAAGCATCCACGACCAAGGCCGGCTTTGCTGTGGTCTAATCTTCTCAATCCTCCCCGTTTGCTCCTTACGGTGACAGTATTCAGTTTCCGTTCGGTGAAGCTTTCCCGGCTTGCGGAATCCTGCAAGGCAAATTTTTCCTCGAAAGCAGCATCCTGATAGTAACTGTATGGCTTGGGGAAATACTGGGAAGAATGGGTCGAGCTTCACATAGAACTTCAGGTAGGCTTGTTCGTCCATGAAGCCTTTCCTTTTATTCTTCTTTTATATTTCTCGCTTTTGTGCTGTCCGAAGCACTTAAGAATAAAAAGTTGTCGTTTACGACAGCCGAAGGCATGTAAAACTTTCCCTTTTGGGTGGTTTGGAATACATCCACGATGTCTCGGTCTTGTATGAACAGAGGCAGACACGTTCACCTCCTTTTTCATCTTTTTAATGAGCGGGCCATAGAGGTCTTGCAGGGTCAGGACTTTGGCCATGGGAGCGTACATATCCGGATATAGATGGTAGTCACGGGCTGTGGTATAAATAGGGACTGATGAATCTATGACGGGTATATATACAGAATCGCCGTAGTCTGTTTCCTCCAAGAGCGAATAAGTCTGGTGCACGCTGCCGCTGAGTGTCTGAATCTTTTCCGGAAGGAACTCAAACTGTGTGCTCAGTCCGGCCATCATACGCCAGTCATGCCTTCTCCATCCTTGTACCATCATGAGCAGGTCGAGGGGCATGGCGGTGCAGGCTGTCGTCTGCATCGTAAGTACCATCGGGGTTTTCCACTAAACCTTTAATCTCGCTGGCCAACAGCATGAGCATCGTTGTCGTACGTTTCGTCCGTGGCATGGTCGCGTACGGCGAGGGATACCGTCATGGTATCGGAGCAGTTTCATCCGTAGTTCAATGGGTTCGAATGGGGCATATTCCTGTTTATGCCTTCTACGGTAATGAGCGGTTGGTCATAATCATGGTGGTTGACGAAAAGAGGCGGTCGGCATAAATCCGTCCTTCGCCATTGAAGACTGTGATTTGGTTCACCCCGTGGAAGCGAAGCCCAAAAGATGTCCACGGTGTCCTTTCTCATGTCGGCAGGTGAAAGTTTCCTGAAAGCCTTGCTCACGCCATTGCACTGTATCTGTATCCCCAATTCCTCCTTACTTTCGGTAGTACCTTGTATAATCATCCTCAGTACGCTGTCTTTCCTCTCCACATGCAGGGCATATCCTTCCTTTTCCACTTCCGGTAACTTCACTTCATAGTCGTAGCCTTGGTAATGCAGCTTGGCTTTGTATTCTTCGGACAGGGGTATGTTAGGCAGGAGGAACATCCCTCTTCCCCGATTGATGGTTTGTGCCCGTGTGATTTCTTGCCCCTTATCATTTATGATGGAGAGTTCAGTTTCCAGATGCTTTCCTTCCTCGTCGTTGATTTCAAATGCCACGTGTCCGTCTGTGCCTTCAATCAGATGCCTCCCTCGGGATAGAAACGTAGGTCTATTTCGGGCTTCCCTTTCCGCGCCTTGTAGTACCTTCGCATGGGGGCAGGGTCATGTCCTTTGGCATAATGCCCGGTTTCTTTGGGTTGGTCGAATACGAGGGGAATACGTGCGGGAATACAGCTTGTCATAATCCCGGAAGAAATCTTTGGCCATCTGTTTGTTGTAGAACATATCCTCCGTATATTTTGAATGCGGATGCTCGTGTCGTCCGAAGTTGAGCATCCACCGGGTGTATGCCCTTAGTTCGTAGTATCCGGCATAGAGCGAGTCGGTCAGGGTGAACGCCCCGTGTGCCGTTCCGTCCTCCATCTTCAGTTGCTGCCGTTCCACGAGATAGCCGTCCGGCGTGAGCAGTTCCACATACATGATTTTGCTCAGGTCGGTGAGCCACCCCTTTGTCGCTCCGTGTGACGTATGCCTTATACCAGATAGTATCTCCCACGAAGTAGCAGGTGTTGTCGATATGCAGGTACACTTTTTCCTGCGGCAGGCCGGTGCCGAATCGTTCCACGCGGGCGGCGAGGGAATCTACGGATGCAATATCTTTATGGCTTTGTGCCGAGATGCTCCATACAGTGCAAACAAGTGCATAAAATAGGATGATTCTTTTCATGTTCTTAGAATATTTAAACAAAGTAATAAAAAAATGAAGAAAAATATGGGACGTTTCGTAACAAATCATGGGACATTTTCAAGCAGTCTTTTGTTTTGGGGCTTGATTTCCTTCTTTACTTCCCTTTACGCTCTTACATAGATGTATAGGATGGTGAGTAACAAAAATAGGGATAATTACCTCTTTTCTGTTAAAAAGTAGCCGGATAAGCTTTCGGGCTGACATCCGGGTTGAAGCTTCAGCCCTGAATCTGTGGGGATGGTTTGCATAAATATACGTATATCAAGTTTTTTTGCATAAACGCTGCATATCGGTACGCCGTTCGCAGCCGGGTAAAAAATCAATCTCATGAGAACGGGATTTTTATACGAGCATGCCATTGGAGTGTTGTCCGCATGTCGTGGCAGTGGTTCCTTTTTCCGTGTGGAAAATCGGCCTTCAATGGGAGTGGAAATGTACTGAAAGGGGCGTTCGTGAATTTATTTGGAGATTTTTCCGATGACATGAAGGAGCGTACAAAGCGAAAGCAGAAACGGGCTTTTAAGAAACACGGACGGCGGACTGTGCGGAGCAAATGAGGCGGACGGTGGTAAAATAACGGGAATGGGCGCACCGGACTGGATTTTTGATTTCACGGGAATCCGTGTGGCTGCGATATTTTCCGTCCCGACTGGATTCGGGGCGGAATATCCGATTCTCGGGGCATTACGGAATACAAAAAGTCAGAAGGAACATTTTGTCATTGCTCCTGTCTTTCGTTTAAAATTCGTAACTTTGCACGAAGTCATAAGAGAGAGCAGACACATGAATAATCTATACGAAGAGCGGTTGGGTACGGACCGCATGCTGCCGTTGGTGTTCCGGATGGCCCTTCCGGCTGTGGCCGCACAAATCGTCAACTTGCTTTATAACATCGTGGACCGTATTTACATCGGCCATATTCCCGGTATCGGTACCGACGCGTTGGCCGGTATCGGAGTGACCAGTTCGGTCATCATCCTGATTTCCGCCTTCTCCTCCATCGTGGGGGCGGGAGGCGCACCTTTGGCTGCCATCGCGTTGGGGCAGGGCGACCGGGAGCGAGCTGGCAAGATATTGGGGAACGGACTGGTATTGCTCCTGCTTTTCACCGTCCTGACATCGGCCACGGCATACCTGTCCATGCGTCCCCTGCTGATGGCCATCGGGGCATCGGAACATACGATAGGTTATGCGATGGATTATTTGTCGGTGTATTTGTTGGGGACGTTGTTCGTGGAGGTCTCGGTGGGGCTGAACACTTTCATCAATACGCAGGGAAGGCCGGGCATAGCCATGTGCTCGGTCGTCATCGCGCGCTGCTGAACATCGGTCTCGATCCGCTGTTCATTTTCGTGTTCGGCATGGGGGTGAAAGGGGCGGCCTTGGCCACTATCCTCTCGCAGGCTTGCAGTGCCTGGTGGGTGTTGCATTTCCTGACCTCGCGCAAGGCCACGTTGAGAATCGAGCGGAGGTATATGCGTCCCGACAGGAGAATCATCGGCGCCACATTGGCCTTGGGCGTGTCCCCGTTCATCATGGCCAGTACGGAAAGTCTGGTGGGTTTTGTGCTGAACAGCGGCTTGAAAGTGTATGGCGACATCTATATCAGCGCATTGGCCATCATGCAAAGTGCGATGTTGGCCGTCAGCGTACCGCTGACAGGGTTCGCACAAGGTTTTATTCCCATCGTGAGTTACAACTACGGCCACGGGAACCGTGAGCGGGTGAAGGACTGCTTTAAAATCGTGGTCCGGGTGATGTTTTCTTTCAACCTGCTGCTTGTCCTTTTCATGATTCTGTTTCCCGGATTGGTCGCTTCGGCTTTTACGTCCGACGAACGGCTGATAGCCACCGTGGAGCATACCTTACCCGTGTTCCTGGCCGGTATGACGATTTTCGGCCTGCAACGGGCTTGCCAGAACATGTTTGTCGCGCTTGGCCAGGCCAAGGTGTCCGTTTTCATCGCCTTGTTGCGTAAGGTGATATTGTTGGTGCCGTTGGCTCTACTGTTGCCGCGCTGGATGGGGGTTATGGGCGTGTACGCCGCCGAGGGTGTTTCCGATGCCGCCGCAGCCGTTTGTTGCACCTTGATTTTGTTTGGCAGTTCCCGAAAATCCTACGTAAAATGGCAAGGTGAATCATTGTCGACGGAAGTCTTGTACATATAGTCCTATCTTTTGTGTGGTTTTGTCCTATAAAGGACAAAAGGGAAAACCGTCTCTTTGCAGCATGACAACAAGCGAAAGATATATGGATATAGAGGTATCTGCAAACCCGAGGCCGAGTTTTTGGAAGTCGGGCTTTTCCAAGTTTAGTGCAGCATTGTGTTTTTTTATTTCTGTCGGCTCTGTGGCTATGGTCGCGGCGGCGGACGACGGGTATGTCATGTTGGAGAACGGAGGTGTATTGCCGTACGGCGGACGGGCGAATGCGTGTGGAGTTCGTGAGTCCGGACATCGTGAGGGTACGTTATACGCGTGAAGCCGATTTTTTTGGGGAACGGTACTATAGTATGCGTGGAGCGGACGGAAAACAAGGTTCCTTTTCAGGTAGCTTCGGTGTCAGGGGGGCTTTCTTTGCAGTCGGACAGCCTGGAAGTGCGGGTGGATTTGAATACTTGTGCCCCTTACTTATAAGGATGCCCGCACGGGAAAGGTTTTGCTTTCCGAGCGTCAGGACATGCCGCGCGAGGCGGAGAAGACGTATATGGAAAAACGTCGTTTACGACCCGGATAGCAGGCGAATCGAGAAAACGGCCGACGGAGAGAAGGAAGTGATGGACGTGCTTCGTCGCGACACGGTGGGGTGGACTTGGAAGTTCAGGAATCATTTCCGCTGGTCGGAAGGCGAGGCGCTTTATGGTTTGGGATGCCACATGGAAGATTTCCTCGACTTGCGGGGCAAGACGATGTACCTGTGCCAGCATAACCTGAAAGAGATGGTACCGGTGTTGAACTCCACGGCCGGTTACGGCCTGTTGTTCGATGCGGGCTGCGGGATGAAGTTCCAAGACGGGGCGGAAGGCGGTTTCATGGAATTGAAGCCGCCAAGGAGGTGGATTATTATTTCATGAAAGGATCTACGATGGATCGCGTCGTGGCCCAGTACCGCAAGTTGACGGGACAATCTCCGATGATGCCCCGGTATATTTTCGGTTACATTCAGTCTAAGGAACGCTATACCCATTCGAAGGAGCTTGTGGACGTCGTGCAGGAATACCGTCGGCGGCAGGTGCCTTTGGATGTCATCGTGCAGGATTGGAACTCTTGGCCTGGCGGACAGTGGGGGTCCATGAAGATGAACCGTGAAAACTATCCCGACCCGCGTACGTTGGCAGATTCCATACATGCGTGGGATGCCAAGCTGATGGTGTCCATTTGGCCCAACCCGACGAACTGCCCCCAGACGAAAGACTTTGAGAGGCGTGGCTTTATGTTGCCCCGTTCTGTGTATGACGCTTTCAATCCCTGGCCCGGGCGCGCTATTGGGAATATGCCAACGGGGAATTCTTCGGCAACGGTTTCGATGCTTGGTGGTGCGACTGCACGGAACCGTTGGATGCGGATTGGAGACCGATGTCCGAAGGATACGGTTGGGACAGCCATGAAGAACGGTGGAAAGGGAATCTGGCTTTGCTGGACGGTGTGTTGGGGGCTGAGCGGAGCAGCCTTTTCTCGTTGTATCATTCCAAGGGGCTGTACGAAAACCAGCGTGCCACGACCGACCGCAAGCGAGTGGTGAACCTGACGCGTTCCAGTTATGCGGGACAACAGCGTTATTCTACCATCACGTGGAACGGTGATACGCATGCTTCGTGGAAGTCGTTCGCCCAGCAAATTCCGCAGGGGTTGAATTTCATGGCTACGGGCTGTCCTTATTGGACGGTGGATATCGGTTCGTTTTTCACGCGGAAAGGGCGCGAATGGTTTCGTGCGGGAGATTTCGATGCCGGCGTGGACGATATGGGTTACCGGGAATATTACGTGCGGATGCTGCAATACGGGGCATTTTTGCCTCTGTTCCGCAGCCATGGCACGGACACTCCGCGTGAGATTTGGCGGTTCGGCCGGCCGGGCGAGCCTTTTTTATGACAGTATCCTGCGCATGATTCGTTTACGTTACCGCCTGATACCTTATATATATTCTTTGGCCGGGAAGGTCACGCAAGAAAGCTATACCATGAGCCGGTTGTTGGCTTTCGATTTTGCGGACGACGCCCGTGTGCACGACATCAAAGACGAATTCATGTTTGGTCCGGCTTTTCTGGTGTGTCCCGTGACCCGTCCGATGTACTATGATAAAGGTTCCGTGGCTTTGCAGGGTGTGGAAAAGACACGGACCGTATATTTGCCGGAAGGTACGGACTGGGTGGATTTCTGGAGTGGGAAAAAGTACCGGGGCGGCCGGGATGTCAAGGCGGATGCGCCAATCGATAGGATTCCCTTGTTCGTGCGCCAGGGTTCCATCGTTCCGATGGGGCCGGTTGTGCAGCATACGGGAGAGTTGTCGGGAAAAGAACTTACCATCGTGGTCTATCCCGGACGGGATGCCATTTTCACCCTGTATGAGGACGAAGGCGACAATTACGGTTACGAACAGGGCGTTTCTCGACCATCCGGATGGAATGGGACGATAGCCGGGGTGTATTGTCCGTCGGGCAGCGCGAAGGTTCGTTTCCCAGTATGGAGGAGTCCCGCAAGTTCCGCGTGGTCTTGGGCGGCAGTGCGGACGAGGTGTTCCGTGAAGGGGCGGGCGTGGAAGTCCGTTACGACGGGACTGCTACGGAATGCCGTTTGTGAGGTGAATGGTATCGTGGAAAGCAATTATTCAAAACATTAATCATATCATTCTGATGGAAACTTCGAAAGCCCGCATCCCTTATCTTGATTTCTTGAAGTTTTTTGCCATTGGCAGTGTCTTGTTGGGGCATTCTGTGGAACAACTCACGGGGAATGACTATTGGGATAACCCTATTTGAGTTTTATTTATACTTACCACATGCCGCTGTTCATGTTGCTGTGCGGTTATTTCTTCGGTTCTTCGTTGAAGCTCACTTTTGGAGAACTGTTGAAAAGAAGTTCGTGCAGTTGCTCTTGCCCCTCGGTGACGGCTTTTATCATAGTGTGGACGGCGGTGTCCGTCATGGGGCATAACCGTGGCCAGCCCTGTTCACTCCCGATTGATGGGGTTTATGAACACGGTGTGGTTCTTGAAATGTGTGTTTTTGTGTTATTTGGTGGGATTCTTGTCCATCCGCTTGTTCCGGAATGTTTGGCTGGCAGCCCTCGTGACTGTCGTGTTGTCCGGCATTTTGCCCTATGGCGGCGTGGCGAACTTCAACTTTATGCTTCCCATGTTTTGGGTGGGATATGCTTGTAAGCTGAATCAATCCCTTTTGGACCGCCACCGCAAATGGTTTTTAGGGATTTCCCTTGTGGCTTTTGGTGTTATGCTGCCATTTTGGTCCGGGAGGCTTACGGTGTATATGGTTCCCACTCAGGTGTTGGACTGGGGACGTTCACGTGGGACGCAGAACCTTTCTGTGGTGCTCTATCGTCTGGCGATAGGCATTGCAGGCAGCATGTCGTTTTTCCTGTTGTCTCCCTACGTTTATCGCCTTATTGAGGGTAAAGGAATCGCAACGGCATTGAATGGCATAGGACGGTCTACTTTGGGCATTTATTGGTTGCAGACTTTTTTGTTAGAATACCTGTTCAACAGTCTGGGATTTTATGTACCCATGATTTGGACGTTTGTCCTGCCGCCATGTCTGGCCTTGGTCGAACTGGTGGTTTGTTACCGTTTGGTGCTGCTGTTCAAAAAGAATGTCTATATTCGTTTGTTCGTGTTGGGTGAAAGGTAGTTTTCCGGGGGCTCTCTCGCCTTTGCGAAAGCCAATGCGTACGGAGGGATGGAAATGTCACGCCAAGTTGTTTTTGCATGGCATGGAAAGAGAATTGTGATAAAAAGTTTTTTATCCTATCTTTTTTTGGTGGTTTTGTCCTATTATGATGGGTGGAAAGGGCGTATCTTTGCAGTAGGAATAAATGATACGGGTGTATGAAGGCACATTATTGGTTTATACTTTTCCTTTGGGTAGCCGTTCGGATGGAAGCAGGCGGCAAGATGGCCGTCAGCCCTTCTGCGACGGAGATGTTGTTGCCGTTTCCAAGCCATGACGTGGAATTGGCTTCTTCGTGGGTTAAGCAGCGGGAAGACCTGAATACCGCTTTCCTTAAGTCGTTGGAACCGGACAGGTTATTGCATAATTTCAGGGTGAACGCAGGCTTGCCTTCCGTGGCAAAGCCCTTGGAAGGCTGGGAGTCGCCCGGCGTAGGCTTGCGGGGACATTTCGTGGGACATTATCTTTCGGCTGTATCAGCCTTGGTGGAGAGATATGAAGACGCCGGGTTGGCACGGAACTTGGAGAAGGTCGTCGAGGGCATGTATGCCTGCCAGCAAGCACACGGCAACGGTTATTTAAGCGCTTTTCCCGAGACGGACATAGAGGTGTTGGAGACGCGTTTTACAGGTGTGTGGGCACCGTATTATACGCTTCACAAAATCATGCAGGGACTGTTGGACGTGTATCTCCGCACCGGCAATGAAAAGGCATACGCCATGGTGGAGGGCTTGGCCGGTTATGTGGACAGGCGCATGTCGAAACTGGATCCGGCGACTGTCGCACGCATGATGTACACGGCAGATGCCAATCCCCAGAATGAGATGGGGGCATGAACGAAGTGTTGTACCAACTTTACTGTGTATCCGGAAAACCCCGGTATTTGGAACTGGCTTCCTTATTTGACCCCTCATGGTTTTTGGAACCCTTGGTGCGGAACGAGGACATTCTTTCCGGATTGCATGCCAATACGCACATTGTTTTGGTGAACGGTTTTGCCCGGCGGTATGAGTCCACGGGGAGGAATGTTACAGGAAGTCCGTTGCGAACTTTTGAATATGCTCATGCATTCCCATGCGTATGTCAACGGCACAAGCAGCGGTCCGCGCCCGAACGTCACGACCGAGACTTCGTTGACGGCAGAGCATTGGGGCGAACCTTGCCATCTGTGCAATACTTTGACCAAAGGCATTGCGGAGAGTTGCGTGACCCATAACACGCAGCGGTTGAATGCCAGTCTTTTTCGTGGACGGGTAATCCATGTTATGCGGATGTTTATGAACATGTTCTATAATGCGGTGCTTCCCGTGCAGAGCCGTTCCACGGGAGCTTATGTTTACCATTTGCCGTTGGGGTCACCTCGTCATAAGGCGTACATGGCGGACAACGACTTCAAGTGTTGCAGCGGGTCTTGTGCCGAAGCGTTTGCCAAATTGAACAACGGCATTTATTATCATGACGACTCGGCCGTGTATGTGAATTTATACGTGCCTTCAAAGTGCATTGGGCTGATAAAAAGGTCGGGTTGGAACAAGCCGGGGGATTTCGGTGGAACCGATAGTGGATTTCACCGTGTCGGTGCGCCGTCCGGTGGATTTCGTGTTGAATTTGTTCATACCCGCCTGGACGGATGGTGCAGTGGTATATGTGAACGGCGAGAAGCAGGAAATGTCGGTACGTCCGTCTTCCTTCCTGAAGCTTTCAAGGCGTTGGGCAGATGGTGACAGGGTACGGATAGAGTTTCGTTACGCATTCCGTTTGCAGTCCATGCCGGATAAGGAAAATATGTTGGCTGTGTTTTATGGCCCGATGCTGTTGGCTTTCGAGACCCGTGACGAGGTGATATTGAAAGGCAACAAAGATGAGATACTTGCAGGATTGTCGTTTGCGGATAGTGAGTCCGGACGTTTTGTCCTGAAGAACGGAGAACGCGAGTTTCGGCTTCGCCCCTTGTTTGATGTGGACAAGGAATCCTATGGGGTATATGCTACGATACGGAATTATTGAGGGGCTGCGCGACTGTGATCTGAATATAGTATGTATTTTAATGTGAAATAATTAAAAAAAAAAAGAATGAAGACAGGAGTTTTGAAATGGGTGTGGTGCTTAGGACTGGCCGTGGGGCTTCCTTCCTGTAGTGGAGTAGAAGAACAGGAAGTGGTTTCTCCGGACAGTCACTTGGTTGTGGGCATGACAGAACTTGACAAGGGTGAGTATGGCGATGTGTCTTTCGAGGTGTATTATAACGGGGAACGGGCGTTGCCATTGGTCAATTTGGGAGTGGAAACGAACCGGCAGAAATATGCCGGCAACTTGAAATTTAAAAGCGTATCGGAGGCGAAGCCGATATCGGATGATTACCGGATGCTTACCGGAAAACGCAGTCATTGCGTGAACCATGGGACTGAAAGGGTTTATTCTTTTGAGAATGAGGACGGCAACATATTGGACGTGACCATCAGGGCGTATGATGACGGTGTGGCCTTTAAATACGGGGTGAAGTCTGTTGCGCCGGAAGAGTTTGTCGTGGATGAACATACGGCATACGATGTTCCCCAGGGGTGAAACGTTGGATGCAGCAGTATACGTTGGGATATGAAGGTTTTTATCCTTTGTCCACTAATGGCAGGTTGGAAGGGCAGCCGGATGCGAATCTTTGGGGCTATCCGGACTTGTGGAATTACAGGATTCCGTATTTATGTTGATGACGGAGGCGAATATCCGGCGGGGACATGGAGGCTCTTTCTTGTGTAATGCCGACAGTGCCGACCTTTACCGTGTGCGTCTGTTCGACAAGCAGCAGCCCATGGGAGAGACTTGGGAGTCGCCTTGGAGGGTGCTTATCATAGGGACGTTGTCGGACGTCGTGGAATCTACGTTGGTGACCGATGTCTCCGACCCTTCAACGGTGGAAGATACATCGTGGATAAAACCCGGTTCGGCTTCGTGGATATATTGGGCGTACAATCACGGAACGAGATTATCAGCTTCTGAAAGAATATTTTGATTTGGCGGCCGAAATGAAGTGGCCTTACAGTCTGATAGATTGGGAATGGGATCAGATGGGCAACGGCGGAAACTTGGAAGATGCCGTGAAGTATGCACACGAGCGTGGCGTGAAACCTTTGTTGTGGTACAACTCAAGTACAAACTGGTTAGGCCCCACTCCTTTGTACCGTTTGAATAAGCCGGAAGACCGTGCGAAAGAATACGAATGGTTGAACAAGTTGGGCATTTCCGGTATAAAAGTGGACTTTTTCGCCGGAGACAGTATTTCTTCCATGGATTATTACATCGACTTGTTGGAGGATGCGGCTAAATATAAATTGATGGTGAATTTACATGGAGCGACTATTCCGAGGGGATGGCAGCGGACTTATCCTCATTTGATGTCGGTGGAAGCTGTTTACGGGGCAGAGTGGTATAACAATAACGGCGTGCTGACCAATCAGGCTGCGGCACATAATGCAACCTTGCCTTTTACGAGGAATGTAGTGGGGCCGATGGATTATACTCCCGGAACTTTCTCCGATTCCCAGCATCCGCATATCACAACGTATGCCCATGAGTTGGCATTGCCTGTGATTTTGAATCGGCTTTGCAGCACATGCCCGACAGGCCGTCGGTATATTACGGTTTGCCGGAGCAGGTAAAACAATTCTTGTCGGCGTTGCCTACGGCGTGGGATGATACGAAGCTTTTGGCTGGTTATCCCGGGACGGAAGTCGTCATGGCACGCCGTAAGGGGGATGTATGGTACATAGCGGGGATTAACGGAACGGATGAACCCCGTGTGATTGGTGTGCCGTTGGAAAACTTGGGCTTGGAGAAAAGCTGTAAGGTAACATGGTTCAAAGACGGGAGCGACGGCAAGAGTTTCGTGACGGAAGAGAGTGTGTCTTTGCCGGAGAACGGAAAAGTTTGTGCAAGTAACATGTCTGCCGCGGGGCGGATTTGTAGCTGTAGTGAAGTAATAGGTGTGGACTTGTGTTTTTGTTTTAAGAGAAGACAGATATGAAAAATCACTTGTTTATAAGTGCCGGGCTTCTGTGGTCGTTGTTTTCGATGTCGGTGCATGCGGCCGGAAGCCGTGGGGACTTGTTACGGTTGGGCAGTCCCGATAAAACATAGAAGTTTTGTGGAAGAGGACGGAGGCCGGCTCCTTTATTCCGTCAAGCGGGGGAAGGTGGATGTTTTTGCAGAAATCTCCGTTGGGAATAACCGTAGACGGGCATGACTTGGGAAAAGGTGCGTCGTTGGTGGCTGAGCCGGAAATAGAAAAAATACAAGAAAAATATCCTATATTCGGGGAATCATGCCGAAGCATCGGGGAGAGGGGTAGAGGCGGTATTGCCGATGCAGGCTTCCGGGGTGCGTTTCGGCTTGGTGGTGCGAGTGTATAATGACGGAGTTGCCATACGTTACATTTTGCCAGAAGGCGCGAAACATATAGGAAATGAAAGGACAGCTTGGGCCCTGCCACAGAGGGTAAAGAAGGTGGCGTGGGCTGAATATGAGCCAGGTTATGAAGGATATGTGCATGTCACGGCGTTGGAGGCCATGCCGGATAAAGGATATGTGGGAGGTCCGCTTACAGTCGATTTGGGCAACTGTTACGTGACACTTACCGGAGGCTGATTGCGAATCTTTTCCAGACATGGCCTTTACCCGTTCGGGGGAATACGTTTCAGGCTGGTTTCCCCGCTTCGGAAAAAGGATGGGATATCCGGCGCTTGCCCGATGAGTCGGAAAAGATTCTGGCCGGAAGGTATAAGGGAAAGGATGTTTCTCCTTGGAGGTGTGTGATAATAGCCGGGGATTTGACAGCTTTGGTCAACTCGGATATGTTGACGAACTTGTGCCCTTCTCCGGAAGAAGGGCGTGATTTCTCATGGGTGCAACCCGGAAGATGTCTGTGGCAATGGTGGAGTGTGGGAGCACCGAGATATGAGGAACAAAAGGAATGGTTCGATGCCGCCGCCAAACTTACATGGGAATATTATCTGATAGATGACGGTTGGCGAAATTGGCGTAAAGACGGGAAAGGCCAATGGGAACTGTTGGAGGAAGTCATAGCATACGGGCGTAGTGTGGGAGTAAAATCCATTGTTTGGGTCAACTCTAATGAAATGCGTACGGCGGGTCCGCGCAGGGCTTATTTGGAGAAAATAAAAGCAGTGGGAGCTTCAGGCATTAAAATTGACTTCATTCCGGCGGCCACGGCAGAAATCATGCAATGGTATATGGGAGCCATGCAGGATTGTGCGGAATTGGGACTGTTGTTGAATTTTCATGGAAGCGTAAAACCTACAGGGCTTTCCCGTACTTATCCGAATGATGTTACGCGGGAAGCCGTTCGAGGAAACGAGTGGCATATTTTACGATACGGGCGTGTATTGCCTCAATCTCACTATGTGGCTTTGCCGTTCACACGTTTGATGGCCGGAGCTGCGGATGTGACTCCGTGACGTTGAACCCGTGTGAAATAGAGACTGGAGGTTATACTTGGACACATGAGTTTGCCCAGTCTATTGTTTTTCTTTCGCCCATTACTCATTTTTCCGATCATTATTCTTATTATTTGGAAAGTCCTTTCTTGGATTTGCTTAAAGCAGTGCCGACGGTTTGGGACGAGACCCGAGTGCTATCCTGTACAGAGATGGGCGAAGTCGTGGCTTATGCCCGCCGTAAAGGGAATGATTGGTGGGTAGGAGTGATGAATGGAGATAAGGAACGGGAAATTGAGATACCTTTGGATTTCTTGAAAAAGAGTATGGATGCAGTCTTGCTGCATGATGATGATAAGATTTTGGCTTCCGTTGCGCGTGAAGATAGGGAAAGTGTCTAAAAAGAAACATTGAAAGTCCACTTGCGTGCCGGGGAGGTTTCGTGGGATGGTTTCATTGATAAAATGTCGTAAGGGACGTTTTTATGACAATCTAAGGGCTTAAATCTCCATTTGGGGATTTTAAGCCCTATTTTTGTTTCAATTTGTCCCATTCTATTCTCTTCGGTTACGCTATTTTTGCATTCAGAATTCAATGAAATCGAGATGAAAAATAAAACACTGGCTTTTTGCTTATGCTATTGGTTGGGACGGGACGTGCGGTTTTGTGCGGACTTACCTTCTTTGGTGGCTTATCCGGCTCCTGAGGGTGTGGATTTGAATGATGATTTTACGGTACAGGTACGTCAAGACGGGGAGAATGGAAAACCTTGCCGTCCTACTTGGTGAAGGTGGATGAGGTGAGGGATACCAAACACTGCGTGGAGGACGCTTCGATGGCCATTTTCGACTTTTCCGGAAAGGTTGACGTAAAAGCCGTATATAATAAAGGTAAAAGTGAACACGGCTCGTGTCCGTCCGCTTTCTTACGACATACCGTGCAGGGTGGAGGGGAATGCCGTTTGTTTCGAATTGACACGTCCCTGTAATGTTTCGGTCGAAGTGAATGGAGATATTTTCCACAACTTACATTTGTTTGCCAATCCGTTGGAGACGGATGTACCGGATAAAAACGACCCGGATGTATTATATTATGGCCCGGGCTTGCATACGCCGGAGAACGGGGAACTGAAAGTTCCTTCGGGAAAGACCGTCTATCTGGCCGGTGGAGCTGTATTGGCGCGGGCGTGTCATTATGGAAGGCGTACACGATGTGAATTTGAGAGGAAGAGGTATTATTGATTATAAGGTAAAAGGAGGCATCCGTATAGCCAACTCCCGTAACGTACTGGTCGAAGGCGTTGTCACGACCCAGTGCGCTACGGGGGCTCGGATGGTGTGACGATCCGCAACGTAAAGAGCATCAGCTATTACGGATGGGGAGACGGATGAATGTCTTTGCCAGCAATAATGTGTTGTTCGATGGCGTGTTCTGCCGTAATTCGGACGATTGTACGACGGTGTATGGCACACGTCTGGGATTCGAAGGCGGTTGCAGGAACATCACGATGCAGAATTCTACCTTGTGGGCGGATGTGGCTCATCCGATATTTATCGGTATTCACGGTAACTCGAAAGAACAGGAGATACTGGAAGACTTGAATTATGTCAATATAGACATCTTGGATCATAAAGAAAAACAGTTGAATTATCAGGGATGTATGGCTATCAATGCAGGAGATAACAACTTGATTCGTAACGTCCGCTTCGAAAATATCCGTGTGGAGGATTTCCGGCAGGGGCAGTTGGTCAACCTGCGTATCTTCTATAATAAGAAGTATTGTACGGCACCGGGACGCGGTATAGAGAATGTGCTATTCAAGAATATTTCCTATACCGGAGACCGTGCGGAGGTCTCGGTGATAGAGGGATATAACGAGGAACGGAAGATAAAAGACATCCGTTTCGAGAACCTCCGTGTCAACGGGCGGTTGATAACGGACGACATGTCCGGTAAGCCCGGATGGTATAACACCGGAGACATGTGCCGGATTTATGTGGGTCCACATGTAGAAAACGTGCAGTTTGTGGAAACGAAAGAGTAGGATGTTCTATATCGGGGATACCTGAATAGTGTAAAGGATATATATAAAATGCCTATCTTTGCATTTAGTGATAAATTTAACACAAAATAAAATGCCATGAAATGTAGAACTTCTGCGGTGAAACGGTTGTGTGTCTGGTTGGGATGTCTGTTGGTGGTGTGTCCGGTACTTTCCGTAGTTTTATCCATCCGGGCGTATTGCATACGAAAGAGCGAATGAAGCAAATTCGGGCGTTGGTGAAGGAAAAAATGAGGATGCTTATGCTTCTTATCTTTTATTGGAGAAACATCCTTGTGCACAAGCTGATTATAAGATGGAAGGACCGTTCGACACTATTTCGCGTGACGGGAAGTTTGCTTATACGAAATCGAAGATGGAACGGGATTTCAGTGCGGTTTATTTGAATGCTCTGATGTGGGGTATTACGGGGAATGAGGCTCATGCCCGTAAGTCGGCCGAAGTGTTGGCTGCCTATGCCCGTGTGCTAAAATGTATTCCCGACACGAATGACGCACCGCTGTTGGCTGGGTTGGAAGGCTTTAAAATCGTATATGCCTTGGAACTGTTGAAACATACCTGGCGTAAGATGCCGGAGGATGATTATAAGGATGCTTTGCGCATGTTTACGAAGATATTTCTTCCCGTGCTGGATACTTTTTATGATCGTAATCCTTATACGAACGGAAATTGGGGGACTATCGTGACCAAGACTTATATGGCTGCCGCTATCCATTTGGATGACCGGAATATGTATGAAAAGGCACGTGCTTTCTACCTTGACGGACGTGACAACGGGACATTGGCTCATTATATCGACGGGGAGACCGGACAGATACAAGAAAGTGGTCGTGACCAAAGCCATTGTATGTTGGGAATCGGGGCTATGGCTACTGTTTGTGAATTGGCTTGGCAACAAGGAGATGATTTATATTCCGCTAAAAACAACCGTTTGTTGAAAGGTTACGAGTATGTGGCGCGTTATAATTTGGGTTATGATGTTCCTTTTGTGAAGTGGACGGACATTACAGGAAAGTATTGCGATTGGAATGAAGTGTCGGATAAGGCCCGTGGAAGATATATGTATGTGTTCGAAATCGCTTACAATCATTATGTGAACCGGATGGGGTTGCCCATGCCGTTCACGAAGCAGGTGTTGGAGCAACTCAGGCCGGAAGGGTACGATCGGGACCAACCCGGTTTTGGAACCCTTTTGTTTAACGAAGGGGCGGTAGGACGCAAATTTGTCCATCCGGGTGGGTTGCATACCCTTGCCGACTTAGAACGGATGAAAATGATGGTAGCTCAAGGACAGCATCCTTGGGCAGAAAGTTGGGTTGAATTGCAAAAAGACCCATGGGCACAATCTACGTTTGAGCCTCGGCCTATGATGAATATGGGCAACAGCCGTCAAAAGGCTTCGGCAGATGCCCATGCCGCCTATTTGAATGCTATCCGTTGGTATGTATCCGGTGATGAGGCATACGCGCGTTGTGCCATTAATATTTGTAATGTCTGGTCGGAAACTGTGAACCAGATTCCGAAAGCAAGGCAAGACCAGGGTTTATTAGGCATACCCATCGGCGAGTTTGCCATGGCTGCCGAGGTGTTGAGGGTTTGTCCTTTGTGGAAAAAGGACGATTTTTGAACGCTTCAAGGACATGATGGTGGAGTATTTGTACCCCGTGAGCCATGAGTTTCTTCAAACTCATGGAGGTGGTAATGTGGATTATTGTTGGACAAACTGGGATGCATGTAATATGGTGGCCTTGGTTGCTATCGGTGTGTTATGTGACCGTCCGATATTTATCGTGAAGGGATTGAATATTTCAAGCATGGTTTGGGTAATGGAAGTATAGGAAACGCGGTGCCTTACCTGTACCGAATGGAAGATGGTACACTACTCGGTCAATGGCAGGAAAGCGGCCGCGACCAGGAACATGCAATGTTAGGGGTAGGTTTTTGGGTACATTTTGTCAGATAGCTTGGAATCAGGGGGATGATCTGTTTGCTTACGACCATAACCGTTTATTAGCGGGAGCAGAATACGTGGCCCGTCATAATCAGATGCGTGGTGTTCCTTTTACTTATTATAATAATAGCCAAGGTTTGAATAACCGTTGGCCTTCCATAAACGGGCTTGGGCGATTGGAAGACCGTCCGGTCTGGGAGATGATATACAACCATTACGAAGTGTTGAAAGGTATACCAGCTCCTTATTCTAAACGGATGGCCGAGCTGTTGCGTCCGGAACATGGTAGTAAGGATCATTTCGGCTATGGGTCATTTACCTTTTCATTGCGTCCTTCCAATTATCCTCTTTTGCCAACTCCGGAAGTACCTGTCGGACTGAGAACCGAAATTTCTATCGGGCAGATCAGAGTGGATTGGGAACCGTCAGTCGGATATTTTGCTAATGGCTATATCGTTCAACGTTCGGAGGCAGGACGGAGTGAATTCAAAGATGTAGCTGTATACAAAGAAAAGGTGACCAATTGGTTTATCGATACCCATATAGAAGAAGGTAAAACGTATGAGTATCGGGTGGCGGCGGTGAATAAGACCGGAACGAGCCGTTTTTCGGAGTGCGTGAGGGCTACTGCCATTTCGGAGGGGGAATGGCCGCAAGAATGGGCTTACGGTGAAATCGGGGATGTTGTGGGTGGAAAGGTTGCCTATGCCGATGTGCAGGAAGGGACTTTTCGTTTGGAGTGTCGTGAGGGCTTTATGGGAAACGGGGTGGAAAAAATACTCCGTTTATATATCGGAAATTCAAAGGTGATTTTTTCTTTTTCTTGCCGTGTCAACGCGATAAAGGGCAATGTGAGTGAATGTGGGTTGATGGCGAAGGAAACGTTGGCCGGTGGAGGAAATGCTGTGACGATGACGCTTGGCCACTTTGGTCGACGGTTTGCGCGAATGGGATGGTCTGTAAAAGGCGAGAAGAAAAGACATTTTGCTATTGGGAACACATATACTTGGGTACCTGCCTGGTTTAAATTGGTTCGTGTGGGAAGAGTGTTTTATGCTTATGAGTCGACTGATGGAGTGAATTGGTTTTATGTGCATTCTACCCGAATGGATATGCCTATGGAAATTTATGTAGGGATGATCGGAAGTTTCCGTGAAGGTAAAGGGGGGAATTACGTGGTTTTAGATCACATCTCGATAGATTAAAGGTAGGAATGTTTTTAGAAGTCTTGAATCCTCATTTTTTCTAATGGGGATTCTTTCTTTTTTTTTGATATACTAAGTCTTTCTTTTGAAGTATATTTGCATGTATTAATACTAACGAAAAATAACGTCGCATAAAGAACGTGGAAAGATTATGAAGAACATGGCGAAAATGTTTTGGGCATTAATTTCTTTTGTTTGTCTTGTATTTCCGTGCAAGTCTGTAGAACAGTATAAATTTCGTTTGATTGATGTGCCAGACGGATTGTCCGATAATCAGATTCGTGGACTGAGTATGGTTCCGGATGGGCGTGTCGGAATAAGGACTGCCTCTATATTGAACATTTACGATGGCGCATCTTTTGAGTATTTTCCTTATGACAAAGACCGGAAATATGTGTGGACATACTCCCGTCCGCCGAAAGAGTATTATGACGGAAAAGACCGAGTGTGGATGAAGGAACTACGTTATTTGTTGCTTTTAGATTTAAAGACAAATGCTTTCAATTATGATATTCAAGGGAGTTGGAGACTATGGGGATTGATAAAGGTTGAAAAACCTTTTATCGATGATGCCAAGAATTATTGGTTCCAGACAGAGGATAATACTTTTTCTTTTTACGATGTCGGCAAACATAAAAACAAGTGATAGACCGCGGGGACAGTGAATTTACGCAGAGATACGGCGTTCCTTTGGAACTAGCTCAATATAAGAATTTCTGCTGGATTGTGTATAGTAGCGGCTTGATTCGGTGTTGGGATTATACTTCTTCCGATTTTCTTTTTTCAGGATTCCCGTTTTGAGGGTATTATTAATGAATATACTGACCGGCTTTATCTGCATCCTGATTCGGTGGGTAATCTATGGTTGATGTACAACAATGGTATTTGTTTTTATAACCGGATACTTCGGGAATGGAGAGACGTGACCAGTATCTCCGGCATATCTAACTTCTTTACTTGTATGGATATGGATCGTAACGGGGATATTTGGGCCGGGACTTCACGGAGCGGCTTGCGGCATATCGATGGGAAGACGTTTGCTGTATCCGAAATGCCGGATATGCCTTTGACAAACGGAGGGATGCTCCATAATGACATTTATACCGTGATGTCGGACCCGCGAGGTGGGCTTTGGGTCGGCACGTTGTTTCAGGGGCTTTGCTACTATCATCCCAGCATGCAGAAATTCCAATTGGCACAGACTTCTCCGGAAGTTCTTATATTACCAACGAATCCGTGCGATGTTTTTTAGAGGATGAGGATGGGACTGTCTTGGTGGGAAGCGGAAAGGGATTGTTCCGTTTTCATCCGGAAACCCATAAGGTGGAGCAGATTTTCAAAGATGAGATCAACGAATTGGTTTTGTCGCTTTCCCGTGACCATCGCGGAAATATATGGGTGGGAACTTTTTAAAAGGTTTTACCAAATTTGCGGGGAGGGTAAGCATTTTTAAGAAGCCGAGGCTCTTCCGAGCAGGAAGTGGCGCAGAATGTGTCGCGGGCATTGTATGAAGATTCCCGTGGGAATTATTGGACCAGTGTGAACGGTGGGGTCGGCTTGCTGAATCCAAACGATGGAACAATAGAATTTATGTTGCATGAGCGACATCCCGAGCTGAAGAACTTTTAAGCTGATTCATTCGCTTTGTCCTATAGGAAAAGATTGTTTTGCTGCGATGGGGAGATAACGGGTTGTTTTATTATGATGCCGGAAAAGATGAGTGCAGATTCCCGATACATGTAAAATAAATACTACAAGCCCGGCATCAAATATTTTTGGTTTGCTGACTGACGTGCGTGGTTTGCAGTGGTTCGCTACGGAGGACGGTATCCGTATTTGGGATAAAAAGTCGAAACGTCTTTATTTACTTACAACGGCTGAAGGGTTGCCGAACAATGCCGTTTCCTCCATTTTGGAGGACCGCGACGGAGTTGTGTGGGCTTCAACTTTGAATGGTATATGTAGATTATTCCTCGTGAGGAAGAAAAAGGCGGTTATTGTTTTTCCTTGGTGGCATTTGGTGGCGGATGGATTGCAAAGCGGAATGTTTTATGACCATGCGGCACTGAAAGCAAAAAACGGGACGCTTTATTTCGGAGGTGCGCACGGGTTTAATTATTTCAATCCGGGCACATGGTATATGAAGAAGCTGCCAACCAGCCTATTCTAACGGGACTTAGTATTTTAACACGCCCGTTAAGGTGGGGAAAAGAGTATGAAGGGCATGTTATTTTGTCGGTGCCCATGAACCGTACGGACAAGATTGAACTGCGCTATGATGAGAATTTTATTTCCATAGAATTTTCAGGTTTGAATTACGCCAATCAGACCATACCTATTATAAATACAGGTTGAAAAAATTATGAAGAGGGATGGGTGGAGTCTCCTGCTGCCGCTCTGGGACGTGCCGTGTATACGGGTTTGCGTCCCGGCGAGTATGAATTCGAGGTGTATGCGGCCAATGGGGACAAAGTCTGGAGCAAGGAGCCGGCCCGGTTGGCCATTGTTGTGCATCCTCCTTTTTGGGCCACGTATTATGCCCTGGCGGTATATGTCCTCATGGCAGCCGGGATGGTTTACCGGATTTCCAAGATGTACGTGCGCTGGGAAAAGGAAAAGATGATGGCGGAACGCAGGGAGAACGCGAGGAGGCAGCAGGAACACCTGGAAGAAATGAAATTGCGTTTTTTCACCAACATCAGCCACGAGTTCCGCACACCCTCACGTTGATTCTTACCCCACTCGGCTCGCTTATCAAACAGCAAAGCGACGTGGATTTGAAACAGAGGTTGGTCGTGATTTACCGTAATGCGGAAAAGTTACTCCAATTAGTGAACCAGTTATTGGATTTCAGGAAATTGGAGATGCAAGGCGAAAGATTGTCGGTCAGAATGGGGGATATTGTCGTGTTTGTTCAGGATGCGGTTGAGGCGTTCTGCGAATTGGTGAAGGAAAAAAGGTGTTACGTTGGCTTTTGAAAGTAAGATTGGGCATTTGTATATGAATTATGACCATGATAAAGTATATAAGGTGGTGAACAATTTGTTGTCCAATGCAGTGAAATTTACCCCCTCAGGTGGTCGCATTGCCGTACGGGTGGAAAATTTGGTTCGCAACGGCCGTGAGTACGTAGCAGTGTCAGTCCGGGATACAGGATGCGGCATGGAAGAGAAGGACAAAGAGCGTATATTTACCCGTTTCTATCAGGTGGAGAGTAGCCATAAGAGCCAGTCGGGCAGCGGAATAGGTTTACACTTGGTCAAGGGGTATGTGGATTTGCACGGGGAGAAATCACTGTGGATAGCCGACCCGGAGAGGGCAGTGTGTTTACGTTTTTGCCGACAGACTTACAGCACGACGAAAAAGTAACTATAGCGCATGGAGAGGACAAGGAAACAGTTAGTGTTTCCGTTCCATCGGCAGCAGAAGATGGCAGTGAACCATCCGGAGAGAGGAAAAAGCTGTTGATAGTAGAAGATAATGCGGATTTCAGGGCTTATTTGGTTCATGAGTTCAGCTCGGATTTCGATGTGGTAGAGGCGGGGACGGTGTCGAAGGAGAGGAAATGGGGCGTGAGGAATGGCCCGACCTCGTCATTTCAGACCTGATGATGCCCAAGAGGGACGGCATAGCTTTTGTCAACGGATGAAGAACGACATACATACATCGCATATTCCTTTCATTTTGTTGACGGCCAAAATGTCGGATGACGCACGCATAGAGAGTTACAAAGCCGGTGCCGATTCGTATATCTCAAAACCTTTTAATTTTGAGATGTTGCAGGTTCGCGTGCAAAAACTTATCGAACAACGGGAAACGAGGAAGGTAACGTTTAAGAAGAACATCGAAATAACCCCGAGTGAGATTACTACGACTTCCTTGGATGAGGAATTCGTAAAGAAAGCAGTGGCCTTCGTGGAAAAAAAAATATGGATAATTCGGAATATTCATTGGAAGATTTGAGTAGTGACCTCGGTTTGAGCAAGACGCATTTGAACCGGAATTGACTGTCATCCTGAATATGAAACCCCTTCAATTTATCCGGTCCATCCGTTTGAAACGTGCCGCCCAATTATTGGTGGGCAGCCAGTACAATGTGGTGGAGATTGCGGATAAAGTTGGGTTTAACACCATCAAATACTTCAACCGTTATTTTAAGGAAGAGTTCGGCATGACACCTACGCAGTATCGTGAAGCGAACAAAAAAGGTAAATAAAAGCCCTAAGACTTGAAAATGTCTTGTTTTATTGTCGTATGAGCGCCTTTGTGAATGGGGGTGGATTTTCAGTCTGAGCCAAGCGGAATTTTAATCTCAGCCGAATGGAAAATCAATCTCAGCCAAATGATTTTCATTCGGCTGAGATTGATTCAAAGGGATACATGACTTCTTTTTTATCCTATATATATGGATATGAGTGTTTTACATGTGGTGTTACAAATTGCCTAATCATTTGTTATTTTTGTCCCATATTGTATGGAATGAATATATAATTTTGAATCGTTGTATTAAAAAAATGAATGCTATGAACAAAAAGAGCGTATTGTCGTTGCTGTTTGTCTGTATGTCTTTGTCTGGGATGGCGCAGGGATTCATACATCCCGGCATATTGCACACGCAGGCGGATTTCGACAGGGTGAAGGAAAAGTTGGCCACAGGGCAGGAACCTTGGACGGCGGCCTACAACAAGTTGATGACCAGCAAGCATGTGGATTTGAATTGGAAACCCAATCCCACAGTCAAGATTATCCGTGGAGGATGGAATGTCTGGGAACCGGAAGGTGACAATTATGGAGCCGCCATGAATGATGCGGCTACGGCTTACCAGTGTGCATTGGTTTGGAGGATTACCGGAGATGAGCGCTATGCGGAAAAGTCTGTTGAAATCATGAATGCGTGGGCCAGGACCTGCAAGAAAGTGTCCGGTAATTCCAACGGCAGTCTTGCCTCTGGGCTTTATGGATACGAGTTTGCCAACGCTGGAGAATTAATGCGCGACTATGAAGGGTGGAACCGTGAGGATTTCAAACGTTACCAGCAGTGGATGTTGAGGGTGTTCAGCGATCAGAGTTTCGGTTTCCTACAGGAGCGTCATGGCTGTGCAGATGACCATTACTGGTCGAATTGGGGGTTGTGTAATGTGTTGTGCGAAATCAGTGTGGGTATTTTGTGCGACGACATTTATGTGTATAATGCCGGTATGGAGTATTATAAGTATATGGAGGAGCACCGTTATGCGGAGACTCTTCGCAATCTGGTATGGAAACTCCATAAGGACGACCGTGGCCCCTTCGGTTATTTTGGCCAAATGCAGGAATCCAACCGTGACCAAGGGCACGCTTCCATGGCTGTGGTTTTGGCGGCAGATGTGTGTGGGGCGGGTTTGAACCAAGGTGATGATCTTTTATGCCTATATGGACGACCGTATCGCAAACCGGTTTTGAATATGTAGCGGCGTATAATACAGGTGAGGAAGGTTTGCCCAATTCTCCCTACACATTAATTCCGATGGCACTTTTCCGGAGATGGATACGGTGGGCGCGGGACAAATCGTTGTGGTTGGCCACGCATCGTGAATTATTATGAGAACATCCGTGGCGTGGATATGCCTTATTCGCATAAAATCATGATGATGCATGAGAATGGAATTGATGGCGGTGGGGGATTTTACGGCGGAAACAGTGGCGGATACGACCATTTGGGATTCACAACATTGATGTGTTCCTTGGATCCGTTGGAAGACGAAACCCCTTGTACCGACCGTTCTGAAAGGAAGTATTGAGTATGGCGGTGAGGCTTTGGACCGTACCTTGTTGAATGCCGTTCCGAGAGGGGCGAAAGTGACACTGAAGGTGGCTTTACCGGAAGGTGAGACTGATACCGGTAAGTGGGCGTGGGATGATGATGCCTCTTGTATTTCAGCCGAGCGTGAGGTGGAAATGGATACCTCTTTCGTGTACCGTGTACGTTATACGAATTCGGCAGGAGTGGTAAGTACGCAGATGTTTTCCATACAGGTGGCGGGCGAGGCATACGTGCGTGACTGCACGCCTTATTGCAAATATGCTTACCGGGAAAGCCAGGACACTTTGATTTACGTGAAGAAGAACGAGAGCGTGATTTTAGGTATGGATTACGGTGGATGGCATGTCAGGTCATGGCGTTGGGAAAAGAGTACGAACGGGGAGAATTGGTCGAAGTTGAACAACGCGACAACCAACCGTTTTGAATTGGCCAGTGTGGCTTCCAGTGCCTATTACCGTGTGACGATGGAACACAAGTCGGGAGTGTTCAAGTCGCAGGTGTTCCGCGTGGAGGTTTCCGAAATAGATCCTTTCATTATTTATAATGGTGAAGAATATCCCGGTACATCCTTGGTGTTGCCGCAAGGGGCTTCTTTCAGCCTTTATGCTAAGCCTACGTCCATATTGAGCCAGTCGGTGAATTCAACGCGCATTTACAAATGGGTGGCCAACGATACCATCCAGGCCGACACGTTGACTTACCATTTGGATGATTTGGGCGTACAGGTGGCCGATCTGAATGATACCCTGCATGTATCAGCCATGGACACTAGTTTTAGTGTTACTTTGGTGTTCCAACGTTTTTCATCTACAGGGAAAGAGGCTCGCACGGTGTACCATTTCGATGTGCCTGTATATGAGACCAATGCTTTGTCTCCTTCTGATAAAGACAACTACTATATTCAAGAGGCTTCGGGTAATCGTTATCTGCGGAATACGGACGGGCAGTTCATGACCTATTCTGAGGATACAGATGAAGAGTATTTGTGGCGTATCCGTCGTCTTCCTTCTACTTATGGTTCGCGTTACATGTTCATCAGCCGTACCAACAGCGGACAGCATTTATCAGAAGATGGGCGTTTGAGTTCGGCGAGCGATTATTCTCGGCATTCCTTTAATTTGTGGCATAAATGCGGCTCGACGACTTGTATGCCATAGAACGTTCTTCGTCTGTGTCTGGTGGTTTGTGGGAAATTGTTCCGGAATCGTCTGTTATATCGGTGAACCAAGGGCTTTGTACTTCATTCCCGTTCCGTTTAGTGAAGAAGGAAGACGGCTCTTCTGTAAGGGATGTCGTTTTGGAAGATGAGGAAAGCATCCCGTTGTTGAGGTTGGCCGTTGTGGCAAAAGTGCTCTGGAAGTATGTAGGTGGACGAAGAGGGCTTTGTTGAATATTTATATGCTTGAAGGCAGCTTGTTGCGCAGCGTCCGTTGTGTACCGGGTACGAGCCGTGTGGATCTGCCGTCGCGGAAGGGCATGATGATTTTGCGTTGTGACGACTTCAGGTCGTTGCAAGAGCCTGAAGATGATGTAGGTCTATGTGTCGGAATAAGTATGGGACGATAGAATGATGGTGCTTTTTACGTTTTGTATGTATTGAAAATCAATGGTTTTTGTGCTATGTTATAAAATGTCTAATCATTTGTTATTTTTTGTCCTATACCTTTAAATATATAGTGTCTACCTTTGAAAGCAGTTGGATAAAAAAACGCTTTTGCAGTCAATAGGTTCGGCTGTGATATGCGATAAGAATAATGAACCTTAAAACTTATGAACATGAAAAGAAGAGCGACGAAAATTTTTTCTGTCCGGTTGGGCAAACGCTTGCCGGTGGCTTTGATGACCATGGCATTGGCGGCAGCCAACATGGCTTTTGCCCAGGAGGAAAATCCCAGGTGGGTGAGGCTCTGCCAGCAGAAGGTGGTGAGTTTTACCTTTATAATAAAAGTGGTGACGGTTTTCTTTTGGGAGCCAATACCTGGGGTACACAAGGTTCCTTGGGACAACCGGGATTATTTGCACGGTAGTGTCGAATGGCAACTACAAGATTGTGACCCGTTGCAACGGTGACAACAGGGGCTTGGGCAGCGATGGATATATTGATAATGGTAACCCGGCTGAATATACCTTCACTGATCCCACACCGGATGATGGCCTTAATGAGTATGTGATGAACTTGGATGCCAACAAATGGTTTTATTATGGCGGGGGAAGGCACGGTGTTAAATTTGGACGGTAACGGAAGTGCCACCGATGCGCAATGGTTGTTCGTTTCGAAAGCACAACGTGAGCAAAGACTCAATCAGGCTACCAAAGACAATGGGGTGGATGCTACGTTCTATATCATGGGAGCCAGTTTTGTTCGCACAGAACCTCACAATTGGAAAGAGGTGCATAATGGCGGAACGGTTAGTTTAAGTTCTCCGAGGGGAGCTTCTGGAAATCATTTTTATTGTGCAGAAGCGTCCAATAATGACAATTTCGATATTTACCAGGAACTTACCGGTATCCGTAACGGGCGTTACCGTTTGACCTGCCAAGGTTTTTATCGCGGTGACGGTTCGGTTCGGAACGCCATGTTGTATGCAGGTTTGATTGAATCCCCTCTTCTCTTAGCCGAGAGCGAGGAGGATGTTCCCACGGATGCCAATAAGGCTGCGATTGCCTTTGGGGATGGCCGTTATGGCGGCAATACGGTGGAAGTGATTGTGCAGGACGGTACTTTGCGTCTCGGTGTGAAGAAAATGCACATATCAAAAAATGATTGGGTCGTTTTTGACAATTTCCGTTTAACATATTTGGGAGAGGCAACGGCAGAAGAAGCCTTTACTGAGTTGATGGGGTCATTCCAGAATCTGATTAATGATTTTAATGACCTTGGAGCTGAAGCTATAAAGTCAGAGCTTCAGGTCGTATATGACAAGTATGTTGGAACCACAGGCGATGTCACGGAGGCGTTGCAAGTTGTATCAGAGACTGTGAAATCGGCTAATGCCGCACGTGCATTGACCATGGCTTTGAACAATGCTGTGAAGGGGGCCGAAGCATATTGGGCAAAAGTCGAGAATGGGGAAGTCACATTGAATACAGCTTTAAAGACTTCTTTGCAGCAACAGATTTCGGAAGCTAAGAAACAACTTGCGGAGACTAATATGGCTGATATGGTTGTTGGGGCAGAAGAAAGTACCACAAAATTGAATGCAATGGTGGTTTCGGCTCGGAATTGGGCCGGATTGTCATACGCTTTAGGAAAAGCAAAGGCTTTGGCCGACCGGTTGGGCGGATTGGAGAACACGGATGAGTATAAAAAAGTGTTGGCTGATTTGGATGCTGTGGAATTGACATTTGACGATGCAATCTTGGATGTGGCTGCTTTGAATGCGAAAATCCAAGAAAAACTGACACCGGAATTCTTGGCTACGGTTACAGAAGAGAACAAATTGGATTTGACGAGCTTTATTACTAACCCGAATATTTTCAACAATACTGGTGTAAAGAACCAAATGCCTGGGGGATGGATTCTTGGTCGTAATGATGCGCGTGACAACACAGAGTGGTGTACGGTGACTGACGGTGATGGTGAATTGCATGCGGGTAATTGGTCTGGTAATAAAGGTAATGATGTGACAGGAGTACATTATTATCAGAAAATAGGAATTGGAGATGGCTCTGTCAAATTGCCGGATGGTTTGTATCAGTTGGCGGCTGCTACTTATTCTGACGGTGACCCGAATAAGATTGTACTGTATGCGACATCTGACAGTGTAAACTTCGATACAGTGTATTTTAACCGTGATAGGATGCTTTATGATGAAGCTCTTTCTAAGACAGATGTGACCAGTACGGTGGAAGATGTCGTGGTAGTTGGTGGCCAATTGTATATAGGTGTAAGGGATCCGATCCGGAGAATAACCATCAAGGTGGTAATGGTAAGAATTGGTATGCCGATAACTTCCGTCTTTATTTTGCAGGAAAAGGATGTGCTTGGGGCTTACCGGGGACGTTTACAAGACCGGTTGGATAAGGCTGTGGTATTGCACGACTCCTTGACGGTCTACGGTATAGACGACAGTGAGTCCTACGGTTTTGCCTTGGATCCGGAAGAGGGTTATTATCTTTTCTTGACGGAAGGGACTTTGGACGACGTTTCTTATGCCATAAATGACTTGGATAAGATGAACGCGGATGCCGAGAAATTGATTGCGAATTATTTACTTTTGACCCATTGGTGCAGAATGGAAATAATTTCAATAATCAATTGAATGAAGGGGTTCTGTTTGCTCAACCTACAGCAAAAAAAAACATTTATTGCGGCTTTGGAAACGGCGGCGGAAGTGGCTGAGGATATGACTTGGGACAATTATTTGTCAGACGCAGTGGTTGAACAGGCAGAGGCTCTAAAAGTGGCCACTACGGAGTTCATGAATTCCGTGGCACTTTGCTTCCCGATGGGGATAGCCAAAGTTTTGGCAGACCAGATAGGAGGGTTGGCACAAACAGAGGCCTACCTTAACGTAATGACTTATCTTGCTTCGGATGAGTTGGATCCTTTGGATGTTGATTTGGCGGTACAGGCCTTGCAAGGTGAGTGTATCAATGCCATGACTCCAGAAGTGTTGGCACGGGCAACAGTTGACGAACCGTTTGACATGACGACATTTGTTGTCAATCCTAATATCTATCAGGATGCCACGGATGATGAAGGCAATCCGACTGATATAAGAATCAATGGATGGACTTTGAAACGAATGCAGATCGTGCACCGCGTACAGGGGCCACGTCTGGTGATACTTGGATGTACACGACCAGTCATTCCAGTAATGATGCTCATAATATTTCTTCGGCTACGGATTATCGTCAGGTTATCGGTACGCAACCCGAAGTGTCTGCTGAGGGCAAGTATGGATTACCAACCGGCGCCTATCGTGTGGAGGCCGCTACGTTCTTGAACCATGAATGGGACAAGATGAGGCTTTATGCGCAGACGAACAGTGTGGAGGTAAGTACGGTGACCGGAAGTGCCGGGCAAGACAGTACCGTGTATGCCTATACTGAAATTGAATATGCAGACAGTGCCTTCAACGGAAAGCAGGATGTATGGGATGCAGCACAGGCGACTTTGGGAACGACCACAGTGGTTCCTGAAATCTATGTGGAGAATGGGGCCGTGACTATTGGAATACGTGGTAATGGACGAGTTGGAGGAAATGATTCTTGGTTCCTGGCTGACAATTTCCGTCTCTATTATGTCGGTACGGAAAGAGGTAGCAATATCGGTGGTACCATGGTTGACCGCAACGATAATTTGTCGGAACTTGTAGATGTATATGATATTACCGGCAAGCTTGTGCGCAAACAAGCGAAACGTGCCGATGCGGTGAAGGGCTTGAAGAAAGGCATCTATATTGCAGGTGGCAAGAAATATGTAGTGACAGGCAATTAATCTAAAACAAAACGGGACGGGGCACCGTCGTGTGCCGTCCCGTTTCTCCCATTTAGGGTTGAAAGAAAAACATAATTTTAAAACAAGGTTTTATGCTAAAAAGGTATTACGTGCAAGGCCGTATAGGGTACTGATCTCCACCGGTATTTGGGTTGGTGCATTTTGCATGATGCCCCTGTTCGGATGATTATGAATGGGCACAGGAGAAACCCCTCGTGGTTGGGGCAAAGCATTTATGACGAGTTGGCACGCCGTGGCAATTTCGGTATTTATTTAAAGATGGTGGACGACTTGGGGCGTATCCGAATTCTTAAGCAAGACCGGTAGTGTGACGGTGTTTGTGGCCGATGACGATACTTATCGCGCTTATTTTAAGGCGCAGGGAGTGGATGAGAATCATATCTCCACCCCGATGAAGAGGTTTTTGGTGAACACTTCCATGTTGGAGAATGCCTACGTGCTTGATTTGTTGACCAACCAACCGTCAGGAGACAATATATTGAAAGGGCAGGTGATGCGCCGTACCAATACGCAATGGTCGGTGTATGATTCTATTCCGGCTGTGTCCGTGGCAGAACTGCCCGAGGCTTCGGTGAGTGCAGATTACTGGGGGGGATTGCGTGGAAGGCATCAGTCCGTGTATAACCTGATTGAAGAGGGGACTGTGCCGATGGTGCATTTTATATGGCGCCAAATGATGTCCAAGGGCATTACTAAAAAAGATTTTTTTACCTTTTTTTAATGGAACGGAATTCCAAGAAGAGGATGTATATATAAATAATGTGAAGGTGCGCGAGGGGAATGTGACGTGCCAGAACGGATATATCCATATTATGGAAGGTGTGCCGGAACCTTTTGCCTAATATGGCCGGTTATTTGCGCACGAACGGGAATACCTCTTTGTTCAGTAAGTTGATGGATCGTTATTCAGCCCCTTTTGTATCAGTCCTCCTTACCAATTCTTACAAGGATTTGCACGACCTCTATGCTAACCAGAATCTTTATCCGGTATTGGCCGGAGGGGACTCCATATATGGACGGCGTTATTTTTTCTCTTCGGCCGATGGGAATTCACTGACTTCGTACAACGGATCGGAAGTGGACGGTGTGCTGAAATTCGATCCTTCGCGAAACGATTATGCGGAAGGGAATATCTATACTATAAATGGGGTACAAACGAATAATGTCAACTTGGACATGAAGGTGCCATCTTTGCTCCTACAGATGAGGCGTTGAACTCGTATTGGAATAGTGAAAACGGCTCTTTCTTACGTGAACGTTATCCGAGCGAAGAGCCTTTCGAAAACGTTCCTAACAATGTGTTGGCGGAGTTCTTGAACAACCACATGCAGTATTCGTTCTTGTCTTCTTTGCCCAGCAAATTCAATTTGGTATTGATGATGCCAAAGACCCTGTCGGACTTGACGAGGCTGATATTATAAAAGGAAGCACGGCTGTGTAACAATGGTGCTGTGTATGTGATCTGAAAAAAGCCTATGCACCGGCATCGTTCCGTTCCGTGTTGGCTCCGACGTTGGTCAATGAGAATATGAAAATCATGAATTGGGCTATTAGAAGTTTGGAGTTCAGACCTTATTTGTTGTCTATGGTGAGTCATTATGATTTCATGATATTGACGGATGAGGCCCTTTCACGTTACATTGACCCCGTGTCGTATAACGGAACGGATCGCGTTGGTTCAAGTTTTATTATAATGCGGAGAAGAACCAGGTGGAAGCATATTCTTACCGCTATGATAAGAAATTGGGTGGATGGGACGGCTGCACAGAAGATGACATGCGCATATTGGGTAGCACGTTGCAACAAGATAGTGAGGGTAATTCCTATTATCAAATCAATCCTGTGGTCGAAAATCGTCTGACCGATTTGCTGAATTTCTGTATCGTTCCTCGGGATGTGAACGGGGGCAATTATGTGGGCAATGGTTTTGTATATTATCAGACAAAGGATGACGGTCCCATGAAGATTGAAAAAGTGGGCGGGCAAGTGACTGTGGCCGATCAGTTTTCCGGAGCAGAAGTAACAACGCAGGATTTTGTAACGATGGATAATGGGGTGTATTATGTGCTTGACCAAATGGTACAGCCTACATTCCATAGTTTAATGCAGGAGTTGGTGGAACATTCAGAATATTCTGAGTTCTACGAATTGCTTTTGGGAAATGAGGAATGGACTACCAACGAGTCGAACCTATATTCTTTGATTTCTACGAAATCTTTGAATATGAATGAGGACAATGCTGCCATACAGACTTTCAGTTCTTATCATTATACGGTATATGTACCGGACAATACAGCCATGGAAAAAGCTTACAGTCTCGGGTTACCGCGTTGGAAAGACATCAACAATCTGGCCAATGTGTATGCCGGGACGGATGTCAACGTGGATTCTTTGAAACAGGCTTATACCCGACGTGTGATGAACTTTTTGAAGTATCATTTCCAAGACAATGCGGTTTATATCGGTGGGGATGCCCGTAATATGTCTTTCGAAACTGCGGCAACTCATTTGGACGGTGCGGACAAGGGGTTTTGAGCTATACCTTGCGGGTGAATTCTGACGCCGCGGGTATTATGGTGACAGATAATTCGGAGAAGACCGATGTGGTTCATATAAAACCTGAAAATCCAGAGTTCTATAACCGGATGACGCGTGAATATACATTCTCGGAAAAAACGGAAAATGGTAATATCAACGCTTCTTCATATGTGGTAGTTCATCGCGTGAATGAACCTTTGATATACGATGACGAATGCTTCTGCCTGAAAAGATAATGAACGCGTTCGGAGGATTAACAATACCATGAATCATAAAAAAAAGAGGTTATGAATAAAATAAAATATTTGATAGTATTTCTATTCTGCTTATGTCCGCTGTGGGCCGTCGGGCAGAACCAAGTGGCAAGCGGTACCGTGTCGGACGACTTGGGTCCTCTGATGGGAGTGTACGTGGGGAGATAGATGCAGCCAACCGTATTGTGTCTGCTGCTGTGACCGATATGAACGGGCATTTCACTCTAAAAGTACAAAAACCCTAAGAATAAGTTGCGTTTTTACTTATATGGGGTACAAGACGGTTTTGCAGGAAATAGGAAAGCGGGCGGTTTTCGATATCATGATGGAGGAAAACAGTAAGGTGATGAAAGAAGTCGTGGTGGAAGCCCGTCCGAAGATTGCCACCGGAGGATTGGAAATACCGGAGCGTGAACAGTCTTTTGCTCAGCAGACGATCAAAATGACAGAATTCGAAGGTTTATCTTTCACTTCTGCCGATGAGGCTTTGCAAAGGACGTATTGCCGGGTTGGACATTATCGCTTCATCCGGAAACTTGGGTTCCGGTACGACGATGCGTTTACGCGGTGTGTCAACCATTATGGGAAATTGACCGTTTGATTGATTGTGGTGAACGGTGACGTTTGGAATGTGGATCAAGTAACTTTGATGTACAAAATGCCAATGATGAACAGTTCGCGCAATTATTGAATATCAACCCGGAAGATATCGAGAGTATCAGCGTTTTAAAAGATGCTGCTGCTACGGCGATCTGGGGTTCTCAAGGTGCGAATGGTGTGATTGAAATCAAAACAAAGCGTGGTAAACGTGGAAAACCGAGATTGACTTATTCTCTTCGTTTGACAGGCACCTACCAGCCGGATGGGTGGATTTGTTGACGGGAGATCAATATACGATGTTGATGAAGGAAGCGTATTTCAATCCTCGTTTGAGTGATGCGGCCGCTGATATTCCTGGAATTCAATTACATTACGGATAAGCGTGTGTTCTCTGAATGGCAGATGTTCAACAACAACACGGATTGGGTGAAAGAAGTGAAACAAGTCGGTTTGCGCCAGAATCATTTCGTTTCCATTACCGGTGGTGGTGAAAAGGCAACTTTCCGTATATCCGGTGGTTATGACCATGAAACCGGTTCTATCATCGAACAGAAGTTGGATCGTTTTACGACCCGTATGATGTTGGACTATTATGTAAGTGATCGTATTAAGATTATCAGTGACTTTGCTTTGACTTATACGGACAACCAGAGAAATTCCGATGATTTGTTGGCTATTGCTTATAAGAAGATGCCGAACTTGGCTATTTTCGAAGAGGATGAGCAGGGTAATTCTTTTGGGACGTTATTACGAGATGTTGAAGGCTAAAGATGCATTGGAAGATCAACGCAATCTTGTGAACCCGATTGCGAGTGCCAAGTATGCCAAGAACTCTTATACGACGTACGCCATCGACCGAAGTTGGAATTGCAGTATGACTTCTTGGGTATTGATGATACCAAACACCGTTTGACTTATAACGGAAAGGTGATTATGAATGTGTTCAATGCATACGAAGATACCTATTATCCGCGTGAATTGTCTACGGATAACTGGAATGCCAGTGGAGTGAGCAGGGCTACAAATTCCGCTTCTTTAGTTCAAGAGTTTGGCGTTTACCACTACGCATACGTTGACCTTTGTTCCTCATTTCTTGAATGAAGACCATTCATTTATGACGATGGGACGTTTCCAATTGGTTTCAGGTACGTCAAGTGACCAGAAAACCGAAGTAGCAGGTTTGCCGAACGGTGTGGAAGCTCCGAGTGCCGGTGGTATTACTCCGGGTATGTCCAGCAACTTCAACCGTTGGAGAAGTCTTTACTACACGTTCTCAGCTCACTATGCTTTCAAGGAAAGATATTTTTTGACGTATCTGCCCGTGTAGACGGTACGACCAAGTTCGGTCCGGGTAAGCGTTGGGGTGTTTTCCCTGCTGTTTCAGGCCGTTGGAATGTGGTGGACGAGCCGTGGATGGAAGGTACGCGTAAATGGTTGTCTATGCTTTCTATCCGTCCGGGATGGGGTATGACCGGTAATCAGCCTAATAAAGATTATTTGTATGTCAATCAGTATAGTGCTGCCAGCAATTATTTCGGCGCTACCGGTATGGCTCCGAATAACTTGAAATTGAAGTCTTTGCAGTGGGGAATGAAATATACTTGGAATGTCGGTTTCTACTTGGGTTTTTGGGATGACCGTATCAAGGCTGATATCAACTTGTATACGCAGACCACAAAAAGACATGTTGATGGAAAATGTGAGAATATCCAGTATATCCGGTTTCACGAATTATCCTTATCAGAACGTGGGTGACATGAACAATAAAGGTTGGGAAATCAACTTGAACACCAACAAATTGATTCAGAAAGGTAAGTTTTGGATGGACTTGAACTTTACGTTCGCCAACAACAAGAATGAGATTACCCGAATGGATCCCCGTGTATTGGAAACTTTGAATAGTGACTGGGTGGCTGAGAACCTGGAAACTCCTGCAACGTGTGCAGGTGGACAATCCTTTCGGTGCCATTTACGGTTATCGTTACAAGGGTGTCTATATGTATAATTATGATACTTATCTGCAGAAAGAACGCTTGGCTGCCGACGGAGATGCGGATGCTAAGGCTTTCATCGCCAATTTCAATAACAATGGCGGTTGGACGGCTCCTTTGGTATACAATGCGAACGGAGAAATCGTACGCGACATGAAGGGTGACCCGTTGCAGATGATGTTCAATTACGTATCAGGCGGTACCGGATATGAGTTCAAGGGGGTGATGCGCTTTATGAAGATGTGAACCACGATGGTAACATCAACCAACTCGATATAGTTTACTTGGGTAACTCGTTGCCTCGAAGCTTTGACCGGTGGTTTCTGGATTCAAGTTCAATTATGGCGACTGGGCTTTGAATGCACAGTTCAAACCGGAACATTTGGCCGCTGGCCGTTTCTCTCGCCCTTTTACGACTTCCTGTGGCGACTTCTTGGATATCACGCCCCTGAATGCTGTGGTGGTGGAAAACTATTGGGAGAAGAAAAGCGAGGTGGAGAGTGTGATAACTTCTTGCTATTTTCACATGCAGGACAAGGGCTTCTCACAACGTGTGATAGCCTGGGGGAGTTACGGGGCGACAATTTGACTGAAACTTCCACAATGGCCGCAAAAGAAAAGGAGCTTTATGATTTTTATACGAATAATATCGTTCGGACAACAGTTGGACTTCGTGGGCGGATTTCTATA
>VOFE01000143.1_pt1 | contig 46001 bp, 74 predicted proteins | sample 5384071 | NCBI WGS metagenome assembly VOFE01 (sample SAMN12384724, study PRJNA508395) | human gut metagenome | isolation source: healthy gut D | host: Homo sapiens
CGAAGCCAAACCGATGGCGAACCCATGCGGCATCGCGCAGCGACGAGCGATTCATTGCGTCGTAGAGCGCAAGCAGTCTTTCCTTGTCCAGATAGAGCTGTTCGGGGCTTTTCCGATAAATATCCCGACTTAGAACAGGATTATCGGATTGCATGGCTTCAACTGCTGCCTGGTTTTCTTCCAGTGAAATTGTGTTGATTTCGGGGATGCGTTTGCCGGATGGCGTCGAGCATCGCGGTGCGAACGACTACGGCGGCATACGTCAGGAATCTTCCTTTTCCGGCATGTAGCGCTCTGCGGCGTGAAGCAGAGCGATTCGCCCTCCTGTTCGTAATCGTCGCAGCTCGGAACTGCGCTGCCGTATCGTTTTTCAAATTGAATCGCGGCCGAGCGAATAAACATCGTATTCCGCTCAATTAACTGGGTACATGCTTCATGATTTCCGTTCTGAATCATCAGGCAAAGGGTTTTCGTTCGTGATGGGCGTTCATCTCCATTTGATATTGTAGGTGGTGTTCATGTAATTCCAGATCGCCTGTTTGAGCTGATCGGTTACTTCGCCCAATTCAGCCTGATATTCTTCTGGAACGGTGATCTGTTCAGCGCCGCCGAGAGCATCCCCATGATGCCTTCGGGTCTGAGTTGCAGACCTTTTTCTGGCGCGGAAGCACTCGTGATTTCGCTGAGCTTTGTTTGGTCAGCGCCGCGGTTTGCCTGACACGCTCCGGTCCATCCTGCTTCATTTCAGCGAGAAGCTGACGGAAGTTGCGCGTGATGTTCTCGATCTCATCCGCATAGACTGGGCGTTTGAGCGCCTGCGCTTCCTGCACCGCGCCACGAACGGCGGACATATCCTCCGGTTAGCCTGACCATGTTCCAACATAAGGTTGGTTCATGGAGTTGTACATTTGATTCTGCGCGGCAACGCCGGAAGCCAGAACGCCCTCCTGATAGAGCGCGATCTGGCGGGTCAGCTCTGCGAATTTCGGATTTTCCAAAAGCTGGCAGACCACAGAATGGTTCAGCTTGCCCTGATAGAGATTGGCCGCTGCTTCCACAGACAGCCCCAGACGCTCGATGTCATATCCTTTACGGGAAGGAATATCCGTCAGTCCCAGCAGAAAATCCGTCGAAACTTCAAAGTAATTCGCGATGGCGACAAGATTTTTACTGGACAGTTTGCTTGTTTTTTCAGCCATTACGCGGCTCAATGTGCTTTTTGTCCATACCGACAGCCTGCGCCAGCTCAACCTGCGTGATGTTTCGGCTTCTGCACAGGTCGCGGATTCTGTCCATTGTATTTCCGGGAAGCCATTTTTCCTGCATCCATTCATCCTCCTGAGTTTTTTTCTTTGATCGTATCATATCAGACTCGAATAGCCAAGTCAAATTTGTTGCATTTTTGCATCGGGAAAGCCGACAAACCGAAGCAGTTGAAAAAATGCCGCTTTTTCAGACGATTTCCATTTTTCCCGTATATTCAGACAGTGCGTAAAAATGTTCTTTTACACCCTTCAAGATCGAAAAATGTGAAGGAGGAATTTTATTGAAGGAAAATCTGATTACGGCGCTGTACGAGCGCCTGTCCCGCGACGATGACCTCGACGGGGAAAGCAACTCCATCGTGAACCAGAAGCTCTATCTGCAAAATTATGCTGACGAGCATGGATTCACCAACTGCAAACACTATACGGACGACGGATGGAGCGGCGGCAACTTTGACCGCCCCGGCTGAGAAAAGCCTGATTGCCGACGTGGAAGCCGGAAAGGTCGGCGTGATTCTGGCGAAGGATATGAGCCGAATCGGGCGCAACTATCTTGAAACAGGATTTTATACGGAAGTGGTGTTCCGCAAGCACAATGTCCGATTTATCGCCATCGCCAACGGCGTGGATAACGATCATCCCGAAACGGGCGAATTTGTGCCGTTCCTGAACATCATGAACGAATGGTACCTGAAAGACCAGTCCAAAGAAAGTTGCGGCGGCTTATCAACTGCGCGGCAAATCCGGCTTACCCACCAACAACAACTGCTTATACGGCTACCGAAAAGACCCGGATGTCAAGCACCACTGGCTGGTTGACGAGGAAGCGGCGATTGTCCGCAGAATCTATCAGATGGCTTGCGAGGGACACGGGCCGTCTGAAATTGCACGGATTCTGACGAAGGAGAAAGTGGACAATCCCGGCTACTACTATACGAAACACGCCTGCGGGATGCGCAGCGACTATACAAAGAAGCCCATGCGCACGACTGGAACAGTTTGACAATCAGCAGAATTTTGACCCATCAGGAGTATTTGGGACATACGGTCAATTTTCGTTCCGGCAAACGATACTACAAGGATAAACGACGCGCCAACCCGCCGGAAAAGCTGCTGATCTTCGAGAATACCCATGAACCCATTGTAACGAAAGAAACATGGGAGCTTGCCCAATGCGCGCTGAAAAGCATAAAGCGGACAGATACGCTGGGCGTGGCGAATCCGTTGACAGGTCTGGTTTACTGCGCAGAGTGGGGGCAAAGGCTGTATAACCATCGGCATGGAGCGAAAGATGCGCAAGGCGTATTCAAAAGCGATTCCTACAACTGCTCGACCTATATGCTGTCCCGAAAAACGGGAAACGAGAGAATGCGTTTCCCATCAGGTAGCTACAAAAGCATTGCGGGAACTGATTTTGAAAACCATTCAGACCGTCAGCCGCTATGCCCTCTCCAATGAAGTCGAGTTTGCGCGCAAAAGTTCGGGAAGCGTCTGAATTGCAGCAGGCACAGGCGGCAAAAAGAAACGAAAGCCAGAATCCGCAAGGCGCAGAAACGCTGTAAGGAACTGGATGTGCTGATTCAGAAGCTGTATGAATCGTATGCGCTTGAAAAGATTTCTGAAAAGCGTTTTGATGATTTTCTTGCGGCGTATGAGAAAGAACAGGCTGAACTGAAAGCCGTTTTGGAAACGGATACGGAGGAACTTCGGGCGTATGAAGTCGATTCCGATAACATCGCTTCTTTCTCAAACTTGCCAGAAAATACAGGGAAGCCGATGAACTGACCACACCCATGATCTATGCGTTTGTTGAAAATCATCGTTCATGCGCCGGAAAAATCAACGGAGAACGGCACATGCAGATCGACATCTATTTGAAATTCATCGGCAATTTTCAGGTGCCGCAGGACGAACCGACGGCAGAAGAAATGGCAGAGGAAGAAAAGCAGAAACAGCGGCGCGCGAAAATCGGGAAAAAAGTCGCCCGCTGTATGGAGAGAAAGAAATTGAAAGACGCACAGGGAGAAGGAGGATGCAGCCCATGAAAATGACAGCGCTGTATGAGCGTATATCCCGCGAGGACAGAAACGAAGGAGAGTCCTTTTCGATTCTTCGGCAGAAGGAATATCTTGAAACCTATGCCGCCGCAAACGGCTTTTGAAAACTGCCGGCATTATACGGACGACGGATTCAGCGGACGAAACTTTGAACGTCCGGGCTGGCAGCAGATGATGACGGATATTGTCGGCGGAAAATCGGAACGGTACTGGTCAAGGACATGAGCCGAGTCGGGCGCGATTACCTGCAAACGGGCTTTTATACCGAAATTTATTTCAAAGAGAAAGATGTGCGGTTTATCGCTATCGACAGCCATGTGGACAACAGCCGTTCCGACAGTTTGAATTTGCGCCCATGCTGAATGTTCTGAACGAAATGTATCTGCATGATCTATCCAAGAAAGTCAGCATCGGGTTTCGGGCAAAAGGAATGTCGGGGCAATCGCTTACGTCAACGCCGCTGTTCGGCTATAAGCGAGATCCCGAAGATAAAAACCATTGGGTGATTGAACCTGAAACCGCCGAGATCGTGCGGCGGATTTTTGAACTGGCGGCGACAGGAATGAACCCGCACCGCATTGCCAAAACCTTACAGACAGAGCGGAGGATTACACCGAGTACATATTTCCGCAGATCGGATATGGGGAACCGATATCACGCCAGAAGGCAGGAAACAGGCGACTATGACTGGCACAGAGGGACGGTCATTGATATTTTGAACAAGCGCGAGTATCTGGGCATGACGGTCAATTTCAAGACGTGTACGCCTTCTTACAAAGCCAAACAGATTCAAAACCGATAGAAAAGCAGGTGGTTTTTGAAAATACCCATGAAGCGATTGTGGACAGACAGGCATGGGAAAAAGCGCATGAAGCGTTTGAAAAGCCCAAGAGGGCTAAGGCGGAAAATGCCGACAGCCATTTTAAGAACTTTGTATTCTGCGCCCGATGCGCGCGCCCATGAGCAATCTCCATCATGCGCAGCACCTCAAAACCGGCACGATCTGTTACTATGACTTCTTTATATGTTCCACCTATCGAAAGTCTGAGCATTTGAAGAACGGCAATGTGTTCAGAACGCATTCAGCGCAAAAGCGCTTCGTCCGTTACTGAAAGAAACGATTCAAACGGTCAGCCGATACGCATTGACGAATCAGGAAGAATTTCTGGCGCGGCTGCAACGGGAAATGCTGGCGGAGCAGCCGGAACAGACAAAACAGCTTAAAAAAGGGATTGCGGCAAAGAACAAAAAAGAGTGGCGGAACTTGACCGGCTTTTGAAAAACTCTATGAGAATTATGCGCTCGAAAAAATCCCGGAGGAACGGTTCGATGCGCTGTCTGCCGAGTATGAAAGCGAACAGACACAGCTTGAAAAAAAGCGGTTTTGGAAGAACGGCGGCAGTTGGATGAAATTCAATCCGGCGAAGATAAGATTGAACGGTTTATGGCGCTTGTTGAGCGCTACCGCGACTGCACGGAATATTCCGATGAAGTGCTGCGTCAATTCGTGGAAAAGTCATCGTCCATGAAACCGTGAAGGACGAGGATGGCGAGCGCCCCGTGAAATTGAGGTATATTTGAATTTCATCGGGGAAGTTTGACGTTCCCGTGCAGCCCGTCGAGCTTTCGCCGGAAGAACAGAAACGTCAGGAGGCATTGAAAAAGCGAAGAATCCATCAAAGGAATAAACGCGCAGGAGCGTCAGGAGAGTGATGAACGCACAGCTTAAAAAACGAATCCCCAATTTGAAACAGAGAACTGAACAGGCAGAAAAGGCGATGCCCCGTTTTTCATCGGGCTGCATCGCCTTTTGTGTTGAGCGGAAAGGAGCGCCTATGACCGAAAAACGTACTCCCATTTTTACCTTTACTCAGCGGATTGGCAACACCAATTTCACCGTCCGCGCATATTGCGACGACGATATCGCCGCGACCTATGAGGACAAGCTGCTGGAGCTGATCCGCAGCGGCGTGTTGCAGGCGGACGCTTCCGAAAAGCCGAAAAGAACCGCCTGCCGAACACGCGGCGTAATTTCAAACACGAACTGATTTTTTGACCGACTGAGGAGGAATGTTCAATGGCATCCGAACGAATCGAAAACTGCTTGCGATGCAGCAGAAAGCCGAAGCGCAGAAACGAAAAGCCGAGCAGCAGCTCGGCGGCGAAACACAAAAATCTCTATTCAGAGAAACAAGGAAAGGACGCATCGTCTCTGGTGCGAGCGCGGCGGGCATTTGGAGCATTATCTGCCCAATCCAGAACTGCTGACGGATGAAGATGTGTTCCTGCTGATCGACTATTTTTTTCGTCTCCTCGTGTGCGCGAGCTTGTGAAACAGATGATCGCCAGCCGACGTGGGAGCTTCCGCAAAGCCCGAAGGAGCTGATCGACGCGGCTGGCGCAGCGTATGCCGAAACCATCCGTGCCAAGCGTGACATGGCATGACGCAGACGAGGATGACGCGGAGAGCGACGGAAGCAGCCCCTTCCCGTGAGGGCGCACTTATACGCATCTTCGATGCGCCGCGTTCTCTCGAAGGCCCCCTGCGGGTGCCTCGATGCCTGGCATCAACAGGGCAAGCCCCTGCGCCGATTGCATCGGCTACTCCCGTGACGGCGCTTTGCGCCGAGAAATGGAGGTGAACCCATGCCCTGCCCGACGGGGAGCTTTAAGATCATCAGCCGCGGAAAAGGTCAATCCTGTATGGCTTCCTGCGCGTATTACTCCGGCGAAAAGAAATACTCTGAATACGAGTGCTGCTGGAAATATCCGCACAGCAGCCCATCGCGAGTGAAGCTGGTCGAAGTCATGCTGCCGCCCAATGCGCCGAAAGCGTATGCCGACCCGCAGACACTCTGGAACGCGGTGGACGCAGCGGAAACAAACGTCAACGCGCAGACCGCGCGCTCGATGCTCTTTTTGCTTTGCCGCGCGAACTGACTGACGAGCAGAACCTTGCCCTCATCCGCGATTTCTGTCAAAAAAAGGAATTTGTGGACAAGGGCATGGTCTGCAATTTCTTCTATCACGACAAGGGCGACGGCAACCCGCATGTTCACATCATGCTGACGCTTCGCGCAATGGATGAAAAAAATGGGAAGTGGCTGCCCAAATCGAAGAATGTCTACGCGCTCGACGAAAACGGAAACCGCATCCGCGCGCCGAACGGAAGCTGGAAGCGCGTTAAGGTCGATACTGTCGATTGGAACGAGCGCAAGTACGGCGAAATCTGGCGGCAGGATTGGGCGGCTGCACAAAACGCCGCACTCGAAGCAGCGGGACGAGCAGAGCGCGTCGATATGCGTTCTCTTGAGCGGCAGGGCGTTGAGGATCGCCTGCCGCAAAGCACTCGGCCCGACCGCTTCCGCGCTGGAACGCAAGGGCGTTTCCAGCGAACGCGGCGACGAGAATCGAAAGATCATCAGCGTGAATAAAATGCTGGATTCGTTGCAGAAAACTGTTCGCGGCATTGGCGCTTGGCTGGATGAATTGCGCAAGGCGGTCAGCCGCCAGCAGATCATCGAAAGTCCGGATGATTACCCGTTGAGCGATGTAATTACCGCCTATTTGGATATGCGAAAGGACGGGCGCGAGACATGGAATCGCTATGCGCAGGAAAAAGGCGCTGTCCATGATTTGAAGGATGGCTTCAAGGCGGTTTCCTTCCTCTCGAATCACGAGCTTTACACAGTCGGTCAGCTTGGACGGTACATCGCCGAAACGAAACAGGAATTTTCCAAAATCAAAGCGGAATCCGCGGCGAAAGAACGACGAATCCGCGACATTGACGCGCTGTTTGGCGCGATTCAAACCATTCGAGAATTGAAGCCGATTCAGCAGGAATATGAGGGCATCCATTGGAACAGCAAGCGCGAAAAGTTCAAGGTCGAACACGGCGACGAATTGAGCCGACTGCAAAAGCAATATGGCTGCGTGAAAAGCTCATAAAGTCGCTGGGGCTTGCGTCCTCTCGATAAGGAGCAACGTATCGCGCTGAAAACAGAGCGCGCACAGCTTGAAGCGGAGCGCGAAGCCCTTCTTCCCAAACTCGAAGAAGTCAAAGCTGAAATGGCGGAACTGAATCGCATCCGATACTGGACACGCAAGGTCATCCCTGACGCGCGGCAGCGCGTGTCGGATGGGAGGGTTTCGGTTGAGGATGCGGTGGAAACGGCGGTCAATCGGAAAGAATTGGAGCAGGTTATAAATGATGCTGAAAAGAACGCCCTCCGACAATCGGATGATCCACTTCAAACAAATAAATCTGCACCCATTCATTTCCTGGCGATTTAAGAAAAATCCATTCCTCTCTCATCTTGACTCCTCCCTCAAACCCCGTATAATAAACGAGAAAATCTATACCGCGCAGGGTGTTTGAAGCCATTCAAATGAAAAGGGAAGCCGGTTCAAATCCGGCGCAACAGCCATTACTGTATTCGGTATGCGTGTGCCATGAGCCATTGAAAGCGATTTCGAGAAGGCGGTGCACGTGAAGCCGTCAGCCAGGAGACCTGCCCTGCGGAGATGAAACCGATTCTCGGGCAGTTGGAGAAGGCAGGTCAAGCGTTTGTTTGCTATGCGTCCATATTTGTCCGAGATGGGCGCTTTTCATTTATTTTGAGAAAAACTGCGAGGAAGTTTATGAAAAAGATGATTGCGCTGCTTTTTGAGCCTTTTTGCTGTTCAAACCGCGTTAGCGGAGCTGCCCGTCGTCACAGAAAAGCTTGATCTGGAAGCCGCGAAAAACTTTGCCGTGGACAGGCTGGAAGGCGGTTATTCACTGATTACCGTGCAGAACGGCGGGCGCTTTCTGTTGATTCCGGCGGGTATGGATGCACCGGATGGTCTGGATGCGGACATCATGCTGCTGTACATGCCGCTTGACAACCTGTTCGTGGCTTCCACCTCGACGGTGGCACTGATGGATGAAATCGGCGCGCTCTCCGCCGTGACGCAGACGACCTATGACGTGGAAGACTGGTATCTGCCAAGCGTGAAACAAGCGGTTCAGGATGGACAAATCGCATACATCGGTCACTATAAGCAGCCGGATTTCGAGCGTATTGCCTTGAACCCGCCGAAGCTGGCCGTTTTCTCCACGATGATCGAGGGTACGCCGGATGTGCGGGAAAAGCTGGACGAGCTAAGCATTCCTTTGCTGGTGGACAGCTCTGCATTGAGGAAACTCCGCTGGGGCGCATGGAGTGGATGAAGCTCTACGGTGTGCTGCTGGGGCGTGAGAACGAGGCGAGCACCGCGTTTGACGCGCAGAAGCAGAAAATCGAATCGCTTGAGCCGATGCAGGAGAACGTGACCGTCGCCATGTTCTACATCACCTCCAAGGGCGCGCTGTATGTGCGCAACAATGGTGATTATATGGTCAAAATGCTTGAGCTGGCTGGCGGGCGGTATGCGCCGGAAGGACTGGGTACCGGCGAATCCGGCACGCGGCAGATGGAGATGGAAGCCTTTTATCTCGTGGCGGGCGATGCGGACTGCATCCTCTATATGGGTCAGCTCGGCGGCAAGCCGAAGACACTTTCGCAGCTGATTGAGCGAAACACGCTGCTGGCCGATTTCAAAGCGGTGCAAAATGGACGCGTCTATTGCACCGGCGCAGATTATTTTCAGCAGGCCGGACGGCTGGGCGACCTCATCGAGGACATGAACCGCATGCTTTCGGGTGACGACGCAGCACTAAACCATATCATGAAGCTGGAGTGAGGAACGGTGAAAAACGCGGTGCGCGCTGTGCTATGCGGTGCTCGCAGTCTGCTTTGCGCTGCTGTTGGCGGTCAGTGTGGGCACGGGCAGCGCGGCACTGTCCCCGCATGAAATCCTGCGGATTCTGCTGCTGAGAGGGCGAGGGCACAGCGGCCTACAACGTGCTGCTCAAAATCCGCCTGCCGCGCGTGCTGGCGGCGGCGGTGATGGGCGGCACGCTGAGCGTGTCGGGCTTTCTGCTGCAAACGTTTTTCCGCAATCCGATTGCCGGGCCGTATGTGCTGGGCGTGTCCTCCGGCGCAAAGTTGGCTGTCGGTGCGGTGATGATCTTCGGCATGAAGCTCTGGGGTTGCGTGCCGTTCGGCGCGGTGATGACCGCGGCATTTGTCGGAGCAATGCTCTGCGCGAGCTTTGTGATGATCGTCTCCCGAAAGATTCACAGCATGGCGATGCTGCTGGTCGTCGGCATGATGATTGGCAACGTCTGTTCGGCGGCGACGGATTTCTTCGTCACCTTCGCCAAGGAAAGCGATATTGCGAACCTCACCAGCTGGTCGATGGGCAGCTTTTCTGCCGTGTCGTGGGGAAATCTGCGCATCTGCTTGGCGGTGATTGCCGTCTGCCTGCTGCTGTGCCTGCTGCTGGCGAAGCCCATCGGCGCATATCAGTTCGGCGAACATTACGCGGCGAGCATGGTGTGAACGTCCGCCGTTTCCGTGCGGCGCTGATCGGACTTTCCTGTCTGCTGGCCGCGTGCGTGACGGCGCTTGTCGGTCCGATTTCCTTTGTCGGCATTGCCGTGCCGTATATGACAAAAAAGCTGCTCGGCACGGCCAAACCGATGGCTGTTCTGCCCGGCTGTTTCCTGCTGGGCGGCGTATTCTGTATGGCATGCGACTGGATCGCCCGAACGGCGTTTTCGCCAACGGAGCTGGCCATCAGCACGGTAACGGCGTTTTTCGGCGCGCCGGTCGTTATCGTGATGGCACTCAAGCGGGGAGGCGGACACCGGTGAAACCGACTTTGGAGCTGGACAACCTTTCGGTCGGTTACGGCAGACGTGTATTGTTGAAAGACCTCTGCGCGTCGATTCTGCCGGGGCAGATTTTTGACGCTCATCGGTCCAAACGGCGCGGGCAAATCGACCATTCTCAAGACGATTTCGCATCACCTCGCGTGTATGGGCGGCGTGGTGCGCATCGGCGGCGAAAATATCGAGCGGATGGACAGCTGCGAGCTGGCAAAGCGGCGTTTTCCGTCGTGCTGACCGAGCGCGTCCGTCCGGAACTGATGACCTGTTACGACGTGGCGGCTTCCGGGCGTTATCCCTATACCGGCCGTTTCGGGATGCTGACTGCGCTGGACAGAGACGTGATTGCGCAGAGTCTCGCATTGGTGCGTGTCGAAGAACTGGCGGACAAGCCGTTCGCCCGCGTCAGCGACGGTCAGCGTCAGCGGGTGATGATTGCCCGTGCGCTCTGCCAGCAGCCGCGCGTGCTGGTGCTCGACGAGCCGACCTCCTTTCTGGATATTCGATATAAAATCGAATTGTCCGCCATTCTGCTTCATCTCGCGCGGGAGCAGGGCGTGACCATCGTGATGAGTCTGCACGAAATTGACCTTGCTGCACGGGTATCCGACCTCGTGATGGCATCGGCACGCACGGCGTGGAGATGTTCGGCGCGCCCGAAGCAGTCTTTACGGAAGAAAACATCATGCAGCTGTACGGCATTTCGTCTGGTGTTTATGACGCACTTTCTGGATCAATGGAGCTTCCCCGTGCGGAAGGTGCGCCATACGCGTTTGTCCTCGGCGGCATGGGGAAGGCGACAACCGTCTACCGCCGCCTGACGCGGGAAGGAACACCGTTTGCAACGGGTATTCTGGCGGAAAACGATATGGATATCCCTGCCGCGCGCCATCTGGCCGCCCGCATCCTGACGACAGCGCCGTTCGCGCCGCCGAGTGAAGCCGTGTTGACGGAAGCCCGGCAAACGCTGCTGAATTGCGGCGCGCTGCTTATTCCCGATGGATTGAAGCCCATGCATGGGATGATGAACTGATTTGTTTTGCTCAAGAACATTGTGTGGAGGTGCGCCATGCTTGATATCATCAGCGTCGGTCCGGGTGAGGCCGTTCTGCTCACCGACGACGCGAAGCAGGCGATTGATCGTGCGGATGCGGTCTGGTGCGCGGCACGCCATGCCGTGCTCGTGCCGCCCGAAAAGGCAAGGCCGCTTTCGCCGCTGGAAGGTGCAATTGAACAGATGCGTCTATCCAGCGACGCAGGACAGAGTGCCGCCGTGCTGGTTTCCGGCGACGCGGGACTGTACAGCCTGCTGGAAATGCTCAAACGGAAAATCGGCGGCGAATATCTGCGTGTGCATCCGGGCGTCAGCGCCTTGCAGCTCTTTGCCGCGCGGCTGGGCGTTTCGTGGCAGGACGCGAAAATCCTCTCCGCGCATGGCCGAGCACTTTCGGAAAGCACGCTGTGCCACGCCGTGCGGACGCATCGGCAGACGTTTTGCTTTCTCGACGTGGCGCACAATCCTGCGTGGGTGCGGGAGAGCCTGAACCTCGGCGGGCTGGAAAATGTGCGGCTGTTTGTCGGCGAACGGCTCTCCTATCCCGACGAGCGGACGGAGGCCTATGACCCGGATGCGACGTATGACCCGCTCTGCATGGCTTATATCGAAAACGACGTGCCGGAGAGCGGCCTGCCGCCTGTTGGTCTGTCGGATGAGGCGTTCATTCGCGGCAAAACCCCGATGACGAAGCGGGATGTGCGTGCGCTCGTCGTGTCGGCGCTGCATTTGAAACCGAACGGCGTCGTTTGGGATATTGGCGCGGGGACGGGCAGCGTCAGCGTCGAATGCGCACGTCAGTGCCCGCTGGGCGAGGTTTATGCCGTTGAAATGAAGGACGAAGCGCTCGACCTCATCCGCCGGAACGCCGAAAGATTTCACGCGCTCAACCTGCGCGTCGTTCCCGGCCGCGCGCTGGAGGTGCTGTCGGCGCTGCCCGCGCCGGACGCGGTTTTCCTCGGCGGGACGACCGGCGAGGCAGAAGCTATCGTGGAGCTTTTTGCGCGGACTTCAGCGCCCGATTCGGCTGGTCGCAACCGCCGTCACGATGGAAAGCGTGCAGGCGCTTCTGCGCCTGATGCGGCCGATGGTGGATTTTGAGGCGCGGCAGGTCGCCGTTTCGGCGCTCGAATCGGTCGGGCGCTATACGATGTTCAAAGCGGAAAACCCGGTTTTCATTTTCAGCGCTAACGTCACTTAAAAACAGCGCGAAGCGAAACGGGAGGTTCGAGCAGGGTTTGGGGCGGCGCCCCAAAAGGAGTTCCTATGATTTATTTTATCGGCGCGGGGCCGGGCGCAACCGACCTCATCACCGTGCGCGGCATGCGCCTGCTGCAAAAGGCGGACGTGGTGATCTACGCGGGTTCGCTCGTCAACCCCGAACTTCTGGATGATTGCAGACCCGAAACGACCCTTTATAACAGCGCGTCCATGACGCTGGAGCAGACCGTCGCGGCGATGCGGGATGCGCCCGAGGGGCAACCGTCGTGCGGCTGCACACGGGTGACCCGATGCCTGTACGGTGCGATTGCCGAGCAGATGCGCGAATTAGATAAACTTGGGTTGGCCTATGAGGTCGTGCCCGGCGTCAGCTCGTTCTGCGGCGCGGCGGCGGCCATCCCGGCGGAGTACACCCCCGCCGAGGTCAGCCAGACGCTCATCATCACGCGCATGGCGGGCAGAACGCCCGTGCCCGAGCAGGAGAACCTGCGCGCGCTGGCGTCGCATCGGGCGAGCATGACGCTGTTCCTGAGCGTCTCGATGCTCAAGGACGTATGCGCCGAATTGACGGCGGGCGGCTACCCGGAAGATACGCCCGTCGCCGTCGTCTACAAAGCGACGTGGCCGGAGCAGGAGGTCGTGCGCGGCACGCTCGCGGATATCGCGGAAAAGGCGGCGCACATCAAAAGACCGCGCTGATTCTCGTCGGCGATTTTCTGCGGGAGAGCGACAAGCGCTCCAAGCTCTACGATCCGGCGTTCGCCCACGCCTGTCGGGAGGCCGAAATGCCATGAACATCCGCGCCATTGCTTTTACTGAAAAGGGGCAGGGCTGGCAGGGAAAAGCTCGGCTTCCCCGTGACGCGTGGCGTGCCTGTGATGCAGTGGGCGCGGGAGGCATTTGCCGATGCGGACGCGCTGCTGTTCATCGGCGCATGCGGCATTGCGGTGCGTGCGATTGCGCCGCTCTGCCGGGATAAGGCGGCCGACCCTGCCGTGCTTGTCATGGATGAAATGGGAAGGCACATCATCCCCATCCTATCCGGGCACATCGGCGGCGCAAACGACCTCGCGCTGCTGCTGGCGGAACGGACGGGCGCGGAGCCCGTGCTGACGACCGCGACGGATGTGCGCGGTGTTCCGGCCATCGACAGTTGGGCGATGAAAAACGACTGCGCGATTGAAAACAAGGCGGCGATTCAGGCGGTTTCCGCTGCCGCGCTGGCGGGAAAATCGGTCGGCGTGGCGATTACGGAACGGGAGATCCGCCCGCCGTTTCCGTGACGCTCTTTTTAAGGCCGCGGACGCTGACACTGGGCGTGGGCTGCAAGCGCGGCACGGACGCGGCACATCTGGAGGACTGCTTCCGCGCGTTTCTGCATGAAAACGGCGTGTCGCCGCTGTCCGTCCGGGCGGTTGCGACGATTGACGTGAAAAAAGGATGAGGCGGCGATTCTCGCGCTCTGCGAAAAATACCGCTTTCCGCTGCAAACGTATTCGGCGGCGGGCTGAACGCCGTGCCGGGTGTGTTTGCCCATTCGGATTTTGTAATGAAAACGGTGGGCTGCGGCTGCGTGTGCGAGCGCGCGGCGGTGATGACCGGCGGGCGGCTGCTCGTGGGCAAAACGGCGATGCAGGGCGTGACGCTCGCGCTGGCCGGGGAGGAAAACGTATGATTCAGGTCGTGGGCATCGGGCCGGGGAGACGCGAGGGCGCACGATTGCGGCGGACGACGCATTGCGCCGTGCGGAGGTGATCGTGGGCTACACGACGTATGTCGAGCTGGTTCGGGACGAGTTTGCCGAAAAGCGGTTTGTGACGACGGGCATGCGCGGTGAAAAAGGAACGGTGTGTACAGGCTCTTTTGCTTTCGCGGGAAGGCAGGCGCGTGGCGCTGATCTGCTCGGGCGACGCGCAGGTTTACGGCATGGCGTCGCTCCTGCTGGGCATGGCGGAAGAGGGCGACGAGATCGAGGTTGTGCCGGGGGTGACGGCGGCGCTCAGCGCGGCGGCGGTGCTCGGCTCGCCCCTCTGCGGGGAGTTTGCCGTCGTCAGCCTCTCCGATCAACTGGCTCCGTGGGTGACGATTGAACGGCGGCTTCGCGCGGCGGCGGCGGGTGGCTTTCCGATTGCGCTGTATAACCCGTGCAGTCGCCACAGGCCGGATCACCTCGCCCGCGCCTGCGCGATTCTGATGGAGACGCTGCCCGCTTCGACCGTCTGCGGCTATGTGCAGAACATCGGGCGCGACGGGCAGAAGAGCCGTGTGCTGACGCTGGGCGAACTGGTGCATGAGCCGCTGGATATGTTCACGACGGTGCTCATCGGTAACGCGGAAACACAGGAGCGCTTTGGGCGGATGCTCACGCCGCGGGGTATCGCCTGTGAAGGCGCTTCGCGAGGGCTTCACGACGGGAGCTGCGCGGCGGCGGCAGCACTGGCGAGCTGTCTCTGGCAGAGGGACGGCGCATGCCCCGAGCGCGTAGGGATCGTCGTTCCGGCGGGCAAAACGTTTGCGCCGGAGATCATCGCGCACGGCGGCTATGTCTGCGGGGTCATCAGGACGGCGGCGACGACCCGGATATCACCACCGGGAGTGAGGTTCGCGCACGCGTTCGGCTGATGGAGAGCGACGGCGGCATCCGCTTTCTGGCGGGCGACGGCGTGGGGACGATCACCCTGCCGGGCATGAAGCTGCCCGTCGGCGAGGCGGCGATCAACCCGTGCCGCGGCGGATGATCGAGCAGGCGGTTCGGCAGGTTTTCCCCCGCGCGCGGCGGAGGTGACAGTCAGCATCCCCGGCGGCGAGGAACTGGCGAAAAGGACGTTCAACCCCCGGCTGGGCGTGGTCGGAGGGCTGTCCGTGCTGGGGACGACGGGCGTTGTGCGCCCGATGAGCGAGGAAGCACTGAAGGAGACGATCCGGCTGGAATTATCCGTCCGCAAAAGTCAGGGCGCGGAAGAAATCGGGCTGGTTTTCGGCAGTCAGGGCGAGCGCGCAGCCAACGCGCTCTTTCCCTGCATGCAGGCGGTGCAGATGAGCAACTTTGTCGGCTTTGCGCTGGATTGCGCGGCGGAATTGGGCTTTGCGCGCGCCACGCTGCTGGGGCAGCCGGGGAAGCTGGTCAAGGTTTCCGGCGGCAGCATGCAGACGCACAGCCAATACGGCGACGGACGGCGCGAAACGCTGATCGCGCATCTGGCGCTGATGGGCGCGCCGGTTGAGCTGCTGGAATTCGTGCGTCAGAGTGTGACACTCGACGGATGCATCTCCCCGATTTACGACGCGGGGTTTGACGCGGTTTTGCACCTGGCCGACGCGGCGGCGGCTTATGCGACAGCGCGCATTCACGGGGAAATGCGCGTGGACGCGGTGATGCTGGATGCGAAGGGGCAGATTTTGGGAAGGAGTACAAGCCTATGAAACCAATGGAGATCGAGCAGGCGAGCATGGCGATCATCGAGCGCGAGTTGCAGGTGGCGCTTGACCCGGAGATCAAGCCCATTGTCAAGCGCGTGATTCACGCGACGGCGGATTTTCCTTTGCGGAATCGATGGTCTTCACGCCGGGGGTTGTCCCTATGCGCGGGAACTGCTGGCGCGCGGCGCAATGATCGTCACCGACACGCAAATGGCGCTTTCCGGCATCAGCAAACCGGCGCTCAAGAAGCTGGGCTGTCAGGCGGTCTGCTTCATGGCGGATGAAGATATCGCGCGGGAGGCGAAGGCGCGGGAGACGACGCGGGCGCGCGTTTCGATGGAGCGCGCGCTGGCCATTCCCGGCTCGAAGCTGCTGGTCTGCGGCAATGCGCCGACGTTTTGGAGCCGCTGGAAAACCACGCGGATTTGAAGAATACGGTCGTCATCGGCGTGCCGGTCGGCTTTGTGCATGTGGTGGAGGCGAAGGAGATGCTGCTTAAAACTGGCCTGCCTTGCATTGTGGCGCGCGGACGGCGGCGCGGCGGCAGCAACGTGGCGGCGGCCATCTGCAACGCGCTGCTCTACGGCATGGAGGGCGTTCGGGCATGAGAATCCTGTTGGCGGGCACGAGCAGCGGCTGCGGCAAGACGACGGCGAGCCTTTTGCTGATGGCGGCACTCAGGGAGCGCGGGCTGGACGTCGCGCCCTGCAAGGTCGGGCCGGATTACATCGACACGGGCTTTCACGAGCTGGTCTGCGGCAGGCCGAGCCACAACCTCGACAGCTTTTTGATCGAGCCGGGGATCTGCCGACACTGCTCAGCCGCCCGGCGGATATCACGGTCATCGAGGGCGTGATGGGCTATTACGACGGCATGGATGCGACGAGCTGCCGCCAATCCACATGGGAGATGGCGCGGCTGACGCGGACGCCCGTGCTGCTGGTGGTGGACGCTTCCGGTTCGGCGGCAAGCGCGCGGCGGCGACGGTCAAGGGCTTTATGACGCGCCGGGAAGACAGCGGCATCGCGGGCGTGCTGGTCAACCGGGTTTCCGGCGCACATCACTACGAATTGGTGCGCGACGCGGTGGCGCATTACACCGGCCTGCCGTGCGTGGGCTACATCGAAAAGCATGCGAATCTGGCGCTCAAGAGCCGCCATCTGGGGCTTGTGCCCGCCGAGGTCGAGGACGCGCTGCCCCGGATTCAGGAGGCGGCGCGGCAGGTCGCGGACACGCTTGATCTTCCGATGATTCTGGAATTGGCAAGGCGCGCGCCGGTTCTGCCCGTCGCGCCGAGGAAATATCCCCGGATGGACGGCTTTCGCATGGGGCTTGCGCGGGATAAGGCGTTCAGCTTTTACTACCGCGCCAATCTCGATGCGCTGGAAGGGGCGGGCGATGGAGCTTGTGCCGTTTTCCCCGCTTGAGGACGGCGAACTGCCGAAGGGGCTGGACGGGCTGTATCTGGGCGGCGGATTTTGGAGGTATTATTCAGCGGCTGTCGGCCAATATGTCCATGCGCCAAAAGCATCCGCACGGCACTGGAAAGCGGCCTGCCCTGCTATGCGGAGTGCGGCGGCATGATGTATTTATCCGAAAGCATCGACAGCGCGGAGATGGTCGGCTTTCTGCCGCAGGTTTGCCGCATGACGGATAGATTGCAGCGCTTCGGCTATGTGCTCGTCGCGGATTTGAAGACGGAAGGACGTATCCCGCCCATGAGTTTCACCATGCGGCGACGGAAGCGGCAGGCGAAGCGGCGTATGATTTTGAAATCCGCAAGGCGAGCCGACCGAATTGTGCTGGCCGGGCGGGATGCACAAGGGGAACACGACGGCAGGGTTTGCGCATCTGCATTTTCTGTCGCACCCCGAATGGATGGAGGCTGTGGCGATGAAAACGATCATCTTCGGCGGCACGACCGAAGGCCGCGAGCAGGCCGCGCTGGCACTTGCGCGCGGGGAAAGCGTACTGGTCAGCGTGACGAGCGAATACGCGCGGCAGTTTCTGCCGGAAGGCGCAAGCTTGTCACATCGGCGCGCTGGATGAAGCGGCCATGAAGGCGTGGATCGCGGCGGGAAAGGCCGGCGCGTCATCGACGCGACGCATCCCTTCGCCGTCCGTGCGACACAGACCATCCGCGCCTGCGCCGACGCGCTGCATATCCCCTACGTGCGCATCGAGCGCGCGGCGGATTGCGGCGCGAGATTGGCGCGACGCGGTGACGTGGGCAGGCAATTCTGGAGGAGGCGGCGGCGCTGGCCGCGCTCTGCGCGGGAAAACATCCTGCTGACGACGGGAAGCCACACCCTGAGCGTCTATGCCAAGGTCATTGAGCCGGAAAGGCTGTTCGTCCGCGTCCTGCCGACGCATCAGGCACTCGATCTCTGCGCGGCGGCGGGCATGGTGCAGAGCCACGTCATCGCGATGCAGGGGCCGTTTTTCGCGGGATTTCAACGCGGCGCTCTACGATCAGCTCCGCATCCGCACGATGGTGTCAAAAGGGATTCCGGGCAGCCGGGGGGCGTGGCGGATAAGGTTCTGCCGCGCTGGAACGCGGGATCGACGTGGTGATGATTGAACGACCGAAGGAGGATAAACGATGAAAAAAGCGTTGGTCATTGTGAGTTTTGGCACGACGTATGAAAGGGCACGGCGGAGCATCGACGCGGTGGAGCGCGCACTGGCGCAGGCTGCGGAGGGCTATGACGTTTTCCGCGCGTATACGAGCAGCATCGTCCGCAAGGTGTTGAAATCGCGCGGCGAAATTGTGCCGTCGCTTGAGGAAGCATTGGAAAACTGGCGAACGAAAGCTATGACACGGTGTTTGTTCAGCCGACGCATCTGCTCTGCGGCAACGAATACGACGAAAAAATCCGCGCATCGTATATGCGCTATGCGGGGCGATTCCTGCGTGGCGGCATCGGTAAACCGCTGATTGCGAATAACGATGACCTGCTTAAGCTGGCTGAGATTTTGGCGGCTCAAGCCTGATGATGCGGAAGCGCTTCTGCTCATGGGGCACGGCACGACGCATTTCGCAAACATGGTCTATCCCGCGATGCAGACGGCACTTCGGCTGCAAGGCCATCCCAATGTCGTCGTCGGAACGGTCGAGGGCTGGCCGACGCTGGAAAACGCCATCGACGAGCTGCGTGCGCTGGGCGCAAAGCACATCGAGCTGCGCCCGATGATGCTTGTCGCGGGCGACCACGCACAAAACGATATGGCGGGCGATGATGCGGATAGCTGGAAAAGCCATCTGACCGCCGCCGGATTCGACGTGCATTGCACGGTGGAAGGGCTGGGCGAGCTGGAAGATGTGCAGAGGCTGTATGTGGAGCATTTGAAGGTGGAACTGAAATAAAACAATAAGAAAAACCACGCACTTCCTGCATGATGAACAGGGAATGCGTGGTGAACTCCTTCCGTCACGACTTCGTCGTGCCACCTCCCTCGATGAGGGGAGGGTTTTTATTGCTGCTGACGTTATTTCGGCGTAAAGGCGTTCAAACAGGCACAGCCCGTATTGGAATTTTCGCAGGCGACGATTGCGATTTGTTTCATTTCGTATTCCTTTCTTTGAGCAGATGCCCGTCTTCCATCTTCACAATCTCGTCACAGAATTGCTCGGCAAGCGCCGTGCTGTGCGTGATGAACAGATAGGCGGTCTGATGCTGCTGCTGATAGCGGCGCAGGAAGTCGATCATCTGCGCCTGCGTAATCACGTCCAGCATGCTGGTCGGCTCGTCGAGCAGGATCATCTCCGGCTCAAGCACGGCGACACGTGCCAGCGCAGCACGCTGCAATTCGCCGCCGGAAAGTTCGCCGGGATAGCGGGCAAGATGCTCGGCGTGTAGGCCGAACGGCTCGATAACGGAGAGAATCGCCCCGTCGTCAAACGGTTTGCCCATCAACTTGAATGGTTCAACCAGGCTCTGTCGAAGCGTGAGCTGGGGATTGAACGAAACCTCCGGGTGCTGAAAGAGAATCTGAATCCTGCGGCGTGCCTGCCCTCGAATGGGATAGCTAAGCAGCTTGCCATGGAAAAACAGCTCACCGGAATCGGGCTTGAGCAAGCCGACCATCATTTGTCCCAGCGTGGATTTGCCGCTGCCGCTCTGCCCAAGCAGACCAAGCGTTTTGCCCTTTTGCAGGGAAATCGACGCGCCGTCCACCGCGGTGAACCACGTCTTATCCGCGCTGCGGAAGTGCTTGGTCAGCGAAACAGCCTCCATGATGGTTTCACACATACTGCCAACACCTCACTTTGTGGCCGTCCACGTCCGCCATCGGCGGCATTTCGGCACATTTTTCGCTGCAATTCGGGCAGCGCATTCGATATTTGCAGCCGGTCACGCGTGTGTCGTCGTGCGCGGGGGCATAGCCGGGGCGGAAATGCAGCCCGTTTTCCGGCATGGCGGCGAGCATATCGCGCGTATAGGGATGCAGCGGATGGGCGTACAGCTCGTCCGCGTCGGCGACCTCGATGAGATTCGCCGCATACATCACACCGATGCGATTGGCGACGTCACGCGCAAAGCTCAGGTCGTGCGTGACGCAGACCATCGTCTGTCCGTCCAGCTCGTTCAGCGTGTCAGCGACCAGACGGATGCGTGCTTCGTCCAGCCCCTTTGGTCGGCTCGTCAAAGAGCAGAAGCTCCGCGTCGGCACTGATGCCCATCGCAATCAGCGCACGCTGGCGCATGCCGCCGCTCAGGGTGTAGGGGTACTGCCGCGCCAGTTCTTATTCACGCCCCAGATGAAAGCGGCGCATCAGCTCCACCGCACGGGCAATCGCCCGTTTTTTATTCATGCCGCGATGCGCTATCAGCGGTTCGCCAACCTGAAATCCAACGGAAAGCAGCGGGTTCATGCCGTTGCCGCTTCCCTGCGGCACATAGGAGATTTGACCGCCGCGAACGCCATCCATCTGCTTGGGCGAAAGGGCGAACAGGCTTTGCCCGTGAAAGCACACGTCGCCGCTGACGACAGCACTTGCCGGAAGCAGGCGCAGCACGGAGAGCAAAAGGATGCTCTTGCCGCTTCCCGTTTCGCCGATGATGCAGAGTTTATCGCTGGGAAAGACAGAGAGGGAGACCTGTTCAACCGCCTGTACGGCACTGCCGTTGGCAAAGCGGACGGAAACGTTTTGAATATCCAAAATCGCATTTTCCACAGGAATCACTCCCTTCTCTGCCGGCCATAGTAGCCCACGAGCATGAAGCCCATCACCGCGACGCTGATGCAGATGATCGGCGGCAGATACCACCAGATCTGTTTGCGCAGAATGCTGTTGCGGAAGAAGGCAAAATGCAGGATGTTGCCCCAGCTCTTTTTTGACCGTATGTTCCCAGACCGAGAAAGCTCAATCCGGATTCCGTCGTCATCGCGCCGGAGACGGAAAGCGCCATGCGCGTGAGCAGGATATCCTTGAGGTTGGGCAAAATGTGGCGCACCATGATGACCGGCGCGGAAACGCCCATCGCCTTTTCAATCTTGATATAGGGCAGTTCGCAGATCTGCTTGACGCGCGTGCGCAGGATGCGTGCCGTGCCCGTCCATGCGGTGATGCTGATCGCCAGAATCAGGCTGAACATGCCGCTCTTGAGGTAGGCAATCAGCAGCATCGTCAGCGGCAGGGACGGAACTGCCATCGCAACGTCGATCACAGCGCAGATGGTTTTATCCGCCGTACCGCCGAAGTATCCGGCGATAAGTGCCAAAGCTGTGCCGATCAGCGAAACCAGCAGTGCGGAAAACACGCCGAGCAGCAGCGACACGCGTGTGCCGTAAACCATCTCGCTGAAAATATCCTGCCCCAAATCGTTCGTCCCCAGCAGATGCTCCGCGCTGGGCTTGAGATACGCCGTGCCCAGTTCAGAGGGGTCATACGGCGCGATGAAATCCGCGAAAATCGCAATCAGGCAGAACGCCAAAAATGATGCACCAGCCTGCGATAGCGGCGGGGTTATGCTTTTTACGCACGCTCTGCCGCCTCCTCCCGAATGCGCGGGTCGATCGCCGCGGCGACGATATCGCCCAGCAGGTTGCTGAGCACGACGCAGAGCGCCGAAAGCAGGAAGCAGAACTGCGCGGTCGCAAAGTCGCGGCAGGATACGGCGTTGTACATCATCTGTCCCATGCCCTTCCAGCCGAAGACGACCTCGACCACCATCGCGCCGGAGAGCAGCCCGCCCAGCTGCATGCACAGCGATGTGGAATACGGCACGAGCGCGCGTTTTTTAAGCACATGGCGAAAGAGCACCTTGTTTTGACCGATGCCCTTGGCGCGTGCGGTGAGGATGTATTCCTCCTGCCGAATCTGAGAGACGGTGCTTTTCATCAGCATGAAATCACCCGACGTGCGGAACAGAATCAAAATGCACAGCGGCAGAATCATGTGCTGGACGATGCTCGCCGTCCGCGCCGCGCCGGAAAGACCGGGCGAAACCATGCCGTTGATCGGCACCCACTTGAGCTTGTAGGCGAACGCGATGAGCAGCAGCAGACTCAGGCAGTTTGAAGGAATGGTATTCAGAAACAGGAAAAACGGCGTGGCGATGCGGTCAAACAGACCGCCGGGGCGGATGCCCGCGTGAATGCCGAGCACCGCGCCGAGAATGCAGGAGATGATGAGCGTCGGAACGGAGCAGCAGCAGCGTCCAATACGCGGCGGAACGGAAATTTTCGATGACGGGCTTCTGGTTGGTATAGAAAGACCGAAATCCAGCGTCAGCACGCTTTTCATGTAGCGCGCGTACTGCGTCGGCAGATCGTCGTTCAGACCGAATTTCTCCGTGACCTGTTCCAGATAGGCAGGGTTGTTATCCAGCAGGTAATAGTATTCCTCTTCGCCAATCAGAAAGATGATCGGGTCGCCCGGCATGGTATGCACCAGCGTGAAGCTGATGGTGATAATCAGCCAGATCGTCGCAATGGCGATGAGGGTTTTCTTGAGGATGTGTTTGAACAAAAGGAAATCACTCCCGTTATAGCAGAAAAAAGGGCTGACAAGCCCAAGATCAAGGATTTGTCAGTTCCCAAATTCAGATATGCTTACTTCGCCGTCAGGTCAAACCAGGTTCTGGCATTGATGACGCCCCAGCTCTGCCAGTTATCCCAGCCTTCAATCTTGTCGGTGCGATACGGGAAGAAGCCCGTCTGCCACGCGAAGGTCAGACCGAACATCTCCTCGTCGGCGAGGTGCTGGAGGTTGCGGCTGTTTTTCGATATACTGCTCGTCGTTGATGGCCTCGGTCATCGCGTAGTAGTATTCCTTCAGACGCGGATCATGGCAGCTGCCCCAGTGCCAGCCGGAATCGCCGTCGCGCAGCTCGGCGAGCATGTAGCGGAACGGCGTGGAATAGAGCATGCCAGAGGTGGTAAAGGTGATGGAGATGTCGTATTCTCCTTGGTCACCTTATCTTCCCAAATCTCGCTGTTAGCGATGGCTTCCTCGTCGATGTGGCAGTTCACGCCGACATTCTGGAGGGACTTGCAGACGATTTCGCCCAGACGGGAGCGGACTTCCATGCTGCGGGAATACTGCGGAATGACGGACAGATCCATCTTGCCGCCGTCCGGCAGTTCGCGCCAGCCGTCGCCGTCCGCATCGACATAGCCCGCCGCATCCAGCATGGATTTCGCGGTCTCCGCGTTGTACTCCAGCATCGCGATGGAATCGTCAAAGCCCTTGAAGGACGGACCAAGCACGCCGCGGTTGGCAGGCTTGCCGTATTCGCCGTTGATGGCGGTCGCCGCGGTCGGGTAGTCGATGGCGTAGGCAATCGCCTGACGGAAATTCACGTCGTCGCCCGGTGTGCGGCTGCATCGAACAGCATCTGATAGCTGCCAGCGAACGGGCTTTCGCCCATAGTCCGGGAGTCCGTCCATACCGGTGAAGCTGTCGATCAGTGTCGCTTCAATCGGGTTGGCGTAGTTGTAATACGCGTCACTCGCCGCTTGCCAGCGCCATCATCAGGCTCGCCTGATCCGCGTAGGTCTGCACGGTCACCTTGTCCCGGTGATTTCGCCGAGGAACGCGTTCTCCGGCACGGCCTCATAGTAAGAGGTCTGAGAATCCACATCGTAGCCCACCAGCTTGTACGGCCGCAGCCAATGGCAGCGTCCTCGCCGGTAGTGGGAATAATCCTCGATGCCTTCCCAGATGTGCTTGGCATAGATGCATGCCGTGTTCATGCAGGAGGTGTTGAGGTAATAATAACGTCCGGCTGGGAGAAGGTCAGGCGCGCCGCGTTTTCGCCGGTGATCTCCACGCTGACCAGATTGGACAGACCGCCGACCTTCTTCACGTCGCGCTGGAACTCGAAGGTGAAGATGATATCCTCGTCGGTCACGGGCTGACCATCATGCCAGATCGCGCCCTTATGCCAGGTGAAATCCAGCACCTTACCGTCTTCCGAAATCGTAGCTGGTGAAAAAATAGGGCTGCAAATCGCCGTTCGCGTCGCGATAGACGTAGTTGCCCTGCGTCAGACCGTTGTAATTCATGCGACCGAATGCGTCGCTTTGGGTGGTCATGTTGAAGGTGTTGTTGGCTGCCGTCGTGCCGACGATGAGGTTTTCGACGTGCTTTTTGCCCTCGGCCATGGTGCAGGAGAGCGAGAACACAAACACCAGCATAAGCAGCAGGGAGATAAGTTTCTTCATTCGGATTATTCCTCCTTTTATTTGGTGCGCAAGACGACAAAAAGCACTGCATCGACAATCTTTTTTCGGTCGGCACAGTGCTTTGAGCGCGCCAAACAAAACCCGCCGCCGTCAGGAGAAACGGGATATTTGGGTACAGAAAAAACAGCTCTTCCGAGACCGGGAAGACCCTTGATTGTCGCAAAAGTATGTATTCTGACTCAGGCTTCATAGCAGACGCTCTCGCCTTCCCAGAGCTTACACCCAGTGACTGACCCAAAGGGTCGTGAGAGCCGCTCAGCCAATACAGCAGCGGTCCTGTGCGGGATTCTCACCCGGCTTCCCATGCGCAAAGGCATGATGCTTTCGCTACGCTATGTAGTTTGAGGCTTACGCCATAAGGAATTATAGGGGATTTGAGGCGGTTGTCAAGGCGATATGCTCGATGAATATATACAAAAATCTTTTGAACAGAAGGATAAGAGCGCAAAACACCGAGAATATTCCTTGACAAAAAACAGTTACTGTAGCAGGCGATGATATTGATCTTCGGCAAAACAAATTGAGATCTTTATACATAAGTAAAAGTACAAAATATAAATATAAATATAGGAGATCTGCGCTATACCTCAAACGAGTGAATAAGAAGTCTCGCATTATTGTTTATGGACGAAATAACCAGACTTACATGAAATTGAGATAACGGTAAAATAATCCTTGACAAAATTCTTTCCATAATCACATAAATGCTTCCTGCTCCGCACATAAATAGTCAAAGCCTGAACCGAAGCGTTTTCGGGTCAGGCTTTTTCGTATCAGAGATCCTGCAAATCTGCCTCCGGCAGATCGTTTTCCATGTTGTCCCGAGCCAAATCGTTGTCAAGTTCCTTGTAAGCCTTGGGAAATGGGCCGTTCCGTATGGAAAACCTTCTGGTCGGGACCGAATGTGCCACTGATGATGGATTAGCGTCTTTCTTGCCGTTCTTGGCTTTGCCCTGAATTTCGGGAACAGGCGGCATTTCGTTTTTGGGTTGGTGTGCGTGCGCTCGGGTCGTGCCATACCTTGCTTGGCCATATCAATCACCTCTGCTCCAGCATTCCCCCTTGTCTATAAGCTCATTCATGGACAGCTCGTTCACGGGCGGCAGGCGGTTCCTTCGGTTGGTGTGTTCGATCTACCGTATATCTTTACGACCAAGGAAAAGGCGTATGAAGTTCCTGACGGGGGAGATCGGACGGGAGATTTTTGCAAAGGCTGAGCAGCAAGAAGGTTACTATGTCTTGGCTGTGTTTGAAGGCGGCTTCCGTCAGAGCATTAACAACAAGCTTGACATTGATTGCATGGATGGATACAAGGGGCTCAAGTTCAGAACGCCGGAGAGCAGTGTCTACCTTGGTCTCTATGAGCATCTCGGCGCGATTCCGACGGCCATGGATATGAGCGAGGTTTTTACAGCAGCGCTGGAGAACGGTACGAGTGGACGGCTCGGAAAGTCCGCTGTTTACAATCTCTCGAACAGCTGGTATGAGTCTGCGAAGCATCTGACTATCGACAATCACATCTATGCGTGCAATCCCATCCTGATCAGTAGCCGCGTGTTCAAAAAATTTCCCGAGGCAGTTCAGACCATGTTGCGTGAAACTTGCGCCGAGGCGGCCGGTTGGGAACGTGAAAAGACCACCGCGGAGGAGGATGGTGTCATTTTGAAGATGGAAGAGGCGGGGTGACGGTTACTCGACTTTCCGAAGATGCCTTTGAAAGAGATTCAGAGCGCTGTGAAGTCTGTTTGGGAAGATGCTTCTGCCAAGATTGGTGAAGATATCATCAGCAAGGTTTCCGGTTACTGATACTCTGGTTTTCAGTACTCATCCTGCTGTTCATCTTCGTTATCAACGACGATATAGATCTTTCCTGTATATCCGCCCTTACGAAGCGTCGGAATTGTATATACTCTGTCCGCGCGCCCGTGTGAGAGAATCAACACAGCAAAATCATTCCGCATCGCCGCCGTTCTCCCCGATCATGTCCCGAATCGTTCCGTTCAGCTCGGCATAGCCCAGCGCAATGGCGTCATCCACGTAGATGAAGACCAGCGCCGAGTGTTCCCATGAAGCCGCTGCATCTCCGGTGTTGCCTGTGCGTAATACTCGGCAATGGCTCGGTAAGGTTGATGATTTGCTTCCTTGGTCAGAAAGAAATGAAGTCGTGGTTCTCAGCAGTGTGAGTGCTGGGAACCACGACTTTTCTGTATCGGGGGTTTATTGAGCGGTTACAAATGCTCAATGACTGTCCGCTATAGAAGCCTACTTTTCTTCTAAAAGCACAGTTCGTTTCGCTGACGAAGGGGTGGACGACTTAATACCATCTGTACACCAAAGTCATTTTTAACAAAAACCGAATCAGCTTTCAGATACCGAGGCTCATCCAATGCAAATCCCGCTCAATGGGTACAACAGAGAAACAGCTCCTCCCCCATGCTCTGCGGTTCTTGATTTCTGTGCCTGCTAAAGCAAGAATACTGTGTCACGCAACGGTTATGCCCCGATACGCCCGAGCCTCAAAGATTCTGATGATCTTAGCGCCGTGTGTTCGGATATTCTCGATGCGGATGGCATCGCAGAGAATCGGCTGTTCCAGGTCAAGCACGCAGCGTCTTTGCCAAAGTCCTTCAATGTCTATGTGTCGGACATCAGCGCCATCCCGTACAAATACAAGCCTGCACGAGCAAACCAGCTCCGGCGGTGTGCCCGCGCTCTGTCTACCCAACACCTCCCGGTTGATGCTGATCGTGATCTCCCGGGAGAGATTGCTGTCAAACGTCAATTGAATCCGCCTGACAGCAGCGGGCGCGGCCAGGCAACGTCAGCGTCGGGTGATCCGCCGCATAGGCCGCCCAGCAGTTGGTCTGTTCGCCAACAGTGCGCGATACGCCGCTAAGCACATTTTCCGCCTCGCATTCCGGGGAGCGCGTGGCTTGCCGAGATCTGTGCATCCCGCAGGAGGTCGTCTGCATCCTCATTGCGGATACCCGGAATATAGCAGTCGTCGCGCAGCAGCGTCTGCTGAAGCTCCCGGATGTGCGCGCCGACCTCTCGGGGCAGAATCCCCCTGTGCACGGCGATGGCTGCCGCCGTGCCGACCGCCTGCCCGCCGACGGCGCAGGTCGCCATCACGCGCGCCGAGGCAAACGCCATGTGCGACGCGCTGATGATGCGCCCACACAGGAACAGATTGGGGATATTCCTGGAATAATAGCAACGATACGGAATCGTGTACACGTCCTCAAGCCGCAGCCACACAGTCGGATCGTCGCTGTCGTTGAGGAAGCCCTCGACCGTGTGCGTCCATAGGCCATCCGCCATAGGCACGGCATCCGCAAAGCGCCTGCCGCCCGCGCAGTCCGCCTCGTTGAGCACATAATCGCCCAGCAGCCTGCGGCTCTCGCGCTTGCCCGGCAGCATACCGACCCATTCCAGCTCCATGTTCTGCGCGCCGTGTTCACCACCGTTCTTGATGTGATCCCCACGCCGTACACCGCCTTTGAGCAGCTCGTCGCGCAGGGTTTCCGCGTCGGCGATGGTGTTGTACCGTCCGCCGCCCAGCTCAATCCACCAGTAGCCGGAGGTCACGTCCTCGTGAATCCTGCGCCTCAGGTCGTGCTCCGTGTAGGTGTTTGCCCAGTCCGGCTTGATGAAGGGCACGGGATGCCCCGCGTCGCGCGCCTTGAACATGAGCGAATTGCCCATCGTGCAATGATCCGCCTTCTCCGGCGCATGGGGCTCATCGTAGGCTGACCGCGCCTCCCGCCCCACGACGAAGTCCGCGCCCGCCCACGCGCCCAGGCTGCCGTCGCCCGTTGCATCGGCAAACAGCGGTGCGCAGAGCGTCATCCGCTTTTCCGTCGTCTGCTGATAGGCGGTGACGCTTTCGATGCGCCCTTTCCGCATCGTCACGCCGTCCACGCAGGTGTTTAGCAGCAGCGTCAGGTTTTCGCAGAACGCTGCCTTTTCCCAGAGGATCGAGTCGAACACCGCGTAGCTGTTCGCTGGATTGCGCCGCTTGTGCTCGAGCAGGATCTCTTCAATGATGCCCGTCTCCCCTGGCATTGGGTCTGCGCATGTGGTCATCCGCACCGCAGATGTGCATGCGGATCTCGCTGCTTGCGTTGCCACCAGGCATCGGCCGGGCATGCACCAGCGCCGTCCGCGCGCCATGCCGGGCAGCGGCGATCGCTGCGCAGAGGCCACTCATGCCGCCGCCCACGACGACAAAATCAAAGGAAAGCTGTTCCATGCTCCCGCCCTCCCCTTACGGCTCGACGCCCCATTCGCCCAGACGCTTCTGCAGCAACTTCACGTCCAGCACGCGCGGCGTCACATTCCGCTTCACACACAGGCTGGCCGCCACGCCCGCCGCCTGTCCCATATTGGCGCAGATCGGCATCACGCGGTAGTTGGAGTGCGCCATGTGCGTGCCGCAGATATCGCGTCCCGCCAGCAGCAGGTTCTCGATCTTTCTGGGCACCAGAGCAGCCATACGGGATGGTGTATCCCCTCGTCTGCCGGAAATGCTTCTGCGCGCCGGTATCATCCAGGCCGTTACCAGTCAGGTTGTGCACGTCGAAATTGAAGTGCGCCCGCGTCACTGCCCAATCGTCAAAGACACGGGCGGTGAGAATGTCCTCCCGGGTGATGGTCGCTTCGCCGAGAAAGTGTCTCGTCTCGCGGACACCGAGAATCGATGCGCTGCTGATGAGATAGCACCGCTCAAAGCCCGGCATAGGTCTGCAGAAACGGGATCATCGCCTCCATCTGCATGCGGCAGACGAGCGTCGCCCGGGTCATATCCGCCGGGTCTGTGCCATCGATGCCGATGCAATTGGTCATGTTGCAGGTCACCACCCCCGGCAGGCTCGTGCGGTAGAGCAGCACATGCCCCGCCGGGAATGGCAGATGCGCCCTGCCCACATCCTGAATCGGCCCGGCCGGAACCATCGGGTTTTCCTCAAAGCCGCCGGGGAACACCGCGCGTTCCGTGTCCACGCCCGCCACCTTGAACATGATGGTGACCGGCTGCATTTTGCCATCCTCCTCGCGCCCCTTGAAGAACGGCGCGCCGGCTCGGGCAGCGATGTCCCCGTCGCCCGTCGCGTCGATGACCACGCGCGCCAGCACCGCCTGCCGTCCAGCCTTGCTCTCCAGAATGACGCCCCTGATCGTGTCGCCCTCCATGACCGGCGCGGACGCAAAGCTGTACAGCCGAAGCGTCACGCCGGCCTCCTCCAGCATCTCCAGCAGGCGTGTCTTGAGTGACTCGGATTGATGATCTGCCGCGAGCCGCCGTTCATGCCCGTCTCGTCGCCGGAAAGCTCCGCCGTGCGCGTGAGCAGCTCCTCATAAAGCCGCCATGCGTGTTGCCCGTCCAGTGACTCATCAGCCCCGTCGTCGCCACGCCGCCCACGTCGCCGCTCTGCTCCACCAGCATCGTATTTACGCCCTCGCGTGCCGCGCAAATCGCCGCGGAGACGCCTGCCGGGCCGGCGCCCAGCACAAGCACATCCACCTCGGCAAGGACAGGTACCTCACGCGCGCCCTCCAGAATGGTCTTTTTCATTGCTGCTTCCTCCTTATCCCTTGACAGCACCGGCCATCAGACCCTTGACAAAAACTTCTGCCCCGCCAGAAAGACGATGAACACCGGCAGCAGCGCCGTGCCGACGCCGCCATAACCAGGTTGTATTCCGTCACGCTCTCCTCGATGAAGTTCGTCAGCGCAATGGGAATGGTGTACAGCCGCCAGTTTGTCAGGAACACCAGCGGGTCAAGATAGTTGTTCCAGTTCCACAGGAACACCACCATCGCCAGGGATGCCATGCCCGGCGCGGCGATGGGCACCATGATCTGCGCCCAGATGCGCAGCTCGCTTGCGCCGTCCACATAGCCGCTCTCCCGCAACTCGTCCGGTACCTGCATGAAGTACTGGCGCATGAGGAACGTACCCGTCACAGTGATCAGTCCCGGCAGAATCAGCGTCAGGTGCGTACCGGAGATGCCAATCTCATTGAAGAGAATGAACTTGGGGATCAGCGTCACCTGAGAGGGGATCATCATCGTCGCCAGATAGAGGAAGAAGATGCCTGTCGAGCCGCGGAATTTGATCTTGGCAAACGCATAGCCCGCCAGCGTGCTGGTGAGCACGGAGCCTGTCAGATTGATAAAGGCAATCTTCAGGCTGTTGAAATACGCCAGGCCAAAGTGATAGTCGCGCGCCGCCACGCCGCCCACATTCCAGACCTTCATGTAGTTCTGGGGATACCAGTAGTCCGGAATCCAGTCGATCGGCAGCTTCATGACGTCCAGCGGGCGCTTCAGGCTCGCGGAAACCATCAAAGGAAGGGCACGATCATCGTCAGGGCAAACGCGCCGATGAGCACTGTCCAGATCACCGGACGAGCACCTGCTTTTCCCGATAGTGGCCGCCCGCTCCCCGCGCGGCAGATGCAGCCGTGGCTTTCATTGCTTCTTCCCTCCTCAATAGCTGACCCACTTTTTCTGCCCCCGCCACTGTACCAGCGTGATCATGAACAGAATGATGAACAGAATCCACGACATGCTGGCCGCATATCCCCATCCGATAGAAGGTGAAGGCCGTCGTGTAGATGTAATAAACCAGCACATGTGTCGCCGTGCCGGGGCCGCCGCGCGTCATGATCTGGATCGGCGCGAATACCTGGAACGACGAAATGAACGTCGTAATAACCAGGAAGAACGTCGTCGGCGAGAGGAAGGGGATGGTGATTTTGAAGAACTTGGTCATTTCCCCCGCGCCGTCGATGTCCGCCGCCTCATAGATGTCCTTGGGCAGCGCCGTGATCGACGAGGTGTAGATCATCATCGCGTAGCCCACGCCCGACCAGACCGTCATCAGCATGATCGCCGGCAGCGCCCAGTGATGATCGCCCAGCCACTGCGGCGGATTCTCCACACCCAGCATCTTGACCATCTGGGTAAACGGTCCCCACGGGGAATACATCATCACCTCACACGATGGCGACCGCCACCACGTTCGAGATGTAGGGCATGAACATCGCCAGCCGAATCGGCAGCTTAGCGTAGCAGAACTTGTCGATGACCACAGCCAGTACCAGCGCCAGGAAGATCGTCACAGGCACCACGCCGGCAGCGAAGACGATGGTGTTGACCAGCGAATCGACGAACCACTTGTCCGCCCACACCTCCACATAATTGGCGCCGCCATTGAAGATCCAGTTGCCAAAACCCCTGCGTATAGTCCCAGTCGGTAAAGCTGATGATCAGCGATATGATCATCGGCACCAGCGTAAACAGGTAAAGCCCAGCACATTGGGCGCGATAAAGGCGTAGCCGGTCAGATCCGTCTTGAGCTGTCGGCTGATGCCCCTTTTCCCTAATGAAATCGTCCGCTGCATAGCGTCACCCATCCCTTCTTCAAAAGGCGGAGAGAAGTTTCCTCCTCCCGCCAGGCGATATCCGATTGCAGATTACTTGGCCAGCAGCGCCTCGGCGCGCGCCTGCGCGTCATCCATGCCCTGCTGCACTGTCTTGACGCCGGTGTAGATGTTCTCCAGCTCCTCGGTGAGCACCTTGTTGATCTCCGGCAGCTTGGTGGTGATGCTGGGCACCGCATGGTTGCTCGCAGGCACGATCAACACATTCTGAGCCGTTTCGGCATCGAGCAGATCCTCGGCGCCCTTGAGGAAGTACTCCGTCACCTCGACGGAATCATAGGTGTTTGCGGAGGGAACGCGTCCGCCGGAGGTCAGCGGCAGCATACCCTCGGTCGCGTACCACTTCATGAACTCCCACGCAGCGTCGATGTGCTTGGACTTGGGGTTGATGCACAGGTGATCGCCGTAGCCGCCCTGGGTGTAGGTGCGCACGCCGTCGATCGTCGGATAGGGCGCGAAGGCCGTCTTGAAGTCGTGCGGATAGTTGTCGCGATCCTTGATGCTGCGCACCATCCACGGGCCGATGGTCATCGCGGACTTACCGGTGATGAACATGCCCTCCTGGGAGAGCTTCTGCGTCACGCTGTCGGTGTGCGTTGGCGCGGTATGATCCACGTTCATCATGTTGTTGACCAGCCTCAATCGCCGCCACGTTGACCGGATCGTTGACGTTCGCGGTGCCGTCCGCATGGTAGAGCGGGTCGCCGCCGACGTCTGCACGGAGATAGTTGAACGGGTAGAGCAGATCCTGCTGGGAATTGAAGAACATGCCGTAGACCTTGCTGTCCCCTCGCCGTGGGTCAGCTTCCTGGCGATCTCGCGGAACTCCTCAAAGCTCCACTCGGTCGGCACCTCGATGCCGGCCGCATCGAACATGTCCTTGTTGATGACGATGCCGTACTGGTCCATCTTGGTGGGCAGAGAGTAGGGCTTGCCGTCGATGTAGTACGCCAGCGCCATCTTGCCGAAGATGCCCTCGATGTCAAAGCCGTCGCGCTCGACCAGCTCCGTCAGGTCCAGCGCCATATTGCCGCTGGCACGCTTTTGCAGCACGGCCGGGGTATAGGTCATGTACAGATCGACATCGTTGCCCGCAAGCAGACTGGTCTCCAGCTTCAGGTTGCCGGTGTCGTCGTTGACGAAGCGCTCGTACTCCCGCCTGATGCCCTTGTCCTTGAAGGCCTCGTTGAACAGATCGATGCTCGCCTGAGGGCCGGCCTCCGCCGGCACGCCGCCCCACACCCGCAGGGTGATCACATCGTCCGCTAGCGCCGCCGCCGCAGTCACCAGCAGCACAGCCGCCATGAGCATGCTCAACCACTTTTCATACCGTTTCCTCCTGTTTCTTTTTTGAGCGGTGCTTCTCCCGCCTGATTCTGTCTATATTATATAGAAGCGCAGGCCGTCAAACAATGAACGATCCTGCGCTTTTTTCTTTGCAATGCTGTTGTATGGGCGACGCCGCCGCGGTCACAGCGGGCATTAGACTATCTGATTTCTGCTTTTCTCTTCACGATTCTGCTTTTGGCCTCATCGCGAACCTGCATCGGCGTCTTGCCCGTCAGCTTCTTGAACAGGATGCTGAAATAATTGGCATTGTCGATGCCCACGCTTTGCCGCGATTTCGTTGACCCGCATGTCCGTTTGGCACAACAGCCGGCGCGCGCGCTCGATGCGCTCCCGGTTGTACCAGTCCACGAAGCTCATCCCCATCTCTCCCGCTTGAAGATATGGGCGAAATAGCTCTCGCTCAGCCGGGTAAGCTGTGCCGCGCTGCTCACGCTGAGCTCCTGCGCGGGATGCTCCTGCACATAGCGAACGATGATCTGAATCTCCGGCCGGAGCGGGCGCACCTCCTGCTCGCCCACGCACTGCCCGACCGCCTTGGCAAACCCTCGCGCACGGTGCTCAGCCTGTCCGAGCGCTGGATCAAGTTGGCCAGTGTGTAGCCGTCCTCATCCGTCCACGCAGCAATCGCGGGATAGACGCGTTTGATGGCAAAGAGCATGTCCAGCAGATTCACCCGCAGCTTGTGCAGCGGATACCCGCGGCGCTTGCTCATCTGGGAGAACGCCGCTTCGCACACGGCGGCAAGACGCTGCGCATCATGCCCAGCCAGCGCCGCATCCAGCGCCCCCATGTCGATGGGCGGCGCCGCGGCGTCAGGTTGCGCGCCCGGATGGTAGCCGTGGATTCTTCCATGGTCGAGCAGATACCGATAGGAAAGCGTCTCCTCGTTCTGCAGGTGTGCCTGCGGCAGCGCCTGCAGCCCCGGGTGGCTCTCGCTGATGACGGCCGTCACCGACTGATTGAGGTATCGCTTGACATATTCCTCTGCTCTGGCGTAGGCGCTCTGCAAGCCGCCAAGTGCCTCCACGTTCTCCTGCTGCCAAATCATCAGCGCGCGATCCGCCTGGAAGGGGCACACAACCGCCTTCTCAGCGAACACCTCCTCCAGGATGCTCTCAATCTCCGCAATGGTGCTCTGCGACAGGCGCTGATGAGCATTCCCCTTGCGCAGCTCATAGTCATCGATAGCCACCGTGATCAGCCTGAACGGCCGCTCCCAGCGCACGGCGGGAAACATCCGCGCGAAGCTCCCGCGTGCCTCTTCCGCCGGGATGTCCCCGCGATCGCCCGGCGCACCACGCTGGCCCGCATGGCGCGCCTGCCGCTCTGCCCGACCGGCTCAGGCTCAGCTGTCTCCCATTTAATTTCGACAGAATCCTGCGCAGCTGCTCCGGCGTGACCTCCAGCTTGAAGACGTAGTCCAGCGCGCCACAGCGCATCGCCTGCCGGACGTTTTCAAAGTCGTTGTAGCTGCTCAGCACGATGAACTTCACCGCGGGATACTCGCGCATGCAGGCGCTCATCAGCTCGAGGCCGTCCATGCGATCCATCTTCAGATCGGTGAAAACGAGATCCGGCTGGAGCAGACGGATCTTTTCCAACGCTTCTCGCCGTTCTCCGCGTCGCCGACCACGGTAAAGCCCGCAGCTCTCCCAGTCTAGGATCGAGCGGAAGCCCATGCGCACCAGCAGCTCATCGTCCACGATCAGCACTCTTTTTCATGGTCTTCCTCCTCAATCGATGTGATCACGGGAAGCGTAATGCACCACCGTGCCGATGCCCGGATGGGATGTGATCTCCAGCGTATAGCCCTCGCCGAAGGTGATCTCAATCAGCTCCTTGACATGGGAGAAGCCGATGCCCGTCATCTTGTCCTTTTGCGGCGGCCGCTGTTGAGCGTCTCCAGCGTTTGGGGCGGGACTCCTCGCCGTTGTCCTCCACAAACAGGTGAAGGACATTGTCCTCCGTGTAGCCGTAGAGGCGGATCAGGCATTCGCGACCCGCGCGCATGTTTTCGCCAAAGGCGTGAATGACCGCGTTTTCCACGATGGGCTGCAGCGCAAAGCGCAGCATGTACAGCGCCGTCACCCCGGGCTCAAAGTCCTCCTCCATGTGAATCCGCTGGCCAAAGCGCATGTTCTGAATCTCCAGATAGCCCCGGACATGCGCGATCTCCTCGCTGAGCCTGCTGAGCTCTTCCTCATGCCCGACGCTGTATTTGAGCACCGCCGCCAGCGCGTCGATCCCCTTGGTGATCGCATCCGCATGCTGCATGATCGACATGTAGCGGATGGTGTTGAGCGCATTGAACAGGAAGTGCGGGTTGAGCTGAGAGCGCAGCGATTCGTAGCGATAGCACTCCTTGATGCGGTATTCCCTGTCCAGATTGGCGAACAGCTCCTGGATGTTTGCCGTCAGCCGCTTGAAGGAGCGGTTCAGGTGGCCGATCTCGTCCTGCCTGTCCATATCCAGCCCCTCCAGCGAGTCCCCCAGCCCGTAATGCCCCATGACATGGGCAAGCTGACGGACGGGCTTGACGAGCATCTGCACGGTGATTCCTACAATCAGCAGCGTGATGAGCAGCACCACAGCGAGAATCAGGCTCATCCGCCGGGAGAATTGCTCCATCCGCTGCACAACCTCAAAATCCGTAAAGTGGGCGATACGAAGCGCCTCCTCGCCCAGCGTCCACGGCGCGTCCAGCGTATAGTAGCTCACCAGCTGCATGCCCTCCCCAGTATTCACCCGAAAGCTGCCGGATTCATTCTCGCGCATCATCGGCAGCACGCGCGAAAGCTGATCCGTGTCTCCCCGCCGGCGTGTACTGGAGGATCGGCGTGTCGCCGTCGCCCAGCACATACACGCTGTCGCGCTCTTCGTAGCAGTAGCCCCTGAGCACCCGGCTCAGATGGCTCTGCGGCATGCTGACAATCAGCACGCCAAGCGCCTCGTCATCGAGCGCGCCGTCATACACCGCGCGCGCCACGGAGATATACTTCTCCCCTTGTTGATCAGAAACGTGGGCGAAAACAAGTTCCAGACCAGATGCCCCTTGCCATTCTCCGCCTCAATGACCCAGCTTTCCTGCCTGAGATAGCTGTAATCCTGAAAAATTCCTGCTCCAGTTGGTATAGCAGCGCCCCGTGCGATCAAACAGGGTCATCAGCATGTCGCCATTCGAGTACAGATTGTTCACCTGTGCATAGTTGACGCATTCGTCGAACAGCTTGTTAACCGAATAGTACGAGTTTGCCGGGTTGCTCAGCCCCTCCAGCAGCGCGCGCTGTTGGTGACAATGGCGCTGGAAATTCCCGCCATGTTGCGAAAGCTGTCGTAGACAGCTTCCTCGGACTTGAGATGCTGCTGATGATCTGCTCTCGCTGAGCTGCTGCTGGATATAGGTCTGTACTGAATCCTGATCCAGCCAAACATGAGGAACAGGGGCAGGACGAGGCACAGCAGAAGCGCCAGATACGTTCGAAGTGAGACGTGTCCGATTCTGTTGAAGGCATGCTTCATTCTTCCTCCCCCTTCTCCGGCTCATGTCCAGCACAGCGCACGTTTCCCGCTGAGGGTCCATTCATTCAGACATAAAAAGTATAGCATTTTGAAGAGTATTGATCAAGTATGCCCGGGCGGGTAGACAACATAAAGAAATGCAAAAACAGCCTGTGAAAAAAAGTCTGTCAAAAGGTGAAAACCAAGGTCTTCTGTGATAGGATAAATAACATAGGAGGCCTGAATTATGGCGAACAAAAAGAAAGAGTACTACAAACTGGAACCCATGACAGAAGGGAAGAGGAACATCATCCAGGGGCTGCGGCAGGAATACAACATCGAAAGCGCCACCGATATACAGGAAGCGCTAAAAGATCTTCTGCGCGGAATGATCAAAGAAATGATGGAATCAGAAGATCATTTCGATGTATGCAAAGGAATGGCCACCCGGCAGATTTCCGAAACGCTCGTGGACATCCAGAAATATCCCCGAACCATGAAGCGCTGGTATGACAACCGGGATGCTATCAGCCCGATTTTCAAGTTCTCCAAGGATGTACGAATGGTGATCTATACCATCAACGCCATTGAGAGCCTGAACTCAACGTACCGGCAGCTGAACAGTCAGCGCAGCGTATTCCCCAGCGACATGGTGCTGCTGAAAGCGCTCTATCTGGCGACATTTGAAGCCACGAAGGAATGGACGATGCCGATCCGTAACTGGGGCAGGGTTTACGGTGAGCTGGCCATCATGTACGATGGCAGACTGACGGACTGATATTTACAGAAAGAATTTCGCAGAGCCTCGGTGCATCAGGAGAAGAATACGAGCGTTTTTCTATGTAGGCAAATGATCAGTCCTCACTCCATCCACATACCTTCCCCTGCAAGCCCGAGAATCAGTTTGGTTTCTTCCTCTGGCGAGATTCTGTTTGGAGTGTTGATCCAGTCCTGTAAAACTTTATAGCTGCCATGGATCGCAAATGTGATTGTGGCTGTTTTTTCTGTTCATCTGTGATTTCCGTCAGTGCTGTATTCAGCATATCCTCAATCTTGGGAAGGGAAAAGAAACGCTGGGCAAAGGTTTCATCGATGTTATTGTTGATTTCCTGCCATGGCATCCGTGATCTTCATGCTGTACGCAGCGGAGACCTGGGGCGCCGCTATACTTTTGCGCCGTGGTCTTCTGCCTTGCCGTCTATCCCATCCTCTGCCTAATAGAAAAGTGGAGGGCTCACGAATCTATTTATTGAACGAAAGCCCGGCGAGGTCAAAAGAGCCTGTTTCTTCTTTTCGGAACGCACACTGCGATTGCCGCACTGAGCTTCGGGCTTTTGGGAAAGCCCTATATCGCAGTCGCCGCCATACTGATGTTGGGGATTGGGGATACAGCTGCCGCACTGGTTGGCAAGAAGTACGACACACACCATATTCAGCTCAAAAGGGCAGATCCACATACGTCTTCATTACATAACCGACTTTTCTGGTGTCATTATTCCAGTAAGTTTCTATACCAATCGGTGTTACCAGAAATCTCTTTTACCTGAATTTTTGCTCCATCAGCAAACTGTCCCCAGTAAGCCGCAGATTTGCTTGGCGACTTTCTGCAATACAGTCTTCCGCCGCTGACGATACCTTCCATCCAGTTTGAACTCATAATAATACCTTCTTTCTTTGACGTTGTTATTTGTTGTTTGTGCTTTCGGAATACCGGCGCACACATTGTTATTAGAATAGATATAGAAGAGAATCGCCTCAATTCGGGTAATAAGTCCATTTGGATTGACCTTACCATGCAACACTGGCGTGAAACTCTTCCTGAGATTGGAAGGAGCCACGCCATGTGATCATAAAAAATAAGTTTTGAGGCAATCCTTTTTTTGAAATGTGGAGCCTTTCTGCTGGGCTAAATCATACTAATTCCTCCTTTTGTTTACTTAACCATGAGAAGATATAAGAAAAAGCCACTCAATCTTTTTGAGCGGCTTCAATTATTTCCTATGGTTTTTGCGAACTGCTGTGTGTGCCTTTCCCTCGTCAAGGAGATGCTGATTCATATCTTCTAATCGCACTCCTTTGACAATACCAGCATATCACGGAACAAGCCCAAAATCATCCGCGATTTTAGACATGTGCTTCTTGCCAGAGCAGGAGGGTAAGACGAGAGCGCGATCCTTTTTCTTATACGCCGAGGTGCGTTTCAATGTGAAAGCGTTCGCAGATTTCACCTACGGTATCTACCTGTCTGGATTCGTCATCCATATAAAACCGGCTCAGAACAAAATTGTTCCTGCTCGAGAGCATCTGCCATGCTGGAAGAAACCATGCCATGTATTCTTCTGCCCGCCGGTACCGTTCGTTCAGGAGGCTGATGGAATCCATCGCCTTAACGATTCGGATTTCTGCCGTATGAGGGTCACGCGATCCCTTGGGCATGTCAGACAGCGCAGGTCCTGATGCCTGTCATGCACTCCTGGGTTGCAGCGATTTCAGATGGCGCAGTTTGATGATAAAATCATTCGATTCTTTTTGCTACCTTGACAGATTCAAACCGCAAACTGCAACTTGCTCGAATAAAAAAGTGCCACCTGCTTCACGCACATGACACTTTCTGGCGCACCCACTGCGGCTCGAACGGGGGTTTTCTTAGGAGCTAAAAAGTTCGCCTTTGGAACCCTCAACACCCCTGAGCACCTTATTTTACTGGATTTCTAACGTTTTTGAGTGTTCGCATTTCCTCCAAAATACCCCCCGGTTTTCCTCGGGAAATTAGCAGAGTGTTAGCAGAGCTAATCTTCTGGGGGGACAAAACCAGCCGAATCCAAAATTAGCAGATAACACTGTTCATTTTGTTATTAAATCACATTATCATTATAACAGATATGAAAACATGACTATATATGCGTTGAGGATAGAACTTCTCCGCAACATACTTTTCATGGTTATACCACTGAATTAATATATTTTTGAATTTGAATTTGAACTTGACTGGGCGTAAGGAGAAGCCTGTTAACCCTAATCACCGACTCAGACGCACCACAGCCGGAATCTCGCAAAATCTCGATGTGCTCTATTATTCGTAAAATTATTCGTAAAGTATTGAACGAGACTTTGCTCATGCTATAATGGAATCGAAAGGGAGTGGTCTGTCCATGGCAATCATTAGCCCTGTGTCCGATTTGCGCAATTACAACACCGTTCTAGAACAGGTTTCCGCTGGTTCACCGGTGTATCTGACGGTCAACGGACGTGGCCGTTTTACGATCCGCGATATTGCGGACGATGAGGAATTTGAGAAGGCAAAGGCGATGCTCCGCCTGATGTGTGAGCTCATACGGGCATCCGCTCGGGAGAGGAAGAAGGATGGGTGTCCGAGGATGATGTCCGGGCACACTTCCACAGCAAACGCAAAATGAGGATTGAATACTCCCCTGATCGCCGTTCGTGACCTCGAACGTGTCTGGGCGGAGGTTTTTGAAGCTTCTGCTAGTGAAGAAACCGCAACGAAATACGTCGATGATCTGATGAATCAGATTTTCAGCGAAACAAAGCTTTCCAAAGTCCGGCGCTCCGCTGTATACGAGGGCCTGTTCACCGGATTCTACTTCGTGACGTTCAAGTCCTATATGGCATTCTACATGCCATCGACTGCGTCGCCATCGAGGACAAGTACGGCAACACCCCGGCACAGCGGGCAGAGCTGGACTGGCTGCTGTGCAACAGGCCGCTGGAGTACGCACAGCTTGTGCTGGGAGGAGAGATGGAGCACTATCTCTCGCTGGGATGCGACCACGGCAGGCTGGAAGATTAAGTCCCTATAAAGAACACGATGCCCACCGACCTATGGTTTTCGCCATAAGCTGGTAGCATCGCTTCTTATCCATAAGCAACTCGCTCTTTTCGGCTAACGCTTTTTTGTAAATGTTTCCCTTGCAGAATCTCTCCAGATTCTCTATAATAAGAAAGAGCTTTATAAATCTTCTTTCAAATGTTGAATCTGCTCTTGGAGGTGAGTAAGCCCATGACCGGCAGCGGCGCAAATAACCGTGATGTTAAAAAAATCAACCGCATCCGAACGATTCGCAGCATTTTTTCCTGCGACCGAATCTCGCAGCCGGAGCTTGCGGCAAAAGTCAACAACAGCTGGCCGACCGTATTGCAGAATGTCAAAGAACTGATGGCGATGGGACTGGTGCAGGATGTCGGCACCTTTGAATCTACCGGTGGGCGCAAGGCGAGAGCATTTGCTCCCGTGCGGAATGCCAGACTTGCGGTCGGACTGGAGATCACCCAGAATCATGTCGGAGCAGTTCTGGTCGATCTGTCCGGTAACCTTCTCCACTATGAGCGTAAAAAGCGTCTTTATGAGCGGTCGGACACCTATGCGGAAATGCTTGCCGGAATCGTGCAGGGGCTGATTGAAAAAGAGGGCTGCCCGGTCGAAAAAATCTTGGGCGTCGGCATTTCGCTGCCCGGTATTCTGGATAAAGAGGGGCAGACATTGGTTTACTCTCATGCCTTGGGTCTGCGGAATGTTCCTACCGAAGAATTCAGCCGTTACATCCCGTTCTCCTGCCGGTTCATCAACGACGCGAACGCTGCCGGACTTGCTGAAGTGCGCGACCTCGAATCTCCCCGTAGCCTTGTCTACCTTTCTCTGAGCAACAGTGTCGGCGGTGCGATTCTGACCGGTGGAGCGCTCTATGGCGGCGACCATCTTCGTGCCGGAGAGTTCGGGCACAACACGCTCGTTCCCGATGGCCGCCCCTGCTACTGCGGAAAAAAGGGCTGTCTGGATGCCTATTGCTCTGCAAAAGTCCTCTCCCAGCTGACCGACGGAAATCTTGCACTATTCTTTGACGGGTTGCGCTCCGGCAATGCAGCTTTGCAAACGGCATGGAATGAATACCTTTCTTACCTTGCTGTAGCAGTCAATAATCTGCGCATGACCTTCGACTGTGATGTAATTGTTGGCGGCTACGTTGGCGGCTTTCTGGCAGAGTTTGGCGAACCGCTCCGGGAAATGCTGGTCGAGCGTAATACGTTTGAGCCGGACAGTTCCTACCTGAAGTTCAGCCGCTATAGGCTGGAAGCCTCTGCGCTGGGAGCCGCTCTGCTCCATATCGAAGCCTTTATTCAGAACCTATAAACCTTCCCATCGAGGACGGCACCTGCCGTCCTCGATTTTTTGCACAATTCCGCCGCTTTTTCCTTGTGCAGTTCTCCGAATCCGCGAAAAAGGGCTTGACTTTGGTTGTGCGGTGTGTTAATTTGTAGTCACATTCATAAACACTTTATAAAAGTTAATAAACAAATAAAAATGGAGGTCATCTTATGAAAGGCACAATGAAAGTTGCAGTCATGAACGGCATCGGCAAGATGGGCTACACCACCCGCCCGATCCCACACCCAAAGAGGACGAAGTTCTTGTCAAGCTGGAATACGTTGGCATCTGCGGCAGCGATATGCACTACTATGAAACGGGTGCGATCGGCAATTATGTGGTCAAGCCACCGTTCGTGCTGGGCCACGAGCCGGGCGGCACAGTCGTGGAAGTTGGCAGTGCTGTCAAGCATCTGAAAGTCGGCGACCGCGTTGCGCTGGAGCCGGGCAAGACCTGCGGTCACTGCAAGTTCTGCCGTGAGGGCAAATACAACCTCTGCCCGGATGTCGTGTTCTTCGCTACCCCGCCGGTAGACGGTGTTTTTCAGGAGTATGTGGCACATGAAGCAAACCTCTGCTTCAAGCTACCGGACAACGTAAGCACCATGGAAGGTGCGCTGATCGAGCCTCTGGCCGTTGGTTTCCACGCCGCCAATCAGGGCGGTGCTCATGCCGGTCAGACTGCGGTGGTCATGGGTGCAGGCTGCATTGGTCTGGTCTCCATGATGGCGCTGAAAGCCGAGGGTGTTTCCCGTGTTTACGTTGTAGATATCATGCAGAAGCGTCTGGATAAGGCTCTTGAACTGGGTGCAGACGGTGTGATCAACAGCCGCGAAAAGGATGCTGTCCAGACGATTCTCGACCTGACCGATGGTCTGGGCTGCGACCTCGTTATCGAGACTGCTGGTACAGAAATCACTACCCGCCAGGCCATTGAGATGGCGCAGAAGGGCGCAAACATCGTTCTGGTTGGTTACTCCAAATCCGGCGAGATGACCCTGCCTATGAGCCTTGCACTGGACAAGGAACTGACCTTCAAGACCGTGTTCCGTTATCGCCACATTTACCCCATGGCGATCGATGCCGTTGCTTCCGGCAAAATCAATCTGAAGGGCATTGTGACCAACATCTTTGACTTTGACGACATCCAGAATGCCATGGACAAGAGCATTTCGGACAAGGCCAACATCGTCAAAGCAGTGGTGAAGATTGCGGAGGAAACGAAGGTATGAGCTTTCCGCAGGTTCTGACCGGTGTGGCGCACATTGGCATCCCAACAAATGATCTCGACAAGACCATTGCATTTTACAAGAAGCTGGGGTTTGTTTCTGCGCTGGAAACGGTGAACAAAGCCGCCGGGGAGCGCGTTGCGTTTCTTCAGCTTGGCGATCTGATGATCGAAACCTATGAAAACCATCGTGCGGCGGAAAAGGCCGGAGCAATCGACCATGTAGCTCTGGCAACGACCGATATCGAAGCCGCCTTTGCTGCGGCAAAAGAGGCAGGGATGCACCTGCTGCATTCCAGCATCCAGTCACTGCCGTTCTGGGAAAACGGTGTTCGCTTTTTCATGGTCGAAGGCCCGAATAAAGAGAGAATAGAGTTCTGCCAGAAATTATAAGCATCGCGTCAAGAGGAGAAAGGAGCGCGCCGTATGAGTTACACAGCAGAGCCGAAACAGCAGGATACGAACATCAAAGTCCCTCTGATCAGTAAAATCGCTTACGGCATGGGCGATGTGGGCTGCAACTTCAGCTGGATGTTCGTTGGCAACTTCTTGATGATTTTTTACACCGATGTCTGCGGCATCAGCATGGCGGCAGTGTCCCTCCTGATGCTGGTCTCCCGCTTCTGGGATGCCATCAATGACCCCGTGATCGGTTCGCTGAGCGACCGCACCCGTTCCCGCTGGGGACGCTACCGTCCATGGCTGCTGTTCGGCGCACCGGCAACTGCTGTGGTGCTCGTGCTGACGTTCTGGGCGCACCCCACATGGTCAGACAGTGCTAAGAGCCTGTATATGTACATTACTTACTGTGTACTGGTTCTGGGCTATACTTGCGTGAACATCCCTTATGGTACGCTCTGCGGCACCCTGACCCAGAACATCGAGGAGCGTGCGAAAATCAACACCTCTCGCTCCGTCTGTGCCATGATCGCCATCAATATCATCAACATCATCACCCTGCCTTTGATCTCTGCTTTTGGCGGTGATAATGCAGCACGGGGATATTTTCTGGTGACCGTCCTTTACGGCGGTATCTTCACCCTCTGTCACTGGTTCTGTTTTGCCAAAACCAAAGAGGTCGTCCAGCCCCCGGAGCGGAAAAAAGTCTCACTGAAAAAGCAGTTGGATGCAGCGCTTCAGAACAAGCCCTACCTGATTGCACTGGCGGGTCAGTTCCTGTTCGGTGTGACGCTGTATGGCCGCAATGCCGACCTGCTCTATTACTTCAAATATGTGGAAGGCAACGAGAATCTGTTTACCATCTACTCGATGATCCTGATCGTTCCCTCCATTCTGGGTGCTGCGGCATTCCCCTTCGTGTTTGAAAAGCTGGGCAACAAAGGGCACACCGCTTCCCTTTTCGCTGCCGGAACCGGCGTTTCCCTGATTGCGCTCTATTTCTTCAGTGCAGTTTCTTCTCCCATTCCGTTCTATACATTCGCTGCACTGTCCCAGTTCTTCTTCTGCGGATTCAATACCGCCATCTACGCCATCGTTCCCGACTGCGTGGAGTATGGCGAGTGGAAAACCGGTGTCCGCAACGATGGTTTCCAGTACGCATTCGTTTCACTGGGGAACAAGCTGGGCATGGCGATTGGCACCTCTGCGCTGGCTGGTGTGCTGAGTGCATTGAGTTTTGCCCCCAATCAGGTGCAGAATGCTGCCGTGCAGAATGCGATGCACTATGCATTCTCGCTGCTTCCCGGTGTGCTGTGGCTGATAACAGCGATTGTCCTGTTCTTCTACCGAATCAGTAAGCGTTCGTATAACCAGATTATGTCCGAACTGAACGCTAAAAACAGGTTGAGGTGATACCATGTTTGATGTTGTAGCTTTGGGAGAAAGCCTGATCGACTTTACCCCGAACGGAACCAATGCACAGGGCATCGAATTGTTTGCCCGGAATCCCGGCGGTGCACCCGCCAATGTCCTTGCCATGAATGCCCGTCTGGGCGGCAAAACAGCATTCATCGGAAAAGTCGGCAAAGACGGATTTGGCGATTTTCTCCGCCAGACCCTTGTGGAAAGCAGCATTGATGTGTCCGGTCTGGTGATTGACGAAAAGATTCCCACGACCCTTGCCTTCGTACAGCTTGACAGCAAGGGAGACCGCTCCTTTACCTTTTACCGGAACCCCGGTGCCGATGTGATGCTGACTTCGGCAGAAGTCAACAGGAATCTGATCGACGATGCTGCCATCTTCCATTTCGGCTCTGTCTCTCTGACCGCCGACCCGAGCCGCACCGCCACGTTGGAAGCTGCGCGGTATGCACGGCAGCAGGGCAAGCTGGTCAGCTTTGACCCCAATTACCGTCCGCTTCTGTGGGAGCACCCGGCAGATGCCGTTGTCCAGATGCAGGAAGGTGTCAAGCTTGCGGATCTTCTGAAAGTTTCCGAGGAAGAAATGCAGCTTATCACAAACGAAAGCGACCTTGCCCGCGGCTCACAAGCCCTGCTCGAAATGGGGCCATCTCTTGTGCTGGTATCGCTGGGTGCAAAGGGTGCTTATTACCGGAACGCTGTGGGCGCAGGGCATCTTCCCACCTATGATGTGCCTACCGTGGACACGACGGGTGCAGGCGATGCTTTCATGGGCGCAATTCACTACCAGCTGCGGAGAAAAGCTGCGGAGGATTTGCGTACCCTCCCTGCATTTGAGCTTGAAGAAATCGTCCGCTTCGGCAATGCAGCGGGCAGTCTGACCACGACAAAGGGCGGCGCAATCCCTGCAATGCCCTCCATGGTGGAAATTCAGAACTGCACCGTCTTTTTCATAAATGATCTCCGTCTCTCCCTCGTGAAGCGGATGGACCTCGCCTGTCCGGTCGATGTGAAGTGCGTTCTGTGTGTCT
>VOFE01001014.1_pt1 | contig 46001 bp, 48 predicted proteins | sample 5384071 | NCBI WGS metagenome assembly VOFE01 (sample SAMN12384724, study PRJNA508395) | human gut metagenome | isolation source: healthy gut D | host: Homo sapiens
CGGGAGCGAAATGTGGATGAAACAACTCCGGGAGCTAATGGAAGACAAGACCCGTCCGCTGGCGCAGAACTTCGACGCCAAACCCGCTTCGGGCGAGATTTTCGTCTTCACCCCCGGCGGCGACCTGCGCAAGCTGCCCGAAGGAGCCTCGCTCTTGGACTTCGCATTCGACATCCACACCAGTCTGGGGCTCACGTGCTGGGCGGCAAGGTCAATAACCGGGCCGTGTCGATCCGCGAGCAGCTGCGCAACGGCGACATCGTCGAGATTCTCACCCAGAAGAACCAGACGCCCAAGGCCGACTGGCTCAACCTGGTGGTGACCTCGAAGGCCCGCAACAAGATCAAGTCGTACCTGCGCGAGGAGCAGGCCAAGCATACGCGCATGGGACGCGAGGAGCTGGAACGCAAACTCAAGAACTGGAAATTCCCGATCACGATCGACGAGGCTGTAGCTTACCTGGCCAAATACTTCAAAGTGCGCCTCGGCACCGAAGTCTACGCACTGATCGCCACGCAGAAAGTCGACCTGGGCACCATCAAGGAGATCCTCGCCCGCCATATTTCGGGCGAAGCCGACGAGCAGCGGCGCGCCGCTGCGGCCGAAGCCGAACGCAACAAGGTCCACACCGCCAAGGAGAGTCCCGCGGCGCAGGACGCGCTGGTGATCGACGACGACATCTCGAAAATCCAGTACAAGCTGGCCAAATGCTGCAACCCGATCAAGGGCGACGACGTGTTCGGATTCGTGACGATCAATTCGGGCATCACGATCCACGTCGTCACGCGGTTGCCGCCGGCCAGCGCGCGGGTCGCGGCGATCACCGCCGCGTCGCCCTCCATGCGGCCCGTTACCTCGGCGTCGGCGTCGCGCGACGCCTCCTTCCACACCTGCGTGCGGCGGGGCATTCCGTCGCCGTAGTCGTTGTCGACGGGTGCCCGCCAGAAGTTGGGGCGCACGCCGAATCCGTCGGCGAAGAGCTCCGTGCCGTCGATTTCATAACTCAGCGCCGCTCCCGTCGTGCGGTTGACGGCGAAGCGGACACGGTCGTTCGCCGCTTCGATCCGGTCGCCCTGCGTCGAGAGCGCCAGCCTCTCGCCCTCCTTTTCGTAGGCCGGCAGAGCGCCCGTCTGCAACGGGAACTGCTCCTCGGCCACGACCGTGCCGGCGGGCAGTCCCGGCCGGTCGGTGCGCGTCACGGCCCGCAGGCGCAGGTAATAATTCCGTCCGGGTTTGAGTTTCCCGACGGCCGCGTCGACCGTCTCGCGCTGCTGCGGCGCAGTCTGCAACCGCACCGTGCCGCTGCGCACCGCTTTGCCGTCGGCCTCGACCGTGTAGACGATGTCGTAGCCGTCGAGCGAGGTGAAATAGAAGCGGTTCTCCACCTCGAACCTCCCCTGCGCCGCGTCGATCGGATGGAAGGCGATGTCGGCGTAGGCGTAACGCACTTCGGCCATGGCGGGATGGGGCGTGCGGTCGGGCGAAACGAGACCGTTGCAGCAGAAGTTGCCGTCGCTCGGTTCGCGGTCGCCGTAGTCGCCGCCGTAGGTCCAATAGAGGGTTCCCGCTGCATCGCGGCGTTCGAATCCCTGGTCGACCCAGTCCCAGATGAAACCTCCTGCAAGTTGGGATATTTGTAGATCGACTGCCATTGCAGCCACAGCGAACCGTTGGAGTTGCCCATCGCGTGCGAGTATTCGCACGGAACGACGGGACGGTCGGTGCCCTCGCGACCCCACTCTTCGAGCATTCCCTGCCGTGGGATACATCGGCACGAACATGTCGGTGTTCCACTCCCACTGTGCGCGTTCGTAGCAGATCGGGCGGTTCATGCGGCCTTCGCCCTTCTCGCGGGCTTCGAGCCATTCGTAGGCTTTGTAGAAATTGTAGCCGTTGCCCGATTCGTTGGCGGGCGAGAAGATCGAGACCGAGGGGTAGTTGCGGCAGCGCATGTACATGTTGCGCAGGCGCGTCTCGTGCGCCGGCCACCATGCACGGTCGTTGCCCAGCGTGCGGCCCGCGGCCAGATCGTACCCCATGCCGTGGCTCTCGACGTTGGCCTCGCTGTAAACGTAGAAGCCCAGCGAGTCGCACAACTCGTAGAAGCGGCGCTGCTGCGGATAGTGGCAGGTGCGGATCGCGTTGACGTTGTGCGCCTTCATCAGCCGCATGTCCCGGAGCAACAGCTCCTCGTCGACGTAGTGCCCCGTGCGGGGGTCGTGTTCGTGGAGGTTGACGCCCTTGAATTTCACGGGCTGTCCGTTGACGAGCAGCACGCGGTAGGGGCGTCCCTTGGCGTCGCGCTCGGCGGCGTCGGCGAACTCGAAGTGGCGGAATCCCACCGAGAAGGGAACGTAGACCGTCCGTTCGGGTGTCCGCACGTGCATCACGAGCCGGTAGCGGTCGGGTGTTTCGGCCGTCCAGTGCGCTGCGTCGGGTATCTCGGCACGGAACAGGGCTTCGCCCGTTGCCTGCTGCCGTCCCGAGGCGACGGTGCGGCCCTCGGGATCGAGCAGTTCGTAGCCCGCCTCGACCTCCCGATCGCCTGCGAGGAACATTTTCAGCGTGAAAAGCCCCGTGCGGTAGCTGTCGTCGAGCGTCGATACGACCTCGAAATCGCGCAGCGCGTCGGGCGTTTCGGCCGAGAGGTAGACCGTGCGCTCGATGCCGCTGATGCGCCAGAAGTCCTGCGCTTCGAGGTAGGAACCGGTGCTCCACCGCGTCATTTTGAGCGCCAGCGTATTCTCGCCCGGACGCAGGAGGGGGTCGATGCGGTATTGCGCCGGATTCTTCGAATCTTCGTTGTAACCCGCTTCGCGGCCGTTGACATAGACGTAGACGCCCGATTTGGCGCCGCCGATCGTCAGGTAGATCCTGCGTCCCGCCCACGCTTCGGGGACGGTGAAGGTGCGGCGGTAGACGCCTGCCGGAATCGCCTCGGGCAGGTGCGGCGGCGCGGGATCGATCGTGGCGTATTCGTAGCGCGTGTTGACGTAGATCGGCGTGCCGTGTCCCTGCAACTCCCAGTTGCCCGGAACGCAGATGTCGCTCCACGCCGAAGTGTCGGCGTCGGCGGCCGTCGCGTCGGCGGGCAGGGCGCGGACGTCGTCCGCATAGCGGAATTTCCATACGCCGTCGAGCGAGCGGTAGGCGTCGCTCCGCTCGAAGGAGCGCGTGAGCGCCTCGTCGCGCGAGGCGAACTCCACGAATTCGGTGCGGGGCGCTTCGCGGTTGACTTCCAGCACGGCGAGGTCGCGGTGGTAGGGTTTCTGGGCTGCGGCCGTCGTCGCGAGGGCGGCCGCCAGCAGGGTGAAGGTTCGTTTCATGAGGGAAAGTTTTGGGTCGGTTCTATGGTTTCGCGGAAATATTGCCGGAGGTCGTCCGTGTACCGGTCGTTTCCGGTGGCACGGCGCGTGACCGCGGCATAAAAACAGGAGCCGTCCGACATGCGGATAGCTCCTGTACGGATGTTGCGGACGGATCAGGCTCCGAGCTGTTTCACCTCTTGCCAGATCAGCGCCGAAGCGCCGAGGATGGCGGCGTTCTGACTCTGGATGCCGCTGGGCAGGAGCTTTACCTTGTTCTTGAAGACGCTCATCATGTTCTCCTCCATGTACCATTGCGTCGGCTCGAAGATGTATTTTCCGGACTTGGCCAGGCCGCCGAAGAGGAAGATCGCCTCCGGCGAAGTGATCGTCACCGCGTCGGCGAGCGCATATCCCAGCAACTCGCCCGTGATGCGGAACGCTTCGAGCGCGATGGGATCTCCGTGCGATGCGGCCGTCGAGACCATCGCCGCGTCGAAATTGGCGAAGGGGATGTCGCGCAGCTCCGAAGGTTCGGTCATGGTGGCCATCAGTTCGAAAACGGTGCGCTTGATGCCGGTGGCCGAAACGTAGGTTTCCAGACAGCCGCGGCGTCCGCAGCCGCACTGGCGGCCGCCCCGCACGGCGATCACGTGGCCGAATTCGCCGGCGAAGCCGTCGTGGCCGTAGATCATCTCGCCGTTGGCGACGAATCCCGAACCGAGTCCCGTCCCGAGCGTGATCATGATGAAATCCTTCATCCCCTTGGCGTTGCCGTAGATCATCTCGCCGATCGTGGCGGCGTTGGCGTCGTTGGTCATCCGGCACTCGACGCCCGGGAACGCCTTCTTGATGTCGTCCACCAGCGGGAACATGCGGCGGCTCTCGTCGGGATTGGTTTCGCCGACGGGGAACTTCCACAGGTTGGCCGGGTGTTCGATCACGCCCGTGTGGTAATTGGCGTTGGGCGCGCCGATGCCGATGCCCACCAGCTCGTATTCGAACGAGAGGCTGTCGGCCAGCGCATGCAGCGATTCGGTCAGCTCGGCCACATAGGCCGGATAGTCGGTGAAAAGCGGGAATTTCTTGGTCGATACGACCGAATCGGCATAGAGGTCGCCGTTCTCGTCCACCAGCCCGAAGGCCGTGTTGATGCCGCCGATGTCGATTCCTATTGCAAGTTTTTTCATCGTTGCAGAATGTTGGTTTGTGGCGCGGGGCGCCGTTTATTCGCATCCAAAGTTACGAAAATTTCCCACAACTCCAAACTTTTTCGTATATTTGGCTTGCGCTGAAGATACTCCCGCTCGGCAAAATGCAAACGAGTTTGCTTTTGCTCTCGCTTATTCGTATCTTTGGACGTGTATTCGCCGACGTTTTCGATAAGCCGAGCGCAATGCCGAACTTCGTTCGGGTTTTGCCGAGGCGGGGAAAACGGCTGTCGCAAACGAACGATCAAACGTAAGAAAAATGCAGACCAACGAACAGCTTCTCGACCTTCTCGAAAATTATCTCGCTCAGCGTGAGTTGCCTACCGAACCCGAACGGCTCTACGATCCGATCCGCTATTCGCTCGCGGGCGGCGGCAAGCGCCTGCGCCCGATGCTGCTGCTGCTGTCGTGCGGGCTGTTTGCCGACGACGTCGACGTCGCGCTGCCCGCCGCCGCCGCCGTCGAGATATTCCACAACTTCACGCTGCTGCACGACGACATCATGGACAATGCCGCCGTGCGCCGCGGCAAACCTTCGGTCTACGCCCGCTGGGGCGGCAACGTGGCGATTCTGTCGGGCGACGCCATGCTCATCAGCGCCTACCGGCTGCTGGCGCAGGCACCGCCGGCACTGCTGCCGCGTATTTTGGAGGTCTTCAACACGATGGCGCTGGGTGTTTGCGAAGGGCAGCAGTACGACATGGATTTCGAGAGCAAGCAGAAGGTTTCGGTCGTGGAGTACATGTCGATGATCGAATTGAAGACGTCGGTGCTGGTGGCAGGTTCGGCCATGATGGGTGCGATTCTGGGCGGTGCCGACGAGGAGCAGAGCCGCCGTCTCTACCAGTTCGCCATCGAACTGGGCATGGCCTTCCAGTTGCAGGACGACCTGCTGGACAGCTACGGCGGCGAGGAGTTGGGCAAGACCATCGGCGGCGACATTCTCGAAGGGAAGAAGAGCTATCTGATGGTCACGGCTATGAGCCGTGCCGACGAGGAGCAGCGCGAGGTGCTGCGCCACACCTACAAGGATGCGGCGCTTGCCCCTGCGGAGAAGATCGCCCGTGTGCGCGCCGTCTTCGACGCGCTGGATGTGCCGCGTCTCACGGAGCAGCAGATTTCGCTGCGTTTCGACCGTGCGCTGGCGACGCTCGACGGACTGAACGTCCCTGATGCGCGCAAGGAGCCGCTGCGCGAGTACGCCCGCAGCCTGATGGGGCGCAGGAAATAGACGATTCGATTTCCCGAAAAAACTCGCGATTCGGCCTCGGAGACCGGAGTCGGACGAGTCTTAGCGGGTTACAGTCCGTCGTGCGGGAGGGGTGAACTGCCTGCGATGCAGAACGCTGTCGGAAAAGAGCGGCGGCACGAGAAAAACATTCGAGATGAAACGAAGCGACATAGAACTGATGGCTCCGGCCGGGAGCTACGAGGCGTTGCAGGCGGCCGTACAGGCCGGAGCCGACGCCGTCTATTTCGGTGTGGGGCAGCTCAACATGCGGTCGAAGTCGGCCGCGAATTTCACGCCGGACGATCTGGAACGTATCGTCGGGATCGCCCGCGCGGCGGGGGGTGAAGAGCTACCTGACGGTCAATACGGTGATCTACGAGGACGAGTTGCGGCAGATGCACGCGCTCGTCGACCGCGCCCGCGCGGCGGGGTCGACGCCGTGATCGCTTCCGACCTGTCGGCGATCCTCTACGCGCGCCGCATCGGGATGGAGGTGCATATCTCCACGCAGTGCAACCTCACGAACAGTGAGGCGGTGAAGTTCTTTTCGCAGTGGGCCGACGTGGTGGTGCTGGCGCGCGAACTGTCGCTCGACCAGATCGGCCGCATCGCCCGCGCGATCGACGAGCAGCAGATCTGCGGCCCTTCGGGCGATCCGGTGCGCATCGAGATGTTCGCCCACGGCGCGCTGTGCATGGCCGTTTCGGGCAAGTGCTACCTGTCGCTTCACGAGACGGGGTGTTCGGCCAACCGGGGCGCCTGCCGCCAGATCTGCCGCCGCAAATATACGCTCACCGACGTGGAGACGGGCGCGCAGCTCGCCGCCGAGGGGCAATACCTCCTTTCGCCCAAAGACCTCTGCACGATCGACTTCCTCGACCGCTTCGTCGGCGCCGGCGTGCGGGTTCTCAAGATCGAAGGGCGTGCCCGCGGTGCGGAGTACGTCAAACGGGTGGTGGCGTGTTACGACCGCGCCCTGCGGGCGATGGAGACGGGCGAATATACGCCCGAACTGGCTGCGGCGCTCAAAGAGAAGCTGGCGACGGTCTTCAACCGCGGCTTCTGGCAGGGTTACTATGCCGGTGCGCCGATGGCCGAACATAGCGAGCATTACGGGTCGTCGGCCACGCGCCGCAAGGTCTACGTGGGCCGGGTGACCAACTTTTTCAAGAAGCAGTCGGTGGCCGAGGTATGGGTCGAGGCGTCGCCCGTGCGGCGCGGCGACGAGCTCTTCTTCCAGGGGCCGACGACGGGCGTGGTCGAACTGACGGCCGACCCCTATGTGGGCAATGCTCCTGCCCAAGAGGCCGTGCAAGGGGTCTTCTGTTCGCTGAAAACCCCTTCGCTCGTGCGGCGCGGCGACCAGCTCTACCGCATGGTGCCGGCCGACGCCTCGAATTCGCAGCCCGACTGATTCGCCGCACGCCTTTTGCAGGGAAAACGAAAAGAAATGTCAAAATAACAAAATCATTCGACACGAAAATGGAAACAACCAAACCGACCCTTGCCGCCGCGCAGCCCGATGCCGCGCGCGCGACGCTTTTCCGCAACGTCTATCTCTGGATGACTATGGCGCTGGCACTGACGGCGCTGACGGCCTATACGGTGGCCGGCTCCGAAACGCTGTTGCAGGCGATTTTCAGCAGCCGCTTCGTCTTCCTCGGCCTCATCGTCGCCGAGTTGGTGCTCGTCTTCGTCCTGGCGGCCAACATCATGCGCATGTCGTTCCTGACGGCCACGCTGATGTTCATCGCCTATTCGGTGGTCAACGGCGCCACGCTGTCGACCATTTTCCTCGTCTACGACCTGGGATCGATCGGCCTGACGTTCCTCGTCACGGCCGGCATGTTCGGCGCGATGTCGCTCTACGGCTTCGTCACGGGGCGCGACCTCTCGTCGTGGGGCAACCTGCTGACGATGGCCCTCGTGGGCGTGATCCTCGCCTCGGTGGTCAATCTCTTCCTCCGAAGCGAGATGCTCATGTGGATCGTCACCTACGTCGGCATCCTGCTCTTCGTCGGGCTGACGGCCTACGACACGCAGACGATCAAGCGGATGATCTACTCCGGCGCCGAGGTCGACGAGCCGATGCAGAAAATGGCGCTGCTGGGTGCGCTGTCGCTCTACCTCGATTTCATCAACCTGTTTCTCTACATGCTGCGGCTGCTGGGCAACCGCCGGTAGGGAGACGACGTAAAAAGACAACCATTTCGTTAAGCCGAGTGCAATCGAGCCTGCTCGAATTGCCGAGGCGAGAAATGGAAGAAAAAATCAACGAACATGTTTCCGGTCAAAACCTACGTTTCGCGCCGCGCCGAGTTGCGCGCGAAGACGGGCGGCGGGCTGATCCTGCTGCCGGGCAACCAGCCCTCAGCCAACAACTACCTCAACAACGCCTACTATTTCCGTCAGGATTCGACGTTCCTCTACTATTTCGGCCTCGACCGGCCGTCGCTCGCGGGCGTCATCGACGCCGATACGGGCGAGGAGGTGCTTTTCGGCGACGACTTCACGGTCGAAGACATCATCTGGACGGGGCCGCAGCCTTCGCTGCGCGAAGAAGGCGCCCGCGCGGGCGTCGCCGACTGCCGCCCGCTGGCGGCGCTGGCCGACTATTTGGCCGCCGCGATCCGGCTCGGCCGCCGCATACACTACCTGCCGCCCTACCGAGGCGAAACGAAGCTGCAACTCTCGGCGCTGCTGGGGATCGCTCCTGCGCTGCTGCACGACTACAAGTCGGTCGACCTGATGTTCGCCGTCGCGGAGATGCGCGAGGTCAAGAGCGCCGAGGAGGTGGCGCAGATGGAGGATGCCTTCCACATCGGTTACGCCATGCACTCCACCGCCATGCGGATGTGCCGCGCGGGCGTCGTCGAGCGCGAGATCGCCGGTGCGATCGAGGGCGTCGCCAAGTCGATGGGGCTCGGCGTGTCGTTCCCGTCGATCGTCTCGCAGCACGGCGAGACGCTGCACAACCTCAACTCGGAGGGGGTGCTCGCCGACGGACGGCTGCTGCTGGTCGATGCCGGCGGCGAGAATCGGATGAACTACTGCTCCGACCACACGCGCACCTACCCTGTCAGCGGCCGTTTCACGGCGCAGCAGCGTGAGATCTACGACATCGTGCTGGCGTGCCACGACCACATCGCACGCATCGTGCGCCCAGGAATGATGTACATGCAGGAGGTACACCTCGAAGCCTACCGCAAGCTGGCCGAGGGACTCGTCGGCGTGGGGGCTGCTCAAAGGTTCGGCCGACGACGCTGTCGCCGCGGGCGCCATGTACCTCTTCATGCCCCACGGACTGGGACACGGGTTGGGCATGGACGTGCACGACTGCGAGAACATCGGCGAGCGCAGTTTCGACTATTCGCTCGTGGCCGAGCGCGCCGCGCAGTCGGCTACCTGCCTCCACCGCGCCACGTGGCGTCTGCGCCCGGGAACGATCCTGAGCGACGAACCGGGCATCTACTTCATCCCGGCGCTCGTCGACAAGTGCGAAGCCGAAGGCAAGTTCCGCGGGATCGTCGACTACGACCTGCTGCGCAGCCGCTATCTCGATTTCGGCGGCATCCGCATCGAAGACGACCTGCTGGTGACCGACACCGGCTGCCGCATCCTCGGCGACCGTACGATCCCCGTGACGGTCGAAGAGCTGGAAGCCGTCGTCGGCCGGTAGACGTATGCGCACGGTCGTCCTCTTCCCCACGGCGGGCGAAGCCGAGGCTTTCCGGCGCCGCTGTCCCGGCGTCGCGTACCGCATCACGGGCGTAGGCCCTGCCGCTGCTGCCGCCGCGACGGCGCGTGCGGTCGTCGACGAACGCCCCGATCTGCTGCTACTGGCGGGCATCGCCGGCGTCTATCCCGCATCGGAGGTTGCCGTCGGCGAGGTCGTCGCCGTCGCCGAGGAGCGCGTGGAGGGATTGCCGGAACGGTACGCCGACGCCTATCGTCCGACGTTCGCTGTTCCGGGGCTGCGCACGGCGGTTTCTAACAGCGTCGCACGCAGCGGGGCGGCACCTGCCGGAGCCGAGGTGGAGAACATGGAGGGGGCGGCGTTCTTTGCCGTCGCTGCGGCGCTGGGCGTACCGGCCGCCGAGGTGCGTGCCGTCTCCAACCGCGTGGGAGAACCCTTCGGCGTGTGGCGCGTGGCCGATGCCTGCGAGGCGCTGGCACGGGAGTTGGCGTTGCTCGTCGGCGAAATCGGATCCGTCTCTTCGCTGGATCGACTTCCCCTTCGCCGATCCGCCGGGGGGTGTCGGGAAGGGTGATAAACTTGAAATTCAAACCGATAGGCTTATGAAAACATCTACCAAATGGATGATCGGCATCGCCGCCGCGCTGGTGCTCTTCTTCCTCCTGATTTTCTATTCGAGCGAGATCTACGTCTGGGCCATGGGCAAGATCACGACGCTCGTCATCTGGGCCGTGATCTTCCTGGCGGGCTTCCTGATCGGCCGTTTCGGCGGTCGGAGAAGGTCGGAGAAGGCGGTCACGAAAAAACGGCTTTCGGCCGACGACGATGACTGACCGGTTGCGCCTCCGTATTTCGCCCTGCCCCAACGATACGTTCATGTTCGAGGCATTGCTCAACGGTCGTATCCCGACGCAGGGCCTCGCGTTCGAGGTCGGATTCCAGGATATCGAGGAGCTGAACGAAGGCGTCTCGTCGCCCGACGGACCCGATATTTCGAAGATCAGCTATGCCGTGCTGCCGGCCGTCGTCGACCGTTATGCGCTGCTCGACAGCGGATCGGCACTCGGACGGGGCAACGGGCAGTTGCTCGTGCGGCGCCGCGGCGACCGGTCGCCGATCCGGCGCGTAGCCATTCCGGGCGAACTCACGACGGCCAATGCCATGCTGCTGCGCTTTTTTCCCTCGATCGTCGACCGTACGCCGGTGCTCTTTTCCGAGATCGCCGCAGCGGTCGAACGGGGTGCGTTCGACGCGGGCGTACTCATTCACGAAGGGCGTTTTACCTACGAGCGGTACAATCTGGAACTGGTGGCCGATCTGGGAGCGTTGTGGGAGCGGCAGACGGACTGCCGCGGCCGTTGGGCGGCATCGTGGCGAGTCGGGAACTGCCGGCGGAGGTGCGTCGCACCTTCGATCGGGTATTGCACGACAGCATCGCCTACGCGCTCGAACACCCGACGGTTTCGCGGCCGTTCGTCAGGGAACACGCTCGTGAGTTGGACGACGAGGTGATCGACCGTCATATCGCGCTCTTCGTCAATCGCTATTCGCTTGCATTGGGCGAGGAGGGGCGTCGTGCGGTGCGCGAATTGACCGGACTTCCCGATCTGCGGTTGGGCTGGGAACCCCTGCACGGGAGTTGACCGACGCGGGCTTTCCGCCGCCGGAAACGAGTGTTTTCACCCCTGCTGCGATACATTGCAGCAGGGGTGATTTCGTGTGCGCCCGGTCCGGGTGCGTATGTTGTCGTCGATTTCCGGATCGGTCGCTGCATAGAGAAGGCGGTGCGGCGGATGTCGCTGCGGATCAAAGGGTGTGGACGACGATCAGCCCTTCGCGCAGTTCCAGCCGCATCGGGATCGGTTCGCCGCCGCGGATGCGGCCTACGACCTCGCCCGCCGCGAAGTCGATCCGTTCGATCGCGAGGTCGCGCAGCAGGTCGAGTCCGCGACGGCGGGCCAGCTTGTAGAGCGTCTCCTTGGCGCACCAGACCACGCCCGCCACGCGCGGATCGTCGCCGAGTGCGGCCTCGGCCGGAGTAAGGAAATGCGCCGCCGCGCGGGTGAAACGACGTGTCTCGGATTCGATGTCTACCGCACAGGGGCGGTCGGAGATCACGACGGCCGCGTGCCCGCCCCCGTGCGAGACGCCGATATGGCGCGGATCGCCGATCAGTACGGGCCGCCCGCGGCGTCGTAGCCGATCGGCACGGCACCCAGTTCGCGGTAGACGACGGCGCGCCATGTGAGGTATTCGGCCTGTCGGCGGGGCGGAAATGCGGCCGCAGCGGCCCAATCGGCATCGGTCACCTGCCCGCGAAGCGTGTCGGGCGAAGCCAGCGGGGCGAGGATGCAGCGGAGGGTCATCTTTTCGGGATTGAGCGGGTTGGGGAATCCGGTGCGCGGCCGTCTATTCGGGCAGCGTCACCTGTACCTTTGTCGATGCGTCGGCCTTCGATCGTGTGGGCCGTGAAACGGAGGTCGTGCGTGGTCACGACGTCGCCCTTTTTCAGAAAATCGCGCTTGATTTCGAGCATCAGCCCCGCCAGCGTCTCGGCCTCGCCCTTGACGTCGGCGAAGGTGTTTTCGGGCAGTTGCAGGATGCGTTCGAAGTCGCCGATGTGGGTCTTGCCGTCGAAGAGGTAGTTGCGGTCGTCGAGCTTGGTGTAGGCGCTTTCGACGGCGTCGCTTTCGTCCGAAATCTCGCCGACGATCTCTTCGAGAATATCTTCGAGCGAGACGATGCCCAGCGTCGAACCGTATTCGTCGACCACGACGGCCATGTGTACCTTGTTCGACTGAAACTCTTCCAGCAGGTCGTTGATCTTCTTGTGTTCGGGCACGAAATAGGCTTTTCGCAACAGTTGTTGCCAGCCAAATTCGTCGCCGTTGTTGATGTAGGGCAGCAGATCCTTGACGTAGAGGATTCCCTTGATATTGTCCAGATCTTCGTCGTAGACCGGAATGCGCGAGAAGCCCGAAGCGATGATGCGATCCTTGACGCTCAGGTAGTTGTCGCCTATTCCGACGGCGACGACATCCACGCGGGGACGCATGATCTCCTGCACCTCGGTGTTGGCGAACTTGACGATGCCCGAGAGCATGTTGTGCTCCTCGGCCGAGGCGGTGGCGGTCATGTCGACGGCGTCGGCCAGCTCGTCGAGCGAAATCTCGTTGCGACGCGCGGCGTGTTCGCTGATCGTGCTGCTCGTGCGGATCAGGATGTAGGCGAAGGGGCGCATCAGCCAGCGCATCAGCAGGATGGGGCGCGCTACCGTACGGGCGAACCGCAGGGGGCGGCTCTGGGCGAATACCTTGGGGATGATCTCGCCGAAAAGCAGCAGCAGGAAGGTGGCGATGACCGATTCGAAGAGAAAGCGCATGCCGGGCCGAGCCGAACGTGAAGAGCAGGTTGATGATGCGTGCGGCCAGGATGACGATGCAGATGTTCACCAGATTGTTGACCACCAGAATCGTAGCGAGCAGTTGATCGACGTCGCCGAGCAGTCGCAGAATGGCGTCGTTCGAAGATTTTTCGGGATGTGCCTTGATGTCCCGTATGTCGTGCGGCGTGAGCGAGAAAAACGACGTCTCGGCGCCCGAAACGAGGGCCGAGACTGCCAGCAGGCACACCGCGACCGCTCCCGGCAGGAGCAGACCGATGTCTACGGGGTTGAGTGTGACCAGACTGCCTTCCAAATTCGTCTATTTTCGTTTTGCACTGCCTGCCGACGGATCAGTCGAAGAGCGAGCCGCCCTTCTCCTGCGGAGGTTTCGCCGCGGCGTCGCCCTCCTCCTTGAGCACCTCCTTGCGGCTGGTCGAGGTCTCGACGATCAGCTCGGCCTTGCGCGTCCGGTAGGCCGGTACGGCCAGTTGCGCCTCGATGTTCTTGTAACGTGTCGGCCGTTCGCCCAGCATCACCTGCGTCATGGGCCGCAGCGTCGGCACGGGGCGCGGTTTGATCGGTTCGAGCACCGTGTTCTCTTCGCGGGGCTGCGCGGCGAGGACGTCGGCGGGCGGGACGACCGGTTTCGCGGCGCGCTCGATCGCCGCGCTGTCGAATCCCGTCGCCACGACGACCAGCTCGATGCGCCGCCCCAGCTGCGGTTTGACGCTCGTGCCCCAGATGATGTTGGCGTCGTGCACCGTGCCGTCGGGGGCCTGTACGCTGGCGTGCGACTGGATGTATTTCAGGATCTCCATCACCTCGTCCAGCGCCAGCGAATCGGCGTCGGAGGTCGAGATGTTCAGCAGGATGTTTTTCGCGCCGGATATGAGCGTATGGTCGAGCAGTGGCGATTCGAGCGACGTGCGGGCCACCTCTGCGGCGCGGTGCTCGCCTTCGGCCGTAGCCACCGACATGTGGGCGCGGCCGCTGTCGCGCATCACCTTCGACACGTCGGCGAAGTCGACGTTGACCATGTCGCTTTCGACGGTGATGATCTCGGCGATGCCCTTGGCAGCCGATGCGAGGATGTCGTCGGCCTTGCCGAAGGCCTGTTTGAGCGAGAGGCGGCCGTACATCTCGACGATGTTCTCGTTGTTGATGACCAATAGCGAATCGACGTTGCGGCTCAGCTCCTCGATGCCCCGAAAGGCCTGTTCGTAGCGGATCTTGCCCTCGACGGCCAGCGGCGAGGTGACGATACCGACGGTGAGGATGCCCATTTCATGCGCCAGTTTGGCGATTACGGGCGATGCGCCCGTACCCGTGCCGCCGCCCATACCGGCCGTCACGAAGAGCATCCGCGTGCCGGCCGCTTCGAGCCTGCGGCGGATGTCGTCGAGCGATTCGATGGCCGCCTTGCGTCCGTTTTCGGGATCGTTGCCCGCACCGAGACCTTCACGCCCCAGCTGCACCTTCTCCTCGACGGGACTGTTGTCCAACGCCTGCGCGTCGGTGTTGCAGACCATGAACCCGACATCCTTGATGCCGAGGTTCCACATGTGGTTCACGGCGTTGCCGCCGGCACCGCCGACGCCCACCACCATGATTATCGAAGATTTATCTTTTGCCGCAGCAATTTCGTTCATCAGATCGTCACTCATAATTCCTTAACCTCTTTTTCGTCGGGCGTTCGTTCCGGTTGCCGGCCGGTTTTGCGTTTTCTCGTTCATATTGTTTCGGCTTCCCGCCGCCTTGCCCGGTCGGGCGACTCAGATCTCTTCGTCTTCCGATCCGGTAAAGAAGTCGTCCAGGCGGGTTCCCAACTTCTGTTTGAGCTTGTCGAGCAGGCCCCGTTTCGGACGATGCGGCGTCTCGGCGGTTTCGGCTGCGGCCCCTTGCGCCGCCCCTTCCGTTGCGGCGTTCGCCGCGGGTGTCGTCGGCGGGGGAGTCGGTGCGGCCGCGGGCCGCGGTGTGTAGGGCGCTGCCGAAACGCCTGTCGCGGGCTTCCCGGCAGAGTAGGGGGTCGCGCGCGGGATCGTCGGCCCGGCGGGCTGTGCCGCACCTCCCTGACGCGGGATATCGGTCACGGCGCAGTCGCCGTGGGCGGCGCCGCGGAGCAGCAGTCCGATGGCCGTCGAGTAGGCCGGCGAAACAACCTTTTCCCGCGACGTCTCGTCGACGGCCTCCTCGGCCGTGCCGATGCGGACCTCCATGCCCGTTACGCGGCGGAACAGTTCGTCGATATGTTGCAACTGCGCCGAGCCGCCCGTCAGCACGATGCCGTAGGCCAGCTTGTCGCCGAATCCCGAATCCCGGATCTCCTGCGCGACGTATTCGGCGATATCGCGGGCGCGCGATTCGATCACCACGGCCAGGTTGTGCAGCAGGATATCCTTGGTCTCCTTGGCGGTGCGTCCCTTGACGCTCACCATCTTGTTTTCGGGCGCCAGCTCGGCGACCGCCGAACCGAATTTGCGTTTGAGGCTGTCCACATGGCGTTCGAGGATGCCCAGCGTGCGGATGTCGTTGTTGATCGCCCCCGCCCCCATGGGGATGGTGGCGATGTAGCGCGGCACGTTGCGGTAGTAGACCGCCACGTCGGTCACGCCGCCGCCGATGTTGACCACGGCCGCACCCTCCTCCTTCTCGTCCGCCGAGAGGACGGCGGCGCCCGTCACCAGCGCGTTGGCGTACATCCCCAGCGAGCGGATGCCCAGCCGGCGCAGCGCCAGGTTGAGCCGTTCGATCGGGGTTTTGGCGCAAAGGATGAAGTTGAAGGTCGATGCGAGCCGCTTGCCGAACGATCCGACGGGGTCGGCCACCTCCTGGTTTTCGTCCACGAGGTAGTTTTGCGGGATGCGCTCCATGATCGTCTCGTCGTCGGGAGCCTGCACGTTGCGCATACGGTCGAACAGCGCCTCCACGTCGGTGCGGTTGACGCCGTTCTGCGGATCGGAGGTGAAGACGTGGTCGGTGTGGCGGGCGCAGCGCACGAAATCGCCCGAAATGCCGGTGTAGGCTTCGGTGATGCGGATGCCCAGCTCCTCGCCAACGGCCTCGACGGCCGCCTTGATGGAATTGCTCACCTGCTCGATATTCGTAATCATGCCCGCCTTCACTCCCTGCGAAGGTTTCGAGACGATGCTGCGGACGGCCGGACGTCCTCGGCGTCGCGTTCGGCGACGGCCACCACGACGTTCGACGATCCCAGGTCGATTGCGACGATGTAATTCTTCTTCTCCACGTTTGTCAACTTTGTTTCATCGGGCGTTTGCCTTGCGGGCGGTCTTTCGGCCGCCGCTCCGGTGCAGACGCTCTATTTTGTGCACACCACTTGTTCTTTGTATTTGACGTTGATCGTGCGGTACTCTTCCCATCCGATGTTCCGCAATCCGCGGCGGTAGAACGTCAGCAGTTTCGCGAGTTTCTCCTCCGCGTCGTCGGGGCTGCCGAAGATCACCGTATGGCTGCCCGTGCGGGGTACCAGTTCGATCTCGGGCGCTCCGTCCGGGCCTTTCGCCACGACGATCTGGACGATCTCCGATCGCCAGAAATCGTCCTTTCGACGAGCACCACAAAGTTAAGCAGTTTCAGGAAATCTTCGTAGCTTTTCCGCAACTTTTTTTGTTTTTCCCGTTCGGCCGCCTGCCGGGCGGAGATTTTATCGATGCGCTCCTGCAAGACCCGCGCCGTATAGCGGTATTCGCGGCGCAGCCGCGCCTTTTTTTCACGCAGCTCCTTCACGCGGCGCTCGAAATTTTCGCGGCGTTCGAACAGCCCTTTCTTGATCGTCATGCGCCGCAGCGCCTTGATGTTTTCGTCGTTCTCGCGCTCGGTGCGGTAGAGCGGATATTTTTCGCGTTCGATCTCGGCGATGCGGCCCTCCGATTCGGCGATCCGCGCGGCGGTGTAATCCGCTATCGATCCCGTGTAGGAGGCCGGAGCGGGCGGGGCGTAAGGAACCGGTCATCACCGGAACGTAGAGCGCTGACGACTGCGGCGCCGCGAAGAGATACCCTTCGTCGGTGGCGTAGGCGTTGTAGCCGTCGAACAGCAGCCGCACGACGGGACGGCGCTGGCGCACGGCGATGCGCAGCACGCCGCCGTAGTCGATCGATGCGGTGGCGTCGGCCACGAACCCGTTGCGCAGGATCAGTCCTTCGATGCTCCGCAGGTCGACCTCGCGCGCCGCCGCACCGACGGTTTTCACGCCGCTGCGCGCCAGCCACTGCCGTACTGCGCCGCCCGTGACGAGCTGCCCGTGCGACGAACTGTCGGCGATCTCGATATCGAGCCGCTGCACGACGAGCTGTCGCCGGTGAGTCCGCACCCGTGCGGCCGAGTAGACGATGTACCCGGCCACGGCGGCCCACAGCAGCCCGATGAGCGTGTATCGCAGCGGTCTGGGCATCCGTCAGGCTTTTTACGCAATACGTCCGCCACGGCATCGCAGCAGGCGTCGATGTTGCCCGCCCCGAAGCTGACGACCACGTCGGTCGCGGCTGCGCCGAGCGTCGCCGCCAGCGCTTCGCGGCCGACGATGCGGCACGGTACGGTGACCCGTTCGGCGATGATCTCGGAGGCGATGCCCTCGATCGGCTCCTCGCGTGCGGGATAGATCGGCAGCAGCAGCACTTCGTCGGCCTGCGACAGCGCCTCGGCGAACTCGCGGTAGAAGTCGCGCGTGCGGGTGTAGAGGTGCGGCTGGAAGACCGCCGTCACGCGCCGGCCGGGAAACATCCGCCGCACCGAGGTGAGCGCGGCGGCCAGTTCGCGCGGATGGTGCGCGTAGTCGTCCATGTAGACCTGCCTCGGGGTGTTGACATAGAATTCGAACCGGCGTTTGACCCCTCGAAGGCCGCCAGCGCACGCCGCAGTCGCTCTGTGTCGAGCGTCCCTCCTTCGGCGCGGGCGGCGCACCCATCGCCGCGACGGCCGCGACGGCGTTTTCGACGTTGACCCAGCCGGGGAGTTTAACGTGCAGTCGGCGATCACACCCGACGGCGTGACCAAATCGTAGCGGTAGTGCCCGCCCTCGATGAGCCGCACGTCGCGGGCGTAGAAGTCGCAGGGGGTGTCGTAGGCGTAGCGGTAGACCGTGACGGCGTCGTTGCGCAGCGCCACGTCGACGCCTGCTTTGAGTACCAGCGCGCCGCCCGGCCGGATGCGCTCGATGAACTGTGCGAAGGCCTCCTTCACGGCTTCGTGGGTGCCGTAGATGTCGAGATGGTCGGCGTCTACGGCCGTGACGACCGCCACGTCGGGCCGCAGGCGGAGGAACGAGCGGTCGAACTCGTCGGCTTCGACTGCGAGCCGCGGCCCGTCGCCCAGCACCAGATTGCTGCCGAAGTTTTTCGAGATGCCGCCCAGAAAGGCGCTTCCGGCCCCTTCGACCTCGCGGTTGAGCCATGCGACGAGCGTCGAGGTGGTGGTCTTGCCGTGCGTGCCGGCCACGGCCATCACGTATTTGCCGGCCGAGAGGTGGCCCAGCATCTGCGACCGTTTCTCGACGGTGAAGCCGTGGTCTCGGAACCAGCTCAGTTCGGGTGGTCGTCCGGCACGGCGGGGGTGTAGACCACCACGGTGCCCTCCCGCTCGCGGAACGGGGCGGGAATGGCCGCCGTGTCGTCCGTGTAGTGAATGGCGGCTCCCTCGGCTGCGAGCGCCTCGGTGAGTGCCGACTGCGTGCGGTCGTAACCGGCCACCTCGCGGCCTTCGTGGAGGAAATACCGGGCCAGCGCGCTCATGCCGATACCGCCGATGCCGATGAAATAGATGCGTTGTATCTCCATCTTACCAGATTTTTTCGATTTCGTCGACGATCCGTTCCGCCGCGTCGGGCACGGCCAGCGCCGCGATGTTGCGGGCGAGCAGCGTCCTCCGTGCGGGGTCGGCGAGCAGTTCGCCCGCCGTCTCCATGGCCCGTGCGGGCGCTTCGGCGTCGGCGACCAGAACGGCAGCCTGCCGGTCGACGAGTGCCTGCGCGTTCTTGGTCTGGTGATCTTCGGCCACGTTGGGCGAGGGGACGAAGAGCGTGGGCTTGCCCACCAGACACAGCTCCGAGACGGAGCAGGCGCCGCTGCGCGACACCACGACGTCGGCCGCGGCATAGGCGCGGTCCATACGGTCGATGAAGGCTCCCTGCCAGACGCCTGGCGCGGGATGTTCTTCGAGAAAGCGCCGCATCTCGGCCTCGTAATATTTGCCCGTCTGCCAGATCACTTGGAACGGCGGCCGGAATTCCTGTCGCGCGAGCCACGCCTTCATCGTCTCGTTGAGCGTGCGGCAGCCCAGCGAGCCGCCCACGACGAGCACCGTGGGGCGTGCGGCGTCCAATCCGAAAGCGGCCGCTCCTTCCAGCCGGTCGGCCTCGGTCGGCACGGCGAAGCGTCCGCGCAGGGGATTTCCCGTGTGCACGATCCGCTCGGCGGGGAAGAAGCGCTCCATGCCGTCGTAGGCCACGCAGATACGCCGCGCACCGCGTGCGAGGATCTTGTTCGTCAGACCGGCGTAGGAGTTCTGCTCCTGGATGAGCGTCGGGATTCCCGATCGCTGCGCGGCCCACAGCACGGGCCCCGAGGCGTAGCCGCCGAATCCCACCACGACGTCGGCGCCGAACTCGCGGATCGTGCGCCGCGCACGGCCGACGCTTTTGAGTACCTTGAAGGGCAGCGCCAGATTCGACAGCGCGAACCGCCGTTGCAGTCCCGCCGTCGGCAGCCCTACGATGCGGTAGCCCAGCGCCGGAATCTTCTCCATCTCCATTTTGCCTTCGGCGCCGACGAAGAGCAGTTCCACCCCGTCGCCGCAGCGGCGTTGAAGTGCTTCGGCCACCGCGACGGCCGGATAGATGTGGCCGCCCGTGCCGCCGCCCCGAAAGAATCACCCGTTTCATCTGTATGTAATATTCATTCTTAATTTTTTCAGTCATCGTCCCCTAACGACTCGCGGTCGAGCGAGCGGTAGCCGATCGCCTCGGCGATCTGCGCCGTGCCGATCCGCTCGTCGCCTGCCAGATCGGCGATCGTGCGCGCCACTTTCAGGATGCGGTCGTAGGCGCGTGCCGAGAGGCTGAGCCGCTCCATGGCCCGTTCGAGCAGCATGCGCGCTTCGGCGTCGATCGGGCAGTATTCGCGCACCATGCGGCCCGTCATCATCGCGTTGGTGTAGACGCCGGCCACGCCCCTGAATCGGTCGCGCTGCACTTCGCGGGCGCGGACGACCCGCCGGCGGATCGCGGCGCTCGGTTCGCCGCGTTCGGCGGAGGCCATCTCCTGAATCGATACCGGCGTCACCTCGATGTGCAGGTCGATGCGGTCCATGAGCGGGCCGGAGATACGGCCCAGATAGCGATGTACGGCGCCCGGCGGGCAGGTGCATTCGCGCGTAGGATGGTTGTAGTAGCCGCATGGGCAGGGGTTCATCGCCGCCACCAGCGTGAAGTTGGCCGGATACTCGACGCTGTAACGCGCCCGCGAGACGGTGATGCGCCGCTCTTCGAGGGGCTGCCGGAGCACTTCGAGCACGTTGCGGCCGAATTCGGGCAGCTCGTCCAGAAAGAGGATGCCGTTGTGCGCCAGCGACACTTCGCCCGGACGGGGCGACTGTCCGCCGCCGATGAGCGCCACCTGCGACGTGAGGTGGTGCGGTGCGCGGAAGGGCCGTTCGGCGAGCAGGCCGCGGTGCGCTCCGATCTTGCCCGCGACGGAGTGGATCTTGGTCGTTTCGAGCGCTTCGTCGAGCGTCAGCGGCGGCAGAATCGAGGGCAGCCGGCGTGCGAGCATCGTCTTGCCCGAACCCGGCGCGCCGATCATCAGCACGTTGTGGCCGCCCGCCGCCGCGATTTCGAGCGCCCGCTTGACGGCTGCCTGCCCCTTGACGTCGGCGAAATCTTCGGCGTAGCCGCCCTCTTCCTCCGCGAAGGCGGCGGGAGCTGCCGCCGGTGCGATCGTCCGGTCGCCGCGCAGGTACTCCACCGTCTCGCCCAGCGATGCCGCACCGATCACCTCCACGCCCTCGACCACGGCCGCTTCGCAGACGTTGTCGCATGGGACGATCAGGCGCCGCAGCCCTCTTCGCGGGCCTTGACGGCCATCGGAAGGATGCCGCGCACGGGTTTGAGCGTTCCGTCGAGTGACAGTTCGCCCGCCAGCATCGTCCCGTCGAGCGCCTCGGCCGGAACCTGCTCCGTGGCGGCGAGGATGCCCACGGCGATCGGCAGGTCGAAACCCGCCCCCTCCTTGCGCAGGTCGGCCGGAGCGAGGTTGACCACCAGCTTCTTGCCCGTCATCCGCAGCCCCGTGTTTTCGAAGGCCGAGCGGATGCGCTGTTCGCTCTCCTTGACGGCGTTGTCGGGCAGCCCGACCAGAAAGAGGCCCAGTTGTCCGGCCGCGGCGACGTTGACTCGACCGAGACCGTCACGGCGTCGATGCCTGCGACGGCTCCTGCTGCGATACGGACGAACATGGCCTTAGAAGGGGGCTTCGTCGCCGAGCGGGCGGGGCGTGATGTCGAATTCGGTGGAGACCATCGATGCGGGGCCGGGGGCGAAGCCTGCCGGTGCGTTCGAATCGCTGGCGAAATCGTCGTACTGCTGTCCCGGTGCGGGCGCGCCGCCCGGCAGCAGGTCGGCGTCGTCGATGTCGGCGAAGCGCGCCTGGTCTTTCAGGAAGCGCAGCTTGACGTCGGTCACGGCGCCGTTGCGGTGCTTGGCGATGATCAGCTCGGCCATACCCGCCGTGGGCATTCCGTTCTCGTCCTGGTTGATGCCGTAGTATTCGGGACGGTGGATGAAGGCCACGATGTCGGCGTCCTGCTCGATGGCGCCCGACTCGCGCAGGTCCGACAGCTGCGGCCGCTTCGAGCCGCCGCGCAACTCGGTCGAACGGTTCAGCTGCGAAAGGGCGATGATCGGGACGTTGAGCCCTTGGCGATGGCTTTGAGCGTGCGCGAGATGAACGACACCTCCTGCTCGCGGTTGCCTCCCTTGGCGGCCTGCGGGCCGCCGGTCATCAGTTGCAGGTAGTCGATCATGATGATCTTGATGTCGTTATGTATTTTCAGACGGCGCGCCTTCGAGCGGAACTCGAAGACCGACAGCGCCGGCGTGTCGTCGATGAAGAGTTTGGCGCTTCCCAGCGGCTTGGTGGCCGATTCGAGGTGGCGCCACTGTTCGGGCGAGAGCCGTCCCAGTTTGAGGTCGTTGCCCGGTATGCCCGTCTCGGCCACCACCAGACGCATCATGAGCTGGTGCGCCGGCATTTCGAGCGAGAAGAAGGCGACCGCCTGCTCGTGGTCGACCGACATGTTGCGCGCCATGGTGAGCGTGAAGGCCGTCTTACCCATCGAGGGGCGGGCGGCGATGATGATCAGATCCGACGGCTGCCAGCCCATCGTCACGCGGTCGAGCGCCATGAAGCCCGACGGCACGCCGTTGAAGGCGCTCTTGTTCTTGGCGTTCTCCTCGATCTGCGCCAGCGTGCGCGCCAGCACGTCGGCTGCCGACTGCACGGAGCGTTTCACGTGTCCTTCGGCCACCTTGAAGATCTCCTGCTCGGCGAAGCCGATCAGGTCCGTCACGTCGGTCGATTCGTCGTAGGAACGGCGCTGAATTTCCGTGGCCGAGCGGATCAGTTCGCGCTGCACGTACTTCTGCGCCACGATTTTGGCGTGGAACTCGACGTTGGCGGCCGAACCGACCTTCTGCGTGAGCTGCGCCAGATAGGAGGCGCCGCCCACCTTTTTGAGCTCCTTTTTGACTTTGAGCCGCTCGGTGACGGTGTAGAGGTCGATCGGCTTCAACTCCGACGACAGCTCCTCGATGGCGCGGTAGATCAACCGGTGCTCCTCGGTGTAGAAGGCCTCGGGGGTGACGAATTCCTGTACGGTGATGATCGAGTCCTTTTCGAGCATCAGCGCACCCAGCACGGCCTCTTCCAGTTCGACGGCCTGCGGCGGGACGTTGCCGCCCATTTCGGTCAGTGCGGCGTAGGCTTCGCGGTTGCGTGCGGACGGTGTCGTATTGTTTTCCTGTGACATGGCATTCGGTTTCGGATTCAAAATTACGCAAAGCTGCGCAATAAATAAAATTAAGCGTGAAAAATAAAATATCCGTCCGCATAAACGGCCGGAGACATTTCGTGCCGAGAGGAGCATCGCCCGGCGATGTCGGCAGTCCGTCACCGCCCCGCGCGGCGGCCTGCAACTCGCTCCGGCTCGTGCGGCTCCTCCGCCGGCGGCCAACCGGAGCCGCATCGGCACCGTTCGCAGGGCGTCTGACGGTACATTTTCCCGCCCGTCATCCGTCGAGGCCGAACTCCCGCTGCGGGACGGCCAGCACCGCGACGCTCAGCCGGCAGTCGGGCGCGGCGCGCAGGATCGTCTCGGCGCATGAGAGCAGTGTGGCGCCCGTAGTGAGCACGTCGTCCACCAGCAGGAGATGGTGCCCCGCGAGCCTTTCGGGACGGCGTACGGCGAAGATTCCCTCGACGTTGTCCCACCGCTCGGCGTGGCGGTGGAGCGCTTGCGCGGGGTTGTTGCGGATGCGGCGGACGCTGTGGCGGTCGACCTCGGCGCGGAGCGCGCGGGCGATCCCCTCGGCCAGGTACTCCGCCTGATTGTAGCCGCGGCGCAACCGTTTGCGCCAGTGGAGCGGCACGGGGACGATCCGGTCCACCGTGTCGTAGAGGCCGCTGTCGGCCAGGCAGTGACCGTACCATACGCCCATATCGCGTGCAAGGCGCCATGCGCCGTCGTATTTGAAGCGGTGGATCAGCTCGCGCCACCCGCTGCCGGGGATGAAGTAGAGGAAGGCTGAGGCCTGTTCGACGGGAACCAGCGCCGAAAGTCGTTCCCTACAAGGGATTGTAGGTCGCGTAGCAGAAACCCGTGAGCGGCACGGCATAGCGGCAGCGGGTGCAGACCACGCGGCTGCCGGGCGGCATCTCGCCGCCGCAGACCGGACACCGCACGGGAAAGAGCAGCCGTCCGACGCCGCGCACCGTATCACTGAGGATCGACATCGCAGCTGAGCGTTACGGTTTGGAACTCTTTCGCACCGAGCGTCTGCCGGAGCACCTCGCGCAGCACTTCCCGGGCACGGGAGGCCGAGGCGCCGCTCTCGATTTTGAGCAGGAATTCGGTGATGTACTCCTCGCGGATGCGGTCGACGGGCGGAGCGACCGGCCCCATGGCCCGTCTGCCGAAACGGCCGCGCAGCGCCACGGCGAGCGCCGCCGAAGCCCGGTAGAGCAGGTCGCGGTCGCGCTGGCGGAGCGTCAGGCGGATCAGCCGTGCGTAGGGCGGATAGGCGAAGGTGCGGCGTTCGGCCAGCTGCGTGCGCGCCATCGCTTCGTAGTCGCCCGCGGCGACCTGCCGGATGACGGGGTGTTCGGGCTCCGTGGTCTGGATCACCACTTCGCCCGCCGCGTCGCGCCGTCCGGCGCGTCCGGCCACTTGCGTCATCAGCTGGAAGGCGCGTTCGGCGGCGCGGAAATCGGGTGCGAAGAGCAGGTTGTCGGCGTTGAGGATGCCTACCAGCGAGACCCGTGCGAAGTCGAACCCTTTGGTAATCATCTGCGTGCCGACCAGCAGGTCGCTCTGCCCGCTCGAAGCGGTCGATAATGGCGCGGTAGGCGCGTTCGGAGGTCGCCGTGTCGCGGTCGAGCCGCTCGATGCGCGCCGCGGGGAAGAGGCGCGCCAGCTCCTCCTCGACCTTCTCGGTGCCGAATCCCGCGGGGGTTACCTCACCGGCCCTGCACGCCGGACAGCGGACGGGGACGGTTTCGACGTGGCCGCAGTAGTGGCATTGGAGGCGGTGGTCGCGCTTGTGGTAGGTGAGCGTCACGTTGCAGCGGGGGCAGCGGGCCGTCCAGCCGCAGGCGCGGCACTCGACGTAGGGGGCGAATCCGCGGCGGTTCTGGAAGAGCATCGCCTGCTCGCCGCGGGCGAGTACGTCGGCGAGCTTGTCGAGCAGCAGGCGGTTGAAATGGGTCTTGCGCTCGTTGCGCTTGACGGCGCGCAGCGTGTCCGAAACGAGCACGAGCGGCGGCCGAGCGTCGCCGTAGCGCTCGTCGAGCGTCGCCAGCCCGTACTTGCCGCTCAGTGCGTTGGCGTAGCTTTCGAGCGAGGGGGGTGGCGCTGCCCAGCACCGTGCGGGCCTCCCGCAGGCGTGCCATGACGACGGCCACGTCGCGGGCGTTGTAGCGCGGCTGCGCGTCGGTCTGCTTGTAGCCCGTGTCGTGCTCCTCGTCGACGACGATCAGTTGCAGGTGCCGCAGCGGCAGAAAGAGCGCCGAGCGGGCGCCGACGACCAGTTCCCCGCCGTCGGAGCGCGTCAGGCGCAGGTAGCTTTCGGTGCGGCGCGCGAGCGTGAGCTTCGAGTGGTAGGCTGTCACGCGGCTGCCGAAGATGCGTTCGAGCCGCGCGATGAGCTGCGCCGTGATGGCGATTTCGGGCACGAGCAGCAGCACGTCGCCGCCGCGGGCGAGCGCCTCGGCGATCAGGTGGATGTAGAGCTCGGTCTTGCCCGAACCGGTGATGCCATGCAGCAGCACGGTGCGGCGTCCGGCGTCGAAGTGGCCGCGGATCGTATCGAGGCAGCTCTGTTGGGCCGGTGTGAGTGTCGGAAGCTGAACCGCACGCAGCCGCGTTCGACGCTCCGTTCGCGGCGGGTGAGCGTGACGAGGCCCTTCTTCTGCAATGCCGCCAGCGTCGCGGCGTCGGCCTCCAAGAGCCGTCGGGGCACCTCGCCGGTTGAGATGCGGTCGCCGCCCTCGGCCGAAGCGATGGCCAGGAGCGCGGCGTACTGGCGCGGCGCCCGCCGCGAGAGCCGCTCCATGAGGTCGTGGAACCGCTCCTCGTCGTGCAGCGAGGCGTCGAGCGCCGCGTAGAGCTCGGTGCGGGGGCGGTATTCGCGGTCGGCGAACTCCTGTTCGCTGTTGCCCGACGGTTTGATCGTCTGCGGCAGGGCGAAGCGCATCACCTCGCTCAGCGTGCAGAGGTAGTAGTCGGCCATCCACTCCCACAGGGCGCGCTGCCGCGCGTCGAGCAGCGGACGGTCGTAGAGTACCCGCGAGACGGTCTTGATGCGGGGGAAGTCGGGCCGCCGGCCGTGGATGCGCCAGACGATGCCCGTGTAGATGCGCCGCGCCCCGAACTGCACGGCCACGGCCTGCCCCTCCTCCACGTCGAGACCGTCGGCGACGGCGTAGGTGTAGGCGGGCTGCGCCAGCGGCAGGACGATATCGGCGTAACGCTCCATCGGGCAGGTCAGCGGAGTTGGGTCAGTTTGCGGAATCCTTCGCCGTAGGTGCCCGAAACCGATGCGATGGTGACGAAGGCTTTGGGGTCGACGTCGCGGGCGATGCGCAGGACGTGTCCCGCGTCGCGCTTGTAGCAGACGACCATGACGATGCGGATTTCGTGGCGCGAGTAGCCGCCCGTGGCGTCGATGAGCGTCACGCCGCGGTCGGCTTCGTGCAGGATCGCTTCGGCCATGCGGTCGTAGTCGGCCGTGACGATGAAGATCTGGTTCGACTGCTGGCTGCCGGCCATGAGCAGGTCGACCGACGTGCCGACGACCACCGTGACGATGTAGCCGTAGACCACGTCCGAGAGGCCGTAGCCTACCAGCAGCGTCGAGCCGATGATGAGTATGTCGGTGTAGATGATGACTTTGCCGTAGGCGACGCCCCAGTATTTGTGGAAGATTTTGGCGACGATGTCCGTGCCGCCCGTGGCGCCGCCGGCGGTGAAGCAGACGGCCATGCCGGCGCCTGCGAGCAGTGCGCCGAGGATGATCGTGAGCAGCTTGTCGTCGAGCCCCAGCACGTCGCCCGACGGCGGGTAGTGGACCATGAAATAGGGTTCCATGAGCGCCATGAATCCCGATGCCACGACGATGCAGAAGAGAGTCTTGAAACCGAAGTTCCACCCCACCGTCAGCCCCGACAGGAGCAGCAGGAAGGCATTGATCGTCAGGAAGACCGTACCGATGCGGATGTCGACGCCCCACATTTCGGCGGCCGTGTGGCTGACGATCATCGCCAGCCCCGTGCCGCCGCCGGCGGCCACCTCCATGGGCTTGATGCAGGCGATCCACCCGAACGAGTAGATCAGCAGGCCCGCGGTCATGAGAACATATTCCCGAAGGGTTTTCAGCAGGTTGGGGAAGGCAATGTTTCGCATAGGCGCTATCGATTGGCGACCGTCGCGGCGGACGGTCGGAGGTTTCGGTTGAGGAGCGGTCGTCAGACCTTGTTGAGGGCTTCGAAGCCCTTGCCGTAGACGCCCATGACGGAACCCACGGAGATGAAGGCGTCGCCGTCGACGCCGCGCACCAGTTTGAGCAGCTGGGAGGTTTCGCGCTTGCGGCAGACCACGACCACGACTTTGATGTCCTCCTTCGAGTACCAGCCCGTAGCGTCGAGGATCGTGGCGCTGTGGCGCGTGGTGGCGATGATCTGGTCGGCCATCGCCTCGTAACGGCGCGTGAAGACGAAGATCTGGCTCGACTGCTGGTTGCCGGCCTGGATCACGTCGACCGTATAGCCCAGCACCGCCGTGACGACGAAGCCGTAGATGACCGAGTCGACGCCCATGTCGCCCACGAACAGCGACGAGAGGATGATCATCGAGTCGACGGTCATCACGATGCGGCCGTAGCTGATCGTCTTGTACTTGTTGACGATCATGGCGATGATGTCCGTGCCGCCCGTCGAGCCGCCCTGCCGGAAGCAGATGGCGATGCCGATGCCGGCGATGATGCCGCCCAGGATGACCAGCAGGATGCGGTCGCTGACGGGATCGAGCGCGAAGAGCGTCTGCCCGGCCGGCGTAACGGCGGCCAGCAGCGGTTGCAGCACCGACATCGTGACCGAAAGCATGGCGATGCAGAAGATGGTCTTCATGCCGAAGTTCCACCCCACGATCGTGCCGCCGATGAGCAGCAGCACGCCGTTGACGATGAGCGTCAACATGCCGATGGGTAGTCCCGTGATATGGTAGAACAGCAGCGACAGACCGGCTGCACCGCCTCCCAGCGTGTTGGCGGGCATGATGCAGGCCAGCCACCCGAACGAGTAGATGAACATGCCGAAAATCATCCAGACATATTCGAGGACGGTTCCGACGACCGCCTGACGGTTTACCCTGGGTCTTTTCATGACAGCGAACGATTAACGCTGCGAAGATACGAAAAATTCGCCCTGATGCGCGTTTTTTTCGACGAGTCTTTTTTCGAGCATCCGCCACAGCGCATCACCGCGCAGGTTGCCCCACGGCCGCCGGCAGCGGATGCGGGGCGGTGTCTGGCCCGCGATGCGTTCGACGGCGATGTCGGGCCGCAGGCGGCGCAGGATTTCGGCCGTCAGGTCGACGTATTCGGCGGCCGTCCAGCGGCGGAACCGCGCGGGCTCCGCGTCGTAGAGGTCGGTCATGCGCGTCCCCTCGACGAACTGCAACTGGTGGAACTTGACCGTGGCGAGCGGCAGCGCGTTGATGATGCGCGTGCGGTCGAGCAGCTCCGTGTCGCTCTCGTCGGGCAGGCCGAGGATGAAGTGCGCGCCCACGGCGACGCCGCGTGCGGCCGTCGCCTCGACGGCGCGTCGTGCCGCGGCGAAGTCGTGGCCCCGGTCGATCGTGCGCAGCGTGGCGTCGGAGGTCGATTCGATGCCGTACTCGACGCAGACGTAGGTGCGGCGGGCGAGGTCGGCCAGATAGTCCAGCTTGGCCGCATCCACGCAGTCGGGACGGGTGCCCACGACGATTCCCGCGACGCCGGGGCAGGCGAGCGCCTCCCCGAAGAGCCGTTGGAGCCGTTCGAGCGGTGCATAGGTATTGCTGTACGACTGGAAGTAGACCAGGAATCCCGTTCCGGCCGGAAACCCGCGCCGGTGGAAGGCTATCGCGTCGTCGACCTGCTGCCGGACGGTGCGGCGCGGGTCGCAGTAGGCGGGCGTGAAGGCCTCGTTCGAGCAGAACGAACAGCCGCCGTGTCCTACCGTGCCGTCGCGGTTGGGGCAGGTGAAACCTCCGTCGACCGGAAGTTTCTGTATCGGCCGGCCGAAGGTGCGGCGGCAGTAGGCCGCATAGCTGTGATAGGGTCGTGCGTCGCCCCAGGGGTACATGTCAGGGTCGAAAATCGGTTTTTTGTTTTATCGTTCGGTGCGGTTATACGAGGACCGCTCCCCGTTTCGACGGCCGTCGTGTTTCCCGGCATTGCCTCTTCGACGGTCCGAACTCTGTGGCGGGTGTCGAGGGGCAATGCCGGGATACGATCAGAAGTTCCAGTCGCGTGTGTCGTAGGTGTCCTTCGGAGCGTTGGGAACGTTCATGAAGAATTTGTGTCCGGTCTTCGCTTCGAGATCGGAGACGCGCATGAAGATGCCTTTCGAGTCGAATTGAGCGGGTTTCGTCACGGCGTTCTTCGAGTAGGACTTGTGCTCGATAAACAGGGCGATGCATTGCAGCTCGTCGCGCGTACAGTTCACCACCCATTTCTTTCCGGCGCTCTTCTTGGCTTTGAGCAGCACGGTGAAATAGTGGGTCGGGATCGTCGTACCGGAGACCTTCTTGTTGGTGTTGGCCCAATAGCAGCCTACCACCTGATAGCAGGTATCGGCCAATCCGCGCCACTGCTCGTCCACCCAGTCTTCGGCGGTGTTCCACTGACCGCCGCCGCCGTTGAAATAGTCGTTTTGGCCGAGTTGGGGGCCGATGTTCGAGAAGTACATCACCTGGCTGTTGGCCTCGCGGCTTACCAGCCGCTCGGCGGATCCGAGCATGTGCCCGCGCGTGTAACCGTCCCATTTCCCGACCTGTTCATAGGGCAGGTCGGGATCGTCCTTGTAGGAATTTTTGCGCTCGACGTTCTTCTTCGCATAGGCGTCGTGCAACGGCGCGGCGACCCACACGGGGCAGAGCTTCGATTTGCTGTAACAGGCGGTGAAGTTGCGGGCTCTGGCCCCCTTTTCCATCGCGCATTCATGGTCGACGTAGAGGTAGTCGCCGTTCGACACTTCGTTCGGCAGTTCCGCCCAGCCTTTGTGGAGGGTATTGTTTTCGGGCGGCGTGACGGCGCCTGCCTCGGTGGTGAACCCGGCGGCCGTGCTGCGCCAGGTCTTCGACGGCGTGACGACGTAGGCCGCGACCTCGTAGGAGGTGTTTTCGCTCAGACCGGTGAAGGTGTAGCGCAGCGAGGTCGCTGCCGTACCGCACGACTGCCTGGTCTCGGCGCTCTGCCCCGCCTTTTTCAGCAGGAAACCCGCGTCGGTGACCGTCGCTTCGCCTTCGCAGGTGTAAGTGACGGCGGCCGTGGCCGAGGTGGCGGTGCGCTCCGAGACGGTCAGCGTGCCGAAGACGATCTTCCCGTCGGGTGTCGGTTCGGGCTCCTCGCCCTTTTCGAGCGTGGTGAACGAAATCGTTTCGCTGCGGAAGGTATGGCCTCCGGCAACTACATAGCAGTAGAGTTCGTAGTCGGTTTCGGGCGCGAGGTCTCGCAGCGTGCAGGCCGGTTCGGTCGACCGTTCGCAGACGACCGTCACGGGCGCACCCCCCCGCAGGCGTACAGACGAAGCCGTTCTCCTTGACTAGGAATCCTCCCAGATAGAGATAGCTGGCCGAGAAGTCGGCCGAGGTGGCCGCCGGAGTGGCCTTTACGTTCGAAAACCGGCACTCTTCGCGCGGATCGGAGGGCGAAGGTTCGCCGCCCGGCGTGTCGCTGTCGCTGCAAGACACTGCCAGAAGCAGGATCGGGAGCGTGAAAGTCAGGTAAAAGCGTTTCATCGTATAAGTTGTTTCACTCTTTGTTTTTCGAATCGATCCAGATCGTCACCGGCCCGTCGTTGACCAGTTCGACGGCCATGTCGGCGCCGAACTCGCCCGTGCGGACGGGGCGGCCGCTCGCGGCTGCGAGCGCCGCGACGAACCGCTCGTACATCGGTCGTGCGAAGGCTTCGCCCGCGGCGCGGAAATAGGACGGGCGGTTGCCCTTGCGGGTCGAAGCCTGCAGCGTGAACTGGCTCACCACCAGCACCTCGCCGCCGACCTGCCGCACGTCGAGGTTCATCACCCCCGCTTCGTCGTCGAAGACGCGCAGGCGCGAGGCTTTGCCCGCCAGATAGTCGATGTCCTCCTGCGTATCGGCCTCCTCGATGCCGACGAGCAGCAGCAGTCCCGCTCCGATCGACGAATGGAGTGTGCCGTCGATCGTGACCGAGGCGCGGCGGACGCGTTGGATCAGCAGGCGCATGGTTCGGAGGCGTTACGGGCGAAGAAGGCCCAGAGGTTGTCGCCGGCGGGGACGGGGGCCGTGATGCGCACCGGCTCCCGACGGACGGGATGCGTGAATTCGATCGCCCGCGAGTGGAGCGAAATGCCTCCGTCGGGATTCGAACGGCGGGCCCCGTATTTCAAGTCGCCCTTAATCGGACAGCCGATCTTCGAGAGCTGCGCCCGGATCTGATGGTGGCGCCCCGTAAGCAGTTCGACCTCGACGAGCGTGTAGTTGGTCGAGGCGCCGAGCGTGCGGTAGCGCAGCCGCGCCTCCTTCGCTTCGGGTTTCGGGGCGTCGCAGGCGCGCGAGCGGTTGGTGCGGCCGTCGCGCAGCACCCAGTGGCGCAGTTCCCCTTCGAGCGGGTCGGGCCGCTGTTCCGTGACGGCCCAGTAGGTTTTGCGGATTTCGCCCGAACGGATCATTTCATTGAGCCGCACCAGCGCCTTCGAGGTCTTGGCGAAGAGCACTGCGCCGCTCACGGGACGGTCGATGCGGTGCACGACGCCGAGAAACACCTCGCCGGGTTTCGCGTCGCGGCGTTTGATGTAGGCCTTGATCTGGTCTTCGAGGGCGCTTTGGCCCGAAGGATCGGGTTGTACGAGGTCGCCGCAGCGCTTGTTGACCACCAGCAGGTGGTTGTCTTCGTAGAGAATATCGTCGGAAGAGAACATCTCAGAGCTTGAAGGTGAAGGGGAGGAGTTTCTCGGCCGTATCGACCGCGCTGGCCGTACCGCCGCCCGACATGACGATGCGCATGGGCCGCCCCTGCCGGCGTTCGACGTCGACCATGACCTGCCGGCACTGGCCGCAGGGATAGCATTCGCGCGGCGACGGGTCGGAGGCGATGGCGAGCGTCTCGATCGGATCGTCGGGAAAGTTGGTCTGGACGTAGAAGAGCAGCGAGCGTTCGGCGCACAGCCCCGCGGGGAAGACTTCGCTCTCGAAATTTCCGGCGTGGAGCACCTTGCCGCTGGCAAGGCGTGCAGCCGCACCCACACGGAATTTCGAGTAGGGTGCATGGGAGCGGCGCGTGGCGCGCTCGGCCTCGGCCACAAGCGTCCGGTCGGCTTCCGGCAGCTCGGCCGTCGAGGCGTAATGCTCGTAATCGTAAAGAGAGTTTCGTCTTCATAGGCACCTCCTCTTGAAATCAGGTGGAAAAGTTTGTAAAGATAATACTATTTTTTCGAACAATTCGACGTCTATTCCGATATTTTTCGGAAGAATGTCGCGTTTTTCATGCGGAATCGTGCGAATCCGTCAGTGCGGAGGCGTCGTTTCGGGTCGTTTCAAGTGCAGTCTCCCGTATGAAATGCGGCGGGATGCGTCTTTTTCATCGGTCGGAGATTTGAAAACGGCCCGACGAGTCGTCTCGCCGGGCCGGAACTGAAAAGTCGTTTTCGGGGGAAGTTTGTGCCCGGAATTATTCGAGCACGAATTTGGCCTGTATGCTGTATTTGAGCTTGATCGTCTTGAAGTCCAGTCCGGCTGCTTCGCCCGCCGCCTCGGCTGCGTCGTTGGCTACCGCAGCCTTCATGCTGCGGGCCATGAAGACGTTGCCGTAGTAGGGCACGACGTCGTTGTTCGAATCGTAGATGTAGAAGCATTTGCCCGCCTTCTGCCCGATGGCGCCGGCCAGCGTTTGGGCGTTGGCCTGCGCGCTCTTCATGGCGGCGATGCGCACTTCGTTCTTATACTGATCCAGTTGCGAGTGGGTCACCTTCTCCATCGAAACGTTCGAAATGCCCAGATTGTTGAGCGATCCGAAAACCTGCGCCACCTGTTCCGGTGTGTTCAGTTTGAGCTGGAACTGTTTCCATGCCAAGGCGTTGCCCTTTTTGAAGTATTCGCTCGACATGTCTACTACGCGAAGCTGCTTCTGCGTGTCGACGCCCAGTTTTTTCAGCGCGTCGAGCATGGCGCGCTCCTGCGTCTGGATCGAGATCTTACCCTTCGAATCCTTCTCGTTGATCGTGACCGAGAGGTAGAATTCGTCGGGAGTGATCTCCTTTTCGGCCTGGCCCCAGACCTGAATATAACTGGCGTCGAATTTCGAAGCCTGTTCCTGCGCCGCCGCGGGGAGTACCGACAGCATGACCGCAGCCATTAAAATGAGTTTTTTCATAGCATATTTCCGTTTTAAGGTAACTCCTTTGCAAATAAAACGCCGCCTTGTGCGGAATCTTGCATGAAGCGGCGAAAAATTTAATGTTGCTGGCGGACGGAGGCTGCCGCTCTTCGGCCGCAGCCGAAGAGCGAATCTTTCGAAATTGTATTTTGGCAGGCTTCCGGTCTGCGGGATCGCATTGCGAAAACAACCCAATTCTCACTTCGGAAAGCATTCCGCACCTCCGATTGGACGTTTCCTGCGGGGAGCAGGTTTACCACCTTTTGTCACCGAAAAGGTGGCGCCAAAAGTGTCCGCAGGGCGAAAAGCTGCGGGAAACTCACAGCGCCTCGCTAAAACGGGCGCCTGTCGCGGGTTTGCAAGCAAACCGGCCCCGTTTTTTAACGCTCGTCGTTGCTCGTTCCTTTTCCGCACTTTCCGCAATGCGAATCTGTTGTGCGCTTCGCGCAACCATGATTTATTACGATTTGACTTCCTCTATACTCAGTTTTAGCAGGCTTCCGGCCTGCGGGATCGCACTGCGAAAATAGCGGAAGCAGTGACGGTATCGGCGCGAGCGCCCGGAGCGGGTGTGCAAAACAGCGGAGTCTTTTGTGCCCGCTCAGCGAGCGCGGGTGTCGTCACCCGCTACTTTTCGCTGTGCTTGATCTTTTGGTGCTTTTGGATCAAGCCAAAAGCACAAGGAAAGAATCTGTGAGAAGAAAACTTTTCGAGCGATCCTTTGCAATGCGGAAGTTATTGTGCGCTTCGCGCAACGATGATTATTTGCTGGTGTCCTGGTTTTAGCAGGCCTCCGGCCTGCCCGAATGCACGGCTCCCGCTATCGCCGCACGAGTTTGACCACGTTCTCCACGTGGTGCGTGTGGGGGAAACATATCGACGGGCTGCACCGCCTCGACGCGATACGCGGCGTCCATCAGGGCCAGGTCGCGGGCCTGCGTAGCCGGGTTGCAGCTCACGTAGACGATCCGCTCGGGCGCGGCCCGCAGGATCACGTCGATCACGGGCTCATCGACCCCCGGCACGCGGCGGGTCGAGGATGATGACGTCGGGGCGGCCGTTGCGCCGTACGAACTCGTCGCCCAGCACCGCCTTCATATCGCCTGCGTAGAAGCGCGTGTTCCCGATGCCGTTGAGCGTCGAATTGATTCGCGTCCTCGATCGCCTCGGGCACGTACTCCACGCCCACGACCTTCGCGCACCGCGCCGCACAGAAGTTGGCGATCGTACCCGTGCCGGTGTAAAGGTCGTATAAAATCTCTTTTCCCGTCAGGGCGGCGAAGTCGCGCGCGACCTTGTAAAGTTCGTACGCCTGCGCCGAATTGGTCTGATAGAACGACTTGGGTCCGACCTTGAACTGCAGCCCCTCCATCCGCTCGATGATGTGATCCTTGCCCCGGTAGCAGACGGGTTCCAGGTCGCCGGTGGAGTCGTTGAACTTCTCGTTGATTACGTAGAACAGCGACGTGATTTCGGGGAAAGCGGCCGCCAGATGGTCCAGCAGGGCCGCGATCTTCTCCCGCTCGTCGGCATGGAAAACCACGATCACCATCACCTCGCCCGTCGAGGCGGTGCGGACGACCATGTTGCGCATCAGCCCCCGGTGCTCGCGCGGATTGTGGAACGTATAGCCGTGTTCGAGGCAGAAACGCCGGGTTTCTTCCCGGATCGCATTCGACGGATCGGGCTGCAACCAGCATTTTTCGATGTCCAGCACTTTGTCGAACATACCGGGGATGTGGAATCCCAGCGCCGGGGCATCGGCGATCTCGCCCTTTTCGGCGATCTCCTCGTAGGTGAGCCAGCGCCGCTCGGCGAAGGTGAACTCCAGCTTGTTGCGGTAAAAACGGGTTTCGGCCGAGGGCAGGCAGGGCGCGATTTCGGGCAGCTCGATCTTACCGATGCGGGCGAGCTGGTCGCGCACCTGCTCGGTCTTGAAGCGGAGCTGTTCGGCGTAGGGCAGATTCTGCCACTTGCATCCTCCGCAGACGCCGAAATGGGCGCAGAAGGGCTCGACCCGCAGCGGCGAGCGCTTCACATAATTGACGACGAAACCTTCCATATACCGGCGGCGACGGTTGCGGATCAAGTGCACGGTCATCGGGACGACCACGATCGCCCGTCCCATCGGTCGGCGGCGAGCGTCGTAATTTCCAACCCTTCGATGAGGGGATAATTCTGTTTCCTGCGAGCCATAGCTTTTCCTTTACGCCCGCAAAAATACAATAAAATCCGTGATTATCCGCTTCGAAGTCCCGACGGTCGAAGATTCCCGTTGCTGCGCAGCGGCGCAAACGCTTCCGACTGCCGCCTCGGCGACCGTGAAACGGGGTTCGGAAGGGTGTCGGCTACTCCTGTTTCGTGCGATCGGCCTTGCGACGGCGTGCCCGTTCGCGCCAGCCGCCCGCCCAGAAGCCCAGCAGGAAGGGAACCCCGACGAGCGCCGCGACCAGCAGGACGATCCAGAACACCACCTTGCCTACGAGCGCCGGCAGTGCGGCCAGCGTTTTGGCGATCGCGTCGTCGGCGGCCTGCTGCGCCTGCGCGACGAGCGCTTCGCGTTCGGCCGAAACGTAGTGTTGCAGCGCCATGCGCTGGCGGTCGATGTCGGCGAAGGCGTTGTCGACGCCGGCGTTGAAAGTCGCCATGGCTTCGGCGAGCGCTGCGTTGAGTTCGGCGGCCACCTCGCGCGAGACGCCCGGCAGATCCTCGGCTACGGCCGTCAGACGGTTGAAGTCGCGTTCGAGCGAATCGAGCTGCATGGCCAGCCGGTCGCGCAGGCTGTCCTGGCGGATGCGGAGCGAAAGGAGGTCGCCCGTCCAGTCGATCGCGTTGGTCGTCTGCTGCGTCACGCCGCCGATGCGGTCGCCCATGTCGGCCATCACTTCGGCGATGGTTCCCACCGGATAGAGCGCTTCGATGCCGTGGGCACGCAGGAAATCGACCCACGGCAGCATCGTGCGGTCGGGTTGCACCTCGTCGCCGGGTGCCGGCAGGGGTTGTGCGGCGACGAACTGCCGCATCAGCTCGTAGCGCTCGGGTGTCAGCAGGTCGGAGGCCAGGTGTCGGGCCTTGCGGTGGAGACGCGATGCGGTGCGCCGCGCCAGCGGCGAACCCGCACCGAAAAGCAGCGAGTCGGGCCGTGCGGCGAAGAGCGAATCCATGTTGCGGTAGAGCATCCACGTGTCGAGCAGGGCCAGTTCGGGCGCCTGCTGCATGGCGGCGTCGACGGCGGCGCGCGTCGTGCGCAGTTTCCACCGGATCGTACGGCGTTGGAGCTCGGCGTCGTCGCTGCCGGCGGCGATCGAGTCGGCGGCGGCCGTCACCTCGTCGGAGGCTTCGTAATAGAAACCGCGCGTGAGGAGCCGCATGCGTGTCTCCTCTTTCGAGAGCGGTTCGCCGCCCGTATCGACCGAGAATTTCAGCAGCGAGCACCCTGTCAGCAGCGTCAGCGCCGCGAGGATCGCGGCGGCTTCAAACGGGCGGATTCGTATTCCGTTCATCATGTCGTGTACAGTTTTATGCCGTGAAGGACGACCGCAGTCGGCGCCTCCTTTGACAAAGATACGAATAAGCGAGGGCAATGTCAAATTTATTTGCACATTGCCGAGCGGGAGTATCTTCGGCGCAGCCAAAGAACGAATAAGCGAGGGCAATGTCAAATTTATTTGCACATTGCCGAGCGGGAGTATCTTCGGCGCAGCCAAAGAACGAATAAGCCGAGGGCAATGTCAAATTTATTTGCGCATTGCCGAGCGGGAGTATCTTCGGCGCAGCCAAAGAACGAATAAGCCGAGGGCAATGTCAAATTTATTTGCACATTGCCGAGCGGGAGTGTCTTCGGCGGAGCCGAAACGGCGTCTCTCCGCCGGTTCGCGCAACTTCCGCGCCGGAATCGCCGCGACCGGACGCATGAGCGGGACACCCGTTTTTCGCAGGTTTTTGCCCTTCCCGCTTGCGGGTCTTGATTAAGATTCCTACCTTTGAATTAAAATTTACGGGTTATGGCATATTTTCAGGTCGAAGGCGGGCACCGCCTTCACGGCGAGATCACCCCGCAGGGGGCCAAGAACGAAGCGTTGCAGATCCTCTGCGCCACGCTGCTGACGCCCCAGCGGGTCGTCGTGCGGAACATTCCCCGGATTCTCGATGTCATGCAGCTCATCGAACTGCTGCGGGCGATGGGGTCGAGGTGGAGCAGCTCGCGGAGGACACCTATGCGTTCTGCGCCCGCGAGATCGACCTCGACTACCTGCTGACCGAGGATTACCGCCGCCGCTGCGCACGGCTGCGCGGCTCGGTCATGCTCATCGGGCCGCTGCTGGCACGCTTCGGCGTGGGGTACGTCCCAAGCCGGGCGGCGACAAAATCGGGCGGCGGCGACTGGACACCCATTTCATCGGTTTCCAGAAACTGGGAGCCAAGTTCGATTTCGACGCCGCCGAGGAGTTCTTCTCGGTCGACGGCAAGGAGTTGCGCGGCTGCTACATGCTGCTCGACGAGGCGTCGGTGACGGGTACGGCCAACATCGTCATGGCCGCCGTCATGGCCAGGGGGACGACGACGATCTACAACGCTGCCTGCGAGCCCTACGTGCAGCAGTTGTGCCGGATGCTCAACCGCATGGGCGCACGCATATCGGGTATCGCTTCGAACCTGCTTACGATCGAAGGGGTCGAGGCGCTCGACGGGACGGAACACACGCTGCTGCCCGACATGATCGAGGTGGGGTCGTTCATCGGCATGGCGGCCATGACGCAGTCGGAGCTGCGCATCAGGGACGTTTCGTACGCTGATCTGGGGATCATCCCTGCGCAGTTCGCCCGCATGGGCATCCGCTTCGAGCAGCAGGGCGACGATATCTATATCCCGCAGCAGGACCATTACGGCATCGAGTCGTTCATCGACGGTTCGATCATGACCATCGCCGACGCGCCGTGGCCCGGGCTGACGCCCGACCTGCTGTCGATCTTCCTGGTGGTGGCCACGCAGGCCAAGGGCTCGGTGCTCATCCACCAGAAGATGTTCGAGAGCCGCCTGTTCTTCGTCGACAAGCTCATCGACATGGGGGCGCAGGTGATCCTGTGCGACCCGCACCGTGCGACGGTCATCGGCCACGACCACCGCATCCGCCTGCGCGCCACGCGCATGACGTCGCCCGATATCCGCGCCGGCGTGGCGCTGTTGATCGCCGCGATGAGCGCCGAGGGACGCAGTACGATCCAGAACATCGACCAGATCGACCGCGGCTATTGCAATATCGACGGCCGGCTCAACGCGCTGGGCGCCCGCATCACCCGCTGCGAGGAGTGCGGGTAGTATCCCGATGGTTGGGATGTCTTCGGAAAGCCCTGCTTTTTGTCGGTGGGGCCAAACATAAGTGAGTCCGCTGCGATCGTCGGGGAAGGAATATAGGCGTCCTCGCAGACGATCGGACGGACGAGAACCGAACTACCTTGCGGAAAAAAAGCCCCTCCCTTTGTCAAAGGGAGGGACAGAGGGGAGGGAATGTAAATACTTAAACATAAGTCTGCTGCGACCGGGCGAAAAGCATAGAGATGTCTTCAAAGGCGGTACGGCGGACGAGAACCAATTTAACGACTTATGTTTCTGGAAAATGCCAGTCAGAAGGGGTGGATAGAGGTGATCTGCGGGTCGATGTTCTCGGGCAAGACCGAGGAGCTGATCCGCCGCCTGCGCCGCGCCCAGTTCGCCAACCTGCGGGTGGAGATTTTCAAACCCTGCGTCGACGCGCTACTCCGACGAGGAGGTGGTGTCGCACGATGCCAACGCCATCCGCTCCACGCCGGTCGACTCGGCGCAGAACATCCTGCTGATGACCTCCGACGTCGATGTGGTGGGCATCGACGAGGCGCAGTTCTTCGACGACAGCATCGTCGACGTATGCCGCCCGAGCTGGCCAACAGCGGCGTGCGCGTGATCGCCGCGGGACTCGATATGGACTATACGGGCAAACCCTTCGGTCCGATGCCCGCGCTCATGGCCACGGCGGAGTACGTCACCAAGGTGCACGCCATCTGCGTCCGCTGCGGCAACCTCGCCCACCATTCGCACCGCCTTACGAGCCGACGAGAAGCAGGTGATGCTGGGCGCACAGGACAGCTACGAACCGATCTGCCGCCACTGCTTCAACAAGCTGATGAACGGAGAGAAAGCGTAGGCCCCCGGCCGCAGGGAGGAGGGTACGACAAAAAGCAGTCCGGCCGGGCTGCGGTTCACAGGGGCTTCGCCCTCCGGCACGCGGGCGCCCGTCAGCGGGCGGCGCTTTGAGCGCGGCAATGAAGCCGGGGAACGCTGTCCAGAGGTTTTCGGTCTTGAGCCACAGCTCGCGGGCCTGCGCTGGCAGGCGAGGGTCGCTCGCTCCCGATGTCGCGCAGGTACGCTTCGTCGGCCGGATGCTCGTCGGCGGTAAATTCGGCGAAGAAGGGCGCAAAATGGTGCGGAATCGGCTGCCTCGCCGGCGGGCAAGCGACCCGTGGCGGCGGAAAGCCGACCACAGCAGCAGCACCTCACGCCCCGGATGCTTGTCCGACACGTCGTTGATCACCTCGTCGAACAGCTCCTGCTCGTCCAAGGCCAGGTAGTCAAAGGCCAGCAGTTCGCCTCCCTCAGTGGTCTTCGGGGTCGAGTTCCAGCAGCATTTCCAATGGCGGCCGAGAGTTCGAAGTTGTTGATCAGGAAGTGGTCGACGGCCGAACGGTAGATCAGTTGGAGCGCCGCGCTGCGTATTGCGGATGCTCCCATTCGAGGATCATCTCCTCGTCCTCGGGAATCAGCTCCGCGAGGTGCTGGAAGGCGTGGAAACGCACGTTGCAGGCTCCTTCTATATCGCCGGCGGCCTGCATCGTCGGGACCGGGCGGAGGACTTTCACGGGAGAAATCAGGGTCCTTCGCCGACCACCGGAATGTCTGGTCGGGGGTGGGGTTAAGGATTGCCTTTTGCATCGTTTGCGGCGGAGTTTTAAAAGAATGGAAACAAGGACCTGCGGCGTCACGCCCCCGCCCAGCAGGTAGGCTGCCGGACGGTTCTCCATGCCGAAGAACTGGCCGAAACGAAGACGAACGACGCGCAGATGAAGGTCATGAACACGGCAGGCAGCAATGCGACGAATAGTTGCGCTTCGCGGCGGAGCCATACGACGACGGCCCACAGCACGACGTGGCGAGCGTCTGGTTGGTCCATGCGAAATAACGCCACACGACGGTGAAATCGACCCGCGTGATGAGGTGCCGGCGACGAAGAGCGGCAGGGCGATCGAAACGCTTCCACTGCGTGCGCTGTTCGATGCGGAAGATGTCGGCGACGATCAGCCGTGCCGAACGGAAGGCCGTGTCGCCCGATGTGATCGGGGCCGCCACGACGCCGCAACAGCGCAGAATACCGGCCCGCGATGCCCAGCGTGGTGTTCGAGATGATGTTGACGGCCGCCTGGCCGCCTGTTGCCGATTGCGCCAGTTCAGCCCCGCGACATGCGCCCCGCCGAAAAAGGCCATGGCAACGGCGGCCCAGACGAGGGCGATGATGCTCGGAGATCATCGCGCCGTAGAAGACCGAGCGGCTCTCGCGCTCGTTGCGCATGCAGCGGGCCATCAGCGGCGACTGCGTGGCGTGAAGCCCGAAATGGCGCCGCAGGCAATGGTCGTGAAGAGCATCGGGACGATCGGGAAGGCCTTCGCATCGGCGATGCAGTTTTCGAAAGAGTCGTGAATTCGGAATGGTGTATTCGCCGCCGAAGAGCAGCACGCCCAGCAGTGCGAGCGCCATGAGGATGAGGGCCACGCCGAAGACCGGGTAGATCTTGCCGATGATCTTGTCGACGGGCAGCAGCGTGGCGGCGAAGTAGTAGACGAGAATCACGCCCCAGAATCAGCCACGAGAACGCCGAAAGCGTGCTTCGAGCGACGGCACGTCATGCCGCGAGGATGTCGGCGGGACTGAGCAGGAACACCGCACCGACGAGGATCATCAGCCCGGCGGAAAAGAGCCGCATGACGATTGCTTCATGCCGCCGCCGAGGTAGACCCGGCCGTCTTCGGGAAGACTCGCGCCGTCGTGGCGCAGCGAGCATGACCCCGGCGATGAAATCGTGCGCCGCACCCATGAAGATGCCGCCGAAGGTGATCCACAGAAACGCCACCGGCCCGTAGGCCGCTCCCAGCACGGCGCCGAAGATCGGACCCGTACCGGCGATGTTGAGCAACTGGATCAGGAAGACCCGCCACCTCGGCAGGGGCACGTAGTCTACGCCGTCGAAGAGGTTTCGCTCGGTACGCCGGGCCGCCGGGTCAATATCGACGAGCCGTTCCAGATAGCGTCCGTAGGTGAAATATGCGGTCACCAGCAACGCCAGGCACACCAGAAAAGTTAATCATCGTAAATAACAGTTTCGGGTCAGTTTTAGCGGAATATAGCAAGAAAAGCGAGAATTTTGCAAAATTGTTCAGAAAAAATACTTTTTCGTAATGAAGATCAAATTTGCAGTCCCAAAGGGAAAACCTCGGTGTTCGGTTTTTCGTTTCGGTCCCGCATAGCGAAAGGCTCGATTAGCTCAGCGGTAAAAGAGCACTTAAACTCGGTTTTGGCTCGAAAATCCGAAGATGCTGCAAGGCGTCGAACGAAACGAAAACCGTTCAAATCTTTTGTCGGCGCGTTCCGGCAGGATCGGTTTGACGCGGATTTCTTTGCAAATCCCATAAACGGCTGTATTTGCTTATGGTTCTGCGAATAGTCCGCAAAAGTTTCCGACGGTGACGGTTGCCGCTTAAAAGATGTAGATTCTGAACGGAATATCGGCGACTCGGCAGGGCTGGTGTGCAATATTATTTTGCATAGTGCAATATTGTGTTGTATTCTTGGTTGGGATCATTCATATTATACAATGTTATTTTGTATCAGTACAATGTTGTGTTGTCGGTCGGCCTTGTTTCGTGTGGTGCAATATTATATTTACTATTATCAAATACTATATTGTATTCTCGGTCGGGGAAAACGATAATGCCGGCGATGGAGTTTCGTCCGGCCGGGTGCTGAGGAATGGTCGGGTGATAGTAGGGACGGGCAGACGTTTCCGAATACCTGCGGAATTCGTTTATTTCTCGATCCGGCTGTCGTAGTAGGCCAGCCGTTCGTTGCAGACCTGCTCCACCACATCGCGCAGCAGCTCGATCTTGGGCAGCAGGGCGTCGATGTCGGCCTTCGTGATCTCGAAATCGGGGTTGTAGCGCGATTCGATGTAGGCGCGTTGCAGCAGGTCGAACAGCCGTTTTTCCTCCGGCGTGTCACGGGGAAACGCCTTGAAAATCTCCGGTGTATGTTTCTTGGCCGCATTCATCAGCTCCGACAGATCGTGGCTCTTATGGCCGTAGAGAATAAAGGTTATGGGAATCGTCCGCAGGAAATTTTCGGCCGATTGGTGAAGATGGAATGAAGCCATATTATAATCACCATCTTCACAATAAAAAGTAACGCCTTTCAAAAATTGTTTTGCCCTCCCGAATTTATCGTCGTAATATTTCTGCGCTCGTTCCTTGATCTCCTTAAAATTGAGCTTCTTGCGCCGTGCCAGCTTATACGCTCCCGAATCGAAGAGAATTATTCCGTCGCGCTTGATCTCCGTCTCGAAGTAGTGGGCTTTCGACAGGGCATGGTTGAAGTCGTCGATACCGTAGTTGACGAACTGCGGATGGGTGTGGAACGGTCGGTTCTTGTTCTCGAAGAAGCGATCCTTGATCTTTTCGTACAACGAATACTCCACCGCTCCGATCGGCTTGCGCGTCACGATCGCGATGTCGTAATCGCTCATGTAGTAGGTCGGTGTGCCGAACTCGATGCGCTGGTCGTAGTCGACGTAGCTGTTCTTCGCATAGCTGCCGAACAGGATCACCATCTCGACCTGTTTGATCTGCTCGCGGATCAGGGCGACGAGTTGCTGCAAATCCCGTCACTTGTCGGGCGGTAAAAACCGGGTGCTTCGTTTCATCATCACAAAATTATGAAAAATTCCGGCACGGCGTTTTGCAAATCCCATAAAAAACAGCTATATTTGCTTATCGTCCTGCAAATAGTCTGCAAAAGTTTCCGACGGCGGCGGGTGCCGCTTAAAAGAGACGATGCAGATTATGAAACGGAATATCGACGACTCGGCATAGCCGACGGACATAACTTATAAAGGGTACACAACTCTTTATACCTAACGACAAACATAGGAACCTTTCGAAAAGAGGGTTTGACACCGGTATAAAAGTTGCCAGTCCTTGTTATGTCCTGCTTGCGTATTGCGAGCAGGGCGGCAAGGCGCAGGACAGCTTCCGGTTTCGGGTTTCCTATGACCTGTCGTTAGGGGCTGACACCGCGCCCCTTTTCTTTTTGCCTACATGCAATATTATTTTGCTATTATCAAATATTATATTGCATTATCGGCCGGAGGGAGGGCGATTCACGAATCTTTCAACCCCTTTTTCCCATGTCTACCTTTCAGGAACGTATCCTCGCTGCGTCCGGCAGCTCGTCGGGCACCGCGGACACCGACCCCGAACTCTACCGTTACCGCTCCGCCTCCTCGGAGGAGTACCTCGAATCCTGCAACTATCGTGTCTGGTCGACCGAACTGCCCGACCGGTTTCTCGTCTGGTGGATGCGCCCGTCGGACGCGACGAAGCCGAACAGCGCAGCCTCGAACGCGAGCTCCGCTCCGACGAGGAGTCGCCGCTCCATATCCCGTTGGAAGTCTTCATGACGGCCTACTACGAGCGTTACGAGCGCGTCAAAGGGATGGCGTCGTTCCTCTCCGACGACCGTGCGGTCGGGCCGGAAGATGCCGCGGCCGCGGTGGAGGCGCAGTTGGCCGGCGATGCCGACTACCGTGCGCAGGCGTTCGCCTTCATCGAAGGATTCGTTTGTTTTCAACAGTCGTTTTCTCGCCTCGGCATAGCCTGAACAAGTTCGGCTCTGCGCTCGGCTTAACGAAATGGTTCGTTTTCAACAGTCGTTTTCTCGCCTTGGCAAAGCCCGCGCAAGCGCGGCTCTGCTCATTTGGCTTAACGAAAACGTTCTATAAATTTCAGGCGTTGTTGAGCTATGTCTTCACGCTGCGCATGATCGATGCGGCGGACGAACTGCGTCGGTTCGACCTTTTCGACGTCGAAGCCTACGACGAGGTGCTGGCGCAGGTGAACCGCGACCTCGCGGACGGAACGATTCCGTCTTTCGAGGCGCGTATCGTCTGAGCCGAAAGTTTTGGGCGGCGGCATCGCCTTGTTTCTTTTTCAAGTAAAAGTTTTAGGTTCGGCGATGCCGCTGCTCTTCCCATACGGTTCCCGCGATCCGTAACTGACGAGTACTGGTACGTCGCCTCCGCCGCACGATCCGGTGCGGCGGAGTGGCGGGCGGGTGCTGCCGTCCCGCGCGGGATGCGGCGAGGTGCGGGAATCGATCCGCTTTTCTTCCGCACAGCCGGATCGAGTCGAGAAACGCCGTCGTTCGGGAAATCGTTGCGGCGCTTGCCTCGCGCGGGCCGAAGTCTCCGCCCGCGGAGGCCTGCCGCAGGAGTGTCTCCGAGGCTTCGTCCCGCAGCGCATCGGATAAGCAGCGGCGTTCTTCCACCCTTTCGGAATAAGGATCGGGGCGATCCTCGCGGCGGAAGCCTTTGTTTGCCGGCTTCCCGTTCGGGATGACAACCCCCAAAACAGTCATTCCCTTCGGAATGACGAAATCTGATTTTAATTGCAAGCCCTCGTTTGCTTCTGCGCTCGTTCGTATCTTTGACTTCGTCTTAGATACTCCCGCTCGGCAATGTTCATTTTCATGCACGTTTTCTCGCCTCGGCAATTCGAACAAGTTCGATTGCGCTCGGCTTATCGAAAACGTTCAAATAAATTTGACATTGCCCTCGCTTATTCGTACTTTGGCTGCGCCGTAGATACTCCGTCTCGGCATAATCAAGCTGACGCTTGCTTCTGCGCTCGACTTTTCGTATCTTTGTCCTCCAAACCCGACTCGGGCCGCCCGCGAAGCGTCGACGACGCCTCGGCGACGGACGCGGCCTCAGGGTCTCAAAAACGCCGTTCATGGGATTCGACGAGATAACGAACATTCTCTACCTGCTGTCACATGCTGACGATCAACCACGTCGCCGGACTCATCATCGGGATACTGGGTATTTACACGATACTTTCAACATTCCTTGATATATTCCCCAATGTCGGACACTAAACACAAGATCATCATCGCCATAGACGGCTTCTCGTCGTGCGGCAAGAGCACCTTCGCCAAAGCCATCGCGGCCGGCCTACACTTTTCATCGACACCGGGGCCATGTACCGCGCCGTAACGCTCTATGCGCTCGAACACGGCGCGATCGGGTCGGGCATCGTGGACGAAGAGGCCGTCGTGGAGCTGCTGGACCAGATTACGATCACCTTCCGGTTCAATCCCGAGCGCGGGGCCAGCGACATCTACGTCAACGGCGATCGGGCGGAGGGCAAAATCCGCACCATCGAAGTCTCGAACTGCGTGAGCCGCGTCAGCTCGATCCGCCGAGGTACGCGAAAAACTCGTGGCCATGCAGCAGGCGATGGGTCGCCAGCGCGGCGTGGTCATGGACGGACGCGACATCGGCACGGTGGTGTTCCCCGACGCCGAGCTGAAGCTCTTTATGACGGCCGACACCCAACGTGCGCGCCCGCCGCCGTTACGACGAACTGCGCGCCAAAGGCGACGACGTGTCGCTGGAGGAGATCGAGCGCAATGT
>VOFE01001344.1_pt1 | contig 46001 bp, 44 predicted proteins | sample 5384071 | NCBI WGS metagenome assembly VOFE01 (sample SAMN12384724, study PRJNA508395) | human gut metagenome | isolation source: healthy gut D | host: Homo sapiens
CTGGATGATCTGTGCCGTCCAGCCGGTAAAGTTCTTGATATGGGTCTGCATGGCGCGATCCTGCCACTGCACCTTGATGGTTTTGTGGCGCTTGGTCTTGCGTACCCCCTGCAGCGAGAGACAGCCCTCCTCGGCCAGATACAGCCCCTTACGGTAGAGGATGACCGGGTTGAACATCTCGCAGGGGGTACCCTCGTTGTCGAAAACGATGATGGCCTTATTCACGCCGATCATGTTGGCGGCCATCCCGACGCAGCCGTCCTCGTGCGCCTTCAGTGTGTCCAGCAGATCATCGGCCACGGCGGCGTCCCCGGCGTCGGCGGGCAGCGCCTTCTGTGCCAGAAAAACCACATCAGTCATAAGCGGGCGTACCATAGAAAAAACCTCCTGCGCTAAACTACCTTATAGTATAGCGCAGGAGGGGACGTATGTAAATATCAATAGGGCAGCGGCCCCAGATAACCGCCGGCCTGACGGCACTGGTGCAGCACAGCGCGGCAGGATTCATCGGCGCGGCGCAGGTATTCCTTTTTGCGGGCAAGCTCGCGGCGCTGTTGCTCCTGCATCGCACGGAAATGCGGGCAGGCTTTGTGGCAGCCCTCGCAATAAGCATGGCAGTTCTTTTGGCAAGGCAGCATAGGAAAGCGCTCCTTTCGATCTGGCAGCGGGATAGGGATCAGGCTTACAAGATATAGTAGAAAAGAACCGTTCTTATGTCTCCAGTATACACCACTTGCTCTGTCACTTCAAGGGGAAATCTGTAAGACCCTTGTAAAGGTTTATATAAAAGGAAGGGGACGGGTATGCCCGGCCTGCAACCCTTCCATTACCGTCCGCCCACCTTTCCGCCACCACAATTTGTGCCTGCTGCGTTGCCGTACCCCCATATACACTCTGCCCAAAAATCACGGTCAAAATTTGTCGAAAAAATCGAAAAAACCTGTTGACAAGTGTTGCGGGCTGTGGTAATATAATCAAGCTGTCTCGCGGGTCAGCCCCGCGGCGGCAGCCGCTGAAGCCTATACCTACAGCTTGTACGCGTTTTTTGAAGAAAACTTCTTCAAAAAACTTTCAGAAAACCTCTTGACAATCTTGAGAATCTGATATATAATATACAAGCTGTCACGGAGACGCGACGGCGCAGCAGGACCTTGAAAATTGAACAAAACTGAAACTTGTGGAACCTTGATCGTGGGTTTGGAAACCCACGTTAATCAATTCCAAATTTACAAGTAATTCATACAGGACGCAAGCGATTGTGTCTGAGTGATTACAGAGATTTAACGCTTTTAAATGGCGATTAAATACCATTTATAAAGAGTTTGATCCTGGCTCAGGACGAACGCTGGCGGCGCGCCTAACACATGCAAGTCGAACGGAGTCAAGAGGAGCTTGCTTTTCTTGACTTAGTGGCGAACGGGTGAGTAACGCGTGAGTAACCTGCCCTAGAGTGGGGGACAACAGTTGGAAACGACTGCTAATACCGCATAAGCCCACGGATCCGCATGGATCTGGGGGAAAAGGATTTATTCGCTTTAGGATGGACTCGCGTCCAATTAGCTAGTTGGTGAGGTAACGCCCACCAAGGCGACGATTGGTAGCCGGACTGAGAGGTTGAACGGCCACATTGGGACTGAGACACTACCCAGACTCCTACGGGAGGCAGCAGTGGGGGATATTGCACAATGGGGAAACCCTGATGCAGCGACGCCGCGTGGAGGAAGAAGGTTTTCGGATTGTAAACTCCTGTCGTTAGGGACGATAATGACGGTACCTAACAAGAAAGCACCGGCTAACTACGTGCCAGCAGCCGCGGTAAAACGTAGGGTGCAAGCGTTGTCCGGAATTACTGGGTGTAAAGGGAGCGCAGGCGGACCGGCAAGTTGGAAGTGAAAACTATGGGCTCAACCCATAAATTGCTTTCAAAACTGCTGGCCTTGAGTAGTGCAGAGGTAGGTGGAATTCCCGGTGTAGCGGTGGAATGCGTAGATATCGGGAGGAACACCAGTGGCGAAGGCGACCTACTGGGCACCAACTGACGCTGAGGCTCGAAAGCATGGGTAGCAAACAGGATTAGATACCCTGGTAGTCCATGCTGTAAACGATGATTACTAGGTGTTGGAGGATTGACCCCTTCAGTGCCGCAGTTAACACAATAAGTAATCCACCTGGGGAGTACGACCGCAAGGTTGAAACTCAAAGGAATTGACGGGGGCCCGCACAAGCAGTGGAGTATGTGGTTTAATTCGAAGCAACGCGAAGAACCTTACCAGGTCTTGACATCCGATGCATAGTGCAGAGATGCATGAAGTCCTTCGGGACATCGAGACAGGTGGTGCATGGTTGTCGTCAGCTCGTGTCGTGAGATGTTGGGTTAAGTCCCGCAACGAGCGCAACCCTTATTGCCAGTTACTACGTAAGAGGACTCTGGCGAGACTGCCGTTGACAAAACGGAGGAAGGTGGGGATGACGTCAAATCATCATGCCCTTTATGACCTGGGCTACACACGTACTACAATGGCGTTTAACAAAGAGAAGCAAGACCGCGAGGTGGAGCAAAACTCAAAAACAACGTCTCAGTTCAGATTGCAGGCTGCAACTCGCCTGCATGAAGTCGGAATTGCTAGTAATCGCGGATCAGCATGCCGCGGTGAATACGTTCCTGCCTTGTACACACCGCCCGTCACACCATGAGAGCCAAAAAATTCGAAGTCGGTAGTCTAACCGTAAGGAGGACGCCGCCGAAGGTAAAACTGGTGATTGGGGTGAAGTCGTAACAAGGTAGCCGTATCGGAAGGTGCGGCTGGATCACCTCCTTTCTAGGGAGTCAGACATTCAGTCAAAGCTGGACTTTGGTTGAATGGACAGGAAAGCAAGTTTCAGTATTGTTCAATTTTGAAGGCCTTGCAGAAATGCAAACCTTCAAAGCATAAGGGACAGCGAAACCCGAAACGTGAAAACGCGGGGGTATAGCTCAGTTGGGAGAGCACCTGCTTTGCAAGCAGGGGGTCAAGGGTTCGAATCCCTTTATCTCCACCATTTGGGCTGATAGCTCAGCTGGTTAGAGCACTCGGCTGATAACCGAGAGGTCGATGGTTCGAGTCCATTTCAGCCCACCACAGGTTGCCTGTGAGGGCAACCCACAAATCCTTTATGGAGCTACGCAAGTAGCTGATGTACCTTGAAAACTGAATATAGAACTGCGAAATGAGATTTTATTAGCTATGTAAAATTCCTGATTTTAATAAAAATCTATAATTTCACCAAGCGGATTATTGAAGCTTAGCAATAAGCAACAGTAAAATGGTAAAATCTCGTTGGCAAATGGAGAATCTGAAATAAGATATGTTTATCGAGAGATAAACAACGGTCAAGCTACAAAGGGCGCAAGGAGAATGCCTTGGCACTGGGAGCCGATGAAAGACGTGGTAAGCTGCGATAAGCTTCGGGGAGGAGCAAACATCCTTTGATCCGGAGATTTCTGAATGAGGAAACTCACTGGAGTTCATACTCCAGTATCCTGTACTGAATCCATAGGTACAGGAGGGGAACCGCCTGAACTGAAACATCTAAGTAGGGCGAGGAAGAGACATCAAACGAGATTCCGTTAGTAGTGGCGAGCGAACGCGGAAGAGGGCAAACCGGAAGGAGAAATCCTTCCGGGGTATGAACCGCTTTTAGGACTTGAGTTGTTAACCGAATGGCATGGGAAGGCCAATCAAAGAGGGTGAGAATCCCGTAGGTGAAAATGACGAGAGCTGCGCGAGTTCCAGAGTACGGCCAGACACGTGAAACCTGGTCGGAAGATGGGGGGACCACCCTCCAACCCTAAATACTACCCAGTGACCGATAGCGTATAGTACTGTGAAGGAAAGGTGAAAAAGGACCCCGGGAGGGAGTGAAAAAAGAACCTGAAACCTTGTGCCTACAAGCACATAGAGCACATCAACGTGTGATATGGTACTTTTTGTAGAACGGTCCGGCGAGCGATTGTATGTTGCGAGCTTAAGGTCTTAAGGACTGGAGGCGTAGCGAGAGCGAGTCTGAACAGGGCGTTCAGTAACATGCAATGGGCCCGAAACCGGGTGACCTACCCATGATCAGGCTGAAGTGAAAGTAAAATTTCATGGAGGGCCGAACCGACCTCCGTTGAAAAGGCGGCGGATGAATTGTGGGTAGCGGAGAAATTCCAATCGAACTCGGAGATAGCTGGTTCTCCCCGAAATAGCTTTAGGGCTAGCCTCATATTAGATACCCGGAGGTAAAGCACTGAATGGCCTAGCGCCCGAGAGGGTAGCGAAGCCTATCAAACTAAGAATGCCGGAGTATTGATGTATGGGAGTCAGACAGTGTGAGATAAATCTCATTGTCAAAAGGGAAACAGCCCAGATCTACAGCTAAGGTCCCAAATTGTATCTAAGTGGAAAACGATGTGGAAATACGCAGACAACCAGGATGTTGGCTCAGAAGCAGCCACTCATTTAAAGAGTGCGTAATAGCTCACTGGTCGAGCGTCTCTGCGCGGAAAATTTAACGGGGCTAAGATACAAACCGAAGCTTAGGCTGCACGTAAGTGCGGGGTAGGGGAGCGTTGTGTAAGCGGAGAAACAGTAGCGTAAGCGGCTGTGGAGTTTACAGAAGTGAGAATGCCGGAATGAGTAGCGCGAATGTGGTGAGAATCCACATGGCCGGAAACCTCAGGTTTTTGGAGGAAGGTTCGTCCGCTCCAAGTTAGGCGGGAGCTAAGGTCAGGCCGAAAGGCGTAGCCGATGCACAGACGGTAGAGATTCCGTTCCCCACCGAAAGATTTAAGCACAGGGACACTTTTAGAAGGTCAGAGCCGGGTGTTGGTTCCGGTAGAGATCGAGGGAAATATAGTACCGAAGTCTGGCTGGATAAGAGGCGAGAAAAGCTGTGTGTATATCTAAGGTGCCCGTACCGCAAACCGACACAGGTAGGTAGGAAGAAGATTCTAAGGCCAACGGGAGAAGGGTTGTTAAGGAACTCGGCAAGTTGACCCCGTAACTTCGGAATAAGGGGTGCTCACGAGAGTGAGCCGCAGAGAATAGCCCAGGCAACTGTTTACCAAAAACACAGGTTTGTGCTAAATCGAAAGATGACGTATACGAGCTGACGCCTGCCCGGTGCTGGAAGGTTAAAAGGAGATGTGCAAGCATTGAATTGAAGCCCCAGTGAACGGCGGCCGTAACTATAACGGTCCTAAGGTAGCGAAATTCCTTGTCAGGTAAGTTCTGACCCGCATGAAAGGCGTAATGATCTGGGCACTGTCTCAACAGCCCGCCCGGCGAAATTGTAGTACCGGTGAAGATGCCGGTTACCCGCGACAAGACGGAAAGACCCCATGGAGCTTTACTGTAGCCTGATATTGGGTTTCGGTGTTGCATGCACAGGATAGATGGGACGCTAGGAAAGAAGCGCTTTGGCGTTTCTGGAGCGGACGTTGGGATACCATCCTTGCGACATTGGAATTCTAACCTGCGCCTCTGAATCGAGGCGGGGGACATTGTCAGGTGGGCAGTTTGACTGGGGCGGTCGCCTCCTAAAAAGTAGCGGAGGCGTTCAAAGGTTCGTTCGATCTGGACGGAAACCAGATGATTGAGTGCAAACGCATAAACGAGCCTGACTGCGAGACTGACGGGTCGAGCAGAGACGAAAGTCGGAGTTAGTGATCCGGTGGTATGTGAGTGGAAATGCCATCGCTCAACGGATAAAAGCTACCCTGGGGATAACAGGCTGATCTCCCCCAAGAGTCCACATCGACGGGGAGGTTTGGCACCTCGATGTCGGCTCATCGCATCCTGGGGCTGAATTCGGTCCCAAGGGTTTGGCTGTTCGCCAATTAAAGCGGTACGCGAGCTGGGTTCAGAACGTCGTGAGACAGTTCGGTCCCTATCTGTCGTGGGCGCAGGATATTTGCAAGGCGCTGTCCCTAGTACGAGAGGACCGGGATGGACGAACCTCTGGTGCACCAGTTGTCACGCCAGTGGCACAGCTGGGCAGCTATGTTCGGATCGGATAAACGCTGAAAGCATCTAAGCGTGAAGCCGGCCTTAAGATAAGATATCCCACTGAGTTAATCAGGTAAGACCCCTTGAAGACTACAAGGTTGATAGGCACACAGTGTAAGTGAAGCGATTCATTCAGCTAGCGTGTACTAATAGGTCGAGGGCTTGACCCCATCTTGATCAGATACTCTGTTTGCTAAGAAAGCGGTTCGATATTCAGTTTTGAGGGTACATCCTCAACAAAAGAGAAGCATGAAAAGAGAAGCATGACAAAGCGCCATGTGAATGGCCGGTGTCTATGACGGTGAGGTTCCACCTGTTCCCATTCCGAACACAGAAGTTAAGCTCACTTGTGCCGAAGATAGTTGGCTGGAAACGGCCTGTGAAAATAGGTAGATGCCGGCTTATAGACAAAAGTGCTCTGGCTTGCTCCGATAGGATGCACCACAGACACCTTGCATGAAAATGCAGGGCGTTTTTATTGCGAATCTCCCGAAAACCGTCGCCCTTGCACTTGCATAATTGCGCGGTTGGCTTTATAATATATTATAAATGTTATTATAAGGAGGGGTGTGCCACGGCGCAAACTAAACCACAAAAACAGGTGCTGGGCATCCTCGGCGGGCTGGGGCCTGCCGCGAGCTGCTACCTGTACCAGATGCTGATCGACCACACCCCGGCCAGCTGCGATCAGGATCACATCGACATCGTCATTTCGTCCCGCGCGTCGACGCCCGACCGCACGGCGTTCATCATGGGCAAAAGCAAGGACGATCCCTTCGCCGTGATGGAGCAGGACGGCTTCAGTCTGGTGCATTACGGCGCGACGGTGCTGACCATTGCCTGCAACACCGCGCATTATTTTTATGACCGCTTGGCCGAAGCCCTGCCGGTACCGGTACTGAACATGCCCCGGTTGACGGTGGCCGACGCCAAGGCGGCGGGCTGCCAAAGCTGGGCATTCTGGCGACCGACGGCACGCTGGCGGCCGAAACCTATCAGCTGGCCTGCCAGGCGCAGGACATCGACTGGGCGGTACCGTCGGAGGAACACCAGCAGGAATCATGTCGGTGATTTACGACGACATCAAGCAGGGCAAGCGCGCTGATATGACGAAGTTCGGCGCGGCGGTGCATGATTTGAAAAAGCAGGGCTGCGACATGGCGGTGCTGGGCTGCACGGAGCTGAGCCTTGTCAAGCGGGACGAACACCTGGGAGCGTTCTTCATCGACAGCACCGAGGTGCTGTGCCGGCATGCGTTACAGGCGTGCGGGGTGGAGCCGGTGGGGTTCTAAAGGCATAGGAGGCGGCGGCCAGAGGACTGGCCGCCCTAACAGCTGCCTGCGGATGCAACAGGAAAACACACCAAAACGGTTTGTTTATATAAGGAGAGAAATCACAGATGGATCAGAAAAAATTCTACATCACAACGCCGATCTATTACCCCAGCGATAAGCTCCATATCGGCCACACCTACTGCACCGTTGCGGCCGATGCAATGGCGCGCTACAAGCGCCTGCAGGGCTGCGATGTCATGTTCCTGACCGGAACGGACGAGCACGGCCAGAAGATCGAGGTGAAGGCCAAGGAGGCCGGCGTCACCCCGCAGCAGTTCGTCGACAACATCGTCGAAGGCCCCAAGGGCGTTAAGGATCTGTGGAAGCTGATGAACATCAGCTACGACCGGTTCATCCGCACCACCGACGACTACCACGTGGCCGCGTGCCAGAAGATCTTCAAAAAAATGTATGACCAGGGCGACATCTACAAGGGCACGTACGTCGGCAAGTACTGCACCCCCTGCGAGAGCTTCTGGACGGAGAGCCAGCTCGTCAACGGTTGCTGCCCCGATTGCGGCCGCCCCGTCGTCGACGCCGAGGAGGAGGCGTACTTCTTCCGTCTGTCCAAAGTACGCCGATCGCGTGCGCGACCTGCTCGTCAACACCGACTTCCTGCTGCCGCGCTCCCGCGTCAACGAGATGGTGCACAACTTCATCGATCCGGGTCTGGAGGATCTCTGCGTTTCCCGCACCAGCTTCAAGTGGGGCATCCCCGTCGACTTCGACCCGAAGCATGTCGTCTACGTCTGGATCGACGCACTGTTCAACTACACCACGGCGCTGGGCTTCATGAACGACAAGTACCCCGACAGCGATTATGAGACTTTCTGGCCTGCAGACGTGCATTTTATCGGCAAGGAGATCGTCCGCTTCCACTCGATCATCTGGCCTGCCATGCTGATGAGCATGGATATGCCCCTGCCCAAACATGTCTACGGCCACGGTTGGCTGCTGCTGGACGGCGGCAAAATGTCCAAGTCCAAGGGCAACGTCGTTGACCCCTACCTGCTGGCCGAGCGCTACAGCGCCGACGCGCTGCGCTACTTCCTGCTGCGCGACTTCCCGTTCGGCTCTGACGGCAACTTTTCCAACGAGCTGCTGATCGGCCGCATCAATATGGATCTGGCGAACGACCTCGGCAACCTGCTGAGCCGCACCACCGCTATGGCGGACAAGTACTTCGGCGGCGAGCTGCCCGCCGAGCAGGCCGAGGGCGCGGAGGACGCCGCCCTGATCGAGAAGGCCACTGCCCTGCGCGCCTGCTATGAGGCCGATATGGAGGCCTACGCCTTCCAGAACGCGCTGGCCGACGTCTTCGAGGTCATCGACAACGCGAACAAGTATATTGACGCCACCGCACCGTGGGTGCTGGCGAAGAGCGAGGAATCCAAGCCCCGCCTTGCCCGCGTGCTGTACAATCTGGCCGAGACGCTGCGCATCTGCACCGTCCTGCTGCAGCCGTTCATGCCCGACACCTGCGAGAAGATTTTCGCGCAGCTGAACGTGGCCGCCGACGGCAAGACGTGGGACAGCGCCGCCGTTTTTGGCACACTGCCCGCCAACGCCACCCTGCACAAGGGCGAGAACATCTTCCCCCGCATCGACACAGCTAAGGAGCTGGCCGAGCTGGAAGCACTGGAGGCTGCCCAGAAGGCCGCCGCTCAGGCTGCCAACGCCCCCGCAAAGGAGGAGAAGCCCGCCGAGACGAACACCGCTTCCGCTGAGCTGATCGGCGAGCACGAGGAAGAAATCACCTTCGACGACTTCTGCAAGGTCGAGCTGCGCGTGGCTGAGGTTCGCGCCTGCGAGCGGATGAAGGAGAGCAAGAAGCTGCTGCACCTGACCGTCTTTGACGGCGAGCGCGAGCGCTGCATCCTGTCCGGCATCGCGAAGTGGTTCGCGCCGGAAGACCTGATCGGCAAGAAGATTGGCATCGTCGCCAACCTTGCCCCGCGCCCGATGATGAAGGGCAAGTACGTCAGCGAGGGTATGATTTTCGCTGCCGACACCGACGTCGAGGGAGGCTGCTCCATCGCGTTCTTCCCGGACAACACCCCGGCGGGCGCGCGCATCCACTAAGCCATGGATAATATTTTTGATACCCACGCGCATTACAGCTCGCGCCAGTTGGACGGCGACCGAGCCGCGCTGCTGACCGCGCTGCCCGCTGGCGGCGTGGTGGGTGTGCTGGAATGTGCCACCCACTCCGGCGACGCCGCGCAGGTGCTGGAGCTGGCGCACGAAGCGCCCTATTTCCACGCTGCGCTGGGCATCCACCCGGAAAGCCTTATCGAGGAGGACGCCGCCACGGTGGCCGTCTACCACGGGGATTGGCGCGCCGAGCTGGCCGCCATGCGCCCGCTGTTCGAGGACAAGGCCGTCGTCGCGGTGGGGGAGATCGGGCTTGACCACCACTGGCCGGTGCCCCGGCAGGAGCAGTACGACCTGTTTGAGGCACAATTGCGGCTTGCCAAGGAACTGGATTTGCCGGTGTCCGTCCACGACCGCGAAGCCCACGCCGAAATGTATGAGCTGCTGCGCAAGTACCGCCCGCGCGGCGCGCTGCACTGTTACAGCGGCAGCGCCGACGACGCGGCGTGGCTGGTGGAGCAGGGAATGTACCTGGGCTTTGGCGGGGCAGTGACGTATAAGGGTGCAAAGCGCGCCGCCAAGGTGCTGGCCGCCATCCCGCACGACCGCGCGCTGCTGGAAACGGACTGCCCCTACATGGCGCCGGAGCCGGTGCGCGGCACCCGCAACGACAGCCGGAACATTGCCCACGTTGCCGCCTGCATCGGCACGATCTGGGACATGGACGCGCAGGCAGTGCTCAATCAGACCGCCGCCAACGCCAAGGCTTGCTTTGGCGTGTAAAATGATGTAATATACAACTGTATATTGAATAAAAATTTCAGGAGTGACTTACCATGAAAGCACGCATCCCTAAGCATCGCGAATTTATCATTGATTTCCCGCAGGATATGGATCAGGCCAAGGCCGACGAGGGCTGGAACAAGCTGAACGAGATCGTTGAGGAGTACAAGAAGGCACACAACGGCCAGAGTGTTTACTCCGCGACCTTCATTGAGGACTGCGAGCCTGCGGTCAAGAAGCTGCAGGAGGAGTACGGCTTTAAGTACACCATTCAGGAAATCAAGTAATGCAAACCGGCGGACAACTGCGTCCGCCGGTTTTTGGTTCACGGGAAAGGGGAGAGCACGATGTCGAAAACCATCATACGCCCGGCGGTGGAGGCGGATATTCCCGCCATCACGGCGCTGTACCGCGAGCTGGATCAGGCGCTGGTTTCGATGCAGCCGGAGTTTTTCTGCGAAGCACCGCGGGAGGCTGATGAGATCCGCCGTGACATCCGCGCGCAGGACGCGGACTTTCTACTGGCCGAGCGGGACGGTGTGGCGCTGGGCTTTGCGCGGGTGAACTACGCGGGCTGGACGCCGGAGTTCAGCTGCGTGCTGCCCCACCGCTATGCAAGTCTGGCGGATCTGGTCGTCGGCAAGGCCTACCGCGGGCAGGGCATCGGCGGGCAATTGCTGGCTGCTGCGAAGCGCTGGGCGCGCGACCGCCGACTGGAATACATAGAATTGAACGTATTAGCGCAGAATGAGAATGCCGTAAAGCTCTACGAGTCGCAGGACTTCGTCGAGGCGACAAAGGTCATGCGGTGCATGCTGTGACACAAAAAAGCCGGGGCGAACATTTCGTTCGCCCCGGCGGTCTTACATAATCGGAGTCATAGCCTCATAACCCTTTGCGTTATTTTTCGGTCTGTCTCCACAATTTCATGGGGATCATTCCCATCTATGCGATATTTTGTTTACCCTTTCAGGATCTTAAGAACGGTTCATTGGACTTACCCTCTGGTTCGTTATTTGCTCAAAAGCATTTGTGGAACGGAGCAAGGTCGCTTTCTAAGATCGTTCCTGGGGTATGGGTCTGATGCTGAGGAATGAAACCTCTTAACGCTAGTACATGGGAGTTCTCCTTGTGGATCAGGTGAAGTTCCGATACATCCTGTTCGGCGGAGTCATGCTGGTCATTGCGGCCAACCCTCTTTCTTCCTGATCTATATTTCATGCAAGGGGTCTGCTTTGACGGCCCTTGAATCTGCTAACGGTTTGATAAGTTACCGTGCATCGCGTTTTTTACAGTTGTACAGGTTACGACCTGCGGCTTCGGATGCGGTTCTTTCGCAGTCAGCAGACCCAGGTCCGCCGGTGATGAATGGGATCTTTAAAGTTTGCCATTGGACTTGAGCCTCCTTCCTTACGAATCCTGCCGGTTTTTGTTCCCTCCTTTTGGGGAACCTTGACTTTTTGCTTCCGGCTGTTTTCTTTCTGTGACTATACTATACCACAGCCTTAGGAATTCGTCTATTCGCAGACTCCACAACCTTGCAAGGAAAGATTTGTGCATATTCAGGATTGATTCATGCATATAGAAAGTGGTATAATAAATATGTTGGGTGCGTGTACGCAAAAAGCCGCAGCTTCTCAGGAAGCTGCGGCTTTTATCTTGTGTTACATCGTCTCCGGGGCGTTTACCTTGAACATCGTCAGGATGTTGTGGATGACGCCGCGCACGGCGAGGCAGAGGGCGATGCGTCCCTGCTGGACGCTGCCCTCGGCGTCGAGGATGCGGCAGGCGTTGTAGAAGCGGTGGTACGCCGACGCCACGTCGATGCAGAAGCGGGTGATGCGTGCCGGGTCGTACTTCTCGGCAGCGGCGGCGATCTCGGCGGGGAAGGCGGCCAGCAGGCGGATCAGTGCCTGCTCGGCGGGGTCGGTCAGGACGCTGGCGTCCACGGCCTCGGCACCTTCAAACTTCACACCCTCGCTTTCGAGCTTTTTCAGCACCGAGCAGATGCGCGCGTGGGCGTACTGCACGTAGTAGACGGGGTTCTCGCTGTCGTTGCGCACGGCCAAGTCGAGGTCAAAGTCCAGCGTGGACGAGCTCTCGCGCTGGTTGAAGAAGAAGCGCGCGGAGTCGATGGGCACCTCGTCCAGCAGGTCGCTGAGGGTGATGGCCTTGCCGGTGCGTTTGCTCATGCGCACCGGCTTGCCGTCCCTCATCAGGTTGACCAGCTGCATCAGCACGATGTCCAAGCGGCTGCCGTCCAGCCCGATGGCGTCCATCGCGCCCTTCATGCGGGCGACGTGGCCGTGGTGGTCAGCGCCCCAGACGTCGATGGCCTTGTCAAAACCGCGCACGGCCAGCTTGTTGTAGTGATAGGCGATGTCGGCCGCAAAGTAGGTGGGGATGCCGTTGGCGCGGACGAGCACCTCGTCCTTGGCCTCCTCCTCGCTGCCGTCGTCGGTCTTGCGCTTGTTCACGACGCCGTACTTGGCGGCGTACTGGGCGCTGCGGTACATGATCGCGCCGTCCTCGGCCTTGTAGCAGGCGCCGCTCTCCAGCAGCTTGTCCACCACGGCCTTGACCGCGCCGGAGCTGTGCAGGTCGCTCTCGTGGAACCAGACGTCGTACTTGATGCGATACTTGCCGAGATCGCGCTGCAGCCCCTCGATGTTCTTCGGCAGAGCGTCGGCGACGATGGCCTTTTTCAGCTCGTCGAAATCCTTCTCAACGTAGGCATCGCCGTGCACCTCGGCAAACTCCTTCGCGCGGGCGATGATGTCCGCGCCCTGATAGCACTCTTCGGGCAGCGGGCAGGCGTCCTCGCCCTTGTACAGCTGCAGATAGCGGATGGCAAGGCTCTTGCCGAACTTTTCGATCTGATTGCCCGCGTCGTTGATGTAGAACTCGCGGGTCACGCCGTACCCCGCCCAGTCAAGGCAGGCGGCCAGACCGTCACCCAAGGCGCCGCCGCGGGCGTTGCCCATGTGCATGGGGCCCGTGGGGTTGGCCGAGACAAATTCGACGTTGTAGCGTTTGCCGGCGCCGACGTCGGTGCGGCCGTATTCGGGGTTCGCCACAGCGGCGCACACGACGCTGGTGAACCAGTCCTGTCCGAGGAACAGGTTGATGAAGCCGGGACCTGCGATCTCAAAGCGGTCGAACAGGCTGCCGTCCAGCTGCAATTTTGCGGTGATGGCCTCGGCAATCTGGCGGGGTGCTTTGTGGAAGGCGCGTGCACCGGCCATCGCCACGTTGGAGGCAATGTCGCCGTTTTTGACGTCCGCCGGGATCTCGACGATGAAGTCGGGCAGGGCGGCTTCGGGCAGGGTGCCGTCGGCAATGGCAGCCTTGGCGGCATCGGTCAGCAGTGTGCGCGCCTGTGCCAGCGCCGCCGCCCGCGGGTTGTAGTTTTTATAATCCATGATGAACCTCCTGTGGGGGATTTTTATTTTACGCTTCCGGCAGCTTATCCACCGTAATATCCACCAGATTCCGGCTGATGAAGCTTTCCGCGCCGGAATCGAGGGTGTAGCTGAACTTCAGTTTGCCGCCGTTCTCGTCGAGCTGATGCTCGATGACGTCGGCTGCCACGCCGAGGCTGACCGCGCCGTAGCCGGTCTCGTAATGGCAAAGGTGGCGGGTGCCCTTCTCGATGATGAGCTGGCTCGTCTGCTTGCCATACCGCAGCATCGAGACCTTGCGGGCGTCGTCGGCCACCTTCACGGTGGTCGTGCAGCCCTCGTAGCCGGTCGTCTCGGTTTCTTTATAAACGATATAGTACGCGCCATCCTTGTGTACGAGCGAGCCGCGGGTCATCAGCTCCACGGTGTCCGTGTCGCCCCGCTGCTCCATCGTGCCCTTGATGGTGATGAGATATTTTTCTTCCATGGTGTACCTCTACTAAAAGCCTTCCCACGGTGGGGGAAGCCTTTCTGCGATCAATACGTCTCGATCGCGATGCGTTCCACGCTGCCGCCGGCGTATTCGCCTAGGAAGGTGTGCGCTAAAACGTCGAAATTGTCGGGCGTGTCGCTGACAAAATACTTTGCCGTGCCGCCCGCCGTCTGGCCGTTCAGCAGTCCCAGATCGTCCAGCGCGGCGGCGGCGGCCTGCGCCGTAACCTTGCCGGAATCAATGAGCCGTACCTCTGCGCCCATAAAATCGCCGATCATTTTTTTCAAAAGCGGGTAGTGGGTGCAGCCCAAGATCAGCGTGTCGACGCCCGCGTCCTTCAGCTCCTGCAGATACTCCGCAATGATGAGCTGCGTCACCGGGTTGCCGTCGTTGAAATAGCCGTTCTCGACCAGCGGCACAAACATCGGGCAGGCGCGGGCGTAAATCTCCACACCGGGCAGCATGTCGCGGATGACCGCCGCATACGACCCACTGCGCACCGTAGCCGCCGTGCCGATGATGCCGATCTTGCCGTTCTTCGTGGCGTCCACCGCCGCGCGTGCAGTCGCGCCCACCACGCCGGTGAAGGGCACGGGCAGCTTGGCGGCTTCCTCCGGCGGGTAGGTCGAGGACACCGTGCCGCAGGCCGCGATGATGAACTTGACGTTCTGGCTCAGCAGAAAGCGGATGTCCTGCCGCGCGTACTGCACAATGATGTCCCGCCCGCGGCTGCCGTAGGGAACGCGGCCGGTGTCGCCGAAGTAGATGATGTCCTCGCCGGGCAGCACGCGGCGCAGCTGGCGCACGGCGGTCAGCCCGCCGAGGCCGCTGTCAAATACGCCGATGGGGCGGGTGTCCATCAGTATGCCCCCTTCCGGCGGTGGACGGCCAGCTGCAGCAGCGTGTCGACCAGCGCGGAATAGCTGTAGCCCTCGTGCTCCATCAGCTTCGGGTACATGCTGATGGAGGTGAAGCCGGGCAGGGTGTTCAGCTCGTTGCAAAGCACCCGGCCGGTGCTGCGCTCCACAAAGAAGTCGCAGCGGGACAGCCCGGCGCAGTTCAGCGCCAGATATGCCTTGCGGGCTTCGGCGCGCACCTCGTCGAGCTTCGCCTCGCTCAGGTGGGCGGGGATGACGGTCTGGGACACGCCGTTTTTGTACTTGTCGTCGTAGGTGTAGAACTCTGCGCCCGCGAGGATTTCGCCGGGGCGGGTCGTCGCGACGGTGGCGGGGTCGTCGGGGTTGCCGATGGCGGCACACTCGACCTCCTGCGCGTCGATGAACTCCTCAAAAACGACCTTGTCGTCCTCGCGCAGGGCGATCTCGACCGCCTGCTCCAGCATGGCGCGGTCGGTCGCCTTGCTGATGCCCACGCTGGAGCCGGCGTTGGCCGGCTTAACGAAGATGGGGTAGCCCAGCTTTGCCTCCACGGCGTCCAGCACCACGGGGCCGTTCAGCGCAAGGTCGGCGCGGCTGGCGGCCGCCCACTTGCAGTGGGGCACGCCCGCGGCGTCCATCAGCGCGTTGGCGACGGCTTTGTCCATGCAGACGGCGCTGCCCAGCACGCCGCAGCCCACGTAGGGGATGCGCGCCAGCTCGAACAGACCCTGGATGGTGCCGTCCTCGCCGTTTTTGCCGTGCATGACGGGGGCGCAGATGTCGATGCGGACAAGCTCGGCCTTACCGTCCTGCAGCAGCCAGACGCCGTGATCGCCGCGGTCGGGGCTGAGGATGCAGGGCGTGCAGTCGCCTTGCTCCCAGCTGCCGTCGGCCATCGCTTCGGGCGTGGGGTTACAGGCCAGCCAGCGGCCGGTCTTGGTGATGCCAATGGGAAAAACCTCGTATTTGTCCGCGCAAGGCTCCTGCGCCAGCGCACGCAGCCATGCCGAGGCCGATACACAGCTGACCTCGTGCTCGCTGGAGACGCCGCCAAAGAACAGTGCGACGCGCAGCTTGGAATTGTTATTCATCAAAAGACTCCCTTTGTAAAATGTGGCAAGCCCGGAGGGCACACTACAAGTCTTCAGCTTATTATCATAACATATTATGCGGCAATTGGCTAGATTATTTTTATAAAAAAATGGCCCGCCTTCCCGGCGGGTCGTCAATCTTCGGATTTGATTTTGTACCGCGCGGTGATCTCGGCCTGCTCCAGCAGAAAGCGTCGCTGGCCGGGGGTGAAGCTGCGGAAATAGGTCAGCAGCCGGCGCTCGTCGTCGCTGGCCGGGGGCGTGTGCCCCAGCAGATAGTCGATGCTGACGCCGAAATAGTCCGCAATGCGGCGTAGCGTGTCGTAGTCCGGCTCGCGCGTGCCCTGCACGTAGTTGCCCAGCGTCGACGGCGCAAGGTGCAGCCGGGGCGCAAGGCCTTGATCTTGATCTCCTCGCAGTCGATCAGATAGCGCAAACGCTCGTGAAATTCCATATGCATACCCCCGGCAATGTGCAAATTCTGCATAAGAGCATACCAAAATAACACGAAACGGGTTGTATGGACCTGAAATGAGTTGACAAAACACGAAACGTGTTATAAAATTACAATATGAGATGCCGACGACCGGTGAAATCGTCGGGACAGAGAAAAAATTGGAGGAAAACAAAATGTTCAAGAAACTGAAAGACAAAAAGGGCTTCACCCTTGTCGAGCTGATCGTCGTCCTCGTCATTCTGGCGATTCTGGCCGCCCTGCTGGTTCCGGCACTGACGGGGTATATTGATAAGGCTCGCAATAAGCAGATCATCGCTGAGACTCGTTCCGCCGTCATGGCTGCACAGACGCTGGTCGATGAGGCGTATGCGCAGTCGACGAAGGCGGTTGAGGCTGCCGATGGCGATGAGACGAAGAAGAGCATTATGGTCGGCGACAAGGAAGTTACTTACGAAGCTATTGCAAAGCTGGCTGAGTTGGACAAGGACAAAATCTCCAAACTGAAGATTACGGCAGAGGGGAAGCTGACCCAGCTGGTTTACACCGATGGCAAGGTTTGCTACTACAGCACGGCTACGACCGCACCTTCGGTTACAGGCGAACTTCTCGAAAATAATGGTAGCTATTACGTTTATAGCGTTGCGGCTGCTTCTGAAGGCTGATACTGTACATTTCTATCCCACCACCTCCCGGCGGTGGGATTTTTTATTCCGGCCTACCTTATTTAATTTTGTTCGTAGGGGAGGGATTTATCCCTCCCGCGCACATTTCCGTTGCCGCCAACGTTGTGCGGGCGGCATATATGCCGCCCCTACGAATCTCCCGGTAGGCTGTAGGGGACGCATATATGCGTCCCGTGGCCGCTCCCGTTATGGCCAACATAAAAACCGTGCAACGACAATCCCACGCACTGCCCGCCATACTGCCACCGGGAGGGATAAATCCCTCCCCTACAACCCACAATTTCAGTTTACTGCCATGCCCCAAACACCAAAGCTCTCTCCACAACAAAAGCTCGCGCTTGTGGAAAAAATAAACGCCGGCGAAATCAGCCGTCAGGCGGCGGCAAAAAGTGTCGGCGTCAGCACCACGACGGTGCGCCAATGGCTGCGCCTGTACGCGTCCGAGGGCGCGGCCGGGCTGACGCCGCGCACCCAAAAACACCACCTCACTGCCGCGCAAAAGCAGGCCGCCGTGGCCGATGCCCTCGCGGGCGGGTCGCTGGCGCAGGTCTGCCAGAAATACGGCATCCGCAGCACCCAAAACCTCGAAAAGATGGTCGCAAAAGCCCGGCAGGGCGGGGAACTGCGCGGCTACCACGGCGCGTCGCGGCACAGGGGCGCGGCCTACACGACGGCCGCCGACCGTGAGAAGATCGTGCTGGAATGCCTTGCCAACGGCTGCGACTACGGTGCGGCGGCGTTGAAATACGATGTCGACTACAAGGCGCTTGTCCACTGGGTCAGCCGCTACCGCGCAGGCGGGGCAGCCACCTTGCACGACGCCCGCCACAGCAGCGAGGGCACCTGCCGCGCCAAAGGGCGCGAGCGCACCGTGCCGCCGCTGCGGCGGCTCGTCATTGTGCTGGACTGTCTGGAGCAAAACAAAAATTACGGCGCAGCGGCGCAGAAATATGCCGTGGGGTATCATCAGGTCTACCGCTGGGTGCAGCGGTACTTAAAGGACGGCTGGCTCGGCATGAACGACCGCCGCGGCCCCGCCGAACCCGCGGGGGATGACGCGTGGACGCGCCTTGCCCTGCACACCGAGGCTGACGCAAAAGCGTGGGTCGCGGCGCAGCAGGGCGTTCCGGAGGCATTGCCGGAACTTTGCGCCGCGCCGGTTACAGCTGGCGCATGGCCGCGCGGGCGGTGTTTGATCTGGAATGCCTTCCCCCAAGGGGGAAGGTGGCGCGAAGCGCCGGATGAGGGGCTGAGTTTCCGCAGCAGCCCTTTTGCGGGCAATAGAGAAACCGCCGCCCCTCATCAGTAAGCGGTCGGAGCCGCTGACAGCTTCCCCCACGGGGAAAGCCGCGTGGCAAAAAAACTTTCCCGCTTCCTATTGACATCCCCTTGCATTTATGCTAAACTGTCTCTTGTAAAAAAGCAGCAACCGGCAGTAGGCCGTCGGCTCACCTTGTGGGTTTGTTAAAACTCCGGGTCATACCATGTACGCACTAGGTGCGCAACTTCGTATGTTCGGCGGCTGCTTTCAATGGCAGCCGCTTTTGTCATTATCATACACTTGTGGGAGGTGTGTTACAATCGCCAGCAACAGCAAATCCAACGAACTGGAAATCAATGAGCAGATCCGCGACAAAGAAATTCGCCTGATCGGGGCGGACGGCGCACAGATGGGTATTATGAGCCCGCGCGACGCACTGAAGATGGCTATGGACAAGGATCTTGACCTCGTCAAGGTCGCACCGCAGGCCAAGCCGCCGGTGTGCAAAATTCTTGATTACGGTAAATACCGGTTCGAGATGCAGAAAAAGGAAAAAGAAGCCAAGAAGAACCAGAAGGTCGTCGAGATCAAGGAAATCCGCCTTTCCCTGAACATCGACACCAACGACTTCAATACCAAGGTGAATCAGGCTAGCAAGTTCCTGCAGCAGGGTCACAAGCTCAAGGTGAGCATCCGGTTCCGTGGCCGTGAAATGGCGCATACCAGCTTGGGTCTGGATGTCCATAAGCGTTTTGCCGAGGCGCTGGCGGGCAAGGCCGTCATCGACAAGCAGCCCAAGCTTGAGGCCGCAGCATGATGATGTTCATGTCCCCCGTTCCCAACAAGTAAGAAAGTAAACTCTCAGGAGGAAACAACAATGGCTAAAATGAAGCTCAAGACCCTTTCCGGCGCCAAGAAGCGCTTCAAGATGACTGCTTCCGGCAAGATCAAGCGCAATGCGTCCAAGCGCCGTCACATTCTGACCAAGAAGACCACGAAGCTTACCCGCGGCCTGCGTATGCCCAAGTACGTCGACAAGACCAACGAGGCTACCGTCAAGAAAATGATGCCCTACGGCGGCTGATTCCTGACGCGAATTTAAAGGTCAGTTTACTACCAGTTATAGACAAAGGAGATATAAAACATGGCTCGTATCAAAGGCGCTACCATGACGCACAAGCGTCGTGCTAAGACTCTCAAACTCGCAAAGGGTTACTACGGTGCTAAGTCCAAGCACTTCCGCATGGCCAAGCAGGCCGTCATGAAGAGCGGCAACTACGCTTTCGTCGGCCGCAAGCAGAAGAAGCGCCAGTTCCGTAACCTGTGGATCACCCGCATCAACAACGCTGTTCGTGCTCAGGGTATGAACTACTCCACCTTTATGAACGGCCTGAAGAAGGCTGGCATCGTGATCAACCGCAAGATGCTGGCTGAGATGGCCATCCATGATCCCGCCAGCTTCAACGCGCTGGTCGAGACCGCCAAGAAGGCTCTGTAATAGCTTGCTAAAAGACTCGCGCACACGCGCGAGTCCTTTTGTGTTTAAAGGGGAAAATCAATATTCACACAATCCCATTGATTTTATACAAAAGGGGCGCTACAATGGAAACGATAACCAGCCGCGATAACGCCAAGATCAAATACGCCTGTGCAGTGCGCGACTCAGAAAAGCAGCGCGCCGCCGACGGGCTTTTCTTTGCCGAGGGGCCGAAGCTCTGTCTGGAGCTTGCCAAAAGCTGCAAGCCGCGCGCGGTGTACGCCACGGCGGCGGCGCTGGAAAAAACGCCCGAACTGAGCCGCTTTGACCCCGTCGGCATTGCGCCCCATGTGGCCGAAAAGCTCAGCGGCACCAAGTCGGATCAGGGCGTTTTGCGCTGTTCGAGACGCCCGTGCCGCCCGCCGACACGCTGGACACCGCCCGCCGCATCCTGATGCTGGAGGGCGTGCAGGATCCCGGCAATGTGGGTACCCTGCTGCGCAGCGCGGCGGCCTTCGGCTTTGACGCTGTTGTGCTGGGCAAGGGCTGTGCCGCGCCGCTTTCGCCCAAGACGCTGCGCTCCTCGATGGGCGCGGCCGGGCGGCTGCCGACCGTACACAGCGACGACCTGCCTGCCACGCTGCAAGCCCTGCGTGCGCGGGGCGTCACGACGCTGGCAGCGGCGCTCTACCGCTCGCGCCCACTGGACGAGGCGGGAAATGACTTCCCCGGCGGCGTCTGCGTTGTCATCGGCAGCGAGGGGCAGGGGCTGACCAAGCCACCGTCGAGGCCTGCGACATGGCCGTGCGCATCCCGATGACCGACCGCGTCGAGAGCCTGAATGCGGCGGTCGCCGGCAGCGTACTGCTGTGGCATTTCAGGGGCGTGTGAAAACGCAGATACAGGCGTAGGGGGAGGCGTCGGCAACCATGGACAAAATATTAGCGTGGCTGTGGCTGGCGGATGCGGTCGGGTCGGCGTGCCAGTACGCACAGGAGCTGCTGGAGCTTTACCCCGACCCGGTCGAGCTGTACGACCTCCTGCGCACGGGCAGCGAAGCACCGCCCGCCTGCCTGAGCGCCCACGCCCTCGCGCAACTGCAGGACACGACGCCCTTCGACTTTGAGGAACGGCTTGATCACTGCCTGCTTTCGGGCATCGATGTGCTGACACCCGACGAGGACGCCTACCCCGACCGCCTGCGCGATCTGCCCGACCTGCCGCTGGCACTCTACGTCACCGGCGACCGCCGCTGCCTGAACGGGCGGCGGTACGCGGGCATGGTTGGCACCCGCCGCCCCAGCGCCTATGGGCGGCAGGCTGCGTTCGACCTGTCGCTGGCGATGGCAAAGGAGGGCGTTGTGCTCGTCAGCGGTCTGGCCGACGGGCTGGACAGCGAAGCCCACCGCGCCGCTGTGCAGGCTGGGACGCCGACCGTGGCGTTTCTGGGCACGGCCATCGATAAGACTTATCCTGCCGCCAACGCGCGGCTGCGCACCGACATCGAAAACAGCGGCGGCGCGGTCTGCAGCGAGTACCCACCCGGTTATACGGGGCGGGCAACCGGCACGTTTTTAGCCCGCAATCGGCTCATTGCGGCGCAGGCCGAAGCGCTCTGCGTCGCCGAGGCGCGCATCCGCAGCGGCACGTCCAACACCGTCGGCCATGCCGAGCGGCTGGGACGGCCGGTGCTGGCCGTGCCGGGCAGCATATACAGCGCCCTGAGCCAAGGCACGAACGAGCTGCTGCGCACCCACCGCGCCGAGCCGCTGTGTCAGGCATCCGACGTGCTGACGCTGCTCGGCCTTGGCGAGGAAACCGAAGCCCCCGCGCAGCAGCGCTTTGACCCGAAGACGGTCAGCGCCGATGCACAGGCGGTTTATGCGGCGCTGACCGCCGAGCCGCAGGGCATCGACGCGCTGTGTGCCGCAGCGAACCTTCCTGCCGGACGCGTACTGGCCGCCTGCACCGAATTGGAGCTGATGGGCGGCGCACAGGCCATGCCGGGGCGAAGATATGTTGCGCTGTAGGGGCGGAGCCCCGCCCCTGCGCAGCGATAGCAAATAATTTATAAATTGAGGTATAATATGCCAAAATTAGTCATCGTGGAATCCCCTGCCAAGGCGAAAACCATTGGCAAGTATCTGGGTCGCGGCTACAAGGTCACGGCCAGCATGGGTCATGTGCGCGACCTGCCCGCCAGCACGCTGGGCATTGATGTCGAAAATGGCTATACACCGAAATATATCACCATCAAGGGCAAGCAGAAGCTCGTCAAGGAGCTGAAAGCCGAGGCAAAAAAGTGTGACGGCGTGCTGCTCGCAACCGACCCGGATCGCGAGGGCGAGGCAATCAGCTGGCATCTGGCGAACATTCTGGGGCTTGACCCCGCCGCGCCCAACCGCGTGACCTTCGACGAGATCACGAAAAAGGGCGTCAAGGAGGGCATGGCGCATCCCCGCGCCATCAACATCGACCTCTTCAACGCCCAGCAGGCGCGGCGCGAACTTGACCGCTTGGTCGGCTATAAGCTCAGCCCGTTTCTGTGGCGCAAGGTGCGCAAGGGTCTGTCCGCAGGCCGCGTGCAGAGCGTCGCGGTGCGCCTGATCCGCGACCGGGAAATTGAAATTGAAAACTTCAAGCCCGACGAATACTGGAATATCGACGCGCAGCTGACCCCGCAGGACGAGAAGACGTCCTTCACCGCCCGGCTGGCCGCGACGGCCGACGGCAAAAAGCTGACCGTCACGAACAAGCAGCAGGCCGACGACATCCTCGCCGCGCTGGGCGGCAAGGACTACACGATCACCAAAATTGAAAAGGGCAAGCGCCGCCGCCAGCCCGCGCCGCCGTTTATCACGTCCACCTTGCAGCAGGACGCCAGCCGCGCCTTCGGCTTTGCGGCCACCCGCACGATGCGCGCCGCCCAGACGCTGTATGAAGGCGTCGACATCGCGGGGCACGGCACGGTGGGTCTGATCACCTATATGCGTACCGACAGCCTGCGCATCGCTGCCGAGGCACAGGCCGCAGCCAAGACCTTCATCGCCGGCCGCTGGGGCGACAGCTATGTCTGCAAGACACCCCGCAAGTGGAAGAGCCGTTCCGCCACCGCCGCGCAGGACGCCCACGAAGCCATCCGCCCGTCTATGCCGGAGCTGACGCCCGACGAGGTCGAGCAGAGCATCAGCGGCGACACCGCGAAGCTCTACCGCCTGATTTGGAGCCGCTTTATGGCAAGTCAGATGGCTGACTGTATTCAGGACACTGTCTCGGCGTCCATCACGGCGGGGACTACCTGTTCCGCGCGTCGGGCTTCCGCGTCGCGTTCGACGGCTTCACCGCCCTGTACGAGGAGGCGACCGACGACGCGAAGAAGAAGGAGACCGCTCTGCCCCCGCTGGAGGAAGGCCAGAAATTGCAGCTGAAAAAGCTGACCGCCGACCAAAAGTTCACCCAGCCGCCGCCGCTCTACACCGAAGCGACGCTGATTCACGCGCTGGAGGAAAACGGCATCGGCCGCCCGTCCACCTACGCGCCGATCATCACGACCATCGTCGACCGCGGTTATGTGGAAAAAAGACCAGAAAAAGCTGAAGACCACCCCGCTGGGGCAGGCCGTCAACACGGTCATGATGGAGCAGTTCCCGAACATTGTCGACGTGAAATTCAGCGCTGACATGGAGAAAAAACTCGACGTCGTCGAGGCAGGCAAGGCCGATTGGGTCGAGACGATCGACGACTTCTACAAGGGCTTTGCCAAGAGCTTGGAGCAGGCCGAAAAGAACATGGAGGGCAAGCGCATCAAGGTCGAGGACATCCCGACCGACGAAATCTGCGAAAAATGCGGCCGCCCGATGGTAATTAAGTCGGGGCGCTACGGCAAGTTCGTGGCGTGCTCCGGCTTCCCGGAGTGCCGCAACGCCCACCCGCTCGTCAAGGACACCGGCGGCCTCTGCCCGCTGGACGGCGGGCACATGCTGGTGCGTAAGAGCGCCAAGGGTCGTGTGTACTACGGCTGCAGCAACTACCCGAAGTGCAACTTTATGACTTGGGACGAGCCCGTGCCCGAAAAATGCCCCCAGTGCGGCAGCACCCTCTTTAAAAAGAAAGGGCAGCTGTATTGCGCCAAAGAGGGCTGTGGGTTTGTGAAGGCGATGGAAAAGAAATAACGGTGAATTATGCAACTAAAAATCATCGGTGCCGGTCTTGCGGGCTGTGAGGCGGCGCTGTGGCTGGCTGACCGTGGCGTGCAGGTCGAACTGTACGAGCAGAAGCCCACAAAATTTTCCCCAGCACATAAAAGCTAGGGCTTCGCGGAGCTGATCTGCTCGAACTCGCTGAAGGCCGAGCGCCCGGATTCCGCGTCCGGCCTTTTGAAAATCGAAATGAAGATGATGGGCAGCCACCTGCTGACCGCTGCCGAGACCGCCCGCGTGGCGGCGGGCGGCGCGCTGGCTGTACCGCGACGTGTTTTCCACCGCCGTGACGGAGATGGTGGAAAATCACCCGAACATCACCGTCCACCGCGAGGAAGTCACTGCGCTGGACGAGAGCGTGCCCGTCCTCGTCGCCAGCGGCCCTCTGACCGAGGGCGCGCTGGCGCAGGCTGTTGCGTCGCTGACCGGCGACCACCGGCTGAGCTTCTACGACGCCGTCGCGCCCATCGTCACCGCCGAGAGCCTCGACTATGAGAAGGTTTTCGCCGCATCCCGTTATGGCCGGGGCGAGGCCGACTACCTGAACTGCCCCTTTAACAAGGAAGAGTACGAGACCTTCCACGCGGCGCTCATCGCTGCCGAGCGTGCGCCGCTGCACGACTTTGACGGCGACCTGACCGTCTACGAGGGCTGTATGCCCATCGAGGTCATGGCCGCGCGCGGGGCGGATACGATCCGCTTCGGCGCTGCGCCCCGTCGGCCTGCGCGACCCGCGCACCGGCCACCGCCCATGGGCGGCTGTCCAGCTGCGCGCCGAGAACACCGCGCGGACGCTTTACAACCTCGTCGGCTTCCAGACGAACCTGAAATGGGGCGAGCAGAAGCGGGTGTTCAGTATGATCCCCGGTCTGGAGCATGCTGAATTTGTGCGCTATGGCGTCATGCACCGCAACACCTTCCTTGAAAGTCCTAAGGTGCTGACGAAGCAGCAGTTCTTGGCCGACCACCCCAACGTCTTCTTCGCCGGGCAGATCACCGGCTTCGAGGGCTATATGGAGAGCGCGGCGTCCGGCCTTTTGGCGGCGCACCAGATCTACGCGCGGCTGCAGGGCCGCGAACTGCCGCCGCCCCCGGCAGCCACGATGTGCGGCGCGCTGCTTGACTACATCACGACGCCGAACAAGGATTTTCAGCCGATGGGTGCGAACATGGGCATCCTGCCCCGCACCGAGGAGATCAACGCCATCCGCGACAAGCGCGAGCGCTATATGGCGCTTTCGCAGGCCGCACAGGACGCCATGCGTGCATGGACGGAGGAATATAAATGAAAATTTTAGTGGATGCAATGGGCGGCGACAACGCCCCGCTGTGCGTTTTGCAGGGCGCAAGTCAGGCTGCGGCGGAATTCGGCGACGGCATGACGCTGACGCTGCTGGGCGAGGAAAAGGCCATCCGTGACTGCGCGGCTGAAAACAAAATCGACCTTGCACCGTTTGAGATCATCAACTGCACCGAGAATATCGACATGCACGACGACCCCGTCAAGGCTGTGCGCCACAAGACGGATTCGAGCCTTGTGAAGGGGCTTACCATGCTGAAAAACGGCGAGGCCGACGCGTTTGTCTCCGCCGGTTCCACCGGTGCGCTGCATGTGGGCACCAGCCTCATCGTGCGCACGGTCAAGGGCGTCAAGCGCCCGGCACTGGCGACCCCGATGCCCGGCGCGAAGCAGAACTTCCTGCTGCTGGACTGCGGCGCGAACGTCGAGTGCCGCCCCGAAATGCTGAACGCCTTCGGCACGATGGGCAGCGTCTACGCCGAGAAGGTCATGGGACGCACCGAGCCGAAGGTCGCGCTAGTCAACAACGGCGCCGAGGACACGAAGGGCTACCCCCACCTACCGCGAGGCGCACCAGCTGCTGAAGGCGAACCCCTGCATCCACTTTGCGGGCAACATTGAGCCGCGCTACATCATGGACGGCGAGGTCGACGTCGTCGTCTGCGATGGCTTTGTCGGCAACGTTGTGCTGAAACTGACCGAGGGCGTCGCCAAGACGCTGCTGGGGATGCTGAAAAAAATCTTTTTGCAGAACCTCGTCACGAAGCTCAGCTATCTGGGCATCAAGGGCGGGCTGGGTGAGCTGAAGCGGATGATGGACTCCGAGGAGGTCGGCGGTGCGCCGCTGCTGGGCGCCGCGAAGCCGGTCATCAAGGCGCATGGTTCCAGCCACGCCAAGGGCATCAAGAACGCCATCCGTCAGGCCAAGCTCTGCGTCGCCAACGATCTGTGCGGAACGATGGAGAATGCCTTGGCCGCAGCTGCAAAGCAGAAAGAAGAAGCAGAAGCTTAAAAGTAAAGCCGCCCTGTGGAGGCGCTGGATATCCTACCTGCGGCATAAAAATACCGCCCGAAAAGGGCAATCGAGATAAGGTTGAGGGCACGGGCATGCCCGGCCCCTACGAACCAGCCGGAAAGGTGAAAGAATATGGCTCACAAACCGGAAGAATTGCAGGAAGTCCTGCATTATACATTCAAAAATCCTGCGCTGCTGCGCATTGCGCTGACTCACACCAGCTTTGCCAACGAGAGCAAGGTCGCCACCACCCACAACGAGCGGCTGGAATTCTTGGGCGACAGCGTGCTGTCCGTCGTCGTGGCGGACTACCTGTTCCACCAGTCCGGCCGCCCGGAGGGCGAGCTGACCCGGATGCGCGCCAGCCTTGTCAGCGAGGATGCGCTGTTCCAGTTTGCGCAGGAGATCCACTTGGGCGAGTATCTGCGCCTGGGCCACGGCGAGGACTTGGGCGGGGGCCGCAACCGGCCGAGTGTCGTCTCCGACGCGTTCGAGGCCGTCATCGCCGCGCTGTATCTTGACGGCGGCATGGAGACCGCACGAAATTTTATCCTGCCCTTCATCACCGAGGGCAAGACCGCTGAGGACGACTACAAGACCCGCCTGCAGGAGGTCGTGCAGCAGAACCCGTCCGCTGTTTTGAAGTACGAGGTCACCGGCGAGACCGGCCCCGACCACGACAAGCAGTTCACCGTCTGCGTCTGGCGCAACGGCGAGCTGCTGGCCGAGGGCAAGGGACGCAGCAAAAAAGCCGCCGAACAGCACGCTGCAAAGATGGCGTTGGAAAAATTGCAGTAATATTGCCGTTTAATGATGCTCTGAGGGGCCGGGCATGCCCGGCCCCTACGACCAGACAGAATCGAAAGGTAACACCACTTCATGCGCCTGAAAGAACTGGAGATCCAAGGGTTTAAATCCTTCCCCGATAAGACAAAGATCACGATCGGGGAAGGAATTACCGGCGTTGTCGGCCCGAACGGATCGGGAAAATCGAATATCTCAGACTCGATCCGCTGGGTGCTGGGCGAGACCAGCTCCAAGCAGCTGCGCGGCAGCGGCAAGATGGAGGACGTCATCTTCGGCGGTACCCAGACGCGCGGCGCGATGGGCTATGCGTCCGTCGCGCTGACGATCGACAACAGCGACCACGGCCTCGATATGGACGCCGACGAGGTCACCATCGGCCGCCGCTACTACCGCAGCGGCGAAAGCGAGTATTCCATCAACGGCCAGAACGTCCGCCTGAAGGACGTCTACGAACTGCTGCTGGACACCGGCATCGGCCGCGACGGCTACGCCATCGTCGGTCAGGGTCGCATCGCCGAGATCGTCGGTGCAAAATCCGCCGAGCGCCGCGAAATTTTCGAGGAAGCGTCCGGTATCGCCAAATACCGCTACCGCAAAAACGAGGCCGAGCGCCGTCTCGACGCCGCCGAGGGCAACCTTGAGCGCCTGCGGGACATCCTCGGCGAGTTGGAGCGCCGCGTCGGCCCCCTGAAGCGCGACAGCGAAAAAGCGCAGCAGTTTCTGGAACTGAGCGAAAAGCGCAAAACGCTGGAAATTACGCTTTGGGTCGACGCCATCCGCCGCGCCAATGACTCGCTGCGCGACCAGCAGCGCAAGTACGAGGCCGCCGAGGCCGACTACGACCGCCTGAGCCGCCAGTTGGACGAGTTCGACGCAAAAAGCGCCGCCCTGCGCGAGGAAGCCCAGCAGCTGATGCTGGCCGTCGAGCAGGCCAACGCCGACATCCGCGCCATCACCGAGGCCAACGCCGGCAGTGAGAGCGAGATCGCCGTCCTGAAAAACGAGAGCGAACACAGCCGCTTTCGCATCGACGAGGCTACGTCCGAGCTGGAACGCGCCGGGCAGGGGCGGGAGAGCATCGACCGCGAGGCCGCCGACCACCGCGCTGCCATCGAGACGCTGAAAACCGGCATGGCCGCGCTGGACGCCCGCGTGGCCGAGCTGCGCACTGCCCTGCATGAACTCGAAAAAAAGCCGCTGCCAGCGGCGAGCGCCGCGACGTCATCGACGCCGCGATGGCGCGATTGCAGGACACTGCCACCGCCGCGAAAGTCCGCGCCGCGTCGGCACAGTCGGCGGGGGAGGCCGCCGCGACCCGGCTGGCCGAAGCAAAGCAGCGGGCCGAGGAGCTGAAAACCAGCGCCGCCGCCACCGACGAGGAACGCCGCCGCGCCGAGCGCCGCTTCAAGGATGCCGAGGAGGCCGTGACCCGCAGCGACAACATCAAGGCGGGGTTGAAGCTCAAGCTCGACAGCCGCCGCCGCCAGCAGGCCGAAGCCACCGACAACCTGCAGAAGGCCGACCGCGAAAAGTCCGCCGCTGCCCAGCGCATCCACATCCTTGAGGACTTGGAGCGCAACATGGACGGCTACCAGCAGAGCGTCAAGGCCGTCATGCGCGCCGCAGGCGGCGGACGTCTGCGCGGCATCATCGGCCCCGTGGCGGGTATCATCACCGTCGAAAAGGGCTACGAGACGGCTATCGAGACCGCCCTCGGCTTCGCTTTGCAGAATATCGTCGTCGAGGATCAGGGCTGCGCCCGCGCGGCCATCGGCTTTTTGAAGGACGAGCGCGCAGGCCGCGCCACCTTCCTGCCGCTGGACACCGTGCAGGGGAACCGCTTCACCGGCCGCCTGACCGGCACGGCGGAAGTGGCCGCTGATTTGGTTAAGACAAACCCGAAATATCAGCATATCATCGACAATCTGCTTGGCCGCATCATCGTGGTCGAGGATCTGACCGAGGCGTCCGCCGTGGCGCGGAACCTCGGCTACCGCAACCGCATCGTTACGCTGGACGGGCAGGTCATCAATGCGGGCGGCTCGTTCACCGGCGGCTCGACCGCCCGCAGTGTCGGTGTGTTCAGCCGCAAGCAGGAGCTGGACGAGCTGCGCAGCAAGCTGACGAAGCTGGAGACCCGCCGCGCCGAGGCCGAAAAAGAGCTAACTGCCCGCAAGGCCGAGGTGGATAACCTCTCCGCCCAGCTGGCCGGTGCCGAGGGCGAGGGCATGAACGCTGCCACCGAGCACGTCCGCGCGGGGTTGGAGTTCGAGCGCCTGACGAAGGCCGCTGCCCAGTACGAGGAGACGGCACGCAGCATCGAGGCCGAGATCACCGCCCAACAGGCCGCAGTGACCCAGAACGAGAACGCCCGCGCCGAGGCCGAAAAAGCGCAGGCCGACGCTGAAGCCGAGATGGCAAAGTACACTGCCGAGCTGGAAGAGCTGGGCGAGAGTACGGGAAGTCTCACGGCAGAGCGCGAAAAAATCACGGGCGAGCTTTCCGAAAAGCAGATGCAGCGCTTGGCCGACGAGAAGGACGTCAGCCTGCATGAGGCCGCCCTCGAAGGCCTGCAGAGCCGTACCGGAGAGGCCGAAGCCCGCGCCCGCGAGCTGCATGCCGCCATCGACGCCGCAAAGGCGAAGATCGAGGCCAACGAGTTGAAGATTGCCGAGATGGAACGCACCCGCGGCGAAAACCAGCAGAAAATTGCGGCGGCTGAACAGACCATCCGCACGGCCAACGCCGCCCGCATGGAGAAGGAAGCCGCCGTCGCAAAGCTGGGGCAGGACAACCGCGCCCTGACCGACGAGCGCGAGCGGATGAGCGGCGAGATGGCGCGCTTGGCCGAGCGCCGCACCGCCGCCGAGACCGAGCTGAACGACACGAACAGCAAGCTGTGGGAGGAATACCAGCTGACCGAGAGCGAAGCCCGCAGCCAGTGCGTGCCGTTTGAAAACCTGACCGAGCTGCGCCGCAGCGTGACCGAGGTGCGCGGCAAAATCCGCGCCCTTGGCAACGTCAACGTCGGCGCCATCGACGAGTACAAAGAGGTCAAGGAACGCTACGATTTCCTGAAAGCGCAGGTCACCGACGTCGAGAAGGCGAAGGCCGAACTGACGAAGATGATCGCCGAGCTGTGCAGCGAGATGGAAGAGCTGTTCACGACGAGCTTCAAGCAGATCAACACCCACTTCCAACAGATTTTCCGCGAACTGTTCGGAGGCGGTCACGCGCGGCTGTATCTGTCCGATGAGGCGAACGTGCTGGAATCCGGCATCGAGATCGAGGTCTCGCCCCCGGCAAGGTCATCAAGAACCTGAGTGCGCTTTCGGGCGGCGAGCAGGCGCTGGTCGCTATCTCGATCTATTTTGCGATTCTGAACGTCAACCCCGCGCCGTTATGCTTCCTCGATGAGATCGAAGCCGCGCTGGACGACGTCAACGTCGCGCGTTATGCGCAGTATCTGCGCCGCATGACCGACCACACCCAGTTCATCGTCATCACCCACCGCCGCGGCACCATGGAGGCCGCCGACGTCCTCTACGGCGTCACGATGCAGGAGGACGGCGTGTCGAAGATCCTGCGGCTGGATCTGGATAATGTCAGCGCGGACCTTATTACCTGATGGTATGTAGGGGCCGGGCATGCCCGGCCCGCTACATAAATACGACCACCCGCCAATGGGAAACCATACAAACCCGCGGGCCGGACATGTCCGGCCCCTACGGGGCGGCAAATCAAAAGTAAGGAGGCCACGATGGGCTTTTTTCAACTTTTTCAAACGCGATATTTCGGAAGAGGAATTTCAGGAACAGCAAAAGATCAAGCGCGGGCTGGAAAAGACCCGCACCGGCTTTTTCCAGAACATCGTCAACACGCTGACCCACGCGCAGATCGACGATGATCTGTATGACCAGCTGGAGGAACAGCTGATTCTGGCCGACGTCGGCCCGCCTGCGCCGTGCGTCTGGTGGACGAGCTGCACGACGAGGTCGGAGAAAAGCATCTGAAAACCGGGCAGGAGGCGCTGGACGCCCTGCGCGGCATCATCTGTCAGGAGCTGACCCCCCGCTACCCGATGGATTTGGACGGCAAGCCCGCCGTTATCCTTGTCATCGGCGTCAACGGCGTCGGCAAGACGACGACCATCGCCAAGCTGGCCGCGCTCTACAAAAAACAGGGCCGCCGCGTCATGCTGGCTGCGGGCGATACCTTCCGCGCCGCCGCCAGCGAGCAGCTGGAGCTGTGGGCGCAGCGCGCCGATGTGCCGCTGGTGCAGGCCGGTATGGGTGCAGACCCCGCCGCTGTCATCTTCGACGCCGTCAAGAGCGCGACCGCGCGCGGCTATGACATGGTCATCGCCGACACTGCAGGCCGCCTACACAACAAGAAAGGCCTGATGGACGAGCTGTCCAAAATTTCCCGCAGCGTCAAGAAGGCCAGCCCCGAAGCCAGCCTCGAAGTGCTGCTGGTGCTGGACGCCATCACCGGCCAGAACGCCATCAGTCAGGCCGAGGAATTCTGCAAGGCCGCCAGCGCCACCGGCGTTGTGCTGACGAAGCTGGACGGCACGCCCCGCGGCGGCTGCGCGGTTTCCGTGTGGGAGAACCTCGGCCTGCCCATCCGCTTCATCGGCGTTGGCGAGAAAATCGACGACCTGATGGAGTTCGACGCGCAGACCTTTGTGGAATCGCTGCTGCCGGAATCGGCACTGCAGAAGGATGAGAAAAAAGAGGAGGGCGAAGCATGATCGTCTGTGCCGCCAGCAATAACGCGGGCAAGCTGAAGGAGCTGCGCCGCATTTTGGAGCGCATGGGGCACGAGGTCAAGAGCCTGCGCGAGTTAGGGATAGACCTCGACCCCGAAGAAACCGGCACGACGTTTGCCGAGAACGCCCGCATCAAGGCCGAAGCATTCTGCAAGGCCAGCGGTCTGCCCACCGTGGCCGACGATTCCGGCCTGTGCGCCGACGCGCTGGACGGTGCGCCGGGCGTCTACAGCGCCCGCTACGCCGGGCACCACGGCGACGACGACGCCAACAACGAAAAGCTGCTGCGCGAGATGGCCGACGTGCCCGCAGAAAAGCGCGGCGCAAAGTTTGTGTCGGCGGTCTGCTTTATGCTGCCGGACGGCCGCGCGCTGGAGGTCGAGGGCGAGTGCCCCGGCGAGATCGCGTTCGCCTTGCAGAACGGCGATTACGGCTTCGGCTATGACCCGCTGTTTATCCCCGACGAGTACGGTGCGCCCGACGGCAAGCACCTCAACACAGACCGCCGCAGCTACGCCCAGCTGACCCCGGCAGAAAAGGACGCCATCAGTCATAGAGGAAGGGCGATGGAGAAACTGGCAGAAAAGCTGCCCGAATTTTTGGGATAACAGCCTTCCCCCTCTGGGGGAAGGTGGCCGAGGCTCCGACCGAGGCCGGATGAGGGGCGGCCTTACGGCGAGTACCCGTGAGCGGGAAGCTGCCGTGGACTCTGCCCTCATCAGTCGCCTGCGGGCGACAGCTTCCCCCTCGGGGGAAGCCTTTGTAGGGCCGGGCATGCCCGACCCTCAACATGAAAAAATACTACCCGTTCAAGGGCAGGCAAGGCAAGGCCGGCCGGGCATGCCCGGCTACCGCGATAGATATATACTATAATTATAAAGGAGCAACCCTATGTCTTTAACCAGCAAACAGCGTGCTGCCCTGCGCAGCGCGGCGAACACGATGGATCCCGTTTACCAGATCGGCAAGGGCGAGATCGACGAGACCCTGACGCAGGGCATCGCCGACTGCATCGCCGCGCGCGAGCTTATCAAGGTGAAAGTTCTGGAAAACAGCGAATATTCCGCCCGCGAGGCCGCTGACATCCTGTGCGAAGCCATCGGCTGCGAGTGCGTGCAGGTCATCGGCCGTAAGTTCGTGCTGTTCAAGCAGAAGAAAAAGGAAAGCGCCTACGCCGCCGTGCTGGCAAAATGAAAACACTGCTCTACGGCGGGACATTCGACCCGCCCCATAATGGCCACATGAACAACCTGCGTGCGGCATTGGCGCTGGTGCGGCCTGACCGCGCCATCGTCATGCCCGCCGGTACACCGCCCCACAAGCACGCCAGCGCCACCCCGGCGGCGCTGCGCTTTGCCATGTGCCAATGCTTTAAATCGCTGTCCCCGGTCGTCGAGGTCAGCGATTGGGAAATTCAGCAGGGCGGGCGCAGCTACACCGTACACACACGCTGGAATGGCTGCGCGGCCAAGACCCGGACGGCGCGCTGTACCTCTGCGTCGGCAGCGACATGCTGCTGACGTTTCAGGAATGGTACCGCTGGCAGGATATGCTGAAAATGGCTACCCTTGTCGTCGAGAGCCGCACCGGCACCGACGAAGCCGCCCTGCGCGCCGCTGCCGTTGATTTGGAACATGTGGGCGGCCGGGTGTTGTTTGCCGAGGCCGAAAGTTACCCCTGCGCGTCCAGCGACATCCGCAGCGGGAAGATTCCGCCGATGCAATGGCCGGAGGTCTTGCCGAAGGAAGCGTTGGCGGTTGTGCGCGAAAATAAATTGTACGGGGCACTGTAGGGGGCGGGCATGCCCGCCCCGCAGCATAAAAACAGCAACCCGTTCAAGGGCAGATAAGACAAGGCCGAGGGCCGGACATGTCCGGCCCCTACAGAGCGGCCAAAGAGAGGGGAATCACCGCGATGGATTACACCGCAGCCAAAAAGCTTGTGAAGTCCAGACTTAGCGAAAAGCGCTGGACGCATACAAAAAATGTAAAAAAAATGGCGGTAAAGCTGGCAAAGCGCTGGAGTGCTGACCCGGAAAAGGCCGCTATGGCGGCAATTCTGCATGATTCCGCCAAGGAAATGCCCAAACAAGAATTGTTGCAGATTTTTGCCGATAATGCTATAATGGCAGAAAGTGCCCCTCAGCGCCCTTCGCCGGTGTGGCACGGCATCGCTGCCGCCATTCTGGCCGAGACCCAGTGGGGCATCACCGACCCGGAGATTTTGTCTGCCATCCGCTGCCATACCACCGGCAAGCCGGATATGTCCAAGCTCGATAAGATCCTCTACTTAGCCGACATGACCAGCGCCGAGCGCGACTGGCCGGGCGTGGAGGAGCTGCGTGCGCTGGAAATGGAAGACCTCGACCGGGCGCTGTGCGACGCCCTGAAGCGGAGCATCGATTTTGTGGAAGAAAAGAACGGCACGCTGGACCCTGAGAGCGTGGCCGCCTATGAGTATGCCAAAGCACATCTGAAGTAAACCCCATAAGCAGGGAGGAAAAACAATGAGCGAACCGCGTAAGCTGTACACCGGCAGCGCCTCCGGCAGTCTGGATCAGGAGCAGTACGAAGCTGCCCGCCGCCGTGCGCAGCAGTTGGCCGAACAGAATGCCCGCCGCCGCACCGTGCAGCAGCCCGTGCGCACCGCGCAGGGACGGCACATCAGCCAGCGACCCGTTGTGACCGAGCAGCCCGCCCCGGAGCCGGTGCAGGAGCAGCCCGTCCAGCAGCCGCAGGCCGACAACGCCCCGCGCAAGCTGACCTATGCCCAGCGTCAGGCCATGGCCTACCGTGCCGCGACCGAGCGTAAATACGGCGACACCTTGCAGTTCCAAGTGCAGCGCCCCCGCCGCACCGTAAACCGCCCGCAGCCCAGCGCCCAGCAGGCCGCCAATCAGCTGTATGACCGCCAGCCTGCCGCCCAGCAGCGTCCCCGCGCACACGTGCAGGAGCTGGACGTGCGCGGCGCACAGGGCAGCAAGCCGATGTACGACTATAACGCCGAGGGCGGCATCCAGATGGAGGACGCGGTGCAGCAGCCCGCCCGCCAGCCCGCAGCCCAGCCCCAGAAGGCCGTGCACCATGCCAAAGCAGCCTCCGGCGGCAACGGCGGCCACCGCAAGCCCCCGCGCAGCCACAATGAGGATGAAGCCCCGCGCAAAAAACGCGGCGGCAAAAAGGGCGGAGACGGCAAGGGCGGCAAAAATAAAAAGAAGAAAAAGATCCGCTGGTGGCAGATCCTGCTCATCACGCTGCTGGTTATTGCGCTGATCTTCGGCGGCGCGTTTGCGCTTATTATGGGATCGATCGCCCCGGCAGGCGGCAGCATCAAGCTGGATCAGCTCATCAACACGCCGAAGGAATTCCAAGGCAAGGAGCTAAACTTCCTGATGGTCGGCATCGACCGCTCGTCCCAGAAGGAGGGCGACGACCTCAATGATGCAGGCGTCGATGACGGCAACACCGATATGCTCCTCTACGTCCATTTCAACAATGAGACGGGCGAGATGAAGATGCTGCAGATCCCCCGCGACACGATGGTCACGACCGACCGCAGCGTGTCGGGCAACTACCGCATCAACAACATCGCTAAGACGCAGGCCGCGGACAGCAACAGCATGAACATGGCCGCCCTATGTGAGCAGATTTCGAATATGTACCAGCTGCCGATCGATGGCTATATGACGATCCGTCTGGAAATGCTGGTGCAGCTGGTCGATTCGTTCGGCGGCATCGAGCTGTACGTCCCGCAGGAGATGGATTATAAAGGCAGCCATCTGGATCAGGGCTACCAGACGCTGAACGGCGACGCCTGCGAGTTCCTGCTGCGCACCCGCCACATCTACAACAACGGTGACATTGGCCGCCTGAATATGCAGCGGCAGTTCTACTCGGCGCTGTTCCGCCGCCTGAAGAGCATCGGCAACATCTGGGATGTCGCCAAGCTGACCCCTGCTGTGCTGAACTATATGGAGACTAGTCTGAGCGCCTCGAAGCTTGTCAGCTTTGCGGTCAGTATGCTGAAGATCGACTCCAGCAAGATCATGATCTGCCAGATGCCCGTCAAGATGGCTGAAAAGTACAACGGCGAGGCCGTCGTCTACCCGGCGCGGCAGGAGGACGCCGACCTGCTGAACCAGTATTTCCGCGAGAACACCGGCTTTGTGGATGCCAGTGCCTTGCAGCTCTGCGACGATGCGTCGGTGCTGGGCTTTGACCTGAGCGGCTACACGGCGACCGACGCGAACGTGCAGTTCATGGGGCAGCTGAATCAGGAGGCTGTCGACGCACAGCAGAACCAGAACCTTGATGGTTCGCACACGGTGGAATACGTCGATTCCGAGTCCACCGACACGTCCGACAGCACGGACAGCACCGATACTGCCGACAGCGAAAGCCAGCCGGCAGCGTAAAGATACTAGGAGAAACATCATATGGAAAGCAAAGAACTTGCGATTCGTCTGGCGCGGGCGCTGGACGCGAAGAAGGCCGTCAACGTGCACATTCTCGCAGTGGAAGACCTGACGACCGTTACCGAATATTTCGTCATCGCCACCGGTACGTCCACGACCCATGTCGGCGCGCTGGCTGACGAGGCCGAGTTCCAGCTTGACCGCGAGGGCGTCAAGGTGCTGCGCACCGAAGGCCACGACGGCAAGCGCTGGGTGCTGCTGGACTACGGCAGCGTCATCGTCCACGTCTTCACGCAGGAGGCACACGACTACTACGATCTGGAGCACCTCTGGGCAGATGCGACTGTTGTTCCGGCGAGCGAGTGGATGCCGGCTGAAAGCGCGGACGAGCAGTAAAATGCGGAACGGCTTCCCCCTTAGGGGGAAGCTGTCAGCGGCCCCGACCGCTGACTGATGAGGGGCAGCCCTGCGGCAGCCGACCCGGAAACGGGCGGCTGCGGCACACCCGCCCCTCATCCGGCGCGCAGGCGCGCCACCTTCCCCCTAGGGGAAGGCTTTAGCGCTACCCATCTAAAATTCATCTGTGGGGAGAATATCATGAAATACGATTTCAAATCCGTTGAGGCCAAATGGCAGAAGGTGTGGGAGGACGAGGACACCTTCCACGTCGAGATCGACCATTCCAAGCCTAAATTTTACGCTCTGGTCGAGTTCCCGTACCCGTCTGCGGCCGGCCTGCATGTCGGCCATCCGCGCAGCTACACTGCGCTGGACATCGTCGCGCGCAAAAAGCGCCAGTGCGGCTATAACGTCCTGTATCCGATGGGCTGGGACGCTTTCGGCCTGCCGACCGAGAACTACGCCCTGAAAAACCACATCAACCCGGAGATCGTCACCGCCCAGAACGTCGCCCGCTTCAAGAGCCAGCTGAAAGCCCTTGGCCTGTCCTTCGACTGGGATCGCGAGATCAACACCACCGACCCCGAATACTACAAGTGGACGCAGTGGATCTTCGTCCAGCTGTTCAAGAAGGGGCTGGCCTACAAGAAGGAAACCACCGTCAACTACTGCACCGGCTGCAAGGTCGTTCTGGCAAACGAGGAAGTTGTCAACGGCGTCTGCGAGCGTTGCGGCAGCCCCGTCGTGCAGAAGAACAAGAGCCAGTGGATGCTGAAGATCACTGCCTACGCCGACCGCCTCATCAATGATCTGGACGATGTCGACTACATCGACCGCGTCAAGACCCAGCAGCGCAACTGGATCGGCCGCAGCCACGGTGCCGAGATCAACTTCGGCACCACCGCGGGCGACACGCTGACCGTCTATACCACCCGCGCGGACACGCTGTTCGGTGCGACGTATATGGTTATCAGCCCGGAGCATGCCTTCATCAAGAAGTGGGTCGACGCCGGCCTCATCCGGAACGCCGACGCCATCGCTGCCTATCAGGAGGAGGCTGCCCGCAAGTCTGACTTCGAGCGCACCGAGCTGAACAAGGAGAAGACCGGCGTTGCCATCGAGGGCGTCAAGGGCATCAACCCTGTCAACGGCAAGGAGATCCCCATCTTTATCTCCGACTACGTTCTGGCAACCTACGGCACCGGCGCGATCATGGCCGTGCCCGCCCACGACACCCGCGACTGGGAGTTCGCCAAGAAGTTCGACCTGCCCATCATCGAGGTCGTCAAGGGCAACGTGCCCAGCGATCTGGACAAGGAGGCCTTCACCGATGTCGCCACCGGCACGCTTGTCAACTCTGACTTCCTGAACGGTCTGTCCGTCGAGGATGCCAAGAACAAGATGTACGCTTGGCTGGAAGAAAACGGCAAGGGTCACAAGCAGGTCAATTTCAAGCTGCGCGACTGGGTCTTCAGCCGTCAGCGCTATTGGGGCGAGCCCATCCCCATGGTCTACTGCGAGAAGTGCGGCTGGGTGCCCCTGCCGGAGAGCGAGCTGCCGCTGCGCCTGCCGGAGATCAAGGACTTTGAGCCCGGTGAGAACGGCGAAAGTCCGCTGGCACGCCACACCGAGTGGGTCAACACCACCTGCCCGTGCTGCGGCGCACCCGCGAAGCGCGAGACCGATACCATGCCCCAGTGGGCTGGTTCCAGCTGGTATTTCCTGCGTTACTGCGACCCCCACAACAAGGACGCCATCGCCAGCAAGGAAGCGCTGGAATACTGGAGCCCCGTCGACTGGTACAACGGTGGCATGGAGCACACCACTCTGCACCTGCTGTACAGCCGTTTCTGGCATAAATTCCTGTATGACATCGGCGTTGTGCCGTCGAAGGAGCCGTACCAGAAGCGTACCTCTCACGGCATGATTCTGGGACTCAACCCCCACGCGTTTGAAAACCAGCCCGATGCCGAGCGCAAGCGCCTGCTGGCCGAGTACGGCGACGAGAAGGGGGCGCGCAAGGCACTGGTCGAGAAGTACGGCGAGATGGCCGAGCACCCCATCGTCAAGATGAGTAAGTCCCTCGGCAACGTCGTCAACCCCGACGACGTCGTCAACGAGTACGGCGCGGACACCCTGCGTTTGTACGAGATGTTCATCGGCGACTTCGAGAAGGCCGCCCCGTGGAACACCTCCTCCATCAAGGGCTGCAAGCGCTTCCTTGATAAGATCTGGTCGATGAGCGAGAAGCTCGTCCCCGGCGAGGGCGTTCGCCCCGAACTGGAGGCCGTCGCGAACCGCACCATCAAGAAGGTCGGCGAGGATATCGACGCGCTGAAGGCCAACACCGCCATCGCCCAGCTGATGATCTACGTCAACGCCCTGAGCGACAAGGGCGGCGCGACGAAGGCCGAGTACGAGCTGCTGCTGCAGCTGCTGAACCCGTTTGCGCCCCACATGACCGAGGAGCTTTGGCAGCAGCTGGGGCACACCGAGCAGCTGGCCTACCACGCATGGCCGACCTACGACGAAGCCAAGTGCGTCGAGCAGACGATCGAGATCGCTGTGCAGGTCAACGGCAAGGTGAAGGCGCGCATCAAGGTGGCCGCCGCCGTCGAGAGCGCGGACGCCATCGCCGCCGCCAAGGCCGAGCCCGCCGTAGCCGAAGCGATTGCCGGTAAGACAATCGCCAAGGAGATCTACGTCAAGGGCAAGCTGGTCAATATTGCGGTTAAAGGCTGATATTCTATAGCATTTTAAGGCAGAGCGAAAGCTCTGCCTTTTTTGGTGGGCGGGGATGTTCTGCCTGCCGCGACGCTGCACGGGCGGCATATATGCCGCCCCTACGGTACGGCGTTAACGGGAGGTTTGTAGGGGACGCATATATGCGTCCCGTGGAACGCGGCGGCAGCCGCCATATTTCCGCCCGCCGCGAACAAAAAATCCGCCGCCCAAAAACTGTGCAATCTGCCGAAAATCGCGAAAAAGACAAGATTCTCTCGAATCGCACTTGCCAAAAAGGATAGGGGGGGGGTATACTGATACAGTATACTGAAACCTGTAATGGGCAGAAAAAAAGAGAGGAAAACAGATGATGAGAAAGATGAAGCGCTTCTCGGCTGTGCTGGTGGCGGCAGCCATGGCGTTCAGCGTGGGCACGGCTGCTTTCGCCGAGCAGGCCACGCCGGAAACGGAGCAGAGCGACATCACGACCTACGCGGATGAAAACGCCGATCAGGCCGTGAACTACAGCGACACCGTCGCGGTGGACGGCAGCAATAACACCTACCCATCCGTGCAGGCCGCCATCGATGCCCACAAGGGCACGGTCGGCCTGCTGAAGAACGTCAGCGAGAACGTCACCGTCACGGGCGATACGACAATCGACTTTCGGGGCTGCACACTGACGGCGGCAGACCCCAACAAGCCGGTCATCAACGCTAAGGACGGTAGCCTGACCCTGCAGGACTCCGATGCCAATAAACAGGGTGGCACGGTCGGTGAGATCGCAGCCAGCACACTGGTAATCAACAGCGGTGTCTACCGCGCAAGCAACGGTGCCGTGATTTCCTTTGAGGACAGAAGCCAGTACATAGCTTCTGAACTGCGCGTCAAGGAAGGCACCTTCTACGGTGCGGCCAACATGCCCGTGTTCAGCTGCGCGGGCAAGGTCAACATCACCTGCTATGCCGCCGAGATCCACACCGGTGAGGGCGGCAAGGTCGTGATTCCCAAGTCGGACATCGTCCTGAACCTGACGTTCGACAGCGACCTCGGCCAGAGCGCGCCCTCCGTCGTCTACGGCGAGTTGGGCGTTGTCAGCTCCAGCAATGTGAAGATCGCGGTCTACAGCGGCAAGTTCGACCATGAGATCGAGCCGACCGTCCTGCCGGGCGATGACTATTCGATGGTGAAGGAAGGCGACTTCTGGGTTCTCAAGCGCGACACCAGCAACGACGTCGCAGTCGTCACCGACGGCGCGTATTATGAGCTCCCGATGGATTCCCTCGCACAAGCGCTGGACTATGCGGCGTATATGTCCCGTCAGAACAATACGTCTTACACCGTCAACCTGTATAAAGATGTCACCGAGAACATCCTTCTCAGCCCGGCGAAGCCGGAAAGCTGGGACGGCCAGAACCATCAGGTCACCCTCTACATGAATGGCCACACACTGACCGCCGCCGACCCCTCGAAGGCCGCGCTCAGCGTTGACGGCACCGGCCTGATGGTGAACGGCAGCATCGCCGAGGCCGCGCAGGATGTGAACGGCACCATCAATGGCCGCGTCGAGAGCAACAGCTACCTGTGGATCGTCCACACCGTCGTCAACGCGGCGGCAGGCCAGCCCGCCGTCGTCAACACCAGCGCAACCAACGACCAGCTGGCCATCAAGGGACGAAGCATCATCAACGGCGCTGCCGGGCAGGCAGTCGTCGTCTCCAACGGCAAGACCAGCATCGGCGACGAGGCCGTGCTGAAAGCAGGGGAAAACGGCATTCTGTTCATGCGCGGCGAAAGCGCCCCCGCCGGTGCGACCTGCTTTGATCTGAGCTTCTGCACCCTGTACGGCGACCTCGGCAGTGCCGATGCCGTCGCCGCAACGAATATTATGACCGCTCAGACGGGCTGCTTCGTCCGGTTCGACCGCATCCCCAGCGCCGCCTGCATCCCCGCAGGCTGGGCACCCGTCAAGAAGGACGACGGCCTGTACTGGCTGGAGCCCGCCACCGGCCTGACCGTCGCCGACAAGAAGCAGGACGTTGCTTCGACCGTCGATACTGCCAAGACCGCCGTTCCCGCTGTGGACAAGAGCGTCCCGCAGGAGCTGCTGCCCACGCAGGAGAAGGTCTCCGCAAAGGCCGAGGAGCTGAAGGCCGAGCTGACCGGCGACAATGCCGCCGTGCAGAACTTCAAGGACAACAACCTCGGCGGTGTCGTGGACGTCAAGGCGCTGGACGGCGTCAAGGCTGATTCCATCGTCGAGCTGTCCGTTCAGGTGCAGCTGCAGGACATCCAGCTGGGTGCGTCCGTCGTGAAGGACGCGGACGGCAAGGCCACCGACGTCAAGCTGGGCTGCCGCACGCTGCAGTTTGACGTCACGCCGATGTTCAGCGTCGACGGCGGCAATGCGGCTGTCATTCCCAACAACAAGCTCAACGGCGGCGACGTGAAGTTCCGCCTGCCCATCCCCGCCGAGATCACCGAGAAGTACGCCGTCGTTTCCCACGAGGGCGACGCCGACCGCTATGTCGAGGTGAAGGCCGAGAACGGAAAGAAGTACATCGAGCTGAGCGCAACCCACTTCAGCGTGTTCACGGTCAGCTTCACAGATGAGCTGCCCGCCGCGCCGACGGCCGCCCCCACGCTGAACACGAACAGCAGCGAAGCGCAGCCCACCGCCACCGCAGCCCCGGCAGTCAAGCAGGATGATTCCGCCTACTACACCTGCAAGGCCTGCGGCTACTACGACTGGACGGCCATCGAGGGCGGCTACAAGTGCGACCACTGCGGCTACGTCGAGAGTGTGAAGCAGCTGGCTGGCTACCCCAATGTCAAGGGCACGGCCACGGTCGGCAGCACTGCCGCCGCAAAGCCCGCCAAGACGACGACCTCTGCTATCCCGCAGACCGCCGACGAGATGCCTGTGACGGCGCTGACCGTCCTCGCCCTTGCCGCCCTGCTGGGCATGGGCGTGACCGCCGCCAAGCGCAAGCAGTAAATTTAGGCAGTAACCAGCCCCGCCGGAACCCCGGCGGGGCTTTTTTTGCATAATGCCTTCCCCTGAGGGGGAAGGTGGCGCGCAGCGCCGGATGAGGGGTAGAGTTTCCGCAGTGACCCATTCGCGGGCAATCGCGGGTACGCCGCCCCTCATCAGTCGCCTTCGGCGACAGCTTCCCCCCAAGGGGAAGCCTTTTTCCGCACCCTGTTTACAAACTCTGTCAACTACGGTATAATAAAAGATACTAAATTTCTTGACGAAAGCAGGTTCCACCATGCTCATCAGTCTGATCGTACCTTGTTACAATGAAGAAGAAGCGATGCCGCTTTTTTATAAAGAAGCCTCCCGCGTGGCGGCAGAGATGAAAACCAGCCACGGCGCGGATTTCGAGTTCATCTTTGTGGACGACGGCTCCCGCGACGGCACGTTGCGCGTCGCGCGCGAGCTCCACGCGCAGGATCCCCGCGTGCGGTATGTCTCGTTCAGCCGCAATTTCGGCAAGGAGGCCGGCATCTACGCCGGTCTGCAGGCCGCCAAGGGCGATTACGTTGCCACGATGGACGCCGACCTGCAGGACCCTCCCGCGCTGCTGCCGCAGATGCTGGACACCCTGCTGACCGGCGAGTACGACTGCGCCGCCACCCGCCGCACCACCCGCAAGGGCGAGCCGCCGTTGCGCAGCTGGTTCGCGCGCAAATTCTACCAGATCATCAACAAGATGTCCGACACCGAAATCGTCGACGGCGCGCGGGATTTCCGCCTGATGAGCCGCAAGATGACTGATGCCGTGCTCAGCATGGCCGAGTATAACCGCTTCAGCAAGGGCATTTTCAGCTGGGTCGGCTTTAAAACAAAGTGGTTCGATTACGAAAATATCGAGCGCGTCGCCGGTACGACGAAGTGGAACTTCTGGGGGCTGTTCAAGTACTCCATTGAGGGCATTGTCGGCTTCTCGACGACGCCGCTGCTGATCGCGGCGGGCGCAGGCGTGCTGTTCTGCCTGCTGGCGTTCATTGGCATCATCTTTGTCATCGTCCGCGCGCTGATGTTCGGCGACCCGACGTCCGGCTGGCCGAGCCTTGTCTGCATCATTCTGCTGGTCAGCGGCGTGCAGCTGTTCTGCACCGGCATCGTGGGCGAGTACCTTGCCAAAACCTACTTGGAGGTCAAGCACCGCCCCATCTACATCACGGCGGAAACTGAAGAGGACGCCAAATGACGACCTGGCAGGAAACATTGGCTGCGTGGTGGCAGCGCAGCTTCCGGCCGCTGCTTGTGGCGGTTCTGGTGGGCTGCGGCGTCCACTACACGATCTACTCGAACAATCTCATCAACTTTGACGCCGAGCACGTCGGCTCGCTCTACATCGCGGACGGCTGGGCGGAGCGCCTGTATTGGGAGACCCAGCAGGGGCGCTGGGCGCTGCGGCTGGTGGACATGCTGCGCGGCGGCATCAACCAGCCCGCGCTGGCGGCACTGCTGATGCTGCTGCTTTACGCAGTGGCAGGCGTGGTGCTGACCGAGCTGTTCGCCGTGCGCGGCCGTCTGGCGAAATATCTCATCCCGCTCACCCTCATCTGTGCGCCCTATGTGGCCGAGGTTGAGACCTACCACTATTGCAATGTGTCCTACGCGCTGTCGTATCTATTGGCGGTGTTGGCCGTGCAGGCTGCCGTCAGTGACCGGCGGTTCCGCTGGCTGGCAGGCAGCGCGGCGCTGGCCTTCGCGCTGGGCTTGTATCAGGCAAACTTAGGCACGGCGGCGGGGCTTTGCGTCATGCTGCTGGTGCTTTTGCTGCTGCGCCAGCCGGAGGATTGGCGCACCCTTGGCCGCACCGCAGGCCGTATGCTGCTGATGGGCGGCGTCGGCGCGGCGCTGTACATGGTGATTTTGAAAATATTTCTGGCTGTCTACCACACCGAGCTTGCGGCTATCAACGGCATCGGCGGCGTCGGCCTTGGCCTGCTGCTGAAGCTGCCGTTGGGCATCAAAAACGCGTGGTATGATTTTTACGCCTACTTCTGCACGCACGCCGTGGCGCAGAACCACTACGGCCAGCGCGCCGGGTATCTGCTGCTGTTTTTGCTGGCGGGTTACGCGCTGGTGCGGTGGCTCTGGCAGCTGCGCAGCGGCAAAACGACGGCGGCGGTGCTGGTGCTGCTGGCCTTGCTGCCCGCCGCCGTGAACGTGACCGATGTGCTGAACACCGAGACGCTCATCTCGCTGCGGATGGCGGGCGGGCTGGCGACGGTCGTGCCGTTTGCCGTTGCCCTCCTCGATGCGTCGCCCCGCGCGAATCCCCGCACAGCGCTGGCGTGTGCCGCCTGCTGTGCCGTGCTGCTGCGCGGCTTTGCGGTGCAGGTCAATAACGACGCAGCGGTGCTTTTGCAGCAGAAGACGATGATCGTCAGCTTTGCGAACCGCCTCTGCACCCGGCTGGAACAGGAACCCGACTACCGGAACGGCGCACCGGTGGTGATCCTCGGCGAGCCGAAGCACAGCTTCTACAGCGAGGTCTCCGCCCTGACGCCCCGCGCCAGTGAGCTGGTGCAGGCGGGGCAGCTGTCGTTTGACCCGACGTTCAACAGTCACGGCTGGTACGTGCTGTTCTGGGACGAGCTGGGCGTCCGGCTGAACGAGTGCGAGGACGAGATGATCCGCGGCATCTGCAACACCGAGGAGTTCAAGGCCATGCCCTGCTACCCGCAGGAAGGGTGCGTTAAGACCATCGCTGGCGTCGTCACGCTGAAAGTGGCCGACATCCGGTGACGCGACAAAAGAATCACTTCTGACCACATTCCCGCCTGACCGGCGGGATTTTTTTGTGTAAAATTACGGGAAGGGCCTGTACCCGGACGAGATGGCCCACCTGACCGAAGTATTTTTCGACCGCCTGAAAGAACTGGGCTACAAGGGCGAGGAAGGCATTTACGCCTCCATCAACTGGACCCGCGGCCGCCTGACGGACCCCGCGTTTGACCGCTGGCGCGATAATTTCTGGATCGCGCGGTTCAATTCCGCGTTGGGCTACACCGGGCCGTATTCCATCTGGCAGGCCACCTATACGGAGCCGGGCGAAAAGTACGGCGTGCAGAGCGACACGGTGGATGTTGACTTTGTGATGGAAGAGCTGACCTTTACCGGCATCAAAGCAACCAGCAAGGACATCCTGCCCTCGCTGACCAACGACACCTACAAAAACGAGCTGTGGCTGCCCAAGGCGAAAGCCACCGCCACCCTGCTGACCGATGAGCCCAGCGAAAGCGAGGGCGGGCAGAAAATCTTCTGGTCCAGCGATAATGAAGACGTTGCCACCGTGAATAAGCACGGCGAGGTAAAAGCCAAGACGGACGGCACCTGCACCATCACCGCCACCCTGGCGGATGGCCGCAT
>VOFE01001435.1_pt1 | contig 46001 bp, 94 predicted proteins | sample 5384071 | NCBI WGS metagenome assembly VOFE01 (sample SAMN12384724, study PRJNA508395) | human gut metagenome | isolation source: healthy gut D | host: Homo sapiens
TCCGAAGCAAAAAGTCCACATCTACCGTTACCCGACTGTCAAAGTCAGTCAGAGAATAGAGAAACAATCCACCTTTTAACACAAGATTTTCAGCATATTTGGATTCTTCCAATCGGCGCAGAAATTCCTCCTGGCAAAAAAGCTGCAGGCAAAGTTGATAGGTTCTTCCGCTTTCATCTAGACTTGTTTTTCAATCGTGCAAGCACGGATGCAGCGACATCAGGCATTGAGCAGCACCTCCATTACATCCATCAGTTTTTTATAAACCCGCATTTTCTTTGCGTAACTTGAAAGATTGCTCAGGTTTTTCTTTTTATCGGCAGCATAGGCATTGAGCGCCTTATTAAACATTTCGTTGTCCAGCTTTGTGCGGTATTTGAAACAGTCGCAAATGGTGCGTTCCCGATCATAAACAGCAAGCTGCACTCCATTAAAATCCCCGCTTGTTTTTCCGATTTCAAATAAGGTGGACTGTACAAAATACACCTTTGTCGCCAAAGAATCGATATGCAGCCTTGTCCGTGAGAAGGTACAGCGGGGACGGCATTATGTTTTTGACCATTGTCTCGGCGCAAAGTCGTTGTAGCCGTAATAAGCGAGATGGAATTGACGCGGACTTTCCCGGCGAGTGTGACGGCCAGGGCGTGGGTCAGTGCAGCGATGCCGCCTTTTGCCGCGGTATAGCTTTCGGTGTCCGGCTGGCTCATCCGGTCGCGGGAGGATGAGATATTTACGATAGCCGCCCCTTTGCCGAAGTAGGGCATGAAAAGCTTCGTGAGGAAGAAGGGCGCGGTAACGCCGACCCGGAGGGCGTAGTTGAATTCGTCATACGTGCAGGCATTAAGGCCTTTTGACAGCGGGATGGCGTTATTGATCAGATAGTCGATGCGCCCGTACTCGGCGATGACTTTTCCGGCGAAATCCCGGAGCACCTGTTCGCTGCTGATATCTCCAACGAAATATTCATTGGGCTGTCTGTCGATGATGCAGACGGAAGCGCCCTGTTTCCTGAATTCATCGGCGATGCATCTGCCGATCCCTGTGCACCGCCGGTGATGACGGCGATTTTATTCTTGAACATATTTCTTTCTCCTTTGACAGATCATATTAATCTGAACCGGTTCTTCCGGAATTCCAGGATCCCTTCATCCCGCATTTTTCCCAGTTCTTTTGACAGTGCGCTCCGGTCTACGTTCAGGTAGTCGGCCATCTGCTGGCGGTTGAAGGGGATGGTGACTTCCCGGCTCCCGGACCCCACCGCCTCGGCTGACAGATAGGTCATGATGCGGGTGCGGATGTGCCGGGAGGAGATGCAGAGCATCCGGTTGGACCAGGCGATGTTTTTGGCGGCGGAGAGCTGCAGCAGGTTGCGGAGCAGTTTTGTGTGCCATGGCCTGCTGCTGTTTCTGGCATCCAGCAGTTTTTCCAGATCCAGGAAGAGGATCTCGCTGTCCCGGGAGGCGGTGACGTCCACCATCATCGGGATGCGGCTGAGGGCGTAGGTCTCGGCGAAGGCTTCCCCTGCGGAAATGTTGTGGAGGATGATGCGGTTCCCCCACAGGTCGATGTTTTCGATATGCAGTTCCCCGGACAGGAGGATGCCGAACGCAGTTGTCTGATCGCCGGTGGAGAATACGGCCTGGTCTTTCGCGTACCGGGACGTCCGGGTACAGCCCGGGGCCGCAAGTTCGTTATATTCCTTTTCAGTAATCCCGTTGAAGATCGGATTTTTCAGGAAATTCATGGAATCTCTCCTTTTTGTTGCAATAACCACATAAATCTTGTTTTGATTGTACTATACGGACGCTGTCAAAACAAGCAGGTCAGACAGAACTGAAAAATATTATTTCTTCTTCCAGTTCAGAAGCAGGGCGGAATTGATGATGACCAGCACTGAGCCTGCATTGTGAATCAGTGCGCCGATCACGGGGCCGAGAAGCCCGGTAATGGCGAGGGCGATGGCAAAGGAAATTGAGCCCCATGGAGAATGTAAGGTTCACTTTGATGGTCGTCATCATCCGTCTGGAGAGCGACAGCAGGTGGGGAAGCTCGCGGATCTCGTCATCGACAAGGGCGATATCTGCGGCATCTACCGCAATGTCGCTGCCGATCCCGCCCATGGCGATGCCCACGTCGGCCATTTTAAGCGCCGGTGCGTCGTTGATGCCGTCGCCGATCATGCAGACCGCATTGCCTTCCCGCTGATAAGCGGCAATCCGGTCCAGTTTATCCTCCGGCAGACAACCGGCATGTACATCCGGATCCCGAGCTGGCCCGCGATCGCATTGGCGGCGTGCTGATTGTCCCCGGTCAGGAGAACGGGCCGGACGCCGATCCGTCCGAGAGCCGCGATCATGTCTTTGCTTTCTTCTCTTACCGTGTCGGACAGAACGAGATATCCTGCCGGAACCTCATCGATAACGATGTAAATCACGGTACTTCCTTTATTCAGATAAGCGCCATGCCAGCGGCAAGTTCTTTTTGAGATCGTCATTCCGTTCAGAAGCTTCAGATTCCCTGCTTTTACAACTTTTCCCTCAACCACGGCGGTGACGCCCGCCCGGCCTCATTTGAAAATGACTGCAGGCGGCGGGTTTCCGGCCATAGCAGCGGACGACCGCTTTCCCAAGCGGATGTTCGCTCATCTGCTCGGCTGCAGCGGCAAATGAATAAATTTCTTCTTCCGTGAAGTCGGACACAGACCACCGCGGTTACTTTTTTCCGCATCCGCGGATTGGACGAGACGGACCATGCGCTGAATGGAACTGTCCTCCCGGCCCTGGACGCCTTCATGTCAAAGGCTCCGAACTGGTTGACCGTTCCGCTGGAAACCTCGTCCCCAGCTTCCTTGTCCACCGGAAGGGGTTCACCCGTCATTACGGCCTGGTTGATGGAAGTGTGGCCGGAAAGAATCACTCCGTCCGCCGGAACCGTCTCTCCGGGCAGCACGCGGAGGACGTCCCCCGCACATACCTGTTCCGCCGGAATGACCTCCTCCCGGAAGCCGTCCACTTTCCGGGCGGTAGCCGGGGTCAGATGAACCAGCTTTTCAATTCCCGCCCGGGCTTTGGCCACGGTCAGGTTCTCAAGCAGCGCGCCGAGCTGCATGATGAACGCAATTTCCGCCGCGGCAAAGTCCTCCCCGATGATGACGGAAGCGACCAGCGCGATGGAAACGAGCACATCCGCCTTGATGTCCCAGGCCGCCGCCAGTCCAAGCACGGCTTCCAGCACGATGGGAACGCCGCACAGCACAATGGCTATCCACGCGACGCCAAAGGGAAGCGGTTCAATATCAAGCATGCTCAACAGCAGCGCGAATCCGGAAACGGACAGCAGCGCGACGTCGCGCCTTGTCCCTCCCCATTCCAGCAGTTTTTCCAATCGGTCCAGCATATGATTCTCCTTTCCATACCCATGCAGGTACGGGTTTTATATACCTATAGGGGTATAGGTTTGTCAAGATGAGACGGAAAAATCCCCGGAAATGGCGGTTGAAAAAAGGCTCTTGACCCCTCCTGCTAAATCATGTTGGCAAACCGTTCGACCGCCTTGGTAAAGCGTGCGATGGTCTGCTCCGGGTCTCCGTGCTCCAGTCCGTCCCGGACGCAATGGCTGATATGCCCCTCCAGCACGACCTGGCCCACCTTGTGCAATGCGGACTTGGCGGCATTGAGCTGGGCAAGCACATCTTCACAGGGAACGTCCTCGTCCAAGTTCGACCGGCTCTTTTCCAGATATTCAAAAACGTTCAACTTTTCTTGCATACCAGATAAAAATCGATACTGCAGCAGCGACTATCACTAACAGTACGGTAAGGCCGACTGCCACAGCCGGAGCCTCCGGGAGAATATATCCACCCTCTTTATCGGAAAGCCCGCAGAGGAGGATCATGAGGATCGGTGAAAGGATACAGAGAGAAACCCCTGCTGCAACCTTTGCGGCCATATCCTGTGTAATATTTATAAATGTATCCGCCTCTTCCAGAGATACCGTCCTTTATATTGCTGTCGCTGCCCGGATCCAGGATCGTGTCCGGTGCAGCAACAGCGATGGCTTCTTCATCCGGCCCGTTGGAATCCTTCAGAAGATAATCCGTACTGACACCGAAAATCTCACTCATTTTCAGGATTTTATCAAGGTCCGGCATAGAGGATGCGCTTTCCCATTTAGAGACGGACTGCCTTGATACGCCGAGTTGTCCGGCAAGCTCTTCCTGGGACCATCCGTTCTTTTTTCCTTAATTCTGCTATTTTATCTGCCAAGATCATCTGTCTGCCCTCCTGTATTTATTGTTGGTCTGTTCGTATGCGCAGTACGTTTCAGTGATTTCAGTATATCAGAACCAGTGGGTGCATGCTACCAGCTGCGCTTGTAAATTTGTCAACTGGCGGTTGCAGATGGGCCGGATACGTTGATCTGGGCGTTGCCGGGCATTTTATTTGTGACGGGGCAGGCGAACTGTGGTATGATATTTTCTGGAAGCTGTCGAAGCGAAAATAAACAGGAAAAACAGGAGAAAGAGCAGGAGGAAAAGCTATGCCGAATGCAGTGGTTACATTAAAGAAAGGCGCAGGGCGCACATTAAAGCAGGGCGGCCCCTGGATTTATGATAATGAAATAGAGAGCATCATGGGGAGCTTTACGGATGGGGGATATCGTTGCCGTCCATGATTTTGACGGTTATCCGCTGGGGAAAGGGTTCATCAACCGGAATTCTAAATTGACGATTGTCCGCATGATGACAAGGAATCGTGATACAGAAATCGATGAGGCGTTTATCCGGATGCGCGTGCAGAATGCGTGGGATTACCGGAAGAAAGTCATGGACGACATTTCCAGCTGCCGTCTGATCTTCGGAGAGGCGGATTTCCTGCCGGGTATTGTCATTGATAAATTCGCGGATGTGTTGGTAGTGGAGTCCCTGGCGCTTGGGATCGACCGGTTCAAGGTGATGCTCGTTGATATCCTGAAAGAACTGATGGAAGCCGACGGCATCCACATCCGCGGTGTCTATGAGCGAGCGACGCGAAGGTGCGCGAACAGGAAGGAATGGAGCGCATCAAGGGCTTCATCGGCGAACCGTTTGACACGAAAGTAGAGATTGTGGAGAACGGTGTGCGCTATTAGGTGGATGTAGAGGACGGACAGAAGACCGGATTCTTCCTGGACCAGAAATACAACCGCCGGGCGGCGGCGAAACTGTGCAAAGGGGCCCGGGTGCTGGACTGCTTTACCCACACCGGTTCATTTGCCCTCAATGCGGGACTGGCCGGGGCGGAGCATGTGCTCGGCGTGGACGCCTCGGAACTGGGCGTAGCGCAGGCAAGAGAAAATGCGGCGCTGAATAGCCTTTCCGACCGGGTGGAATATATCTGCGAGAGGATGTGTTCGAGCTGCCCCGCGGCTGGAGAAGCAGGGAGAGAAGTTCGACGTGGTCATTCTGGACCCGCCGGCATTTACCAAGTCCAGAAGCTCCATTAAGAAAGCGGTCAAGGGATACCGGGAGATCAACCTGCGGGGGATGAAGCTGGTGAAAGACGGCGGTTATCTGGCCACCTGCTCCTGCTCCCACTTCATGGATCCGGAACTCTTCAAAAGACCATCGGGCAGGCGGCGCAGAATGTGCATAAGCGGCTGCGGCAGGTGGAGTTCCGTACACAGGCGCCGGATCATCCAATCCTGTGGGGAGCCGGGGATTCGTATTATCTGAAATTTTACATCTTCCAGGTGTGCGAGGAGAAGTAAGGGCGGAAAACGTTGAATATTTTAAAAATAGAAGGTCCCTGACAGTTAACAGTAAAACTGTCAGGATCTTTTTATCGGCAAAATGAATAAAAATATTGAAGAAAGGCATAAAATATAAATAAAAAACATTGAAGAAAAGCCTGAAAGTTGAGAAGAGAACATTGAAGAAAAACGATTTTTATGATATAACATACCCATAAAGGCGGCTGCGGGAGGTAAATCATGTATTTTGAACGAAAGGCATATAAAAAACTGACGGAGTGGAAAGCGGAATATGCGGATAAATATGCTGTTTTGCTTGAGGGAGCCAGACGAGTTGGCAAATCGACAATTGCAGAGCATTTTGCACAGAATGAATATAGGTCTTATATTTTAATTGATTTTTCCAAAACAACGGACACGATACGCGATTGTTTTGAAGATATCGGGAATTTAAATATATTTTTTTGAGATTGCAGGCAGAAACAGGGATAACTTTATACGAACATGAATCATTGATCATATTTGATGAAGTGCAGCTTTTTCCACAGGCAAGGCAGGCTATCAAGCATCTGGTGGCAGATGGCAGATATAGTTATCTGGAAACCGGGTCTTTGATATCGATTAAGAAAAATGTAAAAGACATTTTGATTCCGTCGGAGGAGATGAAGATACAGGTATATCCGATGGACTATGAAGAATTCTGCAAGGCTGCCGGGGGTAATTATGAACTTTTACAGCAGATTTATCAGATGGATTCAGCTATTGGACAGGCAACTAATCGAAAATTAATGAGAGATCTGCGTATTTATATGGCTGTTGGGGGAATGCCGCAGGCGGTAGAAGCATATATAGAAGGGAAAAACTTTTTTCGCAAATTGATATGGTAAAAAAGGCAGATCATATCTCTGTATGAGGAAGACTTTAAGAAAATTGATGGGTCCGGAAGAATCTCTGCATTATATCATTCGATTCCTGCTCAATTGTCAAAAGATCCGCGGAAATACAGGGTCACAACTGCCATAGGAAAGAAAACCAATGCCAGAGCAGAAGAATTATTATACGAGTTGATTGATTCAAAAACGATTCTGCCGTGCTATAATTCTACCAATCCAAGAGTCAGCCTGACGGACACGAAAGATTTTGACAGTTACAAATTATATCTTTCGGATACAGGATTATTTGTTACACTGATGTTTATTGACCGTCCGGTGACGGAAAATGATATTTATGCGAAGTTACTTTCCGATAAATTACCGGCAAATCTAGGATATCTTTATGAAAACCTTATTGCTCAGATGATTGCGGCATCGGGAAGAGAACTCTATTATCATACCTGGGAGAAAGCCGTAAGCACACATTACTATGAAGTTGATTTCCTGATTTCAGAGGGAAGTAAAATAAATGCTTTTGAGCTAAAGTCTTCCGGCGTGGGAAAGCACGAGTCGATCAAAGAGTTTTACAGAAAGTTTTTCAGGGAATGTGCATAACATATATTTACTGTCACAGAAAGATGTTGGGAAAGAGGAAAATTTATTATTGAAACCGTTTTACCTGATGCCATTTTTAACGTAACAAATTGGGAGTTTACAAGGGAAGATTGCTATGAAAAATAAAAAGATCCGCTTAATAATTGCGATAGTATTTGTTTTAATAGCTGCTTTGGTCATATGGTATTTTATGCCAACTACTTTTTTTTGAGCAGAGTTACCCCGTCTGATATAAAATCTATATCTGTTTTGATGGAAATACTGGCGAAAGTTTTGATTTTAGTGATAGAGATGAAATACGTTATGTTGTAGAAAACATACAAAACACTAAAATGAAGAAAGATACGCTATCCATAGGATATACAGGTTATAGTTTTTCGTATAAGCTTCTTTGATGAAAATGGAAAGGAAATTGAGCGTTTCATCATAAATAGTTCCAATACAATTCGCAAAGACCCGTTTTTCTACCGTTGTGACGGCGATCTGTGTTTTGATTATTTGAAAGAGCTTGAAGAAAAATATTCAAACGGATTTTAATTTGTGACAACCAGAAGTTATTGAGGTGTTTGACTATGAATGAGCGAGAAAGAACGATCCGATTATGGTTTGATATGTGGCTGCAAAAGAAAGATTTGGGTATTTCTGAGATATTTTTAGATAATGCCGTTTATATTGAAAGCTGGGGCCCGAGTATCATGGATCTGCAAAAATCAAACTTTGGTTCGATGAATGGAATACCCGCGGCACGGTTCTTCAATGGGATATTAAACAATTTTTTCATCAAAGGAAAATCAAACTATTGTAGAATGGTATTTCAAAAACAAAATGAATAATGGTAATATTGAAGAATTTGATGGAGTTTCACTTATTGAGTGGACAAGCGATAACAAAATTTTGTTTCTCAAAGAGTTCGGCTGCAACATCAATAATTATGATCCTTATCAACATGGGGATAAGTGATAGCATTCTTTGTCCCTGATGATTTTGGAGGTGCGCTATGAAGATCGAAATCGGGAAGGATTTCCCTCAGTATTTTAAGCCTGCTTATCCGGAAGAATTTGATTTGTTTTCGCATTTTGAAGTAACGGCGGGAAAACCGAAGCCATCGTCTTCGCAGGGCGCTGGACCCATGCGAGAAGGTATTTCGCAGATGCCGTGAAAGCACTGCCGAAAAAAGGAGCATGAGGCAGCCAAAGAAACGGTCGCCTATGAAGCGGTCAAGCGGATCGGCGCGATCTATCATCTGGACAACCAGCTTGCAGATCTGAAACTGGACGAACGCAGGAAACAGCGGCAGATTAACCTCAAACCTCTGGTGGTGGCTTTCTTTGCGTGGGCAAAAGAGATCAGAGAATCCAGCCGTCTGATCAAAGGGTAAAACCCTGGAAGGGATCAACAACAGTTGAAGCAAGAAGCTCCCACTTCAAATGAAGTTAAATAGTGAGTAGTTTACAAAGAGTCTACTACTTAATTTGTAACTGCCTATCAGGAAACCTAATGGTATTGTTATAATAGCCGTAAATAGAACTAAAAAGAGTAATATAAAAAACATAAACAGAGCATCTAGTTTATGTTTTTTAAAGTGCAATAAATAAAAATATAAATCCTACAAAAATAAATAGTAAAGAAAAATGATAAAAAACAGAAACTATATCTATTAAGTATATGGATGTAGGAACGGATACATTGCGTAATAAAATAAAACTCAATATCGTAATTACTAGGTATATTATTGAATATATCACGTACAATTTCTTAATTATATTTCTCATAGTGTATTTTTTCCTTTTATTAAAAAATATTTTACATGTAAAAACCATGACAGTAACCATAAATCTTAAAAAAAAATTTTTTCATAATGTTTTTCCTCATTATTTGAAAACCTGTTCATTTTAAATAAATCATAAATTAAGTTGTATTGTCAATTAAAATTTAACAACTAATTCCCATTTTTTTAAAGATATAGGATCTGAACTTACACCTAAATCATTATTGCCAAATATAATTTCGGAGTAATATATTGTCCGTCGTTACCGGATACAGCAAATTTGTTATACTAAGAGGAGGTCAGTATGCCAAAAGAAATTGATCCCAAAGATACTACAAGAGCCGCAGCCTATGAACTTTGGATGAAAGCGCCCAATCAATGGTAACTTTTTTTCAAAACCTTTGATGTGACTAATCTGATCAGGGTCAGCAGGAAAAGAAAGCTGAAGTTTAATATGCTGCTCGATTACTGTATCGGCAGAGCCGCCGTAAAGATAAAGGAATTTTACATCCTTCCGGTCGGTGATAAGCTCATACAGTATGACACCATTGCAGTCAATACCATCGTGAAAAACAAAGAGGGCGAAGTCAGCTCCTGCGACCTTTCCTATAAAGCCGAGTTAAATCAATTCAACGAGGAGTATCTGAAATATACGACACAGGTCGCTGCAAGCTGTCAGGACAGGGATTTATCCGAAAACAGTATGGTCATCGGTACGTCCGCTATCATAGATACGGAAATTGACGGGGCTGTCGGTATGAACAGTGGCATTTTTAATAATCCCTTTATTATCTGGGGCAGGTATAAAAGAAATGGTTCCGGTATTACCTGCCGATCTCGTTCCAGTTCCATCACACGCAGATGGATGGCGCACATGCAGGCATATTTTTGAAAAACCTGCAGAGTGAGATCAATCTGCTGAGATAATTGGGGGTGAGGATGTTTTGTATGTTACCGGAGATGAAAACGGAAAAAATTAAAAATGAAAACCAGATTGTAGCAGTCGGGCGAGGAAAATACGAGAGGCTCCTGAATCGGCAAAGAAGAAACCGTATGTCTACCCCTCATTCCATAGAATATAAGGATATCGAAAGCAAGATTATGGGAGCGTATCCGTTGGTAGACTTCAGATGTGGGGAACTGATCCAGTATTCTGGGAAACCCACAGGAAGGTGTTCTTCCAGACTGAAAATGGGGTAGAAGAGTATGTAGAACTGGCAAAAGTCGCAGGAACTGTTTGAAACAGGAAAATGTGGCAGACTGCCACAATGTGTTGACGCTTGTGACCTGCGCTTATGAGTGGAACGGCGCCAGGACTGTGGTGATCGCAGCTCGGTAACCCGGGAAGTGTTTGAAAAAGACGGTGTAGTATCGCAGCTGCATGGAAAAGACAGAATATTCTTTCCGATAGATAAGCGGACAGTTGTGTGGTATACTATGTAATGAAAGAAGTTATGGAATTAGCAGAAACGAAAGCAGGAGTGATACTATATGTTAGTAAGAGCAGATAAAAAATGGGATTATGCGATCGGAATGATAAAAGTAGACGGGCTGGAGCCTACAGATGATATGAAGAAGCTCATTGAAAAAAAAAAAAGGGGTGAGATGTCCATGGAAGATGTACGAAAAGCTCTGGACCGAAAATACAAAATGAAGGAATAATATGATGAAAGATCCTTATTTATATCAAATTCTGATGTGCTGAAGAATCTGGCCGGTGTCCGGGATTCAGAAGAACTGAAAAATGTAGAGGCAGATTATACGCTGCTGCGTCTTTCAGAGATTGCAGAAGATGAATCGCCGGAGATATTCAACTTTCAAACCCTTTGTGAACTGCATTACCGCATTTTTCAGGGATGTATATGATTGGGCAGGAAGCCAAGGGTGATCAATATCGAAAAAGCGGAGGCAGTACTTGGCGATATTTCTGTTGTGTATTCAGACTGTTTTGATATTGCAAAGATGCAGAGAGGATCCTGACGAGAGCAAGTAACTATAAATGGAAACAGGTTTCATTTGGAAACATCGTGGAAACATTCAGTAACTTTCTGGCAGAATTGTGGAAAGTGCATCCTTTCCGGGAAGGGAATACACGGACGGTAGTCACGTTTTGCTCCATGTTCATAGAGGCGCAGGGATTTTTATATTGAGAGCGACTTGTTCAAAGACAATGCCGCTTATATGAGAAGTGCATTGGTGGCAGCAAATGCAATTTTTGATGATCTGGGCGACCTGAGAAGCCAGAGTATCTCTATCGGATTGTGCAGGATGCGCTGGAACAAGGACGGGAGATGAAAGAGCACACAGCAGAAGCAATCCGGGAAAGTGGTCTGCAAGATACAGAAGAAAGGATCCGGCAGGTGATCCTGTGGGGCAGAAAAAAAAAACAGGATCTTTGCCGGAAGAAATCCGGGAGAAGATCCTCGGATCCGAATAGTATGATAGTCATGGAAGTGTTTCAGGATTACCTGAAGGAAAGCCCCTATGTTATCTGGAGCGGCTCCCAGAATATCGATATCTGACGGAAAAGATGTTTAAAAAACAAAAAATATTGAAACTGAGTATGGGACGTATCCAAAACGGATGCGTCCTTTTTCGATGTAAAGGAAAGGAAAATACGATGAGAAGATTTTATACAGCAGAATCTGCACAGGCGGTATTCTGCCCGTAAAGAGTTAAAGGAGATCAAACAGGAGCAGGCGAAGAAATGATGTATAAATTACATATATTTTAATGGATAGGTTGTATTTATCCTATTTTTGCGTATAATATAATTACAATATTAAGAAGTGAGGGATTTATATGATCGTTGATACAAATAATTTAATTTCCATTACAGAAGCAAACCAGAATTTCTCCAAAGTGGCCGGCTTGTAGATGAAAAGGGTTCGGTTGTGATATTAAAGAATAATGTGCCGCGCTACATGATAGTGGAATTTTCATTAGCGGAGGAAGAACAGATGGCATCAGATGAGGATGTCATGGATATCTCCAGACGTTTGATTGAAAAGAACCGTCAGGCCTATGAGGTGCTTGCTAAAATAAACAATTAATCACGGACATACAGTCATTGGGTATACGGCCTGATGGCTGTATTTTTATGTTCAAAAAAAACATTATCTGGATTTTTCCCTGTTCAAAAGGATTGCACATATTATTGCTGCCGCGCAGAATACCAGAATCAGGTACCATAGATTTTTAAGGCAGAAACCATGATCCAACATCAACCGGTATCCCCGAAGCGGGGAAAAACGCCCTGTGGCTTCAAGAAAACCGGGCAGCAGGTCGACAGGGAACATAATCCCCGAAAGCATGATCGAGGGCAAAAACACAAGCTGCGCTGTCATTGTCAGCTTTGCCTGATTTTTTACAGCCAATCCCAGGACGCTTCCAATGCTCAGCGACACAATGATGTATATGGCAAGCGCAAGAAAGAAAAACGGAAGCTGTACCGGTAGAGCCGCTTCAAAAAGTATCGGGGCAAGCAGTAATATAATCACACAGCTGATCATCAAATGCACAAATGCAGAAAGGAACATTGTAAGAAGACCTGAATATAAAGGGACTCCATTTGCTTTATAAATCTTTTTTATACCACTGCCATAAGTTTGGGTCAACGATGGCGGCAGCCCGATCAACGCCCCCATGGAAACGCTCATCACAATCATGGATTGTATCAGCGTATTTTTCATTTCGGGCATAACAGAAGTGAAAATACCGCCCATAAGCAGAAAAAAAATAAGCGGAACGATATAGCAGGCCACAAGCAGAGATTTACTGCGTATATCCATCTTCCACTGCACTGCTATGCCATATAAAAAACCGTTCATTTAAGCGTCCCTCCCTGCCATTTCGATAAAATGTTCTTCCAGTGTGCCGCATTCACTTTAATATCCAGCACATGGATCTTTTTCTGTTTTAATTCGCCCAGTAAAGAGATCAAAGTATCTTCGATATTGTCCGTTTCAAAAGTATTGTTTCCCTGCTGCGTCCTGATATGGATAACATATTTTCTCCCGACTCTGTCGGTCAGTTCCGAGGCTGTACCGCAGAAGACAATATTTCCGTTATTTAAAATGGCAATGCGGTCACATAAGGTTTCCACTTCCGCCATATCATGGCTTGCCAGGATGATTGTTTTTCCGATGTGTCTGAGCTTTCGGATCTGTTCGTGGAGCGATAGTCTGCCTTCGACATCCAGTCCCGCAGTCGGCTCATCGAGAAAAACAATATCGGGATCGCCGATAAGCGCAAGGGCGAGATGCAGCCGCCTTTTCTGTCCTGTAGATAATTGTATATACTGCGTCTTTTCCATTTCTTTGATACCAAGACCGTCAAGCATGGCGTCATCGATTTTTGTTTTATTCCATTTTGCAAACAGCTTTACAGCCTCCATCGGCCTGATGTGGGCGGGCAAAGATGAGGATTGCAGCTGAATCCCCATTTTCCCGTTTACAGTGATCGTACCGCTGTCATATTTTCTCAGGCCCTCAATACATTCAAGGGTGGTCGTTTTACCCGCTCCGTTTACGCCGAGCAGAGCGAAAATTTCTCCTTTTTAATTTGAAGATCAAGTCCTTTAAGAACCATATGACTGCCGTAACTTTTCTTTAATCCACGGATTTGTATTGCGTCTTTCACGGTTTCACCTCATCAAAGGGATTGGTTCCAAGTTTTGAAAAATAGATCTGCAAAGCCGGTTCTAAATAAGCGTTAACGATTTTCTGCCTTTCTTCCCAGGCGTTTGCAGCAGTATCAATGTCACCGATTTCCATCAATTTCGGAAGCATACTCATATCGCCGTTTGTAAACTCCATGATCAGGCCCCAGTATTCTTTTACAATCTGTTGGCACTTTTCGCTTTCGGGCGGTACATTTTCTTTTGAAGCCGTACGATTTCATCACTCAGGCGGTTAAATCTGTCCATAAAATCTAAGCCGCTTTCCTTATCAAATTTACTGCGTATGTGGTCGAGCGTATCATCGTCGAAACGCTTGATAAGAGGATAAAACTCATTCTTCATCTGCAGGTTGACAATAATATCTGCATACTTCTTAAAGTTGACCGTCTGCATTTGTAAAACTTCTGCTTTTAACTGCTCTATTGCCGACAACGAAGCCTGAAGCTGTTCGATTTTCCGGCGTATATCATCTGCCTGCTCTGTAAGGGCATTTGCTACATCAGCCGGTGTTTCCAGAGAGGTCAGCCGCTCTTTTATATCGTCCAGAGAAAATCCCAGTGATTTCAAAGATATGATCTGATGAAGTGTGACCAGATCTTTATCGGTATAAAGCCTGCGCCCGCCTTCGCTTTCGGCCGATGGGGAGAGCAGTCCTTCTTTATCATAGTATTGCAGCGTGCGGACGGTAACGCCCATTTTCTTAGCCGCTTCTCCAACTGTCATAAATCCTTGCGGAATTGCCCTGTATTTTGCCATAACTATTTACCTCCTGACACCCATTATAGATCATTACGCAGCGTCACAAACAAGACTTTTTATCATTTACTTGTCCATTGAAAACCACTCCGTTATAATATATTCGCACATACATCACAGTATTGAGGGGTTCATTATTATGACAATAGGCATTATTGAAGACGACCGCCTTCTGAACCAGGCGTTAAATAAATTTCTGACAGACAATGGCTATGACACTGTCTGTGCGCATTCCGGCAGGGAAGTTTTTGCTGCGGCCGCGGATCATCCGGATCTGTGGCTCATTGATATTGGCCTTCCGGATGGAAACGGTCTTGATTTATACCGGGAACTGACTGCTGTGAGAAAGATCCCGGCTGTTTTTCTGACGGCCAGGGATGAGGAACGGGATATGCTGCAGGCTTTTGACATGGGAGCGGAGGACTATGTTGTAAAGCCGTTTTCCATGAAGGTGCTGCTCAAACGGATCGAGCGGATCCTGAAAACGAACAGGGAAGGCCGCGTGCTTACCTGCGGGGATATCACGCTGTATTCGGAGAAGAAGCAGGTGTTTACCGGGGATGAAGAGATTGCCCTGACCGCAAAGGAATATCAGCTGCTGGAACTGTTTATGGAGAATCAGGACCAGGTGCTGACAAAGGAAAATATCCTGGACGGATCTGGGGCATTGACGGGGCGTTTATTGAAGAAAATACCGTGAGCGTAAACCATCAGCCGGCTGAAGAAAAAGCTGGGCGAAAGACAGTCGTATATTAAGAATGTTTTGGCCTCGGCTACCGGATGGGAGAATAGGGAAATGTATATAATAGCATGCATTGCATTTTGACCGGATTTGCCGCAGGCGGAAGCATCCTGTATCGCCGGCAGCGGAAGCTGCGCATGGAGGAACTCGGGAAAGCGGCGGCTATGACGGAAGATATACTGGCGGACAGGAAACTGTGCGTGTCAGCTCCGGGTGATGAGCTTCTGCTGGCGCGGATCGAAAATCAGCTTGTCCGCATCCAGGAGATGCTGGACGGCAGGAGAAAAGAGGCGGAGGAAAGCAGGGATGAGATCCAGAAACTGATCTCGGAGATTGCCCACCAGATGCGGACGCCTCTGGCCAATATTGAAAGCTACACCTGTCTTTACGGGACGCGGCTGGAAATACAGAAGCGGGAGATGAGCCTGACAAGATCGGGCAGGAACGGCAGCAGTACCTGTCCGCACTGGAAGAAAGTGAGAGGATGCTTCATTTTCTGGTGGACAGTTTTGTGAAGATGGCCCGTCTGGAACAGCATATCATTCAGATCCGCAAAGATGAAATGGATCTGCTGAAAACGGTTCAGAACGCTTTCGGGCAGATCCAGAACCGGGCGGAGGAGAAAGGGATCCGGTTCCAGATCCGTATGCCGGAGCGGGCGGTCTGCGCCCATGATCCGAACTGGCTGGGGAAGCGCTTTTTAATATCCTTGATAATGCGGTGAAATACAGCGCACCGGGCGGCTGTATCGAGGTGACCCTGCAGCAGAATGAAATGTTTACGAAGTTTCAGGTGCGTGACCATGGCCTTGGTATCGAGGCGGGGAGGAGAATCAGATCTTCGGAGGTTTTACCGGGGCAGGCGGGTGACTGTCAGGAGGGCTTCGGGCTCGGTCTGTATCTTGCAAGGGGAGATCATCCGTCTCCACGGAGGCTTTGTGACAGCCAGGCGGATGGAACCGGGACTCTGATCGAAGTGAACCTGCCCCTGTGAAGCCCGCAGCATCAGGGAGTGTGAACAGTCACCGTGTTGTCAGTACTTTGTAAGATTTGCTGTGTATACTAAAAAAAAAATTATGGACAGGGAGAGCAGCTATGGATATGGTAACGGCAGTAAATCTGAAGAAATATTATAGTACGGATACGTATGAAGTCCGTGCTCTGGACGGCGTCTCGCTGACGGCAGAGGAAGGAGTTCCTCGCGGTGGTTGGGACTTCGGGCAGCGGCAAGACTACGCTTCTGAATATGCTGGGCGGCCTGGACGTGCCGGATTCCGGCGGGGTCTGGATCCGGGGAGCAGCCTGAAGGATATGGACCGGGAGGAGCGTACCGTATTTCGGAGACGGAATATCGGATTTGTCTTTCAGCAGTACAATCTGATCCCGTCTCTTTCTGTTTATGAAAATATTGTCCTTCCGCTCAGGCTGGACGGACAGGGAGTGGATGAGTGCCTTTTTGAGGAGATCACACACCTTCTGGGGCTGGCAGATAAGCTGGACAGGCTGCCGGGCACGCTTTCGGGCGGGCAGCAGCAGAGAACGGCCATCGCAAGAGCCATGCTTCCCCGTCCGGCTGTCCTTCTGGCAGATGAGTTTACCGGCAGTCTGGATTCGGTTACCGGGATGGAAGTGACCGGACTTCTGCGGCCCTGCGCGTCACGGTTCCGCCAGACGGTGATCGCGGTCACGCATCAGGAGGCGGTGGCGCAGATGGCGGGACCGGATCATCCGCATTTCGGACGGGCGTATCTGCAGTGACGGCAGGGATGCGGGACAGGAGGGGTAGACGATGCGCAGAAGAGAATTTACCCCAATGATACCCGCGGTGTGATCCGCCTTCTTTCCTTTCGGTATGCCGGAACTGCCAGGGAAGAAACCGGATCCTTCTTGGAACCGTGATCCTGTGCATCGTCGCCCTGACGATGGTGTTCGGGATCACCCGCGGAAGATCCGGGCAGAAGAGCTGAATGCCATCCGGACAGCCGGGACGGCAGCGTCCGGAGTCGTGGAAGATGGAAATGCATCCCAGTATGCAGCGCGTAAGGCAGCAGGATATATCAGGCAGGCCGGAAGATGCGTGACCGTGGGACCGGCGGAGACCGAAGAAACGGTGTGTTCAATCCGGTGGGCGGATGCGGACGCCTGGGAGAAGCTTCTTCGCCCGGCCTATACGGAATTCCATGGAAACTACCCGGAGCAGGAACAGGAGATTATGCTGTCCGGGCGTGCGCTGAAAACCCTGGGGATTACAGATCCTGAGGAGGGAATGGAGATTTCTCTGCGGGTTTATTATGGCCTTTTTCAGAGCTCGGAAGAAACATTCCGACTGAGTGGATGGTTTACCGATCACGGCGGGGAGGCTGTGCCGGGATATGTCTCGGAGAAAAAGCTGAGTCACTGGGGGATCCGGCCCGATGAAGAGGCGGACCTGATCTTCCGCCAGGCGGACCGGCTGGACTGGCAGGAAACGGAAACCCGCCTGTATGAAGATCTGCAAATGAGCGATCCGGGCCAGAAGATCACAGTAAGCGACACAGCGGCGTATCAGGCGGTGTCCGGCATGACAGGCGGCTACGGGATGGCGGCCCTTGGAACGGTCATCGTTTTGTGCGGCATTTTCTTTCTGTGCCACAATGTGCTGCAGATTTCCATGGCGGGCGATATCCGGCAGCTGGGGCTTCTGAATACGATCGGCGCGACACAGAAGCAGCTTTCAAAGGTCTATTACAGCCAGATCCGGCGGATCCTCATTCCGGGTTCTTTGGCCGGAGCAGCGCTGTCCGCTGTTTTGCTGGCGGGGATCATCCCTGCGATTCCTGGGCGGGGAATATCTGGAAAAGACCGGGGGAGTGGAAGGGCTGCATATTTTCCATCCGGGGATCCTTCTGCTGTCTATCCTTTTTACGGACGGATCGTTCTGGCGGCATCCGCCGGAGTGATCAGAAGGACGGTAGGGATGTCCTGCCGGGAGAGCGTCGGATATACAGATGCGTCTGTCCGGAACAGCAGGAAACACCGGGAAAAAAGACCCTGTATTCATAAAAAGAAACGGAGCCCGGCCGGGGAAATGCGCTATCTGGCCAGGAGAAATACTGCCGGCCACAGGAAGCGGTTCATCCTGACCGTGATTTCCCTTTTCCTTGGTCTGGAAACATTTCTGTGGGCAGTGGTGATCACTTCGGGGAGCGATTATGCCCATGTAATTGAACAGCGCCCCGACTTCCTGATCGCCGGGCAGTTCGGCGGCTACGGCCGTGAGCATGGATACGGTGAGGAATATAAGACGCGGGACGCCGGTCAGGACCCGATGCTGACAGAAGGCTCCGGCTTTGATCTCCTGTACGATAATGATTATGATGAGTTCTCGCCGATCTCCGCCGATGTCAGAGACGAATTGATGGATCTGGATGGGGTGAGGCCGGAAGAGTCCTATATCATGGAGGGCGCATACCTCTATACAGTGATTTCCAGAAAAGGGATCCGGCCCCTTGAAAAAATATCTCGCATGAAGATGCAGATGACCATGAAATGATCGAAACGTGGGCGCCGGATGTGGTGCAGATTTTGAAAGAAGAGGAGATCCGGTCCCTGAAAAAATTTGTGGACAAAAATGATCTTGCGGTTGATATGGATTCTCTCGAGAACGGCACAGGCGTCCTGCTCCTTCATGAACATGTCTTGTCCCCTGCGCAGGAGAAACTGGCTCAGGAAAGCGTGGGAGAGCCGGTATACTTTAAGACGATGCTGTCGAGGGAAGACCGGATCCGATGGAACCGCATGACAGCAAAGGAACGGACGGAGCAGGAGAAAACGGGGACTTTTCCATGAAGCAGTCGGAAGCGTTTACCCTGAGCGGTTATCTTGACAACCGGATGGATGGTTTTCCGGATATCCGGCAGACCTGGCACGGGGCAGAAGGAAGCCTGTATTTTCTGATCAGCGAAAAAGGATTTGCGAACATACCCACCGAAAAAGAAGACACTGTATATGGAACTGACGGCTGATCCGGGAAAAGAGCCGGTGGTAAACGCTGCGGTCAGAGGATCATTTCGGAAGAGAACCAGGAGCGGAGCCGGATGACGGAAACATCCTTTGAGGAAGAAGGAAGCGGGGAGGCCGGGATCTTCTGCATCAGTAAATCCGATCTGATGAGCGAGGCGTCTTCCTATATCCGGGGCAGCCGGATGATCCTGGGGAGCATCAGCGCCGTGCTTCTGCTGGCCGGCTTTACCAATTATTTCAATATCATGGTGACAGGCTTCCTGGCCAGGAAGCGGGAACTGGATATCATGGAAAGCATCGGCATGACGCAGAGACAGAAAAGGAAGCTGATCGCGGATGAAGGCGCTTATTACTGTCTGTTCACGACCGGGCTCCTGCTGACTGCGGGGATGGCGGCATTCCTGCCGGTCCGGTATTATATGGAGCAGAAGCTTTCTTATTTTGTATTCAACTGGCCGGTGCCGGAGATGCTGCTTCTGATCGGCGGGCTGGTCGTGATAAACGGGGTGACGGCATGGAGGATGTGCAAAGTGGAGAGGGAATGAGAGAAATGATATGCAGATATATAATATTTTAGCAAACAGGTTGTAATTATCCTTTTTTTGTGTGATAGTAAAGAATAATGTACCGCGCTATGTGAAGAAACAACTACAGAAGAAGGAGACTGCAGAAATGAAGCAAAAATATGAATCTGATATGACGCCAAAAGAAAAAGTGGCAGGCGGAATTTGAGAAACTGCGGGGATGAGCCTTGGGGAGAAGGCAGGATATCTCTGGACGTATTATAAGGTCTGGTTTTTATACTGGTGGTCTTTGTTGTTGTAATCTGGCAGGGCGTACAGATCTATCATAACATGCAGAGAGAAGAGCTGCTTTCTGTGGGCGTATTTGACGCAGAACTGGATACGGTCGATGGGCAGGAAGCGTTTAAGAATGACCTTTTAGAACTGCTTGGGATCGGCGATGAAAAATGAAGTTATAGCTATCGATACGGCACTCAGCTCGGACGAGGATTCTGCGTCTGCGATGAAGCGGGCCACGGTGATCGGAGCCGGAACACTGGATGTGATGATATGCGGGGAAGAACTCTATGACAGCTATGATGCCCAGGGGGCGTTTACAGACTGGAAGGAGATCCTGGGAGAAGAATATGAAAAATATGAATCCTGTTTTACAGACGGGAAGCTGGATCTTTCCCGGAGCACCAGATGGGATTCTTACGGGATCGTCTCATATGAACCGGTATATGCCGGGGCGTTTGTGAAATCGGAGAATACAGACGCACTCAGGCAGTTCGCGGAATATTATCTGAGCTATGCGGAATGATAAATGACAGGATGAGTTCAAGGAGGCTTTCCTATGTGTACCTGCATTACTTATAACAACGGCGATTTCTACTTTGGCCGCAACCTTGATCTGGACTGTTCCTTCGGGGAAACAGTGGTCATCACCCCGCGGAATTTCCCGCTGCCTTTCCGCCACGCGGAAGCTCTGGAGCGGCACTATGCCATGATCGGCATGGCGTCGGCCAGTCCGGTCTTCCCGCTCTATGCGGAGGCGGTGAACGAGAAGGGGCTTGCCATGGCGGGACTGAATTTCCTGGGAAATGCATTTTACCGGGACGCGTCCGGATCAGCCGGGGATGCCGCCGGCTGGAGCTTACCTCCTTTGAGATGATCGCCTGGTTCCTTGGGAAATGCGCCTCTGTGGATGAGGCGGAAGAGTATCTGGACAGGCTGTGCATCGTGGACACCGCATTTGCGGAGCAGATGCCGCCGGCGCCGCTCCACTGGATGCTGGCGGATAGGACCGGTGCCTGGTGATCGAGCAGGTCCGGGAAGGCCTGAAAATATACGAGAATCCGGTGGGCGTGCTGACGAATAATCCGCCCCTTTGATTTTCACCTTATAAATCTTCATAATTACATGAATCTGACGGCGAAGAGTCCCGGGAACCGTTTTGCGGACGGCGTGGAACTGAAGCCTTTCGCCCAGGGCATGGGCGCGGTGGGACTGCCGGGAGATGCGTCTTCAGTTTCGAGATTTGTGCGTGCGGCGTTCCTGAAATGGAATTCCGTGTCTGACCGGACGGAAGAGGCGAACGTGTCCCAGTTCTTCCACATCCTGGACAGTGTGGCCATGGTGCGTGGTTCTGTGGTCACGGGAGCAGGGAACCTATGATATTACGACCTACTCCTGTTGTGCCAATGCGCGACCGGGGTGTATTATTACAAAATCTATGATGACAGCCGGATCAGAAGGGTGGATCTGTATGACGCGGATCTTGAAGGGCGGAATTGATTCTGCTGTAATTGACTTCTTTTATATGAAACTATATAATACTGTTGATAATTTTTATCAACAGTATTTTTATGCATACAAGGGATGAGGCAGAAATGACATTAAAAGAAGGAACGAATAACCATACATACGTGGTCGAGAAGATCCGGATCGAACTGAATCTGGAACGCCGGCTGGAGGCCCTGGGCCTTACGGAAGGTTCTCAGATCACGGCCCTGAACAATGACAAGAAAGGGGCCATGACCGTGAAGTTCCGCGGAACCCGGTTCGCGTTCGGCCGCCGTATTGCCGACAATATTTTTGTGAAGGAGGCGGCGGTATGAGCGGAAAGGTGATCAACGTCGGGTTCATCGGCAACCCGAACTGCGGAAAGACTTCGCTGTTCAACGCCTACACGGGGCGAATCTGAAAGTGGCCAACTGGCCGGGCGTGACCGTGGAGAAGAAAGAAGGCCGGACGACTTACAAGGGACAGGAGTTCAAGCTCATCGACCTTCCGGGCATCTACAGCCTGACCTCCTATACGATGGAGGAGAAGGTGTCCCGCGAGTGCATTATGAGCGATGAGGTGGATGTGATCGTGGATGTGGTGGATGCGTCCTGCCTGGAGCGGAATCTGTACCTGACGCTGCAGCTCATCGAGCTTGGCAAGCCGGTGGTGCTGGCGCTCAATATGATGGACGTGGTGGAAGAGCGGGGCATGGAGATCGACCTGCACCGTCTCCCGGAGATGCTGGGCATCCCGGCGATCCCGGTGTCGGCGCGCAAACGCAGCGGCCTGGAGATCCTCATGCATGCAGTCGCCCATCACAAGGAATATGCGAAGCAGGGACCGTTCATCCACCATCATGCGGAGAAGACGGGGCATAAGCACAATCACCACAGCGAGTATGCCATGGTGTACGATGACGTCATCGAGGACAAGATCGACGCCATCATCGAGCAGTTCCGCCCAGCGAGCCGGAGATGAAAAATATGCGCTGGCATGCGATCAAGGTGCTGGAGCAGGATGAGACAGTCCTGAAGCGGCATCCGGTGGATACAGAGGGAATCGTGGACCGGAGCTACGAGAAGGATATCATTAATGAGAAGTACGACTTTATCGAAGAGGTGATCGATGAGGTCCTGGTAAATAAGAGCGAGAAAGCGGAGCGCACGGAGCATGCACCGGTATATGACCGGCAAATGGCTGGGACTTCCGATCTTCCTGCTGATCATGGCTCTGGTCTTCTTCCTGACCTTTACGGTGGGCGACTGGCTGAAGGGCTATTTTGAGATCGGGCTGGACATGCTGACGCAGACGGTGGGCGGCTTTCTGGAGAGTGCGGGTGTTTCCCGGTGATCCGGTCGCTGCTGGTGGACGGATGAGTTCCGGCGTGGGCGGCATCCTGACCTTCCTGCCGAATATCTTCATCCTTTTCCTGGCGCTGGCCTTCCTGGAGGACAGCGGATATATGGCTAGGGTGGCCTATGTCATGGATGATATCATGAGCCAACTGGGCCTGTCCGGCAGGGCCTTCCTGCCGATGCTGCTGGGATTTGGATGCTCGGTGCCGGCGATCATGGCATCCCGGGCGCTGGAGCACCGCAAAGACCGGCTGAAGACGATCCTGGTAACGCCGTTTATGTCGTGCAGCGCAAGGCTCCCAATCTATGTGCTGTTCTCGTCCATGTTCTTCGGAGAGCATGCCATGATCGCCTGCTACTCCATGTACCTGCTCGGCATCGTGGTGGCGATCCTGACGGCATTTATCATTTCCAAAGTTGACGGAAGCCGTGCGGAGCATGCGCTCCTGATCGAACTTCCGGAATACAAGGCGCCGAATGCCCGGACGATCGCGGTCTATGTGTGGGAGAAAGTAAAAGATTACCTGACGAAAGCGGGAACCGTTATCTTCCTTGCGTCCATTATCATGTGGGCGCTTCTGAACTTCGGAACAACGGGATATGTGACGGATATCAGTGACAGCTTCGGCTCCATGGTCGGAAAGCTGATCGTGCCGTTCTTTGAGCCGCTGGGCCTGGGATACTGGCAGATCGTGGTGGCACTGATCTCCGGCATCGCGGCAAAAGAAGTGGTGGTGTCGAGTTGCAGCGTGCTTTTCGGCATCCAGAATATTACCACGGCCCACGGGATGGACAGCTTCGTGGCAGTTCTTGCATCCATGGGATTCGGCGCGGCCAATGCCTACGCGCTCATGGTATTCTGCCTGCTGTATGTGCCCTGTACCGCGACGATCGCGACGATTCGCCGGGAAGTGGGCAGTGCGAAGCTGACATGCGGCATCGTGCTCTTCCAGCTGGCCGTTGCCTGGGTGATGAGCTTCATCGCCTTCCATGTGGCCGGGCTGTTTATGTAAACTTAATAATGTACTGATTCAAGCAGGAGGTCCTTTGTCTCGCAGGGGGGCGCCTCTTTTTCTGTGCCTTCAAAAATGGCTTTGATGCAGTCGGGCCTGCGTCTGTCGTGTCCGATCTCCAGCAGGGTGCCGATGATGAGGGCGGGCATGCGGTAGAGAAAGTCGTCCGCCGTCAGTCTGATGAGCAGAAGATCCGGCCCGGCTTCCGTGATGGAGATGTCCAGGATCTCTTTGACGGTTCCTTTCTTCTTCCGGACGCCGCAGAAGTTCCGGAAATCATGCTTCCCGATGAGAAATGCCGCGCCCTCCTGCATGGCGGAACGGGCCGGGGCAGGGAAGATGTGCGCGGTAAATGCCGCGGTAAATGGATCGCAGACGGGTGCGGTGCAGATCCGGTACTGATAGGTGCGCGCCCGGGCGTTTAAGTCGGCGCGGAAGCGCCCGGTGCCGGCAGGGCGGAGAGGACGGCTATATCCATGGGCAGGGCCCCGTTCAGCGCCTTCTTTAGTTCTGCCGGAGAGAGGGTGGATCCGGTGTGGAAGCTGATCGTCTGTTCCAGGGCGTGGATGCCGGGTTCGGTCGGGCTCCTGGCATACAACTCCGGATTTCCCCGGTGATCCGTCCGAGGGCGGACTGAAGCTTTGCGGAGATATCCGGGCCGCCCTGTCCCGGCCTTCTTTCTCAGGCTTTTGCCAGCCGGCATACCGCGTGCCGTCGTACTGGAGCGTGAGTTTGATGTTCTGCATGTCAGAAACCCTCTTCCTTTCTCCGCATGCGCATCTCACGGCGTTTCTCGGCGGCCTCCCAGTCGGCCCGGTCTGATTCGGTCTCCAGGATCAGGCGGGGCACGGCCCTCGGCTGGTCGTTTTCATCCATGGCGACCATGGTAAAGTAAGCCCGGTTGATGGGCTGGCGCATTCCGTTCTCAAGATGCTCCACATACGTATCAAGACGCACTTCCATGGAGGTGCGCCCCACATAGGTGACCTTGCCGATGATGACGATGATCTCGCCGTTGTAGGCGCCGCGGATGAACCGCAGATTGTCTACGGAGGCGGTGATCACGTTGCAGTGGGCGTGCCGCATGGCCACCGTGCCTGCGGCCTCGTCGAGCCACTGCATGAGGGCGCCGCCAAAGAGCCGGCCGGCTCCGTTCAGATGGTTCGGGCGCACCATGTGGATGATCTCATTCCTGGATTCAGATACAGCCTGTGCTTCTGTCGTGTTTTTCGTTTCTTCAGCCATGATATTATGCTCCGTTTCTTTCGGTATATCGGATGATTCCTGGTATCTATTGTATCCTATTTCGTGTGTTTGCGGAAGATGGAACCGGCCATTTTTTACGGTCCGGTCGATCTGCGCCTGTTCTTCTTTTGATTTTCCTGATTTCAGGATCTCGAGGATCAGCGTCATCTCGTCGGGCGTGAACCGGATCCCCCTGCCGGTCGGCACCGGAGATCAGGGCCAGCATGACCGGGACCAGATCCCGGCCGGATTTGCCGGCGGTCTGTTCTGCGGCCATGCGGATCAGCTCCAGCTTGGCCGGATCGATCTGTTTCATGGCCGGATCATTCATCCAATTACTGTCCATCTTTATGGTCTCCTTTCTGATCAGACTGCTGTGAATGTGAAAACATTTCGCTGTATTCTGCGAACATTTCCTGCTGTTCGGGGTCAGCATCCCGGCGAGCAGGTCTGAGAAGTCAAAGCCCGGCCCGGAACCCTCCCCGGTGTTTCCCGACATCGCGCCGGAAGCCTGCAGCATCTCGATGAGCGGCATCATTTCCTGCACGCGGACGATCATATCCAGGGCGGAAGCCTGCTGCGGGGTGAGATAGGGCCGCATCTGTTCCAGCAGATCGGTCGGCGTGTCCGGAGCAGGTTCTTCAAATGCCCGGATCCCGGGGCAGCGGCCGCCGGAATGGAAGAGCCGGACGGCCTTCCTGAGTTCGGTATATTTCACAAGCGCTGCCAGCGTCTGCCTGCCGGATGCGGGGGCGTACGGGATGAGCAGTTTGATCATCTGGAGTTCCGGCGTGGTGACAAGTTCATCAAATGGCGTCATGGGTCCGGGCACATCTCTGTCCATGCATCAGCGGCCTCCTGCACACAGCGATCGTTGTATCTTCTGATATATATGCGCATAGTTCAGGATTATTCATAAAATAATAACAGATGGAACAAATAAGAAGAAAGGAATGGAAAGACGATGTCAAGAAAGCTGATCATCGACGGAAATGCAGTCTATGAGATCGACGAGAACTGTATGCTGAAAAACGTCTTGACGGAAATGGGAAAGAGGGCAGCCGGGCGGATGGGAGAGGGGAACGCCGGAAAAGATACACAGAAGAAACCGACCGGTACGACGGATCGTGAGCCGGGGACAGACAAAGAATCAGGATGCACGGAAGACCGCGCATCCTGAATTGTGTTAAGAGGTTTTAAATCCGGGACCGTGGGGATCAGCATCCGCATCCGCAGCCGTTGTTTCCGCCGAAACCGCCGCAGCAGCAGAGGAGAAGGATGATCCAAAGGCAGTTGTCGTTGCCGCATCCGCCGCTGAATCCGTTGCCGCCGCATCCGCCGCAGCAGCAGAGCAGGAGAATGATCCACAGGCAGGAAGACATGCCGTTGCTGTTGTCGCATCCGCATCCGCAGTTTGTAGCTGTTAATTCACTCATGTTAAATCCTCCAATATTGGTTTTTATTTACAGTTTTATACTATGCAGGAGCAGGGGATGTGTGCGCGGTACGAAAAGGAAAGGGGTGAATATTCTTATTAAAAAGGGTGTTTTTAATGAGATGGGTAAAACAGGCGCTGGGATACCGGCGCAGCGGCATAGATGAGAAGACGGCGGGAAAGGGGGTATGCGCGGCCATCCTGGATACAGGGATCGCCCGGCATCCGGATCTGGACGGGCGGATCGCGGATTTTAAAAGATTTTACGGGAAGGAAGTCTGCATGCTACGATGACAGCGGGCACGGCACCCATGTAGCGGGGATCCTGGCGGGAAACGGAAAAACTTTCGGCCGGGATGTATTCGGGAATGGCCCCGGCGGCGACGCTCCTGGCGGCGAAGGTGCTGGATTGTTCCGGCAATGGCAATGTGGAGAGCGTCCTCCGGGGGATCGAATGGCTGAAGGGGATCCGGAAGGAGCATCCCTTACGCATCGTAAATATTTCCGTGGGCACCCAGCCGGAACTTAAGGAAGAACAGAAGGCGCGTCTGCTGTCTGCGGTGGAGGAACTGTGGGACGAGGGCCTGGTGGTCGTGGCATCGGCGGGGAATTACGGGCCGGGCGAGGGAACCGTGGCATTACGGCAGCAGTCCGAAGGTGATCACTGTGGGGGTGCCGGATACGCCGGCGGGTCAAACGGCAGCTGCCGGCCGCATGAGGCGATCATCAGCTGCAATGCAGGGTACGGTGCGGCGGGCGAACCGCCGTATATCATGAAAACCGGCACTTCCATGGCCACGCCGGTCATATCCGGGGCAATCGCCTGCCTGCTCTCCAGATATCCGGATATGACGAACGTGGAAGTGAAGCTGAACGGGACGCATGCGTGAAGGCGCCGGGAACGGAATCGGGCTGGGGATGCCGGACATGGAACGCCTGATGCGAGCATAAAGCTGCGGGCGCAAAGCTGTCAAGAAAAATACTTGACAGCACATTTCTTTCGTGTATGATAGCAAAGGTGACTGTGATGAATAAGATTTTAGAGCAGGCTTTTTTTATATGATTTTTACGGAGAGCTTCTCACAGAAGCATCAGAAAGATGTCTATGAACAGTTCATCCTGGAAGACCTTTCCTTAAGCGAGATCGCCGAGGGCGCGGGCATCAGCCGCCAGGGCGTGCACGACCGATCCGCCGGTGCCAGAAGACGTTGGAGGGATACGAAGAAAAGCTTTCATCTGGTGGAGCGTTTTTTCTCGGTGAGGAGAAGGTGGAGAGATCGGGGATCTGCTGGATGAGTGGGAAGAGAACCGGGAGAAAAGAAAGATCGTGATCGCATCCGGAAGATCTCGGATGCGATCAGATGAAGAATTATAGAGGAATAAACGAATGGCATTTGACAGTTTAACCGAGAAACTTCAGAATGTATTCCGGAATCTGCGGAGTAAGGGACGGCTTACGGAGGATGATGTCAAGACGGCTCTCAAGAAGTGAAGATGGCCCTTTTGGAAGCGGACGTAAACTTTAAGGTTGTAAAGAGTTTCATTAAAATGTCCAGGAACGTGCGGTAGGCCAGGACGTAACGAACGGACTGAATCCCGGACAGATGGTAATCAAGCTCGTGAACGAGGAGCTTGTTGCTTTGATGGGGTCTGAGACAACGGAGATCAGACTGGAGCCTGGGAAAGCCACGACTGTCATTATGATGGCAGGCCTTCAGGGTGCTGGTAAGACCACCACCACGGCAAAGCTGGCCGGAAAGTTCAAAGTTAAAGGGTAAGAAGCCGCTTTTAGTTGCCTGTGACGTTTACCGTCCGGCAGCGATACAGCAGCTGCAGGTCAACGGCGAGAAACAGGGCGTAGAAGTCTTTCCATGGGCGATAAGAACAGTCCGGTGGATATTGCAAAGGCAGCGGTCGAACATGCGGCAAAGAACGGCAACAACATCGTGATCCTCGATACAGCAGGACGTCTGCATATTGACGAAGGCATGATGGAGGAACTTCAGGAGATCAAAGGAGGCTGTGAAGTACATCAGACCATCCTGGTGGTGGATGCGATGACAGGTCAGGATGCGGTTAATGTAGCAAGAAGGAATTTAACGATAAGATTGGTATCGACGGTGTCATCGTGACGAAGCTTGACGGTGATACAAGAGGCGGTGCGGCACTTTCCATTAAGGCAGTGACAGGAATGTCCGATTCTTTATGCAGGTATGGGGGAGAAGCTTTCTGATCTGGAACAGTTTTATCCGGACAGGATGGCGTCGCGCATTCTGGGAATGGGAGATATCCTCACCTTGATCGAGAAGGCGGAGGCAGATATCGATGAGGACAAGGCAAAGGAAGATGTCCGAGAAGATGAAGAAAAGCCCAGTTTGATTTTGAAGATTATCTTGAATCTATGAAGCAGATGCGTAAGATGGGTGGTCTTGGAAATATCCTTGGTATGCTTCCGGGCATCGGCGGTATGATGGGCAAATGGTAAGACACCGGATATTGACTCTGATGAAAACGCACAGCGCAAGATGGAACGGATGGAAGCGATCATCTATTCTATGACCGTTAAGGAGCGGAGAAATCCGGATATCCTGAATCCATCACGAAAGCACCGTATCGCAAAGGGAGCAGGCGTGGATATTTCGGAGGTCAACAGCTCTGCAAGCAGTTTGAACAGATGAAAAAGATGATGAAGCAGATGCCCGGGATGATGGGCGGCAAAGGTGGTAAAAAGGGAAAATTTAAATTACCTTTTTAACATAAAAAAGAACAATAAATGGAGGTGAAACAAATGGCAGTAAAGATCAGATTAAGAAGAATGGGTAAGAAGAAAGCACCTTTCTATAGAGTAGTTGTAGCTGATTCCCGTTCTCCAAGAGATGGAAAGTTCATCGAGGAAATCGGTACTTACGATCCGAACAAAAGATCCAAGCGAATTCAAAGTTGATGAAGAAGCAGCAAAAAAAATGGTTAAACAACGGAGCACAGCCGACAGAAGTTGTAAGCAAGATTTTCAAAGCAGCTGGTATCGAAAAATAATCCAGACGTCGGAGGTGCCTGCACTATGAAAGAATTAGTAGAAGTAATTACGAAGGCTTTAGTTGACGAGCCTGATGAAGGTTGTAAAGTTGAGAAAAACGGAAGGCAAGACGACGGTCATTGAAGTTCATGTGGCAGAAGGCGATATGGGCAAGGTGATCGGTAAGCAGGGACGCATCGCAAAGGCAATTCGCTCTGTCGTAAAAGCCGCCGCCGCAAAAGAAGACAAAAAGTCGTAGTCGATATAGATATCACTTAAAGAAAGAAAAAAGGATGTCTGCGGACTGCAAAAAGAAAGAACAGGCAAAGTCTGCGCATGCAGGACATGGTGCGATAACTTGGGCTGTTCTTCATAGTTGAATGAAAAGGAGAATACGAAATGGAAAAGTTTTTGCAGGTGGGAGTGATCTCAGTACGCATGGAATCCGTGGTGAAGTGAAAGTGTTTCCCAACTACAGATGACAAAGAACGGTATCTGGATTTAAAAAGGTCCTTCTGGACACTGGAAAGAACAGATTCCATTGGAAATTCAGAATGTCCGCTTCTTTAAGCAGATGGTAATTCTGAAATTCAAGGGAATCGATCAATATAAATGATATTGAACGTTATAAAGGGGCGTCCGCTGTTTGTTACAAGGGAAACATGCGGTCGGAACTTGAAGAAGATGAATATTATATCGGGATCTGATCGGGATGGATGTTTTACAGATGAAGACGGCGCCTTTTCGGGCATCTTCGGGACGTGATGGAGACAGGAGCAAACGAAGTGTATATCATCGACTCGGATGAACACGGAGAAGTGCTCATTCCGGCAATTCAGGAGTGTATGCTGGATATTGGATGTGGAAGAAGAAGACAGATGACGATCCATCTGATGAAAGGTCTGATCCAATAGTAGGAACATCCATGAAGTTTCATGTTATGACATTATTTCCAGAAATGATCGAGCAGGTGTGAATACAAGTATTACAGGCCGTGCGAGCAACAATGGACTCCTTTCCATCATGCAGTGAATATCCGGATTATGCATTTAATAAGCATAACAGTGTGGATGATTATCCATATGGCGGCGGTGCAGGCATGTTGATGCAGGCAGAACCGGTGTATCTGGCTTATGAGGCTGTGGAGCAGATCGACAAGAGAAAGCAGGAGAACATCAAGTCGGAAGAAGTCACGTCAACGGAACCAGCGGATTGTTCTGAAGTGCGCAACAGTGAAGGATCAAAATTCGAAGAAGCGTCCACTGCGGTAGTCTATCTTTCTCCACAGGGAGATGTATTTAACCAGAAGATGGCAGAGGAGATGGCATCAGGAGGAAGACCTGATGTGTTGCTTTGCGGTCATTATGAAGGAATCGATGAACGCGTTCTGGAAGAAATCGTGACAGATTATGTATCGATTGGAGATTATGTACTGACCGGAGGCGAGCTTCCGGCAATGGTCATGATCGATACGATTCACGGCTGGTTCCGGGAGTTCTGCACAATGACGTGTCGGCGGAATTTGAAGTCCTTTCAGGATAACCTGCTGGAGTATCCGCAGTATTCCAGCACCGGAAGAGTGGCAGAGGGAAGAAAGTTCCGCCCATCCTTCTGTCCGGACATCATGCAAATATTGAAAATGGCGGAGAGAACAGTCAATCCTCCGTACAATGGAGCGGCGGCCGGATCTTCTCAAGGAGAGTAATCTGACGGATAAAGAGAAGAAATGGATCCGCCAGGCTGAAACGGGAACGCAAAGAAGCAGAAAAATGAAATAGGGACTTGAAAAAAAGCCAGGAAATATGGTAAACTACAAAAGTTGTGAAAAGAAGAGCGATGGTCCTCTGGCACAGAATGAGTGTTAAGAACGTCAAATATTAAGGAGGTCACACGAAAATGAACGAAATTATTAAGAAAATCGAAGCAGAACAGTTAAAAGAGAATGCACCTGAATTTCAACGTTGGTGATACTGTAAAAGTATACGCTAAGATCAAAGAGGGAAACCGTGAAAGAATCCAGGTATTCGAGGGAACAGTCCTGAAGAGACAGGGCGGTGGAGCTAGAACAACTTTCACAGTAAGAAAGTACTCCAACGGTATCGGCGTAGAGAAGACATGGCCGCTGCATTCTCCACATGTTGAGAAGGTAGAAGTTGTCCGCAGAGGTAAAGTAAGAAGAGCGAAACTGAACTAGTAAAATATTACTGAGAGAATTGTCCCTCTTTAGTAGAGAAAATAGTATGAGCCAGGATTTGAGTTTCCGGAGAAAGCGGAGAAAGAGAAGAAAAAGAAGAAAAATAAAGCGGCCGGGATCTTTCTCTGGGTCCTGGAGATCCTGATCGTCTGCATGTCGGCGGTGCTTCTTGTGGCGGCGTTCGGACAGCGCGTGAGCACGGCGGGGATTCCATGTCGCCGGTGCTGAAAAACGGCGATATTGTGCTTGTAAATCATTTCATTTATAATATAAAAAAATCCGGCCAGAGGGGATATCGTTGCCTTCCGGCAGGACGAGAACGGCCACTATATGCTGAAGCGTGTGGTCGGACTGCCCGGAGAGACCGTGCAGATCACGGACGGACAGCTGTTTATAAACGGAGAAGCGCCAGAGGAGGATATTTACGTATCTGACATCGAATATGCAGGCGAGGCGCAGGAACCGGTGGAACTCGGGAAAGACGAATACTTTGTAATGGGAGACAACCATACGGACAGTGATGACAGCCGTCTTCCGAGCATCGGGAATATTAAAAGGATGATATTTTCGGAAAAGCCTGGTTTATCGTAAGCCCGGGCAAACATTTCGGATTCATATAAACAGGAGGAACAATATGCATTTTCAGTGGTATCCGGGCCACATGACCAAAGCCCGGCGGATGATGCAGGAGAATATAAAACTGATCGATCTTGTGATTGAGCTGGTGGACGCCAGGGCGCCCATGTCCAGCAGAAATCCGGACATTGACGAACTTGGAAAAGGCAAGGCGAGGCTGATCCTGCTGAATAAGGCTGATCTGGCGGAAGACCGGCTGAATGACGAATGGCTGGATTATTTTAAGGGAAAAGGATTTTCCGCAGTGAAAGTTAATTCAAAAAAGGCGGAGGGATCAAATCCATCCAGGGCGTGATCCAGGAGGCGTGTAAGGAGAAGACGGGCGCGACCGGAAGCGGGGATCCTCAACCGGCCGGTGCGCGCCATGGTCGTGGGCATCCCGAACGTGGGCAAGTCCACATTTATCAATACGCTCGCAGGCAAAGCCAGCGCAAAGACCGGAAATAAACCGGGTGTGACGAAGGGCAAACAGTGGATCCGTCTGAATAAAGGTGTAGAGCTACTGGATACGCCGGGGATCCTCTGGCCCAAATTCGAAGACCAGACGGCAGGGATGCGGCTGGCGTTTATCGGATCTATCAAAGATGAGATCCTGCAGACGGAAGAACTGGCTGCGGAGCTGGCGAAATTCATGAACAGCGCCTACCCGGGCGTACTGGAAGAGAAGTACGGGATCCCGGCATTTGAGTGAACCCGTATGAAGGACTGAAAAGCATTGCAGAGAGCCGGCACTGTCTGGTTCGAGGGAGCGAACTCGATACAGAGAAGGCGGCGGCGATCCTGCTGGATGAATTCCGGAACGGGAAACTGGGCCGGTTTACGCTGGAGGCTCCGGAAGTCTAGAGACTTTCCGGGACAGGCTTATGGATTGGAGAGAAGGCGGAGTGGAAATGAAAGGGATAATAAAAAGAACTGCTGGGATGGCTGGTGTTTATCTTTATTGTGATCGCGGCATCCTGGTTTGTCGTTACATTTATCGGGCAGAGGACGCAGGTGAGCGGATCGTCTATGGAGACAACGCTCTCACACGGAGATCAGCTGATCGTGGATAAGATATCCTACCGGTTCAGCGATCCGAAACGGTATGACATCGTTGTATTTCCCTACCACTATGAAGAGAATACATTTTATATCAAGCGGATCATCGGCATGCCGGGCGAGACTGTGCAGATCGTGGACGGTGAAGTTTACATAGACGGGGAAACTTCTGGGAGAGCATTACGGCAATGAGCCGATGGAAAATGCAGGGCTTGCGGCGGATCCGATCACGCTGGGTGATGATGAATATTTTGTCCTCGGAGATAACCGCAATAACAGTCAGGACAGCCGTGTATCCAATGTGGGCGTGCTGCACCGGGATGAACTTCTCGGGCGGGCGTGGATCAGGATCTGGCCGTTCAGTGAATTCGGGGTAATAAAACATGAGTAAAAGCATCGCACAGATAAAAGAAGAATTTGCACAGGCAGGCCCTCAGGGACTGCCTGCTCTGTATGCGGCATATGGCGGGGACCCGCGCACCGGCGTACAGAACCTGATCAAACAGTACCGGAAGAAAGAAGAAGCGCTCCTGCATGAACGCGAGCGGCTGGAACAGATGAAAACCTACGAGAGACAGCACGCGGACTGCGCACTGATCTGCGGCATTGATGAGGCGGGCCGGGGACGCTGGCCGGTCCGGTGGTGGCCGGCGCTGTCATCCTTCCGAAAGACTGTGAGATCCTGTATCTGAATGATTCCAAGAAGCTTTCGGCAGCGAAGCGGGACCTCCCTCTACGACGAGATCATGGAGAAGGCGACAGCGGTTGGCGTGGGCATGGCCAGCCCGGCCCGGATCGATGAGATCAATATTTTACAGGCGACCTATGAAGCCATGCGGCAGGCCATCGAAAAGCTGGGCGTCAGACCGGATCTGCTGCTGAACGATGCGGTGACCATTCCGGGTGTTGAGATCCCCCAGGTGCCCATCATCAAAGGGGATGCCAAAAGCGTATCCATCGCAGCGGCGAGCATTATCGCAAAAGTGACCAGGGACCGGCTGATGCTCCAGTATGACGAGATCCTGCCGGGATACGGTTTCGCGAAGCACAAAGGCTACAGGTCGTCCGAGCATATCGAGGCGATCCGGCGTCTCGGGCCGACGCCGATCCACCGTCAGACATTTATCAAAAATTTTCTGTAAACAGGGAGGCGGATGAACAAAAGAAAGACGGGCGCCGTCTACGAGCAGAAAGCGGCGGAATATCTGGAAAAAGCCGGGTGCCGGATCCTGGAGATGAATTACCGGTGCAGGGCCGGTGAGATCGATATCATTGCCAGGGACGGGCGGTATGTGGTATTCTGTGAAGTGAAGTACCGGTCCGGAAGCCGGGCGGGCAGCCCGCTGGAGGCGGTGGACTTTAAGAAACAGCAGGTGATCTTCCGGTGTGCGCAGTTTTATCTGACGGAACACCATATGCACGACGTACCCTGCCGGTTTGATGTGATCGGCATTGAGGGCGGAGAGATCACACATATTAAAGATGCATTTGCGGGGTGATATGATGAGCCTTGGATTAGAATATAAAAATAAAGAACACATTTTTGACGAAATGGAAGGCGCCGTGCCCTATCTGTCTTTTCCGATGTTCCGGGATACCGGGCTTGTGACGGACGGATTCTCCACCCGGCTGGGCGGTGTGAGCGAAGGCTGCTTTTCGTTTCTGAACTTAAGCTTTGACCGGGGAGACGACCGGGCCGCGGTGGCGGGAAAATTTCCGCCGCATGGGCGAGGCCCTCGGCGTGCGCTGTGAGGACATGGTGCTGTCTCAGCAGACCCACACGACCAATATCCGGATCGTGACGGACGGGGATGGGGCAAGGGGATCACAAGAGAGCGGGATTACACCGATATAGATGGACTGATCACGAATGTTCCGGGCATCTGTCTCGTGACGACCTACGCGGACTGTGTGCCGCTGTACTTTCTCGACCCGGTGAAGAAAGTGATCGCCCTCAGCCACTCCGGGTGGCGGGGGACCGTCGGAAAGATCGGGAAGAAAACGGTAGAGCTGATGCACGACAATTTCGGCTCGGACCCGGCCGACATCCTGGCCGCTGTCGGACCGTCCGTGTGCCAGGACTGCTATGAGGTGAGCGCAGATGTGATCGACCGTTTTAAGGAAATATTCGACCGGTCTGTGTGGGACGAACTGTTTTACGGGAAGCCGGACGGAAAATATCAGCTCGATCTGTGGAAGGCGAATGAAAAGATTTTTCTGGAGGCCGGCATCCGTAAGGAACATATCGCAGTGACAAATGTGTGCACCCACTGCAACAGTGGGATCCTTTATTCTCACCGTGCAATGGGGGATAAGCGGGGCAACCTCTGTGCATTCCTCGCACTGAATTGATGTTCTGATAAGAAGGAGGCGTGAGCGGAATGATCCATGAATTAATGCAGACAGGAACAACAGTCCTTACTGCTGCCGCAGGCACGGGAAACGTGTCGGAGAAATCGGTCAGCGATGCTTGATCGATACGGCCACGGAAGTGACCGGTGATGCGGCGCAGGATGTAAATCAGTTCTTTCAGCTGATACAGGATAATATTCCCAATATCGTGGGCTTTGGGATCCGTGTGCTCCTTGCGCTCCTCTTTTTCTTTATCGGCAGCAAGCTGATCAAATGGTTCCGGAAGGTTGTCCGGAGATCGTTTGAACACACGAATGTGGATGCAGGCGTGATCCAGTTTGTGGATTCCATGCTGAAATTCGGACTCTACGTGCTGCTGATCTTTATGATCGCCTCGAACTTCGGGATCGAGTCGTCCTCCATCGCGGCGCTCATCGCATCCGCCGGTGTCGCCATCGGTCTGGCCGTGCAGGGCAGCCTTTCGAATTTCGCCGGCGGCGTGCTGATCCTTCTTCTGAAGCCTTTTGCCGTGGGCGATTATATCATCGTCACACAGGAAAATATCGAAGGCACCGTAAAAAGAGATCCAGATCTTCTATACAAAGCTGGCAACCGTGGATAACCAGACAGTCGTGGTGCCAAACAGCATCCTGACCAACAACAGTCTGACCAATGTGACGGCAAGGCCGGAGCGGCAGCTGGACCTGAAAGTGGGCATTGATTACGACGCTGATCTGAAGAAGGCGAAAGACCTGATCCAGGATATGCTCAACAATGATCCCGCCATCATGAAAGATGAGGAGATGAAAGTGTTCGTTGACGCCCTGGGAGACAGCGCCGTGATCATCGGGCTCAGAGCCTGGGTGAAGACAGAAAAGTACTGGGATACGCGGTGGCGGCTGATGGAACAGATCAAGATTACCTTCGATGAAGAAGGGATCGAGATCCCGTATAATCACGTTACAGTGCATGTGCGGAATGAAGAAAACAGAAATTAAAAAAACTATTGAAATTCTCAAAGAAAAGAGATATAATAGCAAAGGCTCGTTTGACGGGCCGAATGCCGGAATAACTCAGTCGGTAGAGCACTTCACTCGTAATGAAGGGGTCGTCAGTTCAAGTCTGATTTCCGGCTTTAGAGAAAAGAGGGCGCAACTCCAGTTGTTAAAGGAGTTGCGCCTCTTTAGCTGTAAAAAAAATAAAAGATAAGTTATTCAGCCGGATGGCACTCCGGCATCTCTTTAAGACCACTGGGGCGTGATAGCTGCCTGTTCTATCCTTGAATAACTTACCTTGCAGAATATGTGTTCGATAATTTACTATATCATTTCTGCCGGAAGAAATCAAGACTCTTGAAAATCCCCGGCTATTTTTGTATACTTATTTAGTTGAAATTCGGAGGTGACAGTACAGTGAAACCATCAGAGGAAACGATCCGCCTCTTTCAGAATGACCGGTTCGCGACAGAGAACGGAGCGGTGATCGAGGAAGTGGATGATCACTATGCAAAAATGCAGCCTTAAGATAGAAGACCGCCACAGGAATGCCATGGGCGCGGTGATGGGCGGCGTGTATTTTACGCTGGCCGATTTTGCCCCTGGCGGTGGCCAGCAACTGGCAGGAAATGGGCAATGTATCCCGAGAACCGGGAAATCTATCCTACCTGCGGCCGAACTGGGCGAAAGCCGTGGCGGACGTCGTAAAAAGAGATCGGCGGACGTCCGTTTCTGACGGACTGCAACACCCTGTATGTGGGACGCCGGAAAGATGCGCTGGAGCACATCGAGAGTGCCTATGAAAATGGATTCACTCCGTTTTCCACAGGATGCCAGGTCATCATTGCTGACGGCTTAAAGGGGACGGACGAGACTTATGTGCCGGTAGAAGGCGGCGAGCTGGTACAAGAAGCCAAGATCGGAACCGCCATCATGGACGCGGACGTCTTTATTTCCCTGAATCACTTTAAAGGCCACGAGGCTACCGGGTTTGGCGGCGCCCTGAAGAATATTGGAATGGGCTGCGGTTCCCGCGCAGGAAAGATGGAGATGCACAACAGCGGAAAGCCAGCCGTCAATCAGGAGAAATGTGTCGGCTGTAAGACTTGTGCCAAAAACTGTGCTCATGGAGCCATCTCTTTTGATGAGAACCGTCATGCGTCTATCACCCATGAAAAGTGTGTTGGATGCGGACGCTGCCTTGGCTCCTGCAATTTCGACGCCATCTTCAATGAGAACTCTTCCGCAGTAAAAGAGCTTGACATGAAGATCGCCGAATACTCCAAGGCGGTCGTAGACGGACGCCCGAACTTCCACATCAATCTGGTGATCGACGTGTCGCCGTACTGTGACTGCCACGGAGAGAATGACGTGCCGATCCTGCCAGATGTCGGAATGTTCGCAAGCTTCGATCCGGTGGCTCTTGACCAGGCATGTGTGGACGCCTGCAACGCTCAGAATCCGCTGCCGGGAAGTCTTCTCGACGATCGGATGCATGACGGCGGGAAGCTTTGAAGGCATGGATGCGGCGCAGATCGAGGGCGAGTTCGGAAGCCTGATGGGGCAGCCGGTGCTCATGACCGTATGTATGGCAGTGGTTGTCGTTCTGTGTTTTGCAATTGTAAATCTGGGACTCCAGAAAGGCGTGGAAGGCATCACCAAGATCATGATGGTCATGCTCTTCATCCTGCTGATCATCCTGGCAGTCCGTTCCATCCTCCTGCCAGGGGCGGTGGCAGGGCTTGAGTTCTATCTGCTGCCGGATTTCGGCAAGATGAAAAAAAGGGCATCATGGAAGTTGTATCGGCGGCCATGAACCAGTCCTTCTTCACCCTGAGCCTTGGCATCGGCGCCATGGCGATCTTCGGAAGCTATATTGAAAAGAAAAGAAGACTCGCGGGAGAAGTCGTGGCGATCACCGTGCTTGACACCTGTGTGGCGCTGATCTCCGGACTGATCATCTTCCCGGCCAGCTTCGCGTTCGGCGTAAATCCGGACAGCGGCCCGAACCTGATCTTCATTACCCTGCCGAATATCTTTAATTCTATGGCGGGCGGAAGACTGTGGGGCGCGATCTTCTTCCTCTGCATGTTCTTCGCGGCGGCATCCACGATTATCGCCGTATTCGAGAACATCATCGCATTCGCCATGGATCTGACAGGATGCTCCAGGAAGAAAGCTGTAGCCATCAATCTTATAGCCATCCTGATCCTGTCCATGCCGTGCGTGCTGGGCTACAACGTGCTGAGCGGATTCGCCCCGTTCGGCGAGGGATCCGCTATCCTGGATCTGGAAGACTTCATCGTCAGCAACAACCCTGCTCCCGCTGGGCAGTCTCATCTATGTGCTGTTCTGTACGAGCCGATACGGCTGGGGCTGGAATAACTTCGTAAACGAGGCAAATACAGGCGAAGGCCTGAAATTCCCGAAATGGGTAAGACCATACGTAACATACATCATACCGCTCATCGTAATCTTCCTGTTCATACAGGGCTACTGGAGCAAATTTGCGGGTTAGGCTTAAGCCGTGCACAAGGAGAAAGAGGTGTCTCCCTATCGTGTTTACACGAATAGGGAGCGCCTTTTTTTGTATAGGGCGCAGCCCGCGAGGGAGATGAAGCACGGAGTGCGGAATCGAGCTGCACGGCGTGAGCCGGACGGAGAGGAGTGCGCAGCCTCAAAATATTTTCGGGTTTCATTATAACGAAAATTGTGTTATTCTATTTTTATCTAATGCGGAATGCGTTCAGCAGGATCCATCCGTATGTTGATTCATTATTATTTTTCGAGCCCGTATTTTCAGGGCAGATTTCATTCAGGTACAAGGGAAAGACTGAGGTGATGCCATTGCCGGAATAAACAGCAATAAATATAAAGTTGCACCAGAGAAACAGAATGTATTATACTGAAGGAGAAAACATAATATCATTGAGTACAAATCACCCGGCGACAGCCTGAGTATCAATGATTTTTATAAAGTTTACGGCTATGCCTGTATCTATCAATCAATACGGATCGGATAAAGGAGATTGATCCGCAGGAATTAACGCTTACGTTTGTGTGCAGTCATTATCCGCGGAATCTGCTCCGCCACTTAAAACATGTGCGTGGGATCAGTACAGAATATCAGGGGAGAGGGATTTATTACCTGAAAGGTGATCCGATCCCCATGCAGCTTCTGATCGTCCCTGAACTGACGGATACGGAAAACTACTGGCTGCAGAGCATGCGCACAGATCTTCGGGCAGGCAAAGAAATACAGAAGCTGATGCGCGAGTATGAAAAACACAGGAAATCAAAAGATTACGCTGCCGTAATGGATCTTATTACTCGTGCAAACTGGGAACAGATGGAGGTGGAAAAGAAGATGTGTGATGCATTGAAAGAATTATTTTCGGAAGAGCTGAAAGAAGCAGACAATAACGGAAGAACAGAGGGCATACAAACTGGAATACAGCAAGGTAAACGTGAGATGATCCTTGCTTTTCTGAAAGCCGGTGCGGAAATTAATATGATTAAAGAGGCAACTGGATTAAATGAAGAACAGATTGAAGAAATACGCAGGGAGATAGAATGAAAACCATATTGAATTATAAGAAACCTGCATTTTGGATTATTGTTGCAGTGATTGCTACATGTGTTGCAGTTGCAGTATGTTTCCTGACAAATCCGCCGTCCAACACACATGACTATTCGGAAGTGTATGAGGTGACGCCGACAGACGATATTCAGGACAAATATGATAATGAAGAATTTGTATATCAGAAGTCGCACTATAAGGTGGCAGACGGAACGTGGGTTTGCGAAGGGTACACATATAAATACCGCCTGGAGATCACAGGAAGATTGAACAATGCTGCTAAAAGCACAACTTACATTGTTTTGAGTAATTCAAAAGATATTACATTTGACCAAACCTGGAAAGCAAGCGGACTCAGCAGTCTGATGAGTGATTATTTTGATCCTGAAGATGCAGTGATCGTTGGGCACAAATTGTTTTCTTAATAGTGAAGGCATCGCTTTGGCGATGCCTTTCAGACTGTATTGGATATTTTATGCGAGGATCTACCTGTTATATTCTATTCTTTATCGGTTCTTTCCCAGTCAGTTCTTTGCTTTTGTGTCCGGCTGTGAGAATCTGGCGAAGATCTCATAGCGCTTTCCATCCCGAAAACGTCTTCCTGTTTCGTCGACTACAGTAAAGCAGTCTGCGCGCAGCGGAATTTTTATGCCGAGTTTTTCGTTGCCATCCAGATGGATGCGTCGGAACGCCGCGAGATGTGGATGGGGTGTTTCGAACGGGGATTCCATATCCCGGATATAGATCTGAAGTACGTCGTCTGTGTCGAAGGAACTTCTGTTTTCCATCTGTACTTCCAGACAGAATGCAATGTCTGCAGATTCTGGAGCATCCTTTCCGGAGTTCGGGATATCGCATACTTTTACAGAAGTGACCGTTGTATCAGCGTAAGTCAGTCCGAAGCCAAAGGGGTATTGCGCCTGCCCCTCAATATAGCGGTAGGTGCGACCTTTCATGGAATAATCCTCAAATTCCGGAAGCTGATCTAAAGATTCGTAGAAGGTCACGGAAGCTTTCCGGAGGGAGAATATTCGCCGAAGAGAAGCTCCGCTGCGGCATTTCCGCCCTGGGCACCGGGGTACCACAGATCAACAATGGCATCGAAATGTTCTGTTGCAAAGGAAAGATCGATATCACTTCCGGCCATCAGGCATAGGATGACAGGGGTGTTTTCTAAAGCTATAGCCTCCATCAGCTTTCTCTGGGGTTCCGGAAGCAGCAGGTCTGTCTTGTCGCCTGAAGCATAGCTGTTTCCGGTATCGCCCTCCTCACCTTCCAGAGTCTCATCCAGTCCCAGACAGAGAATGACAATATCGCTGTTTTTGCTACGGTACGAGCTTCGCTCAAACGATCAAAATCCCATGCGAGAGCCTCATTTTTGTTGCGGAACAAATGACAGCCTTCGGAGTAAAAGGATACGCGCTGTGTCTCCTGCGTATCTGCGGATTCCATCCAGAACAGTGATATATTCAGAAGCGGTTCCATAGTAGTTTCCAATCAGTGCAGCCCGGCTGTCTGCATTTTGGTCCGATTACTCCGATAGTGCGGATGGTTTCTTTTTCAGGGGCAGGATGCCGTTGTTTTTAAGGAGAACAGCGGACTCCCGGGCGGCCTGCTCGCTCAGGGCCAGGTGTTCCGGACATTCCACGATGTCATAGGAGATAGAATCATATTCTGTTTCGTTAAAAAGTCCGAGCAGGTAACGGGTTGTAAACAGACGTACCGCGGACTCGGTGATCTGCGCTTCTGTGACGAGCCCCTGTTTGTGGGCGTTCAGCAGATGGAGATAAGTGGATCCGCAGTTCAAGTCGCATCCCGCGTCGATGGCAAGTGCTGCGGATTGCGCAGCTGTGCCAGTGACCATATGGTGTTCGTGGAAATCTTTGATCGCCCAGCAGTCAGATACAACATGCCCTTCAAATCCCCATTCCTTGCGGAGAATATCCCTGAGCAGCCTGTAACTCCCGCAGCAGGGTTCACCATTTACCCGGTTATAGGCACCCATGACAGCTTCCACGTGTGCTTCCTTTACACATGCTTCAAATGCGGGGAGATATGTTTCGCGCAGATCTTTTCGTCTGTCTGGACGTCAAATTCATGCCGTAAAGCCGGGACCCGAGTGTACGGCAAAGTGTTTGGCACATGCAGCGGCAGCCATAGTGTCCATCTCCCTGTACTCCTTCTATATAAGACACTCCAAGACGACTGGTCAGACAGGGCCCTCCCCATAGGTTCTGTGTCCCCGTCCCCAGCGGGGGTCGCGGAAGATATTGACATTGGGTGCCCAGAAAGTAAGTCCTTTATAAATGTCTCTGTCATTCAGAGCGGATGCAGCATTGTATTTTGCCCGTCCTTCGGTTGCAATGACCTTTCCGGCATTGCGCAGCAGGTTTTCATCAAAAGTAGCCGCCATACCGATTGCCTGAGGGAATACGGTGGCTGTGCCGGCGCGGGCAACTCCATGAAGCGCCTCGTTCCACCAGTTGTATGCGGGGATATTAAGCCTCGGGATTGCCGGTGCGTCATAGCGGAGCTGACTTGCTTTTTCCATAAGCGTCATCTGCTCTACAAGAGCTTCTGCTTTTTTTTGCTTCCTTTCTGTTCATGTTATTACTCCTCCTGTGAATGATATGTTCTATTGTATCAGAGAGACAAGTCCCTGTCCTTTGCATTCTTGCGAACCAATGGGCAGATTTTGCGGTTTTCTTCTTCCTCTGCCAGAACAGGAGATCCATGCAGGGAGAAAACTTTTTTAAAAAAGTGATTTTGAGGTATAATCTTAAAGTAAACTGCATTTTTGCAAAAAACACACGACAGGTGAAATGATTATGGATAGAAAATCAAAGCGGGAACAATCTTTTGAGTCTGTCAGATTTCGAGATAACGGACATGTGAAGGTTTTATTAATACGGAACCGGATAATTTCGCTGCTCACTGGCACATTCCTCTGGAAGTGCTGATGCCTCTGGAGAATAAATATACTGTGGAATGCGGAATATCCGCCGGACTGTAGAGGAGCGGGAGATAGCCCCTGATCACCCCAGGAGCAGTCCATGCTCTGGAGGCACCTCCAAAAGGGAAAAAGAATGTTTATCCAGGCGGATGTTTCCTGTTTTTCTCAGATGCGGGAACTTGATGTTCTTTTCTCAGTTCTGGCGCCTGTTACCGTGATCGGAAGAGAAGCACCGGAGGCTGTACAGAAAGAAGCGGCGGAGATAGTGGAACAGATCAGGAGAGACTATTATGGGAAGGAAGCATATTCGGAAATCTCAATCTATGCCGGATTGTTCAATCTGCTCTCTTTGTTCGGAAGAATTAGTGCGGCTTTTCGTAAGGGAAAAGGAAATGGATGGAAATAACTTAAACAGAGAAAGATTTACATCTATATGCGAATATATCCGTGAACACTGTACGGAGCAGATCACGCTGGAACAGACGGCAAAGATGGCGGGATTCAGTAAATATTATTTTTGCACGTCTGTTTCGGGATTTTACTGGTGTAACATTCTATAAGTATCTCAATCAGCAAAGAATCATGCGCGCCCAGAGATTTCTTGCTGATCCGGAACGCACTGTTGCGGAGACAGCCATGCTCTGCGGGTATGAATCTTTTTCTTCATTTAACCGGATGTTTAAGCAGATAAAGGGTGCACGCCCGGTCAGTTCAGGAAGATACATAATTCTCCTTTTTAGACATTTTATTCATCCGGCGCGGTAGTACAGTTTTTTGCTTTGATGGTTTGAATATAAAAAGACAAAAAAACAGCGGTTTGTTTAGCAACATATACATGAACGACGTATTATTGGTGGTTTGGTATTGCTAAAATACAGACATGAGGTGACACGGATGAACAAAAATCACTCATAAAAAAAAAGGAGGACAAATTTATGAAGAGAAAGAAAATTTTGGCTCTGTTAATGGCAGCGGCAATGGTTGTCGGACTGGCAGCATGCTCTGGCGGCGGAGACGCGGACAAGGGCGGAGATGACGCTCAGACAACTGACGACGGTGGAGAACAGACAACGTTGCGCATCGCATGGTGGGGATCTCAGGCAAGACATGACGCAACAGTGGAGGCACTGAATCTTTATGAGGAGTCCCATCCGGACATCAAGTTCGAATTCGAGTACTACTCATTTGACGACTACTTCACAAAATTGAAAACACTGGTCGCTTCCCGATCAGGTATGGGATGTTTTCCAGCTGGGCGGAAACTTCCCGAGTATATGGACAAGATCCATTTCCTGAACGAGTATGTGGAGTCCGGTATTGTTGATACCTCTGATATTTCCGACAGCTACCTGAAACAACGACAGATACAGAAGGAAATCTGATCGGATTGTCACTGGTGTAAATACTTACGGTATTGCTTATGATCCGGCTATTTTTGAGGAGGCAGGAGCAGAGCCTGACGGAAAACTGACATGGATGACTACAATGAAGCAGCTACAAAGATCCATGAAGAACTTGATATCTTTGGAAGTTCTACCTTCACACCGGGCTCTGAATTTATTGCAGGTTGTTCAGTATACGTTCCGCAGTGCGGCGAACTGGGAGAGTACAGCTTCTTCAATCTGGCACAGGATGGCATGGGGATTTGACGATCCGCAGATGCTTACACCATACATTCAGATGAGAGCGGACATGATCAAGGAAGGATCTTATCCGGATGCGGGAGCAACGGCAGAAGTTACAAACATTGAAAATGACTTCCTTGTGACAGGCGAGGCGGGAATGACATGGTAGCAATCAACCAGTTCCCGACAATCTATGACATTTGTGCATCCGAGGGACGTGAACTTAAGCTTGCTCCGCTTCCGAGAGCGACAGAAGATAACCGTCCGGCATCATTCCGCAGTCTTCTCAGATGTTCTGCGTATCTGAAGACAGCCAGTATAAAGAAGATGCAGCAGAATTCATCAACTGGTTTGTAAATTCTGAGGAGTGTAATGACATTCTTAAAGCAGAGATCGGTATCTGCGCTGCAGTCCAGGGGGCTATGATTGGTCTGGGAAGGACAAAGGTACCGCTTGTCCTTGGCTTCCTGCGGATCTGGCTTTGCGGTATATTTTTTATCCTGTGTACGGAAAGCTTCCTGGCATATTATTCTGTATTCTGGGGGAATCTGTTCTCCAATTGCGCTGCAGCTGTGGATCTTTCTGATCTTTCTGGCGAAAATGAGGTGGGAGATAGTTAACTGAGACCAGATGGAAAATGCTTAGCTGCACTGCAGTGAATGAATAAAAAGACAGTAAAAGAAACAGAGTTCTTCGGTATGGGTATGCAAAGAACTCTGTTTTTATTATGAAGGGTTCAGTATCTCTTCCGGTACATTTTCTCCACCACCCCGATCACCGCATACAGCGCCATCGCCATGATGCACAGCAGGACGATGGACATTAAGAGCCAGTTTGGCTGGAATAGATGATCAGGTAGCCAAGTCCGCTTCTTGCGGCTAGAAATTCACCGATGACCACCCCCGACAAGACAAAGTCCAATATTGACTTTCATATTACTGATGATTGCCGGAATGGAACCAGGAAGAACCACCTTGGTCAGGGCGCATGCCTGCGTTTTCCATGGAGTGTGTAGATCAGACGAATTTTTTCCTTGGTCGATCGTAGAAAAACTGGTGTAGAGGTTCAGGATACTTCCGAAAATTGCAACGGACATTCCGGCAACAAC
>VOFE01001844.1_pt1 | contig 46001 bp, 54 predicted proteins | sample 5384071 | NCBI WGS metagenome assembly VOFE01 (sample SAMN12384724, study PRJNA508395) | human gut metagenome | isolation source: healthy gut D | host: Homo sapiens
GCGGCAGGAGGAAACGGAAAACTCCGGCATCTGAGCTTCCGTTCACTTTATTTTCACAAATAAAACCGGAACAGCCAGAGATCTGCGCGGTGTGCGCGGGTCTCTGGCTGTTTTGCTTTCTCCCCCTCTCCCCCGGCTTCTCCCAAAGTCTCTCAGCCCCTCCTGTTGTACCCGTGATTTGCCTGAAACGCCGTAGGGGCGGACCCATGTAACCGCCCGTCCTTCGTGGACCATAACGTCCGTAGGGCGCGACGACCCGGCGCGCCGCCCCGCAGGGCGAAAACCCAGCGTCGGCCGAAGAAATTCCGAAAACCGGCGGGAGGGGCAAGCCCCTCCCCTACGGGATGGCAGGAAAAGCGTTCCTCTGCCGCGGACGGGCGGCCACTGAGGGCCGTCCCTACGGCGATTTCAGGCCCTTTCATAGCGTACGGCGATACAGAATCGGTTTCATAAGCTGCGGCGGCCATCGTATCGCCCATGACCGAAATTGCCTTGTAGGGGCGGGTCTCCTAACCCGCCCGCCAGTTCACATCCGCAGAGATTAGACCCTGAGCGATCAGGCGCGCCTGTTTGGCCCAGCATACCAGCCCATCTTGATTTCGGGCCAGCAGCGGCAGCGTCGCGGATGCTGGGGCAGTCGTTGTCCATCCCGCGCCTGACAGTGACCAGTCGCCCCCTGGAATTGGGCTCCCGTAAATTCCGGGGGTCCGGGGGAGAACGAACTGGAGCCGGAGGGAACCTGTTCCCGACGGCGATGTGAGTCTCCCCCGGCGGCGTTTTGCCTCCTTTGCCGCCGTGGGCAAAGGAGGTCGCCCCGCAGGGCGAAACCCTGCAAGGTGCGGCGCGCCGAGTCGTCGCGCCCTACGGGCGTCATGGTCCACGAAGGGCGGGCGGGGCTGAGACCCGCCCCTACAACATCTCCGGCAAATCACAGCAAAACCGGACAGCAGGAGGGCAAGCCCCGCCTGTCAGAGCGCAAAAACGGAGGCCCATCCGGGCCTCCGTTCGCCGCTCCGCTCATTCCGCGGAGATCATATAGTAATAAACAGGCTGTCCGCCGGGCATCACGCTCACCTCTGCGTTGGGGCAGGCGGCTGTGAACCGCTCCGCCGCCTTCCCGGCCTGCTCCTCAGTGACGTCCTCCCCGTAAAACAGGGAGATGAACTCCGCCTCCTGGAGGGCCTCCGACTTGGCCAGGCGGTCCATCAGGCCGTCCAGATCCCGGTCAGTGCCAAAGAGCTGGTGCTCCAGCAGGGCCAGGTAATCCCCCTCCTTGATGGCAAAGCCGCCGAAGTCGGAGTCCCGGGCCGCGTATGTGATCTCGGCGGTGCGGACCCGGCCCAGAGCCTCGGTCATCATCTCGGTCAGCTCTCCCTGCTCCATCTCAGGATCCACCGCCATCATGGCGGAGATCCCCTGGGGCACGGTGTTGGTGGGCAGGACCACTACCGTCTTGTCCTCGCACAGGCGGACACACTGCTCCGCCGCCATGATAATGTTCTTGTTGTTAGGCAGGACAAAGACGATCTCCGCCGGGGTGCGGTCGATCTCTTTCAAAATATCCTCGGTGGAGGGGTTCATGGTTTGTCCGCCGGAGATCACTCCGTCCACGCCCAGGTCCTTGAACACGGCCTCCAGCCCTGCACCGGCGCACACGGCCACATAGCCGTACTTCTTCTCCGGAGCCGCCTTCACCGGCTCCTCCGGCATGGCCGCACCCCGCTCCAGCTCCTGCTCCACCGCGTCCAGATCGTCGGTGCTCTGGACGTGTTTGCCGGCGGCCAGATCCTCCGCCTGGGTGCGCATGTTCTCGATCTTGGCCAGCTCCAGAGTGCCGTACTTCTGGGCCTCGGTGAGGGCCGCGCCCGGGATGTTGGTATGGACGTGGACCTTGAAGGCCTCGTCGTCCTCCCCGATGACCAGACTGTCGCCGATGCCGTTGAGGTAGGTGCGGAAGGGCTCCAGATCCACCTGGGGAGAGGGCTTGCGCACGATAAACACCGTGTCAAAAGCGAAGGTGATGTCCTCGGCAGGGATCGCCCCGAAATCGGCCTTCTCCGCCTGGACGGACTCCTCATCCGCGGGCATCTCCTCGCCCCGCAGCTCATTCAGCATCCCCTGAAGGATCAGCAGGAAGCCTGCGCCGCCGGCGTCCACCACACCGGCCTTTTTCAGCACCGGGTTCTGGTTGACCGTGTCGGCCAGGGCCAGCTGGCCCTCCTGAATGGCGGCCTCCAGAACTGCCTCGAAGCAGTTGTCCTCCCGGGCGGCGCCGGCAGCCCGGGAGGCGGCCAGGCGGGACACGGTGAGGATGGTGCCCTCCGCGGGCTTCATCACCGCCTTATAGGCGGCGGCCACGCCGAAATCCAGGGCGATGGCCAGATCCCGGCCATCCATGGTCTCCCGCTCCTTGATGGCCTTGGCAAAGCCCCGGAACAGCAGGGACAGGATGACGCCGGAGTTGCCCCGGGCCCCCCGCAGCAGCGCGGAGGCGGTGGCCTGGGCGGCCTTTCCCACGGTGTCGAAGGACTGCTTCTTCATCTCCGTGGCGGCAGCCCCGATGGACAGGCTCATATTGGTGCCTGTGTCGCCGTCCGGGACGGGGAACACGTTCAGATCGTTGATGCGCTGTTTTTCCGCGCGAATGGCGGCGGCGGCGTGAATGACCATCTGCTGAAAGGCCGCCGCGTCAATGGTTTGTCTCATATCGGCCCAAATTCCTTTCTACAAATGTCCTTAAAACCGCATGGAGTCCACACAGACGTCCACCGATTTCACTTCCACCCCGGTGGTCTTGCTGACCACATAGCGGACCTCGCTCATAATAGAGCGGCAGACCGCCACCAGGTTGACCCCGTTCTCCACGATGATATGCAGCTCGATGGAGACGGTACCGTCCTCGTTGTAATATACCTTGACGCCCTTCGCCATGGACTCCCGCTTGAGGAGATGGACCAGGCCGTCGGTCTTGGAGCGGACCGCCATGCCCTTTACGCCGTAGCAGTTGGTGGCCGCACAGCCGGTCACGGCGGTGAACACCTCGCTGCTGATGCGGATCTCGCCCAGATCGTTTTGCAGTTTCATAAGTCATTACCTTCCTTTCGCTGAGGATAGGGTAGATCACCACAGCAATCAGCGGTTTTCTGCCGCTGAGTGTATTGATACAGGTTATATTGTAGTCTATTTCCCTCGGAATTACAAGTAGAATTTCCTCCCCTGCCCCATTTCAGAGCGGAAAACAACCCCCGTCCGTACAGGCGGACGGGGGTTGTAGAAATGCAGGGAAAAGGATACTCACCGCTCCTCCCGGAAGTAGTTCAGGCCCAGGGCGGCGGGCTGCCCATTGCCCTTCTGCCGAATAGAGGAAACCACCAGTACAATGGCGGTGATCAGGAAGGGGAGCGCCTGGTACAGCTGAGTGGGGACAGCAGCCAGCCAGCCAAGCCCCTCCGGAAAAGCGGCAGCCAGGCTGGAACCCGACACCCGCAGGGTATTGAAAAAGCCGAACACAAAGGTACCCAGCACCGCCAGAGCAGGATTCCAGTTGGCGAAGATGACCAGGGCCACCGCGATCCAGCCATAGCCGTTGATCCAGCAGCTGCTATTGAAAGAGCCGGACATATTCAGGCCCATATAATAGCCGCCGATGCCCATGATGCCGCAGCCAATGCATATATGGATATACTTATACCGCTTTACATTCACACCCACCGAGTCTGCTGCACCGGGATTCTCTCCTACCGCCCGCAGGCGCAGTCCAGGGGCGCTTCGGCTGAGATACCACCACATGACCAGGGCGATGACGACGCCGAGATAGACCAGAATATTGTGGTCGAACAGGCCCCGGCCCAGCACCGGGATCTGGGACAGGCCAGGAATGGCCAGGTCCGTAAAGCCATTTTTGATGTTCTCGTAGTCGTTCATCACCGGCCAGCTGACGGCCTTGACACCGTTGCCCACGAAGAAGTACACCCCCAGACCGAAGGTGGTCAGGGTCAGGCCGGTGATGTTCTGGTTGGCCTGGAGGGACACCGTGAGGGCGGCGAACAGCAGGCCGCACAGGGCCCCCATCAGAAAGGCGGTCAGGATCCCGATCCCCAGGCTGTTGGCGTAGCAGCCCACAATATAGCCGAAGATGGCCCCCACGGCCATGATGCCCTCCACGCCCAGATTCAGGCTGCCGGACTTTTCCACCACGATCTCGCCCACCGTGCCGTAGAGCAGAGGAATGTTATAGACCACGATGTTGTGGATAAAGGTGGTGACCACCCCGAGCTTATCCATTTCCATTGACACTGCCCCCCTTCTGCGCGCGGACAACTTGAAAGCGGATGAAGAAATCAGCGGCCAGCACCAGGAACAAGATGGCCCCCTGAAGCATATCCGCGAAGCTGGAATCCACCTGTGCAAAGGTGGCCGCAGCCACGGTGGAACCATGCTGAAGCATGGAGATCAATGCAGATACCACAAAAATGATCCCCGTATTCAGCTGGGCCAGCCAGGCCACAATGACCCCCGTCCATCCCACATCGTCGGTGAAGGAGGTGGAGAGGATCCCCACCGTCCCCACCTTGAAGGCGGCGGCCAGCCCGATGAGGCAGGCCGAAAGGAACACGGTGCGCAGGACGATGGTGTTCACCTTCATCCCAGCATAATGTGCAGTCCCAGCGCTGTCTCCCACCACAGCGATCTCATATCCGTGCTTGGAGTACTTTAGATAGCAGTAAACCAGCGCCCCGATCAGCAGGGTGAGCAAGACACACACATTCAGTCCGAACTTGCCAATCATAATTCTTGGGAAAGCCACTTCCTTCCCGAAGTTAAAAAACACTGGCCGTGCGGAAGAGGTGTCCAGGAAGAAGTTCCACTCCGCCTGAGTCTCCCCAAGGAAGATGAGGAAATACAGGGCCACATAGTTGAACATCAGGGTCATCAGGGTCTCATTGGTGCCGAACTTCACCTTCAGCACCGCAGCCAGGGCGCCGTACAGGCCGGCGGCGGCCATACCCGCCAGACACATGAGGAACAGGACCATCCCCTGGGGCAGGCTGTCCTTCAGCTTAAGGGCCACGGCGGCGGCGGCCACCGCGCCCAGGATAAACTGTCCCTCTCCGCCGATGTTCCAGAAGCGCATTTTGAAGGCCAGAGACAGGGCCACCGAGGTGAGCACCAGGGGGACGAACACCTTCAAATAGTTCTCAAAGGTTTTATAGGCGATCTTGTTGCCCACCATGCCCATGGTGAACATCCGCTGGTAATAAGCGATGGGGTCCACCCCCATGACCAGCAGCAGCAGCCCGCCCAGCACCAGGGCGCCGGCCACTGCGGCCAGGTAGAGGCACAGCTTCTTCCAGAAAGGACAGCTGTCCCGCTTTACGATATGGAAACGCATGGTCAGTCCTCTCCTTCCTGGCTGCCGCTCTCCTGCTGCTCCAACTCCAGCAGCTCCTGGGCGCTGATGTTGGTGTCCCGGGCGATACCAGCGGGCTTGTCCTCGTACTTATAGGTCAGGTCCAGGGCGCCAGTCATCATAAGACCTAGTTCCTCCTTGGAGGTCTTGTGGGCGTGGACCACGCCCATGACCTTTCCATGACAGAGTACCATGATCTTATCACATAGGGCCAGCATCACATCCAGATCCTCGCCTACAAACAGAATGCCCACGCCGTCCTTCTTCTGCTGGTTGAGGATGTTATAAATTGCGTAGGACGAGTTGATGTCCAGGCCCCGGACAGGGTAGGCGGTGACGATGACATTGGGCCCCGCCTTGATCTCCCGGCCCAGCAGCACCTTCTGCACGTTGCCGCCGGACAGCCGGCGCACCGGCGTTTCGGTGGAGGGGGTGACCACCCCCAGCTGCTCGATCACCTGCTGGGCGGCGGCCCGGCCGGCCTTCCGGTCCACGAAGGGTCCCTTGGTCTCCCCGTAGTTTTTCAGGATCATGTTGTCCGTGATGGACATGGAGGGAGCCAGACCCATGCCCAGCCGGTCCTCCGGGATGAAGGACATGGAGATGCCCTTCTCCAGGATCGCCTTGGGGGGCAGGCCCACGATGTTGTCCCCCTTGTGGATCATCAGGCCGGACTGGATGGGGCGCAGGCCAGCAATGGCCTCGCACAGCTCCTTCTGGCCGCAGCCGGCGATGCCCGCCACGCCTAGGATCTCGCCGCCCCGGATATAGAAGCTCACCTTGTCGATGGCCACCGCGCCCTCGTCGTTTTTGATGGTCAGGTCCCGGATCTCCAGCAGGGGCCGGGTCTTTTCCACCACAGGCCGCTCGATGTTCAAATCGATCTTCCGGCCCACCATCCACTCGGTGAGGGCCTGCTCGTTGGTCTCGGCGGTGTTGACGGTGGTGATATACTCGCCCTTGCGCAGCATGGCCACCCGGTCGGAGACGTCCAGCACCTCGTTGAGCTTGTGGGTGATGATGATGATGGAGTGTCCGTCCTCCTTCATCCTCCGCAGCACGGAGAACAGCTTGGCGATCTCCTGGACGGTGAGCACCGCGGTGGGCTCGTCCAGGATGATGACCTTGGCTCCGTAGTACAGCACCTTGATGATCTCCAGGGTCTGCTTCTCCGAAACGGCCATATTGGCCACCTTTTTCCGTGGATCGATGTCAAAGCCGAACCGCTGGGCCATCTCCCGGATCTCGTCATAACGGCCCCGGTTCAGGGCAAAGCCCGGCTTCTCCCGGCCCATCCAGATGTTGTCGGCGGCGGTGAACACGTCCACCAGCTTGAAGTGCTGGTGGATCATACCGATTCCCAGGGCCTTGGCCTCCTGGGGAGACCGGATGGAGACCGGCACTCCGTCCACCAGGATCTCTCCGCTGTCCGGCTGGTAGATGCCGGACAGCATATTCATCAGTGTTGTCTTGCCCGAGCCGTTTTCTCCAAGCAGAGCCAGGATCTCCCCCTTTCGCAGGGTGAGATTTACATCTTTATTGGCCACCACACTGCCGAAGGTCTTGGTGATGCCCCGCATTTCAATGGCGTATTCCGCCGCCATGGAACCACGCTCCCTCTCTGGTCGTCATTCTAATAGTAATATTTTACCCTTATATTACTCTTTGTATCGTCTCTCCTCCCCGGACCGGCTGTTCTCCGGCCCAGGGAGCAAAGACCAAGACCGGACCGGCCGGTAGGGCCGGCCCGGTCTTGCGGGTCATATCAGTAAAGCGCTGCCCTGGGATCAGGCGTTCTTCACGCCCTCCACCAGATAGTTCATGCTGCCGGTGATGACGCTGTCCTCCACGGAGGGACCGCCGGCGGCCATGATCTCAGTGCCGTCGTTGGTCATCAGGGGAGCGTCCACCTTCTCCACGGTAGCCTTGCCATCGGTGACGGTGACATTCAGCTTCACGCCGGAGAACACATCCCACTCGCCGGTGGCGATCAGGGCCTTGACCTGGTCAATGGCGTCCTGAGTGCCGGCGGCGCAGTTCTCGCTGAGGGGAGACACATCCACCATACCCTCGTTCAGGCCGCCGTAGTAGGCGGGGCCGCCCATGGCGGTGACGAACTGGCCGGCAGACTCACAGGACATCGCGGTCTCGATGGCGGTCTTGTAGTACACGTCCCAGTTCCACATTGCGGCGGTCAGGTGGGCCTTGGGGGCGTCGGCGGTCATGTCGGAGTTGTAGCCGCAGCCGAACACGCCGGCCTTCTCCGCGGCCAGCTGGGGCTGGGCGGAGTCACAGTGCTGGGCGATGACGCCGCAGCCGTAGCTGTTGATGAGCTCCTCGGCAAAGGCGTACTCGTTGACCTCGTCGGTCCAGGTGCCCAGCTCCTTGACGTACACAGTGGCCTCGGGGTTGACGGCCTGCACGCCCAGGGTGAAGCCGTTGATGCCGGAGCAGGTCTCAGCATACTCAGTGTCGTAAGCGGAGACATAGCCCACGTTGTTGTTGCCGGTCTCCAGGCTCTTCAGACCGGCGGCCAGGCCGGCCAGGTAGCGGGCCTGATAGATGCGGCCAAAGTAGTTGTTGTAGTTGGTCTCATTGCTCTTGAAGCCGGTGGCGTGGGAGAAGATCACGTCGGGGTACTCCTCCGCCTTGACCTCCATCTCGTTCAGGTAGCCGAAGGAGATCCCGAAGATGATGTTGCAGCCCTCACCCACCAGGGTGTCCACGGCGGCGCCCACCTGGGTGTCATCCTCAGGGACCTCGTCCACGATGAACAGCTGCTTGTCCACATCCATGCCCAGGGCCTCCATGGCCTTGGTGATGCCGGTGTGGTGGGCATAGGTGTAGCCGGCGGTATCGCTCTTCTTGTTGATGTAGATGGCGCCCACCTTAAAGTCGGACGCGCTCACATTGCTGGCGGAGCCGGCGCTCTGGGAGCCGGTGCTGGCAGCGGAACCGGCGCTGCTGGAGTCCCCACCGCCGCAGGCGGTGAGGCCCAGGGTCATGGCTGCGGCCATAACAAGTGCGAGAATCTTTTTCTTCATGCAAAGTTCCTCCTTCTGAATCGTTCGTTTCATCCTTACTTCTATTAAAACCGCCTGGGGCGGTCTTAATCCCTCAAAGCGCGGATTCAATCATCCGCAAAGGTCACGCCGGTCTCCTCATTCATGGACTGGACGCGGGCCAGCGCCTCGATGCGCAGCCCCTTCGCCCGCAGGCGGTCGCCGCCAGGCTGGAATGCCTTCTCGATGACGATGCCGGCCCCTACCAGCTCCGCCCCGGCGTCCTTCACCAGCTGGGCCAGGCCCTCCAGGGCCGCGCCGTTGGCCAGGAAGTCGTCGATGATGAGCACCCGGTCCCCGGGGCCCAAAAATTCCTTGGCCACGATGATGTCGTAGACCCGGCCGTGGGTGAAGGACTCCACCTTGGAGGTGTACACCTCGCCGGCGATGTTCTTGGTCTGGGTCTTTTTGGCGAAGATCACCGGGCAGTGGAAGTACTGGGCCGCCACGCAGGCGATCCCGATACCGGAGGCCTCGATGGTCAGGATCTTGTTGATCTCACAGCCGGCAAACCGCCGCTTGAATTCCTTGCCGATCTCGGCAAACAACTCCACATCCATCTGGTGGTTCAAAAAGCTGTCCACCTTCAGCACGTCGGTCCCCTTTACCTTTCCGTCCTTGCGGATCCGCTCTTTTAACAGCTCCATCGTTTTCCCTCCACCCTTCCTCTTTTCTTATGTGGCCGCCTGTTCCGGGGAGCGCCCGGAAAAGAACGGCGTGGCCCGGAGTGAACGGGCCACGGTCGATGGCGATACAGTGTTATTCTACAAAATATTTTCCCGTTCTGCAATCCCTTTTTCCCGTTCTTGTGGGAATTTTTTTGCCGCGGGACGCCCGGCGCCCCCCTTTTCCCCTTCCTCCGGCCGCCACCCCCTAAATCTGTAAAGTAAATTGCTTTACACACAGAACAAAGAGCCAGCCGGAGCAGCTCCTGCTCCGGCTGGCTCAGCCTGTCAAAAAGATCCCGAGCCGCTGTCAGCCCCGGACGGCGCGGGTGCGGGCTTCCTTCCGGTCTTCCAGCTTGGAGACGATCAGCGCGCAGGCCGCATCCCCCGTGATGTTGATGGTGGTCCGGCCCATGTCGAAGAGGCGGTCGATGCCCGCCACCAGAGCGATGCCCTCGATGGGGATATTGACGCTCTGGAGCACCATGGTCAGCATGACCATCCCCGCGCCGGGAACTCCGGCGGTGCCGATGGAGGCCAAGGTGGCGGTGAGTACAATAGTCACCATATTGCCCAGCGTCAGGTCCACGCCGAAGCAGCTGGCGATGAACACGGAGCACACCCCCTGGTAGATGGCGGTGCCGTCCATGTTGATGGTAGCTCCCAGGGGCAGGACGAAGGAGGACACCTCCCGCCGTGCCCCCAGCCGCTCGGTACACTCCATATTGAAGGGCAGCGCCCCCACCGAGGAGGCGGAGGAAAACGCCATCATCATGGCCGGGGCCATCCCCTTGAAGAACTGGACGGGCGAAATACCGGCCAGCACCTTGACTGTGGAGGAGTAGACCACCACAGCGTGGATGATATACCCGCCATAGGCCACCAGAAGCACCGTGAGCAGACTGCTCAGGATCTTCGGCCCATTCTCTGCCACCACCGGGCAGATCAGGCAGGCCACGCCAATGGGAGACAGGCGGATGATGACATCCATGATCTTGATGAACACCTCATTGAGGCTGTCGATGATCTGCGCCGTGGCAAGTCCCTTCTCCCCGGCCAGCAGCACGCCGAAGCCCAGGAACAGGGAGATCACGATGACCTGGAGCATCGTGGCGCTGGCCAGCGGCTGTACGGCGTTGGAGGGGAAGATGGATACGATGGTATCCATAAAGGACTGCCCTGCCGGGGCCTCATAGCTCAGCCCGCTGGTCTCCAGCAGGGGGAACCAGTGCATCCCCTTGGCCACGCTGGCCAGGATCAGGGCCAGGATCACCGCGAAGGCGGTGGTGCACATATAATATACGATGGTCTTCAGTCCAATGGAGCCCACCTTACTGATGTCCTTCATGGAGATCACCCCGGCGGCGATGGAGAACAGCACAATGGGGACCACCACAAACTTCAGCAGATTCAGGAAAATGTCTCCCCAGGGCTTGATGTACGCCTTGGCAAAGTCTTTCCCCTCAATGCCGCCCACACTGATATTCATCAGCGCCATACCGGCGGCGATGCCCACCAGCAGACCGACAAAGATCCAAAATGCCAGTGGAAGCTTCCTCTTACTTTCCATATCACACACTCCTTCCAAAAGCGGAAACGCACGTTTCTTCTTTTACACTTGCAAACAGTGGCGTTTCCACTCTTGTTATCAGTATACACATCTCCCAGGATTTTCTCAACTCATATTTTATTATTTCTTATTTTTTCTCCTTTTTCACAATTTTTCTCCCGCTTTTTCTATGCCACACACAGCGTCATCTCCTTCCCCTCCCAAAACGCAGCGCATCTTCCCTCTTTATTTCCTGCAATATCAGCTTTTCTCCCCTTCGGATTTCCCCGGAAATTTCTTGTGGGCCTCGACGTTGTTCGGCTTTTTATATTCCAAAATATGGTAAACTATAAGCATCGGATCTGTTCGACCGGCACAATAGATATTAAGGAGGTCTTTCTCATGCAGCTGCTTCGGAAAAAGGGGAACTTCGACAGTACCCGGATCTTATTTCTCCCAGTAGACGCCATTGCGCCCAACCCGGACCAGCCCCGCCGCGTCTTCGCTCAACAGGAGCTGGACGAGCTGGCCCACTCCATCCAGGCCCTCGGTCTGCTCCAGCCCCTCACCGTCCGGCGCTCCGCCCAGGGCGGCTGGGAGCTGGTGGCCGGAGAGCGCCGGCTCAGGGCCGCCCGGCTGGCCGGCCTTCAGGAGGTTCCCTGCCTCTCCCTCCAGATCGACAGCCAGCGCGCCTCTCTGCTGGCCCTGGTGGAGAACTTACAGCGGAAGGACCTGGACTTTTGGGAGGAGGCACTGGCCCTGGAGAAGCTGATCTCCACCTACCACCTCTCTCAGGAGGAGGCCGCCCGGCGCATCGGGAAGAGCCAGTCGGCGGTGGCCAACAAGCTCCGCCTGCTGAAGCTGCCCACCGCCGTCCTGGAAACCCTGCGGGACGGTGGGGCCACGGAGCGACACGCCCGGGCCCTGCTCCCCCTGGAGGACCCCGCTTTGCAGACACGGGCCGCCCAGGCTGTCCTGGAGGGCAGACTGACAGTGTCCCAAACAGAGGCACTGGTCCAAGAGCTCCTCCGCCCCCGGGCGGCGGCCCCAGCGCCCCGCCACCGGCGGACCTTTGTGGTCAAAGATGTCCGCCTGTTTCTCAACACCCTGGACCGTGGAATGGCTCTCATGCGCTCCGCCGGAGTGGACGCCCGGTGTCAGCGGGAGGACCATGAGGATGCGATCTGCCTTACCATCCGTATCCCCCGGGGCGTCTCCCACTAATGTTTCACGTGAAACACTTCCATCCTTCCTTGGGCGGGCCGGGCTGCGGCCCGCCTTTTTCCTGCGGCTGTTCCACGTGAAACAATGCACTCCTCTCTGTTTCCCGGAACAAGGCCGAAAAAAAGAGGTAAAAGAGTTGCAACCCCTGCGGCAGGTTGATATAATAAAGGTCTAGTATCACACCTCATCCCACTCCGGCGTCTGGATCGTCCTCCGCCGCGGCAGGATCAGGCGGCGAACTGGATTTTCCCTGTTCAGGAGGTATTCTATGGCGAATATCATTGCCGTCGTCAACCAGAAGGGCGGCGTGGGCAAGACCACGACGACGGTGAACATCACAGCCGCCCTCCGCGCCCTGGGAAAGCGTGTGCTTCTGTGCGACTTTGACGCGCAGGCCAACGCCACATCCGGCATGGGCGTGGACAAGAACACCGCCTCCCCCAATGTATACGATGTGCTGATCAACGGCGCGGAGCCCCAAAAAGCGGTGGTCTCCACAAAATACGGGGATGTGCTCCCCTCCAACAAGACTCTGGCCGGGGCCAGCATCGAAATGATCGCCATCCCCGACCGGGAGCACCTGCTGAAGAACGCCCTGGAGCAGCTGGCTCCCAGCTACGACTATATCTTCATCGACTGCCCCCCCTCCCTGGAGATGCTCACCGTCAACGCCTTGTGCGCCGCCGGCTCCCTGCTGGTCCCGGTGCAGTGCGAGTACTACGCCCTGGAGGGCCTCAGCGACCTGCTGGCCACAGTGCGGCTGGTCAAGCGGGGACTCAACCCCAAGCTGTCCATCGAGGGGGTGCTGCTGACCATGTTCGACAGCCGCACCAATCTGTCCCTCCAGGTGGCGGAAGAGGTCAAGCGCCACTTCCCCGGCCAGGTCTACGCCACGGTGATTCCCCGCAACGTCCGTCTGTCCGAAGCGCCCAGCCACGGAATGCCCGTGCTGGACTACGACCCCTACTCCCGCGGGGCCGAGGCCTATCGGATGCTGGCCGAAGAGATCTCCGCGCAGCATGAATGAGCCCGGAGGGACGGAGGCGGCGCTCTCCCCTCCCCCTTCTGACTCCACACGTTTGGAAAAGGAGTGTACTATGGCGAAACGAAAAACAGAGATGGGTCTGGGCCGGGGGCTCAACGCCCTGCTGGGCGACCCGGACCTGACCGCCGGAGGCGAGGGCTCCGTCTCCCTCCCCATCTCCCAGGTGGGGCCAGGCCTGAACCAGCCCCGCAAGCGCTTTGAGCCGGAGGCCCTCGCCGATCTGGCCGACTCGATCCGCCTCCACGGCATCATCCAGCCCCTCACCGTCCGCCGTCTGGCCTCCGGCTACTACCAGATCATCGCCGGGGAGCGCCGCTGGCGGGCCGCCAAGCAGGCCGGTCTGGATGAGGTCCCCGCTGTCATCATCGAGGCGGATGACCGCAAGGTCATGGAGCTAGGCCTGATCGAGAACCTCCAGCGGGAGGACCTGAACCCCGCCGAGGAGGCCCGGGGCTTCCAGACTCTGATGGAGGAATACGGCCTCACCCAGGAGCAGGTAGCGGAGCGGATGGGAAAATCCCGCCCGGCCATTGCCAATACCCTGCGTCTGCTGGCTCTTCCGGAGGATCTGCTCACTCTGGTGGAGGAGGGGACCCTCTCCGCCGGCCACGCCCGGGCCATCCTGGGCGCGCCCACCGCAGACCTCCAGCGGGAGGCCGCCAAGCAGGTGGTATCCCGCGGCCTCTCTGTCCGGCAGACCGAGCAACTGGTGAAGTTCCTCCAAAAACAGCCCGCAGAAAAGCAGCCGGGCGGCTCTTCCGATGAGATCGCTCTCTACCTGGGCGAATTGGAGAAGTCCCTCTCCGGCCAGCTGGGACGGAAGGTCACCATCTCCCACCATGGCAAGAAGGGCCGGGTCCAGCTGGAGTATTACAACAACGAGGACCTGGAAGCCCTGCTGTCCCTGCTGAATACCCTGCACGGAGAGGAGGGAAATGATCTGTGAGCGATCCCAAACATCCCTCCCCTGCCCCCAAAGGCCAGCCGGAGGAGAAAGCTGCAGAAAAGCCCCCCGCCTATGTCCCCCCTCCTACCCAGGAGAAACGGCAGCGCTCTGTGGTCCACTACATCGCCATCCTCTTTGCCGCCGCTTTTCTGCTGATGCTGATGACCTACCTCATGGACCGGCGGCAGAATGAGGAGGTGGTGGACAGCCTCAACCAGTCGGTATCCGGTCTGCGGGAGTCCCTCTCCAATATGCAGTCCGTCCAGGACATCTATGAGGAAAACCAGGCCCTGCTTCAGGAGATCGACCGTCTGGAGGACCAGGTGGACGAGCTGGAGCGCCAGGACAGCGCTCAAACCACAGCGCTGGAGCAGGCGGAGCAGACCCGGCAGGCTATGGACTGGTTCTGGCAGATCGACGAGGCCTACATTCTGGGCCGCTACTCCCTGTGCCGGGAACTGATCCAGTCCCTTGAGGACAGCGGTCTGGCGGAAAGCCTCCCCCAGGAGAGCGTCACCGACAACGGCCGCTTCTCCCCGGCCCTCCGCTATCAGGAGATCCGGAAGGCCCTGTACTGAGGCCGCCTGTTTCACGTGAAACAGACGGTACAAACGCCGCCACTCCCTCCCCCATGCCTCTCCAACCCATCCCACAGCTATGATCCGTTATCATATCTATTATATTTAAAGGAGTGTTCCGCTATGCTGGACATCAAATTCATCCGGGAGAACCCCGAAGTTGTTAAGGAGAACATCAAAAAGAAGTTCCAGGAGCAGAAGCTGCCCCTGGTGGATGAGGTCATCGCCCTGGACAGCGAGAACCGCGCGGTTATGGCCGAGGCCCAGGAGCTCCGCTCCGCCCGCAACGCTCTGAGCAAGCAGGTGGGCATGCTGATGGGGCAGGCCAAGAAGGACCCCTCCAAGCTGGCGGAGGCCGAGGCGGCCAAGGCCAAGGTGAAGGCCAACGCCGACCGCCTCTCTGAGCTGGAGGTCAAGGAGGGCGAGCTGGCCCAGAAGATCCGCAAGATCATGCTTCAGATCCCCAACATCATCGACCCCTCCGTGCCCATCGGCCCTGACGACAGCTGCAATGTGGAGGTCCAGCGCTTCGGTGAGCCGGTGGTCCCCGACTTTGAGATCCCCTACCACACCCAGATCATGGAGTCCTTCAACGGCATCGACATGGACGCCGCCGGCCGGGTCTCCGGCAACGGCTTTTACTACCTCATGGGGGACATCGCCCGCGTCCATGAGGGCGTGCTGGCCTACGCCCGGGACTTTATGATCGACAAGGGCTTCACCTTCTGCATCCCGCCCTTCATGATCCACGGCAACGTGGTGGAGGGCGTCATGAGCCAGACTGAGATGGACGCCATGATGTACAAGATCGAGGGAGAGGACCTGTATCTCATCGGTACCTCCGAGCACTCCATGATCGGCAAATTCATCGACCAGATCATCCCAGAGGACAGCCTGCCCCAGACCCTCACCTCCTACTCCCCCTGCTTCCGCAAGGAGAAGGGCGCCCACGGCATCGAGGAGCGGGGCGTCTACCGCATCCACCAGTTCGAGAAGCAGGAGATGATCGTGGTCTGCAAGCCCGAGGACTCCATGAAGTGGTATGAGCAGATGTGGCAGTACTCTGTGGCGCTGTTCCGCTCTCTGGACATCCCGGTCCGCCAGCTGGAGTGCTGCTCCGGCGACCTGGCCGACCTGAAGGTCAAGTCCTGCGACATCGAGGCCTGGAGCCCGCGCCAGCAGAAGTACTTTGAGGTCTGCTCCTGCTCGAACCTCGGCGACGCCCAAGCCCGCCGACTGAAGATGCGCGTCAAAGGCAGCGACGGCAAGATGTATCTGCCTCACACCCTGAACAACACCGTGGTGGCCCCTCCCCGTATGCTCATCGCCTTCCTGGAGAACAACCTCCAGGCCGACGGCAGTGTGAAGATCCCCGCCGCTCTGCGTCCCTACGTGGGCGGTATGGAGGTCCTGCTCCCCAAGAAGTAAGCTCCAGGCGGCGGGGCGGGGCGGCGCCTGCCCCCCTCCCCTCCCCTGCTATGTTTCGGGGCTCCAGGTCTCATTTTATACAAAACAAAATTTTTCTACGCAATAATACAAATCGTTTTACCGCTCTCCAGCCAACTGCGGCTCTCCCGCACCAGCTCTGGTCATTTTGCCCGCTCCAAAACGCTCCAAAACGGAAAACGCTCAAATCCCTTGAGCCCCAAGAGGTTTGAGATGCTGTTTTTTCTGGAAAGGAGGGACGGCCCATGTCCGTCCAAAAACGACGGGAGGAACTCACAGCGCTGAATCTGCTTTTCTGCTTCATGGTCCTGTGGAGCCACTGCTCCGGACATCCTATCACCGTGCTGGACCACAGCAGCTGGCAGTACGGCCTGATGATCTCCCTTCAGCGCCTCAGCTTCGTCTCAGTCTCCGGCTTTTTCTTTCTCAGCGGTGTAAAACTTACTCTGAACAGCACCGGCTCCCCTCCTCCCCCCCGCTGAGGCGGTACTGGGCCAAGCGGGTGAAGGCCATCTTCCTGCCCTATCTGCTGGCAGTGGCCGTCTACTATGTCTACTTCGTGGGCCGCGGCTATTTCCCCTTCTCTCTGGGGGAGCTGGCGGGGTATGCGATCCGGGGCGACCTGTCCGCCCCCTTCTACTTTGTCATCGCCCTGGCCCAGTTCGTGCTGCTGGTCCCCCTGTTCCGGTGGCTGCCCCGCCGGTGGTCGCCATCGGTCCTGCTCCCCATCTCCCTGGGGATCACCTGGCTCAGCGCTCTGTACTGCAACGAGATCCTGGGCCTGCTGATCCCGGGTGCACACTTTGCCTACAACGACCGGCTGTTTACCACCTATCTGGTGTACTATGTGGGGGGCTGCTGCGCCGGACAGAACTATCCCCGCTTTCTGGAGCTGCTGGACCGGAACCGTCCCCTTCTGACTGCCTGCGCCCTGTTCTTCGCCGGGGCCGACCTGTTTTTCAGCTGGAAATTCTTTGTGAGCGGACAGAGCGTGCCCTTCCTGGAAATGATCCACACCCTGTACCAGCTCACCGCCATCCCCGCCCTGTTCGCCGTAGCGGTGCACCATCCGTTCACTCTGTCCCCCCTGGCCCGGCGGATGGACCGGGCCAGCTTTCTGGTCTATCTGTACCACTCCCTGGTCATCACCTGGTTCAACGACCTGGCCTGGCGGCTGGGGATCGGGCGGGTGTCTGTCCAGTTCCTGCTGCGGGTGGTCACCGTCTACTCCCTCACCTTTTTAGGCGCTATGTCCTGGCAGTGGGTGCTTTCTCAGGTGCGGCGTCCCCTCACCCTCAAACTTTAAAATTTAGAGGACCTTACCATGAAAAAATTTATGGATGAATTTAAGGCCTTTGCCATGCGGGGCAATGTGCTGGATATGGCCGTGGGCGTGGTCATCGGCGGCGCCTTCGGCAAGATCACCACCTCCCTGGTCAACGACATCATCATGCCTGTGGTCTCAGTGCTCACCAACGGAATCGACTTCTCCCAGTGGAAGCTGGTGCTCCAGGAGGCTGTGGTCACCGCCGCCGGTGAGGTGCAGACCCCCGAGGTCGCCATCAACTTCGGCAACCTGATCGCTGTGGTGCTGGACTTTCTCATCATCGCCTTTGTCATTTTCTGTATGATTAAGGCCATCAACAGGCTCCACCGCAAGGCGGAGGAGCCCGCCCCGGAGCCTGCTCCCCCCGAGCCCAGCGCCGAGGAGAAGCTGCTGACCGAGATCCGCGACCTGCTGAAGGAGGCGCACGATGTCCAAGGAAAGACCTGACGAGACGCTCCAGGAGGAGAAGGGCTATATTCCCGCCTCCCCGGTGAAGCGTACCCTGGCCTGGATCGGCCTGGCCTATGCCCTGCTGTTTCTGGCCCTGACGACCTACTACTTCTATACCGGCTCTATGCTGGGCAATCTGGGACCCCTGCTGGCCGTCCCCGGCCTGATCGGACTGGGCGCCCTGTCTCTGGTCAGCTGGAGGAGCACCGGACGGCCCAAAAAGGGGGCGGCCTGGCTGCTGGTCCTGCTGTGCTGGGCCGCCGCCCTGGTCTCTCTGCCCATGGGGCTTGTGGGCCTGCTGTCCAATTTCGGCGTTGTCTTTGGCGTATGACCGCCCGGGAGGATATGATATGGAACAACTGATTCGGAACGGCCTGGAGGCGATGGACCTCCTCTCCCAGACGCCCGCCCCCGCTCCGGCGCAGCTGGCAGAGTATGGACGGCTGCTGCTGGAAAAAAATCAGGTGATGAACCTCACCGCCATCACAGAGCCGGAACGGGTGGCCCAGCTCCATATGCTGGACAGCGCCGCCCTGCTCAAGGGGGCGGACTTTCAGAACAAGACTCTCATCGATGTGGGCACTGGAGCCGGTTTCCCCGGCATCCCGTTAAAAATCCTGGTCCCATCCCTTCAGGTCACCCTACTGGACAGCCTGAACAAGCGGGTGGACTGGCTGGGTCAGGTGTGCGCCCAGCTTGCTCTTGAGAACATCCGGGCCATCCACGCCCGGGCCGAGGAGCAGGCCCTGGTCAAGGGCTTCCGGGACAGCTTCGACTTCGCCACCGCCCGGGCGGTGGCCGACCTGCGCCTGCTGTGCGAGCTGTGCCTGCCCTATGTCAAGGTGGGCGGGCTGTTCCTGGCCATGAAGTCCACCGACAGCGGCCAGGAGCTGGAGGACGCCGCCCACTGCATCAAGCTGTTGGGCGGCCGTGTGGAGGAGCCCTTTGACTACGTCATCCCCCCCGGCGCCGGCGTCACCCACCGGGTCATTCCCATCCGAAAGGTGGCCCCCACCCTGAAGGGGTATCCCCGCCGGTGGGCCAAGATCCAGAAGGCTCCGCTGTAAGGACGCGTTCTGTCCCATATCCGGCCCACACTTCAAATTCAAACACAAAATACACAGAAAATTCACACCATATTACAAAAAAAACATTGACGAACCCAAGATTTGTGATAGACTTATTTTGGTGAGATAGGAGGAATTCCATGGGAATTGTCATTGCCGTCACCTCTGGAAAGGGTGGGACGGGCAAGACCTCAGTCACCGGCGGGGTCGCCTCCTGTCTGGCCCGGCTGGGTAAGCGGGTGCTGTGCATCGATATGGACATCGGCCTGCGGAATCTGGACATCTCCCTGGGCCTCAGCGACCGGGCACTGATGGACTTCTCCGACGTGGCCGAGGGGCGCTGTCCCCTGGCCCGTGCGGCAGTGACCCATCCGGACCTGCCCAACCTATCCCTGCTGACCGCCCCCATGTCCCTGTCCCCCGACGTAACGGCCGCCCGGATCCGGGCTCTGCTGCGCACCGCCCGGGACCGCTACGACTATATTATGATCGACTCCCCCGCCGGACTTGGCCCCGGCTTCCAGCTGGCCGTCTGCGGGGCGGATCGGGCTCTGGTGGTGGCTACCAACGACGCCTCCTCCCTGCGGGACGCCCAGCGGACGGTGGAGGAGCTGTACCGGATCCGTCAGGTCCATCTGGTCATGAACCGCATCCAGCCCAGGCTGCTCCGGCAGCTGCGCACCACCATCGACGACGCCATGGACGCCGCCGGACTCCCTCTCATCGGGGTCATTCCGGAGGACCGCCGGGTCATCCTGGCCGCCAATCTGGGGCGCCCCCTGATCCTGGAGGGCCGCCAGGGCGCCGCCAACGCCTGTTTGAATATCGCCAAACGCCTGGAGGGCTACCGGGTCCCTGTGATGCGGATCCGGTAACGCTCAACTGCATAAAAGGAGGTAAACGCCGCCATGAATATTGCTATCATGTGTCACAACCGCAAGCAGGAGCTGATGGTCCAGTTCTGCACCGCATACTGCGGACTGCTGTCCAAGCACACTCTATGCGCCACCAACGCCACTGGCCGAATGGTGGCGGAGGCTACCGGCCTGCCCGTCAATCTGTTCCTCTCCCACGAGCACGGGGGCATCGAGCAGATCGGCCAGCGCATCATTTACAACGAAATCGATATGGTCCTCTTCTTCAACTACCCCCAGGACACCGACATGGATGACAACGTCATGTATATCACCCGCCTGTGTGACCAGCACTCGGTTCCTATGGCCACCAACGTAGCCACGGCGGAAATGCTCATCCATGGTCTGGCCCGGGGCGACCTGGACTGGCGCATCGGCATGAACCCCAACCGGGTACCCTTTGCCCTGTAAGACCCGGTATTTTCCTTGACTTTTTCCCAAAAATGGGATAGCATAGCTTTATTCACCGCCATGACGGCGCATGAGTAACCGGAGCACCGCCGGACAGAGAAGGGCCCCACGGCTGAAAGGGCTCCACGGCACAGGGACCGGCCAAGACAGCGCCAGCAGCGGGCCTGGAGACAGGCGCGGCCGCCCCGCCGCACCACGGGGACCAAAGGGAACGGCTCCGCCGTTCTGAAATTGGGTGGCACCACGAAGCGTTTTCAGACGCTCTCGTCCCAATCCCGGGACGAGAGCGTCTACTTTTTTCAGAGAAAAAAAGTAGACAAAAAAGCTTTATGCAAAGCTTCGCTCCGCCTCCGGAGATTTTACCCGCCGGATGGAAGCGCCCAGCCCCCAGGCAGATCTCCCCAGCGCTTCTTTGTTTCCTTTCTGTGCGAGCAGGAAGGAACGCCCTCCCCTGCCCCGCAGGGTGGGATCCTCCCAGAAAGAACTCCAAAGAAAGGATTTTGATACCCATGAGTAAAGTACAGCCCCGCACCCTGTCCGGCTTCATGGAGCTGCTCCCCGCCCGGCAGGCCCAGTTTGACCGGATGGTGGAGATCCTCCGCCGCACCTACGGTCTCTACGGCTTCACCCCCCTGGACACCCCGGCCATCGAGGCCAGCGAGGTGCTGCTGGCCAAGGGCGGCGGCGAGACCGAGAAGCAGATCTATCGCTTTGCCAAGGGGGATGCAGACCTGGCCCTTCGCTTGACCTGACCGTGCCCCTGGCCAAGTATGTGGCCCTGAACTACGGCCAGCTCACCTTCCCCTTCCGCCGGTATCAGATCGGCAAGGTATACCGGGGCGAGCGGGCCCAGCGGGGCCGCTTCCGGGAGTTCTATCAGGCGGACATCGACATCATCGGCGACGGCAAGCTGGACATCACCAACGAGGCGGAGATCCCCTCCATCATCTACCGGGCCTTCACCGCCCTGGGCCTGAAGCGCTTCCAGATCCGGGTCAACAACCGGAAGATCCTCAACGGCTTTTACTCCATGCTGGGCCTCACCGAGCAGTCCGGCGATGTGATGCGCACGGTGGACAAGCTGGACAAGATCGGCCCCGATAAGGTCCGGGAGCTGCTGATCGAAGGCGGCGTGGACGCCGACAAGGCGGAGGAGATCCTGAAGTTCATCGCCATCACCGGCTCCAATCAGGAGGTGCTCACCGCCCTGGAGGGCTACCGGGGCCGCAGCGAGGTGTTTGACGCCGGCCTGGACGAGCTGAACACCGTGGTGAAATATCTGGCCTCCTTCGGTGTGCCGGAGACCCATTTCGCCGTGGATCTGACCATCGCCCGAGGCCTGGACTACTACACCGGAACTGTGTATGAGACCACCATGCTGGACCATCCGGAGATCGGCTCCATCTGTTCCGGCGGCCGTTATGACAACTTAGCGGAATATTACACGAATAAACAACTCCCCGGAGTGGGCATTTCCATCGGTCTGACCCGCCTGTTCTTCGTTCTGGAGGACCAGGGCTATCTCAACGACGCCCTGAACACCGCCCCCGCCGATGTGCTCATCCTGCCCATGACCGATGACCTCTCCCCCGCCATCGCCCTGGCTACCCAGCTGCGGGAGGCGGCATCCGCACCCAGATCCACGCCGAGCAAAAGAAGTTCAAGCAGAAGATCTCCTACGCCGATAAGCTGTCCATCCCCTACGCCGTATTCCTGGGGGAGGATGAGATCTCCGCCGGCGTGTGCGCCGTGAAGGACCTGTCCACCAGCGAGCAGGTGAAGCTCTCCCCCGCTGAGGCCATCGCCCACATCCAGACCGGGCTGGACAAGCGGAACCAGGGCGCGCCCATTTTGGACCGGGGGAAATAAGACCGCCAGTTACACCTATGGACACTCCCCTGCCCCCGCCGGAAAACTATCAAACAATGGGCGGCATCTGGCAGCGCGGCTATTACGAGCACATCCTCCGCAATCAGCAGGACTTTGACGAGGCCGCTTGGGTATATTCAAAGCAATCCCGGTCGGCGAGTGGAGCGAGGGACCGGACCATGAAAAAAACAATTCGACGCATTCTTCTGGTACTCCTCATCCTCCTGTTGTTATGGATCTTCTTTCCCCGACCATTCCAGTGGATCCTTCCCCAACGGATGGTAAGGGCCCCAGGAGAAGGAGCAGAGATCCGTGCCGAGACAGAATTCACCGCTTCTCTCAGCTTTGGTATTGACCAAGAGGTCCTGGATGCCTTTTATGATCTCCACTGTGAGATGGAGAGCGTCCGGTTCCTGGCCGATCCCCTCTCCCTCCTGCCTTTCCTCCACCAGCCCCGGGAGCCGGTCAAGGTGAAAATCGATTACTTCCAGGAGGGCTGTTCTTCCACCAGCAACTGTCGAACCACTCTGTTGTGGGACGGGGATACTCTTTGGGTAAACTGGCTGGGCGGTCACTACTTAGGCTACTGGCCCACCGATCCCGCCGAATTTGAGGCGGCCATCCAACGGCTAACTTTGGAATACGGCGGAACTGGAACCGTTACGTCGTAGGGGCGGCACACCCTGTTCTGTTTCTTCTTCTGGAGGTCTTAGCTATGGAAATGCCTCCCCTCCCCCGCCGGAAAACCATCCGCCTGCAAAATTACGACTATTTCCAAAGCGGGGCCTATTTTGTGACCATCTGTACAGCACATAGATCAGCCATTTTGGGAAACATCATTCCTCCAACGTCTCACTCCGTAGGGGCGGGTCCCAGACCCGCCCGGGTAGAATTGTCACTATTTGGTGAAATTGTGATGCAGACGTGGAATGATCTCCCCAACCACAATTCCGGTCTTTCTCTTGGCCCATTTATTATTATGCCTGACCATATCCACGGAATCCTAATCCTGGAGGGACGGGCGGGTCTGGGACCCGCTGAATGGACGGCAATTCCGGAACTGGTGCGGCAGCTAAAATCCTTCTCGTCCCGTAAAATAAATAGGATCTCAAACGTACCCAAACGCGCCATCTGGCAGCGCGGCTACTACGAGCACATCCTCCGCAATCAACAGGACTTCGACAAGGCCGCCGGGTATATCGCCGAAAACCCGGCTCGGCGGCTGGAACGGGAGGAATTTGAGTGAAGAAGAAAATCGCTGTCGGGGTAGCCTTGATTGCCTTTCTTCTGGCGGGCAGCAGGCTGTGGTACACCCGTCCCCAAACCTTCTGGGATGCCACAGGTATGGACCGGGACAAAATTACTGGCGCATCCTGCTACGCGATCGAAGGCCATGTCACTGCCGGACGAGCCCGCCAGCAGATCTGGATGCTGGATAACCTGATCCCCGGCCAGGAGAACTATGAGGCCCTGCTGGCGCTGCTGGAGGACACCACCTACTGCGCCAGTCTGCAAAATCTCCTGCCTCCCTCCTCGTCCCGCTCCGCCGATGACGTCACCGCCACAGCATCCTTTGCCCTGGGGGATGAACTGGTGCTGGTACACGCCGACTCCCCGGGCAAGGTATGGATCTCCCCCGCGCACAGCCGTACCCTGGCCTTTTCCGTCTCTGCCCAGGGGCTGAACGAGACCCTGGCAGACTTTATCCAGCAACATGGAGCAGCGGGCGATCCTTAGTATTTTCTAAAATAATTCACTATTTTCTCACTTACTAATACAAAATGGAGTTGATTTTATGGACAATCTGAAGAATTTCCGCCGCACCAACTACTGCGGCGACCTGCGTCTGAGCGACGCGGGCAAGACCGTCTCCCTGTGCGGCTGGGTCCAGCGTCAGCGGGACCTGGGCGGCCTGATCTTTGTGGACCTGCGGGACCGCACCGGCCTGCTCCAGCTGGCCTTTGACGACAGCACCCCAAAAGAGATCTTTGAAAAGGCCGCTTCCCTCCGGTCTGAGTATGTCGTAGCCGCCAAGGGGCTGGTCCGGGAGCGCGAGAGCAAGACCAACAAGATCACCACCGGCGACATCGAGGTCTATGTCAGCGAGCTGCGGCTGCTGGCCAAGGCCGAGACCCCCTCCCTTTGAGATCGTGGAGAACTCCAAGGCCAACGATATGCTCCGCCTCAAGTACCGCTTTCTGGACCTGCGCCGCCCGGATATGCACGGACCATCGCCACCCGGCACAAGATTCATGAAAATCTGTCGGGACTACTTTGACGAGCAGGGCTTTTTGGAGATCGAAACCCCCATGCTGACCAAGTCCACCCCCGAGGGCGCCCGGGACTATCTGGTGCCCTCCCGGGTCCATCCGGGCAAGTTCTACGCCCTGCCCCAGTCCCCCGCAGCAGTACAAGCAGCTGCTGATGCTCTCGGGCTTTGACCGCTATATGCAGATTGCCCGGTGCTTCCGGGACGAGGATTTACGCGCGGACCGTCAGCCTGAGTTTACCCAGATCGACCTGGAGATGTCCTTTGTCAACGAGGATGACGTGATGGAGATCCAGGAGGGCTTCCTGAAGCGGGTGTTCAAGGAGGTGCTGGACGTGGACGTGCAGACCCCCTTCCTGCGGATGCCCTGGCGGGAGGCCATGGACCGCTTCGGCTCGGACAAGCCCGACCTGCGCTTCGGCTTTGAGATCAAGGACATCAGCGACCTCGTGAAGGACTGCGGCTTCGGCGTGTTCTCCGGCGCGGTAAAGGAGGGCGGCTCTGTGCGGCTCATCAATGTGGACGGCCACGCCGCTGACTTCCCCCGGAAGAAGATCGACAAGCTGGCCGACTTGTCAAGACCTATAAGGCCAAGGGCCTGGCCTGGACCCGCCTCCATGACGGCCAGGTGACCTCCTCCTATCAGAAGTTCCTCACCGAGGAGGAAAACCGCGCCATTCTGGAGCGGGCCAACGCCAAGGACGGCGATCTGGTGCTCATCGTGGGGCGACGCCAAGGACGAAGTGGTCTTCGCCGCCCTGGGCGCTCTGCGGTGCGAGTGCGCCAAGCAGCTGGGCATCCTGGATCCCAAGGACTTCAAGTTCCTGTGGGTCACCGAGTTCCCCATGTTCGAGTTCTCCGAGGAGGAGGGCCGCTATGTGGCCATGCACCACCCCTTCACCGCGCCCATGCTGGAGGATGAGGACAAGATGCTGACCGACAAGGCAAACTGCCGGGCCCGGGCCTATGACATCGTACTCAACGGCACCGAGCTGGGCGGCGGCTCCATCCGGATCAACACCCCCGAGATGCAGACCAAGGCCTTTGAGGCCCATGGGAATCGGCCATCTGACGAGGACATCCAGGAGCGGTTCGGACCACCTGGTGAACGCCTTCAGAGTCCATCCGGGACGTCGCGCCCCCCACGGCGAACGCCTCTGAGCCTATGACCAGCTGCCCCGACTTCGTGGACGACAAGCAGCTGGATGAGTTAAGCTTGAACGTCACCCGCCGCGAAGAGACTTCTGACGAGGCGTAAATCTTTCCTGGTCAGCCATGCAGATCCTCGCCGAAATACGGCTGTCATGCAACCAAAAACAGGCACAGCAGGGAAACCTGCTGTGCCTGTTCCCTGTATTGGCCATGGGGCTCTGTATTCTGAGGGCCATCATAAAACCAAAATGACGCGGCTTTCCCAGGCCCTTTCGTCTCCCCGTCTCCTCTTTTGTACGCTATTTCGAGAAAAAATCTTTAAAATCCGATAAAATCCGCAAAAAATTTGACATAGAAGCCGCAAAGTGATATACTGCATAAACTATAAGAGATCAAATTAAACTTTTGGCGTGGAGACTTCTTTCTCCACGCTGTTTTTCCGGGAGGAAACCATGAAAAAGCTTTTGATCGCTGTGCTCTGTTTGATGCTTACCGGCTGTGCCGCCCCTGTGCCCTCTGATCGTTCCGGCTCGGACCTCTCCGCATCCTCTGACACCCCGGCGCCCTCCCCCACCGTCTCCTCCTCCCACAGTGAGGAGAGCGATTCCTCTCAAGCCGCTCCGGAGACCGATCCGGACCCCGTGGAGCACTCTTCCGCCAGTCAGCAGGCCTCCGAGTCCTCTCTGGGCCCCCAAAACCAGGAGCAGATCATTCAGGAGCTGTTGTCCGCCATGACCCTGGAGGAAAAGGTCGGGCAGATGTTTTTTGTCTGCTGCCCTGAGACCGGCGGGGCCGAGCTGGCCGCCCAGTATAAGCTGGGGGGCTATCTGCTGTTCGGCCGGGATTTCAAGGACAAGACAGCCCAGCAGGTGCGGGATGACATCCAAAGCTATCAGGACGCCTCTGGCATCCCCCTGCTGATCGGGACCGATGAGGAGGGCGGCACGGTGGTGCGGGCCAGCAGCAATCCAGACCTCTTTCCCCAGCGGGAGCCCGCTCCCCAGACCCTGTTCGCCCAGGGTGGGATGGACCTGATCCTTCAGGACGCCCGCCAGAAAAGCATGACCCTTCTGGACCTGGGGGTCAATGTCAACTTCGCCCCGGTCGCAGACGTCTCCACTGATCCCGCGGATTTCATCTATGCCCGATCCTTCGGGCAGGACGCGCAGGCCACCGCCGGCTATGTGGCCCAGGTGGTGGGCGTCATGGAGGAGGAGCATATCGGTTCCGTTCTGAAGCATTTCCCGGGGTATGGGAACAATGTGGACACCCATACAGGGATCGCCCTGGACCAGCGCCCTTACGAGACCTTCCAGACCGCCGACTTTCTCCCCTTCCAGGCGGGCATCCAGGCCGGGGCGGATGCGGTCCTGGTCAGCCACAATATCGCCGCCAGCATGGATGAGAGCCTTCCCGCCTCCCTCTCCCCCACAGTCCACCAGATCCTCCGGGAGGCGCTGGGCTTCGATGGGGTCGTTCTGACGGACGACTTGGCCATGGATGCGGTGATGGAGTACGCTCAGAACGGCTCCGCCGCGGTGCTGGCCATCCAGGCTGGAAATGACATGGTGGTCACCACCGATTTCCAGACCCAGATCCCCCAGGTCATTCACGCCGTTCAGAGCGGCGTCATCGCGGAGAGCCAGATCGACCAGGCGGTCACCCGGGTTCTGAACTGGAAGTATGAGCTGGGCCTGCTGGGCAACTGACCACCCCCTTTGACATGAAATATGAGCTGACCCGTGGTCTTTTCCACAGGTCAGCTCTTTTTTGTGGATCAATTTTTCCGTATGCGGGACCGAACTGCCATAACAGCCCGCCGGATGGGCCAAAACGGCTTCTTCGGCGGGCTGTATGTACACACCGGCCGATTGAACTGTGGACGATTATCCCAGGACCAGCATCAGGATCGGGATGCTGATGAAACTGCACAGGGTAGACAGGGCGGCCCCGGTCGCCGCGTATTTTTCATCGGCCCCATAGGCCCCCGCCATCACAGTGACCTGGCTGACCACCGGCAGGGCGCTCTCCACAATGAACACGTCCATGGGCAGGCCGCTCATCCCAAACAGATGGCAGAACAGCCAGCAGACCACCGGAGCCACCCCCAGCCGCACCACGATCATGGTGGGCAGGCCCCGCATCAGGCGCAGGTTTTTCAGCCCCAGCTCATAGATGATATAGCCGCAGTAGATCAGCGCCAGTGGAGAGACGGATCCGCTGATGTATCCTGCCCATTTCATGATCGGGGCGGGCAGGCCCACATCCAAAGTCAGCAGGAGCAGGCTGAAAAAGACGGTCAGAATAGGCGGCTTGGCAAAGACACCCTTCAAAAAGGAGGAGAGGGTCACGCTCCCCCGACCCTTTGTTCCCGCCCGCTCGATAAGCAAAAGCCCACAGACTGAACGAAGACTGTATTCGCCAGATAATAGAGCATCACATAGGGAACACAGGCGTCCCCGAACAGCTGGGTGGAGACGGGCAGGCCGATAAACAGAGTGTTGGAAAACGCGGTCATAGCCACAAAGACCCCCCACCGCTCCCGGGGCAGCCGGAGCAGGGTCGCCAGCGCCAGGGAGAGAAACAGGGTCATCAGGACCCCCAGCAGGGCGGCAGCCACCATGATGCCCGCCTCCAGCAGGCTGTCATGGTCCAGATTGTTCAGCAGTCCGGTCAGACAGTTGCAGGGGACCGCGATATTGACAATGTACTTACTGATAAACTTCTTCTCTGAGGCGTTCATCCAGCCCCGCGCCCCCATAAAATATCCCACTGACATAAGCATCAGCAGGACCAGGGAGGCAGACATGGCATTGAAAAAACCATCCAAAGAAAACCGCTCCTCTCTCCTTCAAATCGAAGCAAAGAGCCCCGAGGCCGTACGCCCCGGGGCCCTGTCCAGTCAATCCTGTCCCGTGGTGGAACCCGTCTGCGGCTTTCCGCCCCCTCCGCTTCTGGGACGGCGCCGGCGGGGACGGCTGCGCTTCTCTCCTGTCTCCGGCGCGGGCTTTCCGCAGGCCTTTTCCCGGCTCTCACCGCCCCTGGGCTGCTGCTCCGGCCGGGGCTTCCGCTGTTCGCCTCTGAATGGCTGCTGCTTCTCCTTGGGCTGGCCACCCTCCCGGGCCGGCCGCTCCCCCTCCTGGGGACGCCCGCCGCTCCGGCGGCTCCGGTTGGAACGGCGGCGGTCCCGACCCCGGCTGTTTCCGCCGGAGGGATGCTCCGCCCCCACGCCCTCATACTGAGGCGTCTCGCCGTTGAACACCGCCTCCAGTGCGGCTGCCAGCGGGGAGGCCGCCCCCTTCAGATCAGGGACCTCCTCCGGCTCCTCCGGCTTTCTCAGCTTGGCCAGCTCCTCCAGGGGGGGCTCCACATAGCCCTCTGGCCGCTTGCCCTTGCCATTGCGGATAACGCACAGTTCACAGTTGTGGTAGCACTTGGGGGTCTCCGGGGCAGACTCCAGCCGCACCTGCACCGTCTGCCGCAGCAGATTCACCGAGGACACCGTTCCCGCCCCGTCCGGAGTCTCTACGAAGGACTCCTGCTTGGGGGAGTGCTTCACCAGATCCTCATAGGCCTCCTGCTCGTATTTCAGGCAGCACATGAGCCGCCCGCAGGTGCCGGAGATCTTGGTGGGGTTCAGGGAGAGGTTCTGGGTCTTGGCCATTTTGATGGATACCGGCTGGAACTCGTCCAGGAACTGGGAGCAGCAGAAGGGCCGGCCACAGATGCCCAGGCCGCCCAGCATCTTGGCCTCGTCCCGGACGCCGATCTGCCGCAGCTCGATGCGGGCGTGGATGGCGCTGGCCAGGTCCTTCACCAGGGCACGGAAATCCACCCGGCCCTCAGCGGTGAAGAAAAAGAGCACCTTATTTCCCTCGAAGCTGTACTCCGCCTCCACCAGCTTCATCTCCAGACCGTGCTCCGCGATCTTCTCCTGACAGATCTGGAAGGCCCGGGCCTCCTTCTCCTTATTTTTTTCCCGGGTCAGCTGGTCCTCCGGGGTGGCCCGGCGGAGCACCGGGCGCAGGGGAGCGGTAAGCTCCATCTCATCCACCGCCGTGTTCTCCTGGGTACACTCGCCAAACTCCACGCCTCGGGCGGTCTCGACAATGACCCCCTCCCCCAGGCGGAAGCGCTCTCCATTGGGGTTGAAATAATACTGCTTTCCGCCTTCCTTAAAGCGGACGCTGATGATCTCGACCATAATTCCTCCTGATGATCCATCCGTAAGGGACCGGACCGGCCCCTTACGGTCTTAATGCTTGATAAACATCGCCGCGCACAGCCAGCCGGACAGCTGGCCCGGGTTGGCGTTGAGCTCCGCCGCGCCACGCAGTGCACCAGCGCCGCCCTCAGCAGGCGGCGCGGGGCCTCCGACTGGGGCAGGCGGGCGCCCAGGGCAGCGGGGTATCACCTGATCCAACAGGCGGGGAAGCTCCTCCTCTGGGGATCTTCTCCAGCAGCATGGACGCCTCCAGCAGAGCCAGCTCGTCCCGCCCCTCCAGGGCCGTGACCAGCTGCTCCGCCTGACGGCGGCGGGTCTCCGCCGCCTCGCCGTCCCCTCCAGCAGCTCCACGCCCCGGCCCAGCAGGCCCTGACACTCCAGGGCCGCCCGCCGGACGTCCGCCGGATCCCGCTCCGGAAACCGGACGGCCAGCCAGTGTTCCGCCTCCGCCGGAGGCACGGGGACCAGAGCCAGCTCCTCACACCGGGAGCGCACCGTCTGGAGCAGCCCGCCGCCGTTTCCCGCCAGCAGAAGAAAGACCGCATAGGCGGTTTTCCCCTCCTCCAGCAGCTTGAGCATGGCGTTCTGAGCACTCTGGTTCATCCGGTCCGCCTGCTCCAGCAGATAGATCTTACGCTCCCCCTCGTTGGGACGGATATAGGCGTCCGAACGCAGGGCCCGCACCTGGTCTACTGTGATGGGTTTTCCCTCCCTGGGCCCGGAGATGACCGCCACGTCCGGGTGGACGCCGGAGAACACCTTCCGGCAGGGGGCGCAGCGGCCGCAGGGCCGCTCCCCGCCGGAGGCGGCGCACAGCATGGCCCCGCACAGCAGCCGGGCCAGGGTGCCGCCCGGACCCCGCCGGGCCGGAGAGGATATAGGCGTGGGACAGGCCCCGGCCTCCCTCCTGCTGGGAGAGGACCGCCTTCACATGGGCGTTGCCCGCCAGGGCCGACAGTTCCATAACATTCCTCGCTTCTCCCCTGAAAGGGTGTTTCAAAGTATCACAGACACTTCGTGGTTATTATATCCTATTTCCCGCAAATAGGCCAGTTCTTTTTCCGTGATCCGTTGGGAAGGGGGCCACCACCGGCACCCCGGGGGGATAGGGGGCCAGCTGGACGGCGGACACTCGCCCGGCGCAGTCCTCCAGGGATAGTTGCTCCGTCTGGGCGAACATCGCCTCACGGGGGGACAAGACCCGCTCCGGCAGAGGGGGCGCCGGAATGGGCGGGCAGACGCCACAGCAGGGCGGCGAGCAGTCCTCCAGCGGGCATCTTCCAGCCGGGGCGCCAGGCGGTCCATCCCCGTGAGGATGAGCACCACATGGCCGCCGTCCTCCATCTCAGGCCACAGGCCCCGGGCCTCCAGCGCCCGGGCCAGGGCGGGACCGTCCACCGCGTTCAATGATCAGGCCGGGTGGGATCCAGTGCCCCTCCCAGAGGCTGGGAAACCGCGCTCCCACCTGGGGTCCTCCCGCAGGTTGGCGGTGCTCAAAGTACCTGAGGCGTCACCCCCCTCCATCCAGGCCCGGGCCCCGTCCATAGAGATCATCATGGGATAGGACGGGCTCGAGCTGGCCATACACTGAGGTCATCCGGCGCACCTGTTCCGGCTCAAAGCCGTTTTGGCAAACGGGGCTTGTGGGCGGAGGTCTGCCCGAAGGCGTCCACCAGCGGAAGGGTTGGGCTCGGTGGGCGGAATCCAGGTGATGACGTCGGGATGTACAATGTTGGAAATCCCTGTACGTCACACAACAGGGTCCGTGGATCACATGGCGCTCATAGGCGTTCATGGGCTCCAGGGTGACGTTCCGGCGGTATTTGACCACTTTGGCGGCAACTTTATTGGCCAGGCGCTTGTCCAGACCACAGGGCCAGAGGGATTCCTCCCGCTTGGCCCGGTAGTGCTCCGCGTCAATGTGAATCCGCACCCGGTGGGTCCGGCCCCGGTTGACCGCGTAGTTGGTCAGCTGCTGGATGGCATCCAGGGTCTCCCCGGGTGGCTGCTGGATGGCCATGGGATGGCGCCCGGGGCGCCTGGCGCGGTTTCGGTCCCCTCCACCCCCGGCAAGATGATGGCGCCCATTGTCCCCTTTGGGGACTCATTGACATAGATATCAGGCACAGCCTGCACATGGAGGTGCTCCATCAGTCCGGTGAGGAACTCCCGGATACAGGCCGCCTTGGGGTCATCCGCCCCGGCGGGCTCCAGGCCGTCCTGAGCCTTCTCCTCCTGAACGGGAGCGGACTGCTTCTCGTCCCGGCCAATGAGCAGCTCATCACCGGGCTCCAGTTGTCCGAGCAGGCCTCCGCCTGGGGCTCGGGCTGTGCCTTCGGGCCAGCGGGCTCTGTCTGGGGGGCGGGCTCAGGCTGCTCCGGGGCGGCGGGGGCGTCCCCGTCGGGGACCTCATAGCTCACGCGGACCTTGGCGGGGTTCCCGCCGAAGCCCAGAAAACCGGATTTGGCCCGCTCCAGCACCTCCACCGAGACGTCATCCCGGTCCAGACCCAGCTGGAACAGGGCGGCGGCGATGGCGTCCTCCTCAGAGCGGCCGGTGGTCTCGATCCACTTTCTCATCCTCAAACACCTTCCTTTTTGTCGTCCTCTTCCTCAGGGAGCTCCACCTCGATCTGCTCCGCCTCTACCTCGATCTCCTCGGTCTCCGTGGGCTGCTGAACAGGGGCAGGCTCCTCCGCGGGGACCACCTCCTGGGCAGGGATGGTCTCTGTCTCAGGCTGCTTCTGGACGGTCTCTTCCTTCTTCTCCTCCTGAGTGGGGGCGGTCTTTTTGTTCTTCTTCCCCTTCTTCTGCTGCTCCGCGTCTATCTCAGCCTGGATCAGGTCGCTCACATCCCGGTACTCAGTGACGCCGCCGAAGCGGTCGGGGATATAGGCGCGGCCCCGGGCATAGGCGCGGATGCCAACGCGGCTGTCATCCTTGTTGACGCCGGGCTCAGTGGGCTCGTCCTTCTTGACGTGCTTCTTCTTGCCCCGGTTATTCTTCTCCTCCTCAAGGCGGCGCTGGCGCTCCAGCCGTGCCTCCTCCTTGCGGCGCTTCTCCTCTTCCTTCTCCTGGCGCTCCCGCTCTGCGGCGGCGGCCCGGGCAGCCTCATAGTCCTTCTTCAGCAGCTTGCCGCAGATAATCTCCTGGAAGATGGTGAAGATATACTGGGCGATCCAGTACACAGACAGGCCGGCGGGGACGGTAAAACCGATCCACAGAGACATCAGCGGCATCATGATCATCATGGTGCGGTTGGTCTTAGCCATGGTCTCATCCTGGGACTGGTTGTTCATCTGGTTGGTCTTGAGGCTGACCTGCATGGACAGCAGGGAGATGCCCAGGGCAGACACCAGGGGCAGCAGGAACAGGCCAATGGAATCCCAGCCAAAGCCGGCGGTCCAGAAATTCCACTTGGGGATATTGGCCAGGTTGATGCCCAGGAAGGAGAAGTCCATCACGAACAGCTTGGAGCCGGCATCGCCCAGCAGGGCCTGGAGGGCAGCCAGGTTGTCCGGGTTGATCATGGACGCCAGGTACATCTGGTTATAGGCGCCGTTCTGGAACACAGAGGTGAGCTTTCCATCGGCCACCTGCTGGACCAGCTTCTCCATCGCCGCCGGGGTGACCCAGCCGCTGCTCACAGCCACGGTCTGCCAATCCAGTTCCTGAGCGATGAGCTGGATCTGCTCGATGGACAGCCCCATAAAGTAGGTCAGGGGCTCACGGATGATCCCGTACAGCACCATCAGGAACAGGATGGGAATGAAGGACCAGAGACAGCCGCTCATGGGGTTGACCTTTTCCTTCTCATAGAGCTTCTGGATCTCCAGATTATAGCGCTCCCGGTCCTTGCCGTACTGCTTTTGCAGCTGCTGCATTTTTCCGGAGAGCAGATTCATCTGGATCATGCTTCTCTTTCCCTTCAGGCTGAAGGGGAACAGCACCAGCTTGATGATGAGGGCAAATAAAATCAGGGCGATGCCGTAGCTTTGGAAGAAGTCATAGAAGAACTTCAAAAGCAGGGCAAAAGGCATTAGAAAAATACCCACAATGGTACCTCCACATTGTTGAATTGGTTCCGGACCTCCATCACGGTACGGGGTCGTACTGGATGGATTTCTGCCGGTGGAAGGGGTTGCACCGCAGAACGCGGCGCAGAGCCAGCCAGCCCCCCCTCCAGGCGCCGTACTTCTCCACCGCCTCCAGCGCGTACTGGGAGCAGGTGGGGATAAAGCGGCAGCAGGGCGGGCGCAGAGGCGAGATCTCGCGTCGGTAAAAACGGATCATCCACAGCAGCAGGGCCTTCATTCCGCGCTCCCCCGGGGCGGGCAGATTCCCAGTTTCCGCATCAGCTGCAGAAAGCTGCGTTCCAGCTCGCCATAGCTGCCATAGATCACCCGGGTCCTGGCCACCACCACAATGTCATAGCCCAGCAGGAGCCGGCTCTCATTGGTGCGGTAGAGCTCCCGGATGCGGCGGCGGGCGCGGTTGCGCTTCACCGCGTTGCCCAGCTTCAGGCCAGTGGTGATGCCCAGCCGGCTGATGGGCCGCTTGGTCTTGCGGCAGTAGACGGCAAAATAGGGGGAGACGGCGCTTTTGCCCTTGCTGTAAAGCCGGCGGAACTCGTGATTCTGTTTCAGCGCAACGGTATGCTTCATGAAATTTCCTCCGACTTATTTTAAGATACGGCGAAAGGAGAGGCGCACTCCCGCCATCGGAAAGGCCGGCCGGGAGAAGGCCCGTCCAGCGCCCGACGCTGCGGGGCGGTGGAAACGCACGGCTTCCCTCCGTCTCGGACTTGCACCGTATCTTCTTGGGATACTGGGTGCGCGTCCTCGCTCCGGTCCATCCGTACTGTTCCGCTCGCCTCTGCGGTTCGGGCTGAACGCCTGCGCCCATTGGCGGTGGACATACGCTTGCGGAACCCTGCTCCTTGGAACGCTGACGCTTTTGGGCTGATAGGTACCGAACCATTCTGGGATACACCTCCTGTATCGATTTCCAGCGGGAATGTTCCGCCAACCTGCAACGGCCGAATTGCCCCGGCCGCGGTTGTCAAACATACACGCACCATGGCAGAAAGCCATGATTACATGAATGATATTATAGCGGAAAAGAATCCTCTGTGTCAACCTTAATTTTCACCTGGCAGGATGGGTGGGGTGGGGAGGAAAGCAACGCAAGATATTGTGGGGGATGGCTGTTTTGCGGGGGTTTTCAGATTGCCCTCAGGTTGCGCTTTGGGTGGAGGTTCTTTTTCCGGGCCGTTGGAACGGGCGGGAACGATGGTTGCCCAGGACCGGGGCCCCATTTCTTGGGAAGAAATGGGGAAAGAACCCCAGAGGGAGAGGTTCTTCCTCTGGACTCCCTTCTCTGGTGGGAAGTGGTCAAAAGCTATACTTCTTTCTTGTTACCCGGCCTGCGGCCCTCACATTGGAAGGCCCGTAACGGCCCGCCCACCGGCTGGGCGGGCTGGGGAAAGTGGGTTGCCCTTTGGGAAAAGGCAGACATAACCGTTCGGTTTATTTTCTCCTCCTGTCAATAAACTTTTTTTCCCGCCCGCCAAAGCCGGTGGGCGGGCCATCCAACGTTGGTCTTGGAGGCCGCAGCCCCAGGCCCCTACCTGACGGAACCACCTTCCCCGTTTTTCCCACCAGAGCCGGGGTTCCAAGGGGAAGGAACCTCCTTTTTGTTCTTTCCCCTATTTCTTCAAAAAATAGGGCCCCGCCCGGGAGGGCCAAGTTCCCGTCCGTTCCAACGGCGCGGGTCATGGAACAACCTCCTCCCACAGCAAAAGAAACACCTGCTTGCCAAAAAATAAGGAATCTGATATAATAAACTGATTTTTTATCGATTGTTCTGAAGGAAAGTCAACAGGTCCATGAAACCATGGGCCTATCTCGCCGTGGCAGGAGAACCCCGGCAGACGTTGGAACGAGAAAGAAGGAGGAAGCCCATGACTCCGCCGCCGACATTTGGGAGCGCGTGCTCTCTCTCATGCAGCTCAGACCATGACCGAAACCACCATCACCACGTGGTTTTCCGACGCGGAACCCATCGCCCTGGATGAAAACCGGTTTATTTTATACGTGCCCACGGACTTTAAGCGGGAAATCGTGGCCTCCCGGTATATAGGGGATATCAAGAAGGCCCTCTATGATCTCTTTTCCGCATGGAGCTGGAGGTGGTGGTTCTCAGCGAGGAGGAGAAGGAGAAGTATGGCAAACGGGAGCCTGTCTCCCGCTTTCTGCCGGGGACGGAGGAGTACACCTTTGAACGGTTCGTGGTGGGCAACTCCAACAAATTGGCCCACGCCGCCGCCCTGGCGGTGGCGGAGCATCCGGCGGAAAATTACAACCCCCTCTTCATCCACGGCGAATCCGGCCTGGGCAAAACCCATTTGCTGAACGCCATCGCCCACACCATCCATAAAAATCATCCAGACTATAAAATTGTCTACATCCGGGGAGAGGACTTCACCAACGAGCTCATCCGGGACATTCGGGCAGGCAAGAACCAGGAGTTCCGGGAGAAGTACCGCTCGGCGGACGTATTCCTCATGGACGACGTGCAGTTCATCGCCGGCCGCGAGTCCACTCAGGAGGAGATGTTCCACACCTTCAACACCCTTTATGAGGACAAAAAGCAGATTGTCTTTTACCGACCGACCGTCCCCCAAGGAGATGCTCCGCCTGGAGGACCGCCTGAAAACCCGGTTCGAGTGGGGCCTGTTGGCCGACATCCAGCCCCCGGACTATGAGACCCGCATGGCCATCATCAAAAACAAGGCCATCCGCATGGGGGTGGAGCTGCCGGAAGAGGTTCTCATCTATGTGGCGGAAAACATCACCTCCAACGTGCGGCAGATTGAGGGAACGGTCAAGAAAATTCTGGCCTTCCGGGACCTTTTGGGCAGCAACGTGGACGCCAGCTCCGTCACCCGGGCGGTGCGGGACATGTTTAAGGAGACCTCGGACATCCTGCCCACCGCGGAGGTCATCATTGAAGAGGTGGGCAAGTTCTACGACATCGACCCCAACGCCATCCGGGGCCAGGGCCGGACCAAGGCCACCAGCTGGGCCCGGCACATCGCCATGTACCTCACCCGCCGCATGACCAAACTCTCCCTGAAGGAGATCGGCAAGGAATTCGACAACCGGGACCACACTACTGTTCTCCACTCCATCGAGCGCATTGAGGACCTCATCAAGGTGGACCCGGAAAAGGCGGAGATCATCAAGGACATCACCTCCAACATCAACATCCGATATGAATGACCGGAGCGCGGCTTTTGTTTCCCCCCAAAATATTCCACCAGCGGTATTTTCCGGCCTGGATTTGGACCCAATCCACACTTAAATGTGGACAATGTGGATAACTTGTTTTCCACCCCTGGAAAAAACGGTCCCAAATTCTGTCCACACCCCTGTGGGACGCAAGCCCTTCAGAGCCTCTAATTTTTTCGGGTTTTTCCACAATTTTTTTCCCCCTACGGGCTACTGTTACGAAAAATATATCCTCTCCTCTCTATTTTCAGAGACACGGGAGGATTCCAAACGAAGGAGGCACACCCATGAAATTTTCCTGTGAAAAGGCGCTCCTGTCCTCGGCGGTGGCAACCACCTCCCGGGCGGTAGCGATCAAAAGCTCCATTCCCGCCATGGAGGGCATCCTGATCGAGGCGGATACCCGCCTCCGTCTCACCGGCTACAATCTGGAGACCGGGATCCAGGCCACCGTACCCGCAGAGATCCAGGAGCCCGGCTCTCTGGTGCTCTCTGCCCGCCTGTTCGGCGAGATCATCCGAAAAATGCCGGATGATGTGGTGGTATTTACCGCAAATAACTATATGGTGAACATCAAATGCGGCCTGTCTGAATTCAACATCCTAGGGACAGATCCGGAGGAATTTCCCGAGTTGCCCACAGTGGATCAGCAAAACTCCCTTACGATGGAACAGAGCCGCTGCGTTCCATGATCTCCCAGACCCTGTTCGCGGTCAGTGACAATGAGAGCCGCCCCATCCACACCGGCTCCCTCTTTGAGGTGGACCAGACCGGCCTGACTCTGGTATCCGTGGACGGCTACCGCCTGGCCCTGCGCCGGGAGGCTGTGGAAAAAATCGAGGGGGCGGAGTCCTTCTCCTTCGTGGTGCCCGGCTCCGCCCTGGGCGAGGTGGAAAAGATCTGTTCTGGAGAGGGATCTGTTACGGTAAACCAGGGAGCCCGCCACATTTTGTTCCAGACTGGGGACACTGTGCTGGTCTGCCGCCGGCTGGAGGGCGAATTTTTGGCCTACCGCAACGCCATCCCCCGGAACAACCCCATCCATGTGGAGTGCGACGCCCGCACTCTGCTGGCCTCCATTGACCGTGTTTCCCTGATCATCAGTGAAAAGCTGAAAAGTCCCCTGCGCTGTGTGTTTGGAGATGGTCTGGTGTCTATCACCACCAAAACGGGGATCGGAGATGCCGCCGACCAGTGCCCCATTACCGGAGACGGGCAGGAGCTGGAGATCGGCTTTAACAACAAATACCTGATGGACGCCCTGAAGGCGGCGCCGGCGGACCGCCTGCGCCTGGAGTTCTCCTCCGGCGTAGCCCCCTGCGTCATCCTGCCCGCCGAGGGTGAGGAAAAGTTCATCTATATGGTTCTGCCAGTCCGGCTGAAGGCAAACTGACGGCGGCTTGCAGAAGCCTGTCCACACCAAATGCACTGTCCTTGCTGTGTGGACAGCAGCTGGAAACAAGACTGGAAAGTGAGAAAGTTTTATGGAGAAAGCAACCGTTCAGATCCGCACGGAGTTCATCAAGCTTCAGGATCTGCTGAAATTCGCCGGGGCGGTGGAGACCGGCGGCGACGCCAAGCTCATCATCCAGGAGGGCCGGGTGTTTGTCAACGGAGAGGTCTGCACCATGCGGGGCAAGAAAATGCGCCCCGGTGACCGGGCGGTCATCGACGGCGAGCTGGAGCTGTCCGTACAGTGATCGTCAAGGCGCTGGAGCTGGAGCGGTTCCGCAACTATGTCCGGTTTCAAACGGAGTTCCATCCCAGGGTGAACCTGATCTATGGGGAGAACGCCCAGGGAAAGACCAATCTTTTGGAGGCCATCGCCTACCTCTCCTCCGCCCGGTCCCACCGGGCCAGGTATGACCGGGAGATGATCCGGCTGGACGGAGAGGACGCCCTGATCCGGGGCGCGGTGGAGAGCCGCGGGCGGGAATTCCTGCTGGAGGCCCGGCTGGCCCGGGGCAGGCGGCGGCAGCTGTCCTCCAATGGGGTCCGTCTGAAGACCGCGGGGGAGCTGTCCGGCATTTTGAACACAGTGCTCTTCTGTCCGGAGGACCTGCTCCTCATCCGGGAGGGGGCCGCCGCCCGGCGGCGCTTTCTGGACTGCGCCATCTGCCAGCTGCGCCCCCGGTATGCCCAGGCGCTGGCGGAGTACAACCGCCTGTATGAGCACAAGACCCGCATCCTCCGGGACTGGCCGGAGAACCCCTCCCTGCTGGAGACGCTGGAGGATTTTAACGTCCGCATGGCCCAGACCGGGGCGCTGGTGATCCGCTACCGGGCGTATTTTGTCCGGCGGCTTCAGGAGGCGGCCCCGGCGGTGCACCGGGACTTCTCCGGCGGGCGGGAGGCGCTCTCCCTGACCTATCAGACGGTGTCCTCGGTGTCCGACCCCATGGCCGCGCCCCAGCAGATCCTGGAGCAGCTGCGGGACCACCAGGAGCGCCACCGTCAGGCGGAGCTGGACGCCCGGCAGTGCCTGTCCGGCCCCCACAAAGACGACCTGTTGGTGGAACTGGACGGCCGCTCGGCCAAGACATACGGCTCCCAGGGGCAGACCCGGACCGCGGCCCTGTCCCTCAAGCTGGCCCAGCGGGACATTTTCTTCCAGGAGACCGGGGAGTACCCCGTGCTGCTGCTGGACGATGTGCTCTCAGAGCTGGATGCCCGGCGGCAGGCCTTTGTCCTCAACCATATCCAGGGGGGCCAGATCTTCATCACCTGCTGTGAGGAGGAGAAGCTGGAAGGCCTGGAGGGGGGCGCGGCCTTCCACATCCACGGGGGCGCTCTGGTATAGCGCCAAACAGAAGCAATTCTACGGTGCCGGACAGACCATCTAACGCTGTGGAGAAGCGGAACGGCTCGCGCCGTCAAAAGGAGTTTTTATGCCCATTGTGATCGGAATGTTTTTCCTGGTTCCCCTGCTGCTGGGGCTGGTGCTGGAGTACCTGTGCTGCCGCCTGCCCCGGCGGCGGATCTGGCGCGCCCTCCCCCCTGTCCTGGGGATCCTCCTTACCGTCCTGGTGGGGGTGGGGCGGTGGAGCCTGTGGGAGTCGGAGACGGTCTCTCCGATGACACAGCTGTTGATTTTTCCCGGAGTGCCTGGGGCAGCCCTGCTGCTGGGCTGCTGGCTGGGCTGGAGGCTTTGGCGGCGGATCTGGCAGCCCAGGGTGCTGGATGGGCCGTGACCCGGTTTTTTTCCACATCAGGCGGGGAGAATGTGGAGAAAGAATGGAGAGGAGGCGGGAGCCGTGTATCTGCATCTGGGCCAGTCCGTGGTGGTGCCCCCACAGTCAGATCCTTGGGGTGTTCGACCTGGACAACGCCAGCTGGGCTTATAAGACCCGGGAATTTCTGGAGCGCGCGGAGCAGGCCGGAAGAGTGGTCTGGCTGGGCGACGATCTGCCCCTGCTCCTTTGTGGTGGTAGGCGGAGAGGCGGGCCCGCCCATGATCTACATTTCCCAGCTCTCCCCCGCGACCCTGCTGAAACGGGCGGAGGAGAACCGGTTTGAATGATACGCGGCCCCCGGACCGCGCCGGGGACAACAGCCCACTGGGCGTCCCCATCAAAATGAGACAGAAAGAGGGGCCGGAGCGGAGCATCCGGATGCTCCTGGCCCCCATGACCAAACGGAGGTTACTATGGCTGAAGAACTGGAACTGAACTCCACCCAGGTGGAGCATGAATATGGCGGCTCTGAGATCCAGGTGCTGGAGGGCTGTCCCAGTGGCTGGAGGTGCAGGTCCATAAGCAACGGCAGATCTATGAGATGAAGTTCTCCCGGGGCAAGATCACCCAGGAAATGAAGATCGTGGGCCGCACCGACCACACCGGAGACCACGGAGTTACCTTCAAGCCGGATCCGGAGATGTTCGACACCCTGGTGTATGACTATGAAACGCTGCACACCCGGATGCGGGAGCAGGCGTTCCTGAACGCGGGCCTGCGTATCACCATTACCGACGCCCGGCCCGGCCAGGAGCAAAGTGACTCCATGTGCTACGAGGGAGGCATCCGGGAATTTGTTACCTGGCTCAACCGCAACAAGACGGCGCTGCATGAGGAGGTCGTCTATCTGGCCGGGGCCAAGGGCGACAGCACCGCCGAGGTGGCCTTGCAGTATAACGACAGCTATAACGAGACCCTGGTGTCCTTCGCCAACGACATTCACACCCCCGAGGGCGGCATGCACGAGACGGGCTTCAAAACGGCCCTGACCCGGGTGCTGAACGCCTATGGCATGAAATACGGCATGATCAAGGAGGGCGACAAGGTCTCCGGCGAGGACGTCCGGGAGGGCATCACCGCCGTGATCTCCGTGAAGCTGACGGAGGCCCAGTTCGAGGGACAGACCAAGGCCAAGCTGGGCAACGCCTCCATCCGCACCCTGGTGGACAACGTGGTGTCCGACCAGCTGTCCGTGTATCTGGAGGAGCACCCGGTGGTGGCCCGGACCATCCTGGACAAGGCTCTGACGGCCAACCGCGCCCGGGAGGCCGCCCGGAAAGCCCGGGAGTCCATCCGCCGGAAGACCGCCCTGGGCGGTGCGGCCATGCCCGACAAGCTCCGGGACTGCAACGAGAATAACCCTGAGCTGACGGAGATCTATATCGTGGAGGGCGACTCCGCAGGCGGCTCCGCCACCCAGGGACGGGACTCCCGCTTCCAGGCCATCCTGCCTCTGTGGGGCAAGATGCTGAACGTGGAAAAGGCCCGGGCGGATAAGGTCTACGGCAATGACAAGCTCCAGCCGGTGATCACGGCTCTGGGCGCCGGGATCGGCGACGAGCTGGACCTGAACCGGCTGCGGTATCACAAGATCATCATCATGGCCGATGCCGACGTGGACGGCGCCCATATCCGCACCCTGCTGCTGACCTTCTTCTTCCGGTTTATGCGGCCCCTGATCGAGGAGGGGTATGTATACTCCGCCGTGCCCCCTCTGTATAAGCTGACCCGGGGCAAGCAGCAGCGGGTGGCCTATACCGACGAGGAGCGGGACACCATTTCCGCCGAAATGCGCAGCGGCAACCCCAACGTGAAAATTGACATCAGCCGCTTCAAGGGCCTGGGCGAGATGAACCCCCACGAGCTGTGGGAGACCACCATGGACCCGGAGAAGCGCACCCTGCGCCGCATTACCCTGGACGACGCCGTGGCCGCCGACGCCACGTTTACGGTGCTGATGGGCGAAAAGGTGGAGCCCCGAAAGGAGTTCATCGAGAAAAACGCCAAATATGCGGTGAATCTGGATTATTGATTCAAAAATGCTTGCATTTTTGAATTTCACCATCCCCACAAGGAGAATAAAATATGAGCAAAAAACCACAGTACGACCCTGAGGAGCTGCGGTACCCGGACCAGCACATTGTGGAGCGGTCCTCTGGTGCCGGAGATGGAAAAATCCTATATTGAATACGCCATGTCCGTCATCGTGGGCCGGGCCCTGCCCGACGTGCGGGACGGACTGAAGCCGGTGCACCGGCGGATCCTCTACGCCATGTATGAGGACAACCTGACCTCTGACCGGCCCTTCAAGAAGTCCGCCACCTGCGTGGGCGACGTGCTGGGCCGGTATCACCCCCACGGCGACGCGTCCGTGTATGACGCCCTGGTCCGCCTGGCCCAGGACTTCTCCATGCGCTATATGCTGGTGGACGGCCACGGCAACTTCGGCTCCGTGGATGGCGATCCCCCCGCGGCCTACCGTTACACCGAGGCAAGGCTGGCCAAAATCGCCAACGAAATGCTGCGGGACATCGAAAAGGACACCGTGGACTGGGACCCCAACTTCGACGAAAGCCGCAAGGAACCCCGGGTGCTGCCCTCCCGGTTCCCCAATCTGCTGGTCAACGGCTCCTCCGGCATCGCCGTGGGTATGGCCACCAATATTCCGCCCCACAACCTGCGGGAGGTCATCGGCGCGTGCATCTGCGTGCTGGACAATCCCGACGCCACCCTGGGTGATCTGATGGAGCATGTTCAGGGTCCCGACTTCCCCACCAAGGGCATCATCATGGGCCGGGCCGGGATCCGGGCCGCCTATGCCACCGGACGGGGCCGGGTAGTGGTTCGGGCCCGCCATGAATTCGAGGAATTCGGCAACAACCGCACCCGCATCATCATTACGGAGCTGCCGTATCAGGTGAACAAGCGGATGCTTATCAAGAACATGGCTGACCAGGTGGAGGACAAGCGTCTGGAGGGCATCAGCGACATCCGGGACGAGACGGACCGCAACGGTATGCGCATCGTCATCGAGCTGAAGCGGGACGCCAACCCCCAGGTGGTGCTCAACCGCCTGTTTGCCCAGACCCAGCTGCAGAGCTCCTTTGCCATCAATATGCTGGCCCTGGTCCAGAACCAGTCCCAGCCGAAAATTCTCTCCCTGCGGCACATCATCGACGAGTACCTGGCCTTCCAGGAGGAGATCATCGTCCGCCGCACCAGATACGACCTGAAGAAGGCCCAGGAGCGGGCCCACCTGCTGGAGGGTCTGCTGATGGCCCAGGACAACATTGACGAGGTCATCAAAATCATCCGCAGCAGCTATGACAACGCCAAGGAGAACCTGATGTACCGCTTCGGTCTGGACGACGTCCAGGCCCAGGCCATTCTGGATATGCGTCTCAAGGCTTTGCAGGGGCTGGACCGGGAAAAGCTCCAGAACGAGTATCAGGAGCTGGAGGAGAAGATCGCCTATTACCTGCGGGTGCTGGGAGACGAGAATCTGGTGAAATCCATCCTCAAGGAGGAGCTGCAGGCCATCTCCGACAAATACGGCGACGACCGCAAGACGGAGATTCAGGACGTGGAGGACGAGATCGACATCGAGGACCTGATCGAGGAGGAGGAATGCGTCTTTACCCTCACCGCCAACGGGTACATCAAGCGCACCCCCGTCAGCGAGTATGCGGCCCAGAGTAAGGGCGGCATGGGCAAGAAGGGCATCACCACCCGGGACGAGGACACCGTGGTGGACGTGTTCACCGCCTCCACCCATGACTATATTCTGTTCTTTACCGACACCGGCAAGGTGTATAAGAAGAAGGGCTATCTCATCCCCGAAAGCGGCAAGGCTGCCAAAGGCACCAACATCGTGAACATTCTTCAGGTGGAGACCGGCGAGCGGGTCCAGGCCATGCTGCACTTCCGGGAAACCGGCGACGACCGGCTGTTCCTGTTCATGACCACCCGCAACGGCACCGTGAAGCGCCTGGAGGTGTCGGCCCTGAAGAACCTCCGCAACAACGGCATCCGGGCCCTGACCCTGGATGAGGGCGACCGGCTCATCGACGTGCTGGAGACCCACGGCAGCGACCGGATCCTCATCGCCACCCACGACGGCCAGGCCGTCTGCTTCGACGAGACCGACGTCCGGGCCATGGGCCGCACGGCCGTGGGCGTCCGGGGCATCCGCCTGCGGGAGGGCGACTATGTGGTGGGCGCCGCCTTGGCCCAGCCCGGCAAGACGGTGCTGTCCATTACGGAGCGTGGCTTCGGCAAGCGCACCCCGGTGGAGGAATACCGCATCACCGCCCGGGGCGGCCTGGGCATCCGCAACTATATGGTCACAGAGAAAACCGGCCCCATCGTGGGCATCAAGGTGGTGGACGGCGCCGAGGACCTGCTGCTGGTGACCCAGGCAGGCATCCTCATCCGCACGGCGGTGGAGAATATCCGTATTGCCGGCCGCGCCACCCAGGGCGTCATTGTCATGCGCTTTAAGGAGGAAGGCGACCGCGTCATCTCCATGGCCCTGACGGACCGGGAGCAGGACGCCGAAAAGGAGCCGAGCCATGAGTAAGAAAAAGGAGATGTACGCCCCCCTGACCCGGTGGCAGTATTTCACCAAGACGCTGTATCATGACCCCAGCAAGACCCAGGAATTTGAATATGACGGCGTGATCTATCTGAAAAGTCAGGAGCTGCAGGACATCGAGGAGCGCAACGCCCGGGTCAACTGGGTGCTGCTGCTGGTGCTGTGCGCCATGTTCCTGACGGCCATCAAGTGGCAGAACATTGTGGTCATCGCCGTGGGCATGGTGGTGATCGTGGCGGGGGAACTGTTCCGCATGAGCCGCCTGCCCAAGGATATCAAGGCCCACCTGACGGATTCCGGACGGAGGAAGCTGTGACGGAGATGAAGATCATCGCCCGCATTCGCACGGAGCTGCCGGAGAAGTTCGGCGTGCCCCGGCAGAGCGGCCTGGTGCCCCAGCTGCGGGGCCGGGTGATCTTTGAGCCGGAGTACCGGAACCCGGACGCCGTCCGGGGCCTGGAGGACTTCTCCCATATCTGGCTGATCTGGCAGTTTTCCCGGGCGGTGCGGGAGGGCTGGTCCCCAACGGTGCGGCCCCCCAGGCTGGGGGGCAACCGCCGCATGGGGGTGTTCGCCACCCGCTCCCCCTTCCGGCCCAACGCTCTGGGGCTGTCCTCCGTGCGGCTGGACCGGGTGGAGCTGGACCCGGCCCTGGGGCCGGTGCTCCATGTGTCCGGGGCGGACCTGATGGACGGGACGCCAATTTTTGACATCAAGCCCTATCTCCCCTATACCGACAGCCACCCCCAGGCCGCCGGCGGCTTTACCGACGGTCTGGCCCATGCGCCGCTGACGGTAGAGTGCTCCCCTGCCCTGCTGGAGCATATCCCGGCGGACAGCCGGGAGGGACTTCTGGGAGTGCTGGCCGGGGATCCCCGGCCCCGGTATCAGGAGGACCCCCAGCGGGTATACGGCCTGTCCTTCGCCGGGCGCAACGTGAAATTCACCGTGGACGGAGACCGTCTCACCGTGATCGCGGTGGAATAACAGGATGATTCTATGAAAACAGTTACGATCTATACCGACGGCGCGTGCTCCGGCAACCCCGGCCCCGGGGGCTGGGGGGCCATCCTGGAGTGGAACGGCGTGGAAAAGGAGCTGTCCGGCGGCGCGGCGGACACCACCAACAACCGCATGGAGCTTACCGGCGTCATCCGGGCTCTGTCCTGCCTGAAGGAGCCTCCAGGAGAACCCCTATAACGTGGGCCAGGACGCCGCCATCCTCATGAATCCCCAGACCTGGGTGGCCAGCGGCCACCTGTCCGGCTTCTCCG
>VOFE01002148.1_pt1 | contig 46001 bp, 43 predicted proteins | sample 5384071 | NCBI WGS metagenome assembly VOFE01 (sample SAMN12384724, study PRJNA508395) | human gut metagenome | isolation source: healthy gut D | host: Homo sapiens
ATCGTGGTGCGTCGCCCGGCTGAAAACGGACAAACTGCCGCACAAATTCTGGCACGCTGCAAGGAGGTTCTGGTATGATCTCTCTGATCGGAATGGGCTCCGGCTGCCCGGAAAGCCTGACCGCGCAAGGACTGGCTGCGCTGCAAAGCGCAGGGCTCATCCTTGGGGCAAAGCGCCTGTTGGAGCATTTACCGGCGGGGTGCACTGACAACTGCAAAGCCGTGTATAAACCGGAGGAAATCCTTGCGTGTCTTGCCGCACAGCCGGATACAGACACCGCTGTTTTGTACAGCGGCGACACCGGGTTTTACTCCGGTGCGGCAAAGCTGCTGCCCCTGCTGCGGGTCATGGGATACTCCGTCCGGGTGCTGCCCGGGCTTTCCAGCGTGCAGCTTTTAGCCGCAGCAGTGGGACGCCCTTGGCAGGACTGGAAACTGGTATCGGCCCATGGCCGTGCCTGCGACCCGGTAGCCGAGGTTTTGTCGCATCCACAGGTGTTTTTCCTCACCGGCGGCGGGGACACCCCTGCCACCCTTTGCGCCAAGCTGACCGCTGCCGGGCTGGGCGCTGCTCACGCCCTTGTGGGCGAAAACCTTGGCACCCCGGCAGAAGCCATCCGCTTTGGCCTTGCCCGGGAACTGGCAGAGCAAAGCTTTGCACCGCTGAGCGTATTGCTCATCGAACGGGAGGCTTTGCCGTCCCGCCGCACCCCCGGCCTGCCGGACGATGCTTTTATCCGGGGCAGGGAAAATGCACCCAGCCTTGGTCATTGGGGCACCGGTGGGCTTTGTCAATGTGGTGGAAAGTAAGGAACAGATCTGGTCCGTGTGCCAGGACATGGGGGTCCCGGCCATCGTGGCCATGGGCCGCAAGGGGGGCTCCACAGTGGCGGCGGCTGTATGCAACGCCCTGCTGTATCAGGCCGCGGGCCTGCGATAGAAAAAAGACAGCGCCTGAGTCTGCAAAATACGCAGATTCAGGCGCTGTCTTTTCTTTTTTAGAAGGGGAGGGCGATGATGGCGGGCACCAGAAAGGGGACGGACAGGGAGAGGACCGCCCCGGAGGTGAAGGAGTAGAGGGCCATGCGGTCGCTGGTGGCGCTGACCACTACGGGGAGGACGGTGTCCATGGCGGTGGCGCCAGGAAGGGCGACCGCTTCAATATAGCCGAAACGCTGGGCCACTGCCGGGACCGCCACAATGGAGAGAAGCTCATGCATGATGTTGGACAGAAAGGCGGTGGCGGAGACGCTCAGGGAGTAAGGGGCCAGCAGGGTGGGAGCCAGGGAGTACCAGCCGAAGCCGGCGGCTGCGGCGGCGCAGTCCTTGGCGCCCATAGGGAGAAAGAGCCCCACCAGCGCGGTGAGAGCCAGGGTGCCGATCGCCGCGGCCAGGGGGACCAGGAACACCCGGAATCCTGCCGCCCGGATGTCCTGAAGCATATTCCCCTGCCGCCCCATGTCCAGACCGACCAGGAAGAGCAGAAGGTAGAGCCCCAAATTGATCACCGCTCCGCAGTGGGCGGTGACGGAGGCGGGCAGGAGAAGGTGACCGGCCAGCATCCCGAGGACCACAGTGACCACGATCAAAATGGTGAGGCTGTGATCCACATGGACCTGGTTCTTTTCTCGAGCGGTCTCCTCCTGGGCGGCCTCCTTCCGGGAGCGCCCCTGGGCGTCCAGCTTCAGCAGATGCTTCCGCAGGATGTGGACGGCCAGCAGACTGCCGATCATGGAGGTGAGGGTGATGATGAGCGCGTTGAGGCCGATGGTGGCCAGGGAGGTCACGATCTCGTCGTTTGCCCCCAGCTCCGCCCCCAGCGTGACGATGAGGAGCAAAAGGGCCGCGGTCTGAAAGCGCCCCAGCCAGGGCATGGGGCGGGACTGGACGGCGGGGCGGGAGCCCAGGAAGGCCCCCAGGACCACCAGAGCCAGATAGAGCGCGAGATTCAGAAGGGTGCCGGACAGCTGCTGCAAGGGGATCAACTCTCTTTCCAAAGGATCAAAGGGAGGCCGGATGGCTCCGGGCATAATGGTACAATGATACCACAGCGGTGGAGAAAAGTCCAGGCTTGGATGTGTGGGGGAGCGCTCCCGCAGGCCCGGGGCAAACAGCAGATCGCCTCCGCACAGTCAGAGGCTTTCCTCTGCGCTGGGGCTGTGGTACAATAGCGGTGACATGGCGGAGGCCCCCGGAGTGGGAGAACGGGGCTCGGGCGGGGTTGGTCCGCATGGACTGAGGGACGCTGTGGAGCGCGGAGGGCGCGCACCGGAAAAGGAGAGAGAAAAATGGAGCAAACAGAGAGCCGGATGGGCCGATGGATGAAGCAGGGGATGCTGTTTCTCAAGTGGCTGCTGTACTCGGCGGGGATCGGACTGCTGGTGGGGGGCGTGGCGGCTGCCTTCCACCTGGGGATCGACTGGGCGGCGGAGCTGCGGGCGCGGGAGCCCTGGATCCTGTGGCTGCTCCCCGTTGGGGGAATGGCCATCGTGCTGCTGTACCGGGTGTGCCGGATGGAGAAGGACCAGGGGACCAATCTGGTGCTGGCCGCGGTGCGTGAGGCGGAGCCGCTGAAGCTGCGCACCGCGCCGTTGATCTTTCTGTCCACCATTGTGACCCATTTGGTGGGCGGCTCCGCCGGGCGGGAGGGCGCGGCCCTCCAGCTGGGCGGCTCCTTGGCGGCCTGGGTGGGGCGGGAGATCCGCCTGGATGCCAAGGACAGCCGGGTGATGGTGATGTGTGGGATGTCCGCCGCCTTCTCCGCCCTTTTCGGCACGCCGCTGACGGCAGTGTGCTTCTCCATGGAGGTGGTGAGCGTGGGCGTGATGTACTACGCGGCGCTGGTGCCCTGTGTGGTGGCCTCTCTGACCGCGCTCCAGGTGGCCCAGGGCTTCGGCCTGCACCAGAGCCCGGGCTATGAGATCGGCCGGGTCCTGGAGCTGGGCCCCCTCTCCATGGTGCAGGCGGCGGCGCTGGGGCTCCTGTGCGCTCTGGTGTCCATCCTGTTCTGCAAGGTGCTCCACACCGCCCCCAAGCTGTACGCCAAATATTTCCCCAATCCCCTGCTTCGGGCTGCTGCCGGCGGAGCGCTGGTGCTGGCCCTTACCCTGCTGGTGGGCAGTCAGGACTACAATGGCGCGGGGGATGGGGTGATCCGCCGGATGCTGGCCGGGGAGACCATCCCGGAGGCGTTTTTGATGAAGATCCTGTTTACCGCGCTGACCCTGGGTGCGGGCTTCCGGGGCGGAGAGATCGTTCCGGTGCTGTTTACCGGGGCGGCCTTTGGGACCACGGTGGGGCCGCTGCTGGGCCTGCCCCACGGCTTCGGCGGAGCGCTGGGCATGGCCGCGGTGTTCTGCGGGGCGACCAACTGTCCCATGACGGCGCTGATGCTGGCCTTCGAGCTGTTCGGCGGGGAGAGCCTGACCCTGTACGCGGTATGCTGCGGGGTGGCCTATATGCTCTCCGGGTACTACGGTCTGTACAGCGAGCAGAAGATCGTCTACTCCAAGTTCCGCACAGAGTGGATCGATAAAAAAGCGAAATGATCCTTATTCCAGAGGGAGATAGAGGGAAAACTCACTGCCCTGCCCGGGCCGGGAGGAGAGGCGGAGATAGCCTCCCTGGCGGATCAGAATACGCCGGGTGAGGTAGAGGCCCAGGCCCAGCCCGTCCTGATCCCGTACGGCCGCGCCCCGGTAGAAGCGGGAAAAGATCTGGGCCTGCTCCTCCTCCGGGATGCCGGGGCCGCTGTCGGTGACCCGGATGCGGCAGAATAATTCATAGCGATCGGCGGAGAGGGTGACGCTGCCCCCGGGCGGGGTGTATTTCAGGGCGTTGTCAACCACGTTGAACAGGGCCTCCGACGTCCACTTGGCGTCAAAGCGGGCGGAGCCGGCACAGGGCAGGACGGTGAGAGAGATCCCCTTTTCCGCGGCGGCCGCCGCGCCCTGGGCGGCCGCGTCCTCCAGCAGAGGCTGGATGGGGTGGAGGGACGGGGAGAGTGTGAGGACCCCGGCGTCCAGCCGGGAGGACTTCACCAGGGCCTCCATCAGGAAGGCAAGCTTCTCCGCCTGGCCCCGCAGGGCGCAAAGCTGCCCCTGCTGGGCGGGGGAGAGGGGGCTCTCCTCCAGCAGGGAGGCGTACAGCAGCAGATTGGCGATGGGGGTCCTGGTCTGGTGGGAGATGTCGGCGATGAGGGCGGCGATCTGCCGCCGTTCCTCGTCCAGGGCCCGGGCAGAGGCGGCGGAGCCGTTCAGGAAGCGGGCCAGCCGGGTCTCCAGGGCGGAGGGCAGGGTCTCGTCAAAGGACTCCTCCAGAAAGCTGCCGTCAATGGCCCGGGACAGCATCCGGTCCAGCCGGTCCGCCTGCCTTCGGGCGCGCCGCCAGTGGTACAGGCCGAACAGAACGCCCCCCACAGCTGGGAGGAGGACGAGAAGCAGAAGCGAAGCGGTCATGGCTCCACCGCCCAGACATAGCCCACGCCGTATATTGTCCGGATGGGGGCGTCGGTGAGCTTGGACCGCAGGCGCTTCACAGCCACCGACAGGGCGTTCTCATCCACAAATTCGCCGCCGTCCCACACCCGGTCCAGCAGCAGCTCCCGGGACAGGGTCTGCCCCCGGTGCTCCACCAGCAGGCGCAGCAGCCGCTGCTCCGTTCGGGACAGCTCCAGCGGGACGCCATTCCGGGTGTAGGCCATCTTCTGGAAGTCGAAGGTAAAGGGGGGCAGCTCCAGCACAGCGCTGTGGGAGTGGGCGCGGCGCAGCAGGTTATTCACCCTGGCCCTCAGGACCGCCAGGGAGAAGGGCTTGGTCACATAGTCGTCCGCCCCCAGCTCCAGGCCGGTGACCTGGTCCAGCTCCAGGTCGTTGGCGGTGAGAATGAGCACCGGCAGAGCGGAGTGGGTCCGCAGGCGGCGGAGCAGCTCCAGGCCGCTGCCGTCCGGGAGGTTCAGATCCAGCACCACCAGGGAAAAGACCCGCTCCTCCAGAGCGCGCTCCCCGTGTGCCAGGGTGGACGCCTGGACGAACCTCCGGCCCTCCCCCTCCAGGCCCAGCCGGATGCCCTGACTGAGCGCCTGGTCATCCTCTACGATCAGAATATCGTCCATACAGTCCGCCCTCCCGCAGCCCCACGGTCCGCCGCGGGGCTGATTTCAGCATATTATACCACGGGCCTCCCGGTGGGACAAGGGCGGCGAGGCGGGAAGGCCGGAGCAGAAGATGTGTAAAGCTGGCTTGACATATTGCGGGAGAGATGTTATACTTTAAGGTGTAAAGCGAACTTTACAAATGAGAGAGGGGGATGGCATGACCAACCGGATCGCGGAGCTGCGGAAGGAGCGGAAGCTGTCCCAGGCGGAGCTGGCAGAGGCGGTGGACGTTACCCGCCAGACCATTATTTCACTGGAGAGTGGGCGGTACAACGCCTCATTGCTGCTGGCCCACCGGATCGCCCGTTATTTTGACCTGACCATTGAGGCGGTGTTCCTGTTTGACGGGGACGAATGACAGAACCGCTCCGCCTGGGCGGAGCGGAAACGACAGGAGGGTGCTGGAATGAAACACATCCATAAAGAGACCGTGCTGCTGGGGGCTGTTCTAGTGATAGCTGTGGGGCTTTTTGCCGGCGCGCTGATGCTGGGGGAGCGGCTCTCCTCCCCAGTGAGCGGACTTTGCTTCGGGGCGGCCGGGATCCTGGGCGGGGTGGCTGGCTCCCGCCTGATCATGGCGCGCGTGGAACGGAGCTGGACCCCCGAGGAGCGGAAGGAGATCGAACGGGGGGAGCGGGACGAGCGGAATGTGACCATCCGGGAAAAGGCGGCCTACTCCAGCTGGTACTGGAGCCTGTATCTGCTGTGGGGGCTGTGGCTGCTGACCCTGGTGACGCGGGGCGGGCTGTATGTCGCCCTTGTATCGGCGGCCATCGTGCTGCACTGCGTTTTTTACATGGTCAATGTCGGGCGCTGGTCCCGGCGGATGTGACCCGTCCGGTGCCCGGTGGCTTCCGCGCTGGAAAGAGACAGGAAAAGACAAGAAAGAGGATGGCTTACGGTGCAGTATCAGAAGAAGTACCGCTCTCCGTTGGGGGAGATGCTGTTGGCGGCGAATGACAGGGGGCTGGTCGGGATCTGGTTTCGGGGTGCGGAGCATTTTGGACGGGGGCTGGAGCCCGGCAGCCGGGAGGGGGAGCACCCCTTCCTGTTGGAGGCGGAACGCTGGCTGGACTGCTACTTCTCAGGCCGCGAGCCGGAGTTTCAGCCGCCGGTCCATTGGCAGGGCACCCCGTTTCAGCAGACGGTATGGGAACTGCTGCGGCAGATCCCGTATGGGAGCACCGTCACCTATGGCACGCTGGCCGTGTACGCGGCGGAGCGGCTGGGGCGGCCCGGTATGCCGGCCCAGGCGGTGGGCGGAGCCGTGGCCCGCAATCCACTCTCTGTTTTGGTGCCGTGCCACCGGGTGGTGGGGGCGGACGGCAGCCTGACCGGATATGCCGGCGGCCTGGAGCGGAAGCGCTGGCTGTTGGCGCTGGAGGCCGCGGGGAAAGCCTGTTCAGCTCCGGCGGACCGGGGGGAAGTCTGACCGGCGGGACCGTGTATCGCGGTCCCGCCGGTTTCGTGTCTCACAGCCTGCGTACAAACAGGGCGCGGATGGCGTTAAGGATGGCCAGGATCATTACGCCCACGTCGGCGAAGATGGCCAGCCACATATTGGCGATGCCCACCGCCCCCAGGGCCATACAGGCGAATTTGACCGTCAGGGCAAAGGCGATGTTCTGGTAGACGATGCGAATGCACTTGCGGGAGATCTTGATGGCCTTGGCAATCTTCAGCGGATCGTCGTCCATCAGTACCACGTCGGCGGCCTCAATGGCGGCGTCGGAGCCCATGGCGCCCATGGCGATGCCGATGTCCGCACGGGACAGCACCGGAGCATCGTTGATGCCGTCGCCCACGAAGGCCAGCTTCTCCTTCTCTCCCTTGCCTTCCAGCAGCTCCTCCACTTTGGAGACCTTGTCGGCGGGCAGCAGCTCGCTGAACACCCGGTCCACGCATAGGTCGGAGGCGACCGCTTCAGCCGCCCGCGTGGCGTCGCCGGTGAGCATGACAGTCTGCTTTACGCCCGCGCGTTTGAGCTCCTGAATGGCCTCCTTGGAATGCTCCTTGACTACATCGGAGATGACGATGTGGCCCGCATAGGCCCCGTCTACCGCAATATGGATGATGGTGCCCACATGGTGGCAGGGATGGGTTCAATTCCCAAACGGCGCATCAGTTTGTCATTGCCTGCGGCCACCGAAAAGCCATCTACTTTGGCCGTGACGCCGTTTCCGCTGATCTCCTGGATGTCTGTGACCCTGCTGCGGTCGATCTCCTGTCCATAGGCCCGCTGGAGGCTCTTGCTGATGGGGTGGGAGGATGCGCTCTCCGCCAGGGCGGCGTATTCCAGCAGCTGCTCCTGGCTCATTTTATTGTGGTGGACGGCGTTGACCTCAAACACGCCCCGGGTGAGGGTGCCCGTCTTGTCAAAGACAACATACCGTGCCTGAGACAGGGTCTCCAGATAATTGGAGCCCTTGATGAGCACGCCCTCCTTGCTGGCCCCGCCCAGACCGGCAAAAAAGCTCAGGGGGATGCTGATGACCAGGGCACAGGGGCAGCTGATGACCAGAAAGGTGAGGGCGCGGTAGAGCCAGGTTCCCCAGGCGGGGGCCGCGCCCAGAAGCAGCAGCTGTCCCAGCGGCGGCAGGATGGCCAATGCTAACGCTGCATAACAGACAGCAGGGGTATAGATTCGTGCAAACTTGGAAATGAAGTCCTCGGATTTGGACTTACGGGAGCTGGCATTTTCCACCAGATCCAAAATCTTGGAGACCGTGGACTCGCCGAACTCCTTGGTGGTGCGGATCCTCAGCACGCCGGTCATATTGATGCAGCCGCTGATGACCGCCTCACCGGCCTGGATCTCCCGGGGCAGGCTCTCGCCGGTGAGGGCGCTGGTGTTCAGTGTGGAGCTGCCCTCGATGACCTCGCCGTCCAGAGGGACCTTTTCGCCGGGCTGGACCACGATCATGCTGCCGATTGATACCTCGTCGGGATCTACCTGCTCCAGCTTTCCATTTCGTTCTACATTGGCATAGTCGGGGCGGATATCCATGAGGGCACTGATGTTCTTACGGCTCTTACCAACGGCATAACTCTGGAACAGCTCGCCGATCTGATAGAACAGCATGACGGCAATGGCCTCGGTGTAGTCCCCGCTGCGGGTATAGATGGCCAGGGCGAAGGCGCCCACGGTAGCGACCGCCATCAGGAAGTTTTCATCAAAGACCTGCCGGTTCAAGATCCCCCTGCCGGCCTTTCTCAGAATGTCATAGCCAATCACCAGATAGGTGGTGAGGTAGAGCGCCAGCCGGAGCAGACCCTGGACCGGGAGAAGCCCCAGGCAGATCACCATGGCCGCCGCGAGCACGATTCGGACGAGCATTTTCTTCTGCTTTCTGTTCACAGGAAAGCCTCCTTCCAAAAACGATAATTAAGTATATGTTGAATTGTTGGGGGAGAAAACGCGCCCCTCCACCCGCAGGTTTTCGGGGCGCGGCATTGGGCCTTACAGCGCGATCTCGCAGTCAGGCTCTACCTTCTTGCACGCCTTCAGAACGGCCTGCATGACGGCCTTGGGGTCCTGCCCCTCAGAAAACTCCACGATCATCTTCTGGGTCATAAAGTTGACCACGGCGTTCTGGACGCCGGCGGTCTTTTTCGCGGCCTCCTCCATCAGGTTGGCGCAGTTGGCGCAGTCCACTTCGATCTGGTAGGTCTTTTTCATATTAGGTGCTCTCCTCTCTGATTATTAAAAGATTGCTTAATCGTTTGTGCTTCTATCATACACGCAGGTGTGGCGGAAGTCAAGTGGTCCGCAGTATTTTTTTGAATGGGAAACATTCATTCACGATGGGGGAACAGAGTGCCGTCTTCCTGTTTGCAAACCGGTGGGAGCGTGGTATACTGGTGCAAAAGAGAGGAGAATGCACCATGTCAGACTGTCAGCGTCCCAACCGGCCGGAGTCCCTTCCGCCAGAGCATATCCCCCGGGTAGAGGAGCTTCAAACGGTATCCGTCCTGTTCAAGCAGCTCAGCGACGCCAGCCGCCTGCGGATCTTTTGGCTGCTGTGCCACTGCGAGGCCTGCGGGACCGAGCTGTCAGCCATCGTGGAGATGACGCCTCCGGCGGTGGCCCACCATCTGCGTCTGTTGCGCTCCAGCCACCTGCTGGTCAGCCGCCGGGAGGGGAAAGAGGTATACTACCGGGCAGCGGATACCGCCCAGGCCCAGGCGCTCCACCACATGATCGAGGAGATGGTGGAGATCTCCTGTCCCCGGGACGGGAGGGGATAGAGGGCCGTCCGCCCGGCAGAAAAAACATACAAAGGAGAGGATGAGTGTGGAAGCGTTGATCCGGGAACCGCTGCTGGACCTCAAGGTGCGTGCCCCTGAGGTGAAAACGATCCCAAGGATCGGCGTCCTCGGCGAATATCTGGAGGCGAGCATTGTGGAGGTGCGGGCTCTGGCGGAGCGGTACCCGAGAGAAGTGAGCAGGGACTGGGAGGAGCTCAACAGGCTGTTCCTCACTGCGTTGGAGATGTTTGGAGGATGAAGCTGGCGCCTCAGGTGAACACCGCGCTGGAGCTGCTGGAGGCAGCTGGATATGAGGCCTATCTGGTCGGCGGGGCGGTCCGCGATTTTGTGAGAGACAACAGCCCCGCCAAGGACTGGGACATTGCCACAAATGCCCTGCCGGAGCAGGTCAAGGAGGTCTTTGCCGGCTTCCGGCTGATCGAGACCGGCCTGAAGCACGGCACTGTGACCGTGGTGATCGGACGCATCCCGCTGGAGATCACGACCTACCGCGTGGATGGCGACTATCTGGACCACCGGCACCCGGATGGGGTCCGCTTTACCCGCAGCTTGAAGGAGGACCTGGCGCGCCGGGACTTCACGATGAACGCCCTGGCGTATCACCCAAAGGCCGGAGTCATTGATTTTTCCGGAGGCCGGGCAGACATTGAGAAAGGGCTGATCCGCTGTGTGGGAGATCCGGACCGGAGGTTCCGGGAGGATGGCCTGAGGATGCTTCGGGCTCTGCGCTTTGCTTCGGTATACGGAATGAAGATCGAAGACGCCGCGGCCTCGGCCATCCACAGAAATAAAGACCTGCTCAGAGAGATCGCGGCGGAGCGGGTCCAGTCTGAGCTGACAAAAATGCTCTGCGGGAAGGGTGCGGCGGCTGTTTTGCGCGGCTTTTCCGATGTGTTGGCGGTCCCGATCCCGGAGCTTGCGCCCATGTTCGGCTTTGACCAGCACAACCCGCACCACGATAGGGACGTCTGGGAGCATACCATAGCGGTGGTGGAGCACACTCCGCCGGAGCCCATCCTGCGCTGGGCGGCGCTGCTCCATGACATTGGGAAGCCGTCCTGCTTTTCACGGACGGAAGACGGTGTTGGACATTTTTTCGGACACGCGGAACAGAGCACTGTCATGGCGGAGCAGATCCTGAACAGGCTCCGCTTTGACCGTGACGGCAGGGAACGGATTGTGCGCCTTGTCCGCTTCCACGATATGCCGCTCACGGCGGACAGAAGGCTGGTCAAGAGGCTGTTGAGCAAGCACGGAGAGGAGGCCGCCCGGCAGCTCATTGAGCTTCACCGGGCGGATACATGGGGGCAGTCGGCTGTCTGCAAGCCGAGGCTTGCCGTCTTTGACGCGATGGACGCCATAGTCGAGGAGATCCTTCGGGAAGAGGCCTGCTTCTCCCTGAAGGACCTGGCGGTCAATGGAACGGATATGCTGGACTTGGGGTTTCGGGGGCGGGAGATCGGGGCTGTCCTTCAGAAATGCCTGGATGCGGTTTTGGATGAGCGTGCGGCCAACGACCGGGAGGAGCTGTTGTCCTTTGCCCGGACGGAGCGGGGAGCCGTAAAATAGTGGTCACAGAAGTGGAGCGGCACAGCCAACGCTGTGCCGCTCCGTGTTTGCCGGAAGCTCCGGTATCGAGGCATTTGACGCGGTCCGCAAAGAGCGGACGGTTCGGGCGGCGTCTCCTTACTCCACGGCGGGGAGGGTCAGAGAGACGTCCAGGGGGGAGAACCGGGTCCAGTTGAGGGTCAGGGCGACCTGGTCCCAGGGGTAATCGATCAGGTGCAGGTCCTCTGTCTCCAGTCCGGTGTCCTGGTTAGTGCTGGAGCCCCCCTCAGTCACCTGCCACTCCCCCCTCCGGGGACCGGCAGGACCAGGAGAAGCGCTGGGGCAGAAGGGCCGGAGGGGCGGGGTACTGGAAGTACAGCACGGTGCGGCCGTCCTCCTCATCCACCCGGGTCAGCCGGATCTCCTCCGGAAGTCCGGCGGCAGTGCCGGAGGCCAGGTCCACCGTGACCTCCGCCTTGTCCGGCTCCTGCCAGGCCGCCCCGGTGATCCGGAGGGTCAGCCGCTCCGGCTGCTGGAAGTAGGGGCTGGCCAGCCGGAGCTGGGTGAGAAAGCCGTTGTCCGGGTCGGAGAAGCTGCTGAAGCTGCCCTCCCGCTCATACCGTTGCCCCGTCTCATCCTCCAGATGGCACAGCAGGCTGGTCAGCCGGGCGGTGTTGTCCGGGTGGTCCTCCAGCAGCAGCCGGGCGTGGGTGGGATAGATCTCCAGCCGGTCCACATAGATCTGCTGTCCGTCCAGCTCCACCCACTGCTCCACCGGCCGGATCTGGCCGGCAGCGGTGAGAGCCGGGTCCAGCGTGACCTGGAAGCGGAAGCGGGCGGCGGGAGGGCCGTCCCCGTTGGGGCGGACGGTGAGCTCCAGGTCCAGCCGGTCCGGTACCTGCTCCTCCCGGTAGTCCAGTACGATGTGTCCGGCGTCCTGTGGTCCCTGCACACTGTCCGACAGGACGGAGGGCCGGGGAGAGAGCCGTCCGCCGTCCACATAGACCATGGCGTATTCACAGCTGGGATCCTCCCAGGCCAGGGTATAAAAGAGGTGTATCTGCTTCTGGTCCACGATCAGGTCCTCCAGAGTGAGGGTATAGCCGCTGTCGCTCTGGGTCTGGTCCACCTTCTGCACCCAGTCGTGCTCCACTGCGGAGGACAGGCTGTGGGAGAAGCACACCGCCTGGGCTAGCCAGCTCAGCACGGGGATGTGGGCGCAGGCCTGAGCGAAGGGGGTGCTGACATTGACCAGCAGGACGAAGACCGCCGCCGCCGCGGCCAGGGAGCGCAGGGGCCGCAGCCTCCGGCGGCGGACCCGCCGCCGCTCCAGGGCCCGGTCCAGGGTCCCATTCAGGGCGGGGGGCGTCTGCCGGAGCTCCTGGGTCAGGGCGTCATATTCTTGCTTCCGGTCCATGGTCACACCTCCTCACACAGCTCCAGACGGAGCAGGGCCAGGGCCTTCCGCTGGCGGGTGGACACAGTCCCCGGCGGCAGAGAGAGGATCTCCGCCGTCTCCGCCAGGGTATAGCCGGAAAAATAGCGCAGCACCACCACTGACCGCAGCTCCTGGGGGAGGCGGGCCACCGCGTCCCGCAAGGGAAGGGAGTCGTAGTCCGGGGCGGCGGTTTCAGGGGGATGGGCGAAGGCGGCCTCCCGCCGGCGGCGGCGCAGCTCATCGGCGCAGGCGTTCAGCAGGATCCGGGTGAGCCAGGTGGAGAAAAACTCGGGCTGGCGCAGGCGGCCGCAGGCTAGCAGGCCCCGGTAGACCGCCTCGTCCACCGCGTCCAGGGCGGCGGCCTCGCCTCCCAGATAGAGCAGGGCGGTGCGGTACAGCCGCTCCTTTTCCGCCATGGCCCGCTGGGCGTATTCCGCTTCCTTCAAGGCTGAGCCCTCCTTCCGCAGCTTTGTTTCACCTATTAGACGCACAGGGCGTCCGGTTTCATTTCCGGCGGAGAAAAAATTTTTGTTCCGGGGTATATGCGGGGTGTGTTGATTTTTCAAACAAGAAATAGTATAATACAGACATGGAGAGTTGGCAACTATGACGAATAGGAGGCGGGATCATGAAAGGAACGACCATCCGTTCGAGACTGAACCCAAAGCTTGAGGTGTCTGTGATCGCGGGACATTTTGCTACGCGCCACTCCCACAATAACCACTATATTGACATCACACGCATGAAGCATGAGCACACCATGGCCCGGGAGGCGGCGGTCACGCTGGCCCAGCGCTATGCATATGAGAAGGGCGTGGACACCATCGTCTGTCTGGACGGGAGCGAGGTGCTGGGCGCTTTTCTGGCCCGCCACCTGGCGAAGAACACGCTTTTTGCGGTGAACAGCGACAAAAACATCAACGTCATCACTCCGGAGTACGACTCCAACGGACAGCTGCTCTTCCGGGACAACCTGATCCCCATGGTGGCCAGCCGGAATGTGCTCCTGCTGATCTCCACCGTCAACTCGGGCAAGAGCATCCGCCGCGTGGTGGAGTGCGCGCAGTATTACGGCGGCAGGGTGCAGGGGATCGCCGCGGTGTTCAGCACCCTGGAGGAGATGGAGGGGGTGCCCATTTACAGCCTCTTCACGCCGGAGGACATCCCGGGATATGCCACCTACGCCCCGGAGAGCTGCGCCATGTGCCGGGCGGGAAAGCGGATCGACGCCCTGGCCAACAGCTATGGCCTGTCCGCCCTGTAAAGAGAAAAGGCTTATCAGTCTGTTCCATGCCGGCCGCCGTGGGAGCCCGCCCACGGCGGCTTTTTGCGGGAGGCGAGGTTCAATTTTGAACATCTTGTGAACTTCCGCCCCCGCGGATTGCTTTTTGGGGTGAAAGAGTATACTATTCTGTATGAGAATAAAACAGAACGAGCGCGGGGGGCGGAGCCTGTGGCGGCGGGCCCCCGCCGGGCGAGGAGAGATCCAACATGGCAAGATTTCAGATCGTGAGCGACAGCTCCTGTGACCTGGGGCGGGAGCGGGCGGAGCGGCTGGGGGTGACGCTGGTCTCCTTCTATGTCTCCTTTGACGGTGAGACCTATTACCGGGAGGAGCGGGACATTACCAACCGGGAGTTTTATCAGCAGATGGCTGACCGGCCCGGCGTGTTTCCCCGGACCTCCATGCCCACGGTGGAGGACTATTTGACGGTCTTTCGTCCCATGGTGGAGCGGGGGGAAGCGGTGCTGTGCGTCTGCTTGAACGCCCCCTTCAGCGGGTCCTTCCAGGCTGCCCGGAATGCCCGGTCGCTGCTGCTGGAGGACTTTCCCCATGCGGAGATCTGCGTGCTGGACTCCCAGCTGGCCACCGTGCTCCAGGGCGTTCTGGTGCTGGAGGCGGTCCATCTGCGGGACGCGGGGGTATCTCTGGCGGCCGCGGCCGCTCAGCTGGAGTCCAATCGGAAAACAGGGCGTATTTTCTTTACGACGAATGACCTGGAGTATTTGAAACACGGCGGACGTGTGGGCCGGGCGGCGGCGGCGGCCGGTTCGCTCCTCCATGTGAAGCCGCTGATCGGCTACCGGGACGGCGGGCTGATCTCCGACGGCATCGCCCAGGGCCGGAAGCGGTCCATGCAGCGGGTGCGGGAGCTCTTCTGCCGCTATGTGGAGCGGGAGGGGCTGGACCTGTCACAGTACTATGTGGTGACCGGCTGCGGTCTGGATGAGGAGGAGTACCGGGTGTTTACGGACCAGCTGTTTGAGGAGCTGGAGCAGAGAGGCTGGCCCGCCCGGTATGAGTGCCCCTTCCACATCGGGGTGACCATCGGGGTCCACACCGGGCCCACGCCCATCGGGGTGGCGCTCCTTCGCCGGGAGATCTGTCCCCCGGAGTCGAAAAAAGAATAAAAAAGATGCGGCGCCGGAAACCTTTTGGTCCGGCGCCGCGTCTATTGTAATGTCTGCCAAACCGGCCGCGAACCGGCCGGCCTGTGCGGCGGCAGCCGCCGGGCGCCCAGACGGAAGGGAAAGGAGGCGACGGACGCGGAGCGGAGAGTGGGAGGGCTTACCGCTTGTCTATTGGATAAAAGGGCAAAGAATGGGCGGAAATCTGCCGAATTTTGTAATGAAATTGTTGCTTGTCATTTTGCGGAAACGTGGTATCCTGATTCCGGGAGGCGGATGGAATGGATTATGACGCCCTGCTCGACTTGGGCACGGAATTGGGATATAAATTGGTACTCAGCGGCGCGGAGATCTACCGCGTGGAGGAGTCTGTCCTTCGGCTGTTGACGGCGTACGGGCTTCAGCCCCAGGTGTTTGCCCTGCCCAGCTGCCTCATTGTCAGCGTCAATACGCCGTCGGGACATCCGATCACACAGATGCGGCGTGTTCCGCCCCACGGAACGGATATTGAGCTGCTGGAGCGGTGCAACGAGCTCTGCCGCCGGCTGTGCCGGGAGGTCCCCCCGCTGCCGGAGGCGGCGGAGCAGGTGAGAAAGCTGGGGCAGGACCACAGGGCCTACCCGACCCGGATCCTGCTGCTGGGCTATGCGGCCGCCGCGGCTTTTTTTACCGCGTTTTACGGCGGGACCTTGCTGGATACCCTGTGCGGCGGCCTGTGCGGCCTGGCGGTGGGGCTCTGGATGCTGTGGGCCAGTCCGCGCCTGCGCTTCAACAACCTGTTTCAGACCCTGATCGGGGCGGCGATCGCCTCGCTTCTGGCTCTGATCCTGGTACACATGGGGATTGGCGGCCAGCTGGAGGCTATCACCATCGGGACCTTGATGGTGCTGGTGCCGGGGATGGCCCTGACCAACGCCATGCGGGAGATCATGGCGGGCGATATTTTCTCGGGCCTGAGCCGAACGGCGGAGTCGATCTTGACTGCCACCGCCATCGCACTGGGCGTGATGGTCTCGCTGGCCATCGGAAACTAGGGAGGCGCTATGGAACTTTTGGCAGATCTGCTGATGCCCTCGCTGTGGGCCTTTTTGGCCTGTGTGGGCTTTGGGCTGGTATATAATATCCAGGGGGCCGGGATCCTAATCTGCGGATTCGGCGGAGCCCTGGGCTGGTTTTTCTATCTGATCGCCCGGCAGTGGGTGGGGAGCATTGTGGCGGCCTTTTTGGCCGCGGTGGCCATCACCGTGTTTTCCGAGTGGATGGCCCGGGTGCGGCGCTGTCCCGTGACGGGCTATCTTCAGGTGGCGCTGCTGCCCTTGGTGCCCGGCTCCGGCATCTACTACTCAATGCGGTACTGTGTGGCGGGCGATACCCAGCAGTTTCTCTCCACCCTGCTGAATACCTTCGGCATGGCGGCGGCGCTGGCCATCGGGGCGATGCTCACATCTACGGTACTGCGCCTTCTGCTCCCCTATTTTCATGGGTGCCAGAGAAACAACGGATGACAGGCGGCGCGGCTGGAGACAACTATGAAATGAACGCTTGAGGATTTGGAGGCGTGTTCCATGTATATGACACATAAGCGCCGGCTGCTGGCCGGTATTCTATTGAGTGCGGCCCTGTTGAGCGGCTGCACATCCAAGCCGCCCGCCCCGGAGGGGAGCGGCAGCGCCGGAGCCGGGGTCTCTGCCCCGGCGGGGAGCAGTTCCGCCCCGGAGGCCTCTCAGCCGGACGGAGGGAGCAGCGCCGCCGGAAGCGGTCCGGCGGATGGGTCCCAGGAGCTGGAGGTATCCGGGAGCGGTGAGGCCGCGCCCTATGACTTCTCCCAGCCCGCGCCGGAGCGGGAGGCGGTGGATAACAGCTATTTTGAGGACGCCGCCTTTGTGGGCGACTCCCGGACGGATGGATTTATGATTTACAGCGGGATCGGCTGCGGGGAGAACCTGACCTCCAACGGCCTGTCCATCTTTAAGCTGGAGGAGAAAAAGGCGCTGACCATTGACGGACAGAAGTATACCCTGCTGGAGGCCCTGGCCCTGAAGCAGTACGGAAAGGTCTACCTGTCGCTGGGGGTCAATGAGCTGGGCTATTATGACGACCAGGGCTTTTATGACGCCTACTGCAAGGCCATTGACGACATCCGGGCCTGCCAGCCCAACGCCGTGATCTATATCCAGGGCCTGATCCCTCTGAATGAGGACGTGATCGCCCAGTCGGGCGGTCCCAGCTATCTGACCAACGAGCACCTGCTGGTGTACAATGATCTGATGCGGAAGGCGGCGGAGGAGAAGCAGGTGGTGTTCCTGGACCTGAACCCGGAATTCACTGGGGCGGACGGACAGTTGCCCGCCGACGCCAGCAAGGACGGGGTTCATCTGCGCAAGGCCTACTGCGAGAGATGGCTGGACTATCTGAAGACCCACACTGTGGACTATGAGACCTTATATTCAGAGCAGGAGGGAGCAGTATGAAAACAATGAAGCTGTTTGGATTGGTGGCGGCCGTGGTGTGCCTGCTGGCCCTGGCGGGTTGTGGTGGACAGAGCGGCGGGGAAGCGGGCTATACCAAGGAGCAGGTCCAGGAGCTGCTGGATAGCGGCGCGTTCACCGATGTGCTGGATGAGCTGGACTGCGACACGGCCTGGGCGCTGTATGGGCTGGAGGAGGCTGGCCTCAGTCGGGAGGACCTGACGGACGGGGTTATTTACCGCTCCGCCGGCGCCACCTGCGAGGAGCTGTCCCTGCTGATCTTTGCGGACAGCGGCGCCGCAAAGACCGCTCAGGGCGCCCTGGAGTCCTATCTCCAGAGCCAGATCGAGAACAACCGGGACTACCGCCCCGGAGAGATCCCGAAGCTGGAGGATGCGGTCCTGCGGCAGGAGGGAAGCACCGTGCTGCTGGCAGTTTCCGCCGATACCCCGGCGGTGGAGGCGCTGCTGGGATAAGAAAATTTGGGCCCGTGGACGGATCTCCGCCCGCGGGCCTTTTTGCTGTCCCTTTGCGGGCAGGGAGGACGCTCCCGCTCTTCCGGTTTCTGTGCCGGCCGGGGCTGGCCGGCGGTTTCTATTTTGCGCCTTTGAACAGAAAAAGGTTGGAAGGTTGGTGAAAATGACGGGAACAACTGGAATTGGGCACTTTACACGAAAATAAGGGGGATGCAGCCTGCTCAAAAGGAAGGATAGCCTCAGTAGATCCAAAAAACAGTTGCCAGAACGACATTTTTACGTTATAATAACCAACAGAACGCACCACGGGCGGACGGAACGATCCACCGCCGTGTGTTCCCGAAAGTTCTGAACTTAAGGAGTGGAAACAACTATGAGCTATTCTGTACAAAATATCCGCAACGTCTGCCTGCTGGGCCACGGAGGAAGCGGCAAGACCGCCCTGGCAGAGAGCCTGCTCTATATGACCGGCGCCATCGACCGGATGGGGAAGGCTACGGACGGGAACACCGTCTGCGACTATGACCCGGAGGAGATCAAGCGCCAGATTTCCATCTCCACCGCTGTGGCGCCGCTGGAGTACAAGGGCTGTAAGATCAACGTGCTGGACGCCCCGGGCGCCTTCGACTTCGCCGGCGAGGTGATGGAGGCTCTGACCGTGGCTGATGCGGCCATCATCGTCTGCTCCGCCAAGGACGGGATCAGCGTGGGCCTGGAGAAGGCCTGGAAGTACTGCGAGGAGCGGAATATGCCCCGCTTTATCTATATCTCCAAGACCGACGAGGACAACAGCGACTACAACGCCACCTTCGAGGCTCTGCGGGCCCGGTTCGGCAACAAGATCGCCGCCCCTGGTGGTTCCCATCTGGGACGAGAACAAGCGGGTCACCGGCATCATCGATGTGCTGAACAAGCGCGCCTATGAGATGCAGAACGGCAAGCGGGTGGAGATTGAGATCCCCGAGGGCAAGGACGAGGTCATCACCGAGTTCAACGACGCCCTGAAGGAGTCCGTGGCCGAGACCAGCGAGGAGTTCATGGACAAGTTCTTCTCCGGCGAGGACTTCACCTATGTGGAGATGATCCAGGGCCTGCGCCAGGGCGTGCGGGAGCTGTCCCTCTTCCCCGTGCTGTGCGGCTCCGCCGTGAACACCATGGGCTCTCTGATGCTGATGGACCACATTGTGGACCTGCTTCCCAACCCTTCTGAGGGCAATATGCGCAAGGGGACCGCCCCTGACGGCACCAAGGAGGAGTTCGCGGTGGCTCCCGGCGGCGTGCCCTGTGCCTTCGTGTTCAAGACGGTCTCCGACCAGTACGGTAAGTACTCCTTTGTCAAGGTCCTCTCCGGCAGCGTCACCGCCGACACCGCGCTGGTGAACGCCCGCACCGGCAGCGCGGAGAAGCTGGGCCGCCTGTACATCATGCGGGGCAAGAAGGCCGAGGAGGTCAAGGAGCTGGCCTGCGGCGACATCGGCGCCATCGGCAAGATGGAGAAGGTCAAGACCGGCGATACCCTGTGCGACGCCCGCAAGGTCATCTCCCTGGCCCCCATCCCCTATGCCGAGCCCAACTACTCCGTCGCCATCGCCCCCAAGACCCGGGGCCAGGAGGACAAGGTGGCCCAGGGCCTGAACCGGATGAACGAGGAGGATCCCAGCTTCCATGTGGTGAACAACGCCGAGACCCACCAGATGGTCCTCTACGCCGCCGGCGACATCCAGGTGGATGTGCTGGTGTCCAAACTGAAGAGCCGCTTCAATGTGGAGGCGGAGCTGAAGGCGCCCCGGGTGCCCTACCGTGAGAAGATCCGCAAGACAGTCTCCAAACAGGGCCGCCACAAGAAGCAGACCGGCGGCGCCGGCCAGTTTGGCGATGTGTGGGTCCGCTTCGAGCCCAACCTTGACGAGGAGGAGATGGTCTTTGCTGAGGAGGTCTTCGGCGGCTCCGTGCCCAAGAACTTCTTCCCCGCTGTGGAGAAGGGCCTGCGGGAGGCCTGCGCCCACGGTCCCCTGGCGGGCTATCCCGTGGTGAACCTGAAGGCTGTGCTGTATGATGGAAGCTACCACCCCGTGGACTCCTCCGAGATCGCCTTCAAGACCGCGGCCCAGCTGGCCTATAAGGCCGCTATGCCCGAGGCCAACCCTGTTCTGCTGGAGCCTGTGGGCGAGCTGAAGGTCACCGTGCCCGACAGCTACATGGGCGACGTGATCGGCGACCTGAACAAGCGCCGCGGCCGCGTGATGGGCATGACGCCCACCGCAGACGGCGACCAGATCATCGAGGCCGAGGTACCCATGGCGGAGATGACCTCCTACGCCATCGATCTGCGGGCCATGACCCAGAGCCGCGGCTCCTTCGTGTTCCACTTCGTCCGCTATGAGGACTGTCCTCCTGCCGCTCAGGCCAAGGCCATCGAGGCCGCCAAGGCGATGGCAGAGGAATAAGCGGCGGAGTACGGCCTGCCGCGTTCTTGGCTTCGCTTCCTGGAAGCCAACAACTGAACCCATCTGTGCAGCAGGGGACCGCCGGTATGGCTGTCCCCTGCTGTTTTTGCTGTTTTCGGGCTCTGCGGTCTGGATCTGGGAAGGCGGACCTTCCCCGTTTGTTCCGCCATCCGAAACTGTGGCGGCTGCTTTCCTGTCTGTCCTGTCAAATCTTCCGGGAAATCCGGGGCGCCTCTTGCAGTTTTTCTGTGCTTGTCTTATAATGGGGAGCAGAACAGAACACCGCCTTTTCCGGGGTCGGCCTGGATATTTCCCCCGCGCTTTTGCGGGAGGTCAGAGAAGGAGTACGCTATGACAGCCAACGAAAAGAAGCAACTGATGGCCGCGGCCTGCAAGGTGCGCATGGGTGTGATCAAGGGGACCCACGCCGCCAAGGCCGGCCATCCCGGCGGGAGCCTGTCCGCCGCAGATCTGTTCACCTATCTGTACTGCAAGGAACTGAACGTGGATCCCAAGGATCCGAAGTGGGAGGAACGGGACCGTTTTGTCCTGTCCAAGGGCCACACCGCCCCCGGCCTGTACGCGGCGCTGGCGCTCCGGGGCTTTTTCCCGGAGGAGGACCTGCTGACGCTGCGGCATATCGGCAGCTATCTCCAGGGCCATCCCAACATGAACACGGTGCCCGGCGTGGATATGTCCACCGGATCTCTGGGCCAGGGCGTGTCCGCCGCCTGCGGCATGGCGCTGGCCGCCAAGTACCAGGGCAGGGACTGCCGGGTGTACACCCTGCTGGGCGACGGCGAGATCGAGGAGGGCCAGGTGTGGGAGGCCATGATGTTCGCCCACCACTATAAGCTGGACAACCTGTGTGTCATCATTGACAACAACGGCCTTCAGATCGATGGCAATGTGGCCGACGTGATGAGCCCCTATCCCATTCCGGAGAAGCTGCGTGCCTTCGGCTTTGAGGTGGCGGAGATCGACGGCCATGATTTTGACCAGATCGAGGCGGCCTTTGCCAAGGCCCGCGAGACCAAGGGCGTCCCCTTTGCCATCGTGATGAAGACCGTGAAGGGCAAGGGCGTCAGCTTTATGGAGAACCAGGCCGGCTGGCACGGCAAGGCCCCCAACGACGAGGAATATGAGATCGCCATGAAGGAGCTCAGCGCTCAGCTGGCGGAAGTGGAGGCGATGTAAGATGGCGGATGTGAAGAAGATCGCGACCCGTGAGAGCTACGGGAATGCCCTGAAGGAGCTGGGCGCGGAGCATGACGACCTGATTGTCTTTGACGCCGACCTGGCCGGAGCGACGAAGACGGGGATGTTCAAAAAGGCGTTCCCTGACCGCCACTTCAACTGCGGCATTGCGGAGGGAAATATGGTGGCAGCCGCCGCCGGAGCGGCCACGATGGGCCTGGTCCCCTTTGCCTCCAGCTTTGCCATGTTCGCCGCTGGACGTGCCTTTGAGCAGATCCGCAACTCCATCGGTTATCCCCACCTGAACGTGAAGATCGGGGCCACCCACGGCGGTATCTCCGTGGGCGAGGACGGGGCTTCCCACCAGTGCTGCGAGGACTTTGCCCTGATGCGGTCCATTCCCGGCATGGTGGTCATGTCCCCCGCCGATGATGTAGAGGCCCGGGCCATGGTGAAGGCGGCCTATGAGTATGTGGGTCCTGTCTATATCCGTTTTGGGCGCTCCGCGGTCCCCGTGTTCCATGAGGAGGAGAACTATACGTTCCAAATCGGAAAGGGAGAGGTCATTCAGGACGGCGCTGATGTGGCCGTCATCGCCAACGGTCTGCTGGTGGCCGAAGCGATCGAGGCGGGCAGGCTTCTGGCCGAGGCCGGTATCTCCGCCCGGATCATCAATATGCCCACCATCAAGCCTCTGGATGAGGAGCTGGTGGTCAAGGCCGCCCAGGAGTGCGGCAGGATCATCACCTGTGAAGAGCACAATATCCTCGGCGGCCTGGGTGAGGCTGTGTGCTCCTGCCTGAGCGAGAAGTGCCCCGTCCCCGTGCGCCGCATCGGCGTCAACGACGAGTTTGGACACTCCGGCCCCGCCGCCGCGCTGCTGAAGCAGTTCGGCCTGTCCGCGGAGCATATCGTGGAAGTGGCGAAGGAATTTTGTAAGTGAGTCGAGACGGTCAAAAAATTCGCCATCCAGAGGTTTCGGAGGGAAAGATCGTGTGAAAGAGAACCGTAAGGGTTGTCTTTCACGACCAATCAAACAACTTTTGAGCATTTTTTCATGTGCTCCAAAGTTCGATTCAAATCAAAACAGCGCTGGAGGATTGTCTTTTGGCAATGCTCCAGCGCTGTTTCAAATTGTTCCGGTACAGGTGACGGCGGAAGCGTCCTTGGTCTTCGCCGTGTTGAATCCCTCAGGGGGAGGATGCCGCGCCGGACGGCGGAAGGTCCTCCAAAAGGGCTGCCATATCCTCCGGGAGGGGTTGGGAAAAGGACAGGCGATCCCCGGTAATGGGGTGGCGGAAGGAGAGCTCCGCGGAGTGCAGAGCGGGCCGGCGGATCGCCTCCGGGCACTCCCGGCCATAGAGAAAGTCCCCCACCAGGGGATGGCCCAGCCAGGCAAGATGGACCCGGATCTGGTGGGTCCGTCCGGTCTCCAGCTCCAGGCGGAGCAGGGAACGGTCTCCCGCCCGCCGGACTGTCTCATACCGGGTGCGGGCCGGCTTTCCGTCCGGGCGGACGCACTGCTCCACCAGCGAACCGCCCCGGGGGCCCAGGGGGGCGTCCACCGTTCCGGCGGGCGGCTCCGGCGCACCCTCACACACCGCCAGATAGGTGCGGCAGAAATCCGCCGTATGCAGCTGCCCCTTCAGGACCTCCTGGGCGTGGGGGTGGCGGGCCGCCACCATCAGGCCGGAGGTCCCCCGGTCCAGGCGGTGGACCGGGTGGAAATCCCCCTCCTCGCCCTTTGAATCGTAATAATATAGAAGAAAATTACCTATCGTATCGTCATAATGCCCAGGTCCGGGGTGGACCACCACGCCGGGGGCCTTGTTCAATACCAGAAGGTCCGGATCCTCGTAGATGATGTCCAGCGGACCGGGGGCGGGCATGATGCCGCTGCGCCGCTCCGGGTCGGACAGGCGGACGGACAGCACCTCCCCCGCCCGGGGGACGTACCGGGTGTTGACCCGCCGGCCATCCACCAGGATGCCGTCGGGCAGCCACTTGATCCGCCGCACCACCGTGCCGGACAGGCCCAGCCGCCGCTTCAGCAGGGTATCCACCCGGATCCCCGCCAGCTCAGGCCCCACGGGCAGCTCCAGACGCCGGCTCACAGGGCAAGCAGCCGGGTGGCAAAGAAGAAGTAGATCAGCAGAGAGAGGGCGTCCACAATGGTGGTAATGAAGGGGGAGGCCATCACAGCCGGGTCGATGCCGATTTTTTCCGCTGCCATGGGGAGAGTGCAGCCCACCACCTTGGCGCACAGCACGGTGAAGACCAGGGTGAGGCAGACCACTAGGGCCACCATGGGGGTGACCTCCGGATTGCGCATCAGCCAGCGGTCCACCACCATCATTTTCGCGAAGTTGGCCACCGCCAGGCACAGGCCGCACAGCACTGACACCCGGATCTCCTTCCACACCACCGCGGCCATATCAGAGAACTCGATCTCCCCCAGGGACAGGGCGCGGATGACTGCCACAGACGACTGGGAGCCGGAGTTGCCCCCGGTGCCCGACAGCATGGGGATGAAGGAGGTGAGCACCACACAGGCGGCCAGCGCGGATTCAAAGCTGGTGATGATGATGCCGGTGAAGGTGGCCGACAGCATGAGCAGCATCAGCCACGGGATGCGGGAGCGCCAGGTCTCCAGCACGCCGGTCTTCAGGTAGGGCTTATCTGAGGGCAGGATGGCCGCCATCTTCTCGAAGTCCTCGGTGGTCTCCTCCTCAATGACGTCCATGGCGTCATCGAAGGTGATGATGCCCACCAGGCGGTTTTCCGCGTCCACCACCGGCAGGGCGGACAGGTCGTACTTGTTCAGCAGCTGGGACACGTCCTCCTTGTCCTCGTGGGTGTTGACGGACAGAACGTTGGTCTCCATGATGTCACGGATGCGGGTCTCATAGCTGGACAGGAGCATCCGCCGCACCGTGACCACCCCCAGCAGCACCCGGTTCTGGGTGACATAGCAGGTGTAGATGGTCTCCTTGTCCATGCCCACCTTGCGGATGCGGGCAAAGGACTCCTCCACTGTGGCGTTGGGGTGGAGATAGACGTACTCCGTGGTCATGATAGAGCCGGCGGAGTCCTTGGGATAGTTCAGCAGCTGGTTGATCTGGCTGCGCGTGGAGGAGTCGGTGTTCCGCAGGATCCTGGAGACCAGGTTGGCGGGCATATCCTCGATCAGGTCCACTGTGTCATCCAGGTACAGCTCGTCCAGGACCTCCCGCAGCTCCTTGTCGCTGAGGGCGTTGATGAGCCGCTCCTGGTCGTCGGAGTCCTCCAGCTCAGTAAACACCTCCGCCGCCACCTCCTTGGGCAGCAGACGGAACACCAGGACGGTCTCCTCCGGCCCCAGTTCATCCAGAAATTCGGCGATGTCTACCTCATTCATATTGACCAGCAGCTCCCGCAGACGGCGGAACTGCCGGGTCTGGACCAGCTCCAGCAGCTGCTCCAGGTCGTAATTTTCATGCATGACGCTCTCCCCCTTCGATCTGTTTCAGCAGTGAAAGCGGGACACAAAAAACCACAGAGCGCACTGCGCTTGTGGCTGTTACGAGCGGACGGCGGACAAGGGGACGGGATCTCTGTCCCCTCCCTGCGCTCAGACTCTGCCGGGGCTGCCGGAACCTCCCGGTTCCGGCTCCGCGGCCTCCCGTTCGTGACAGCGCTCCTGCGTGTCCCGGTGGCGACTTCGGCCTTCCATGAGGTTCCACATCCTTTCCGCACCGTTGATTTCCGGTGGATCTTCCTCTCTCCGGAGGCGCGCCGGACAGGGTCCGGCAGGCGGGCGGGCCGCTCCTCCGGCCCGTCAAATCGTTTTCTTCAGTATAGCACAGCCGCACCGGGCAGTTCAAGAGAAATGTGTGCGAAATCGGGCCGGGTTGGCCCTTTTGCCAACTGGCCGGTCTGCTGAAACGAAAAAACAGCCCACAGCCGCGCGGAAGCGCGCTTCTGTGGGCTGATGTTATGACTGGGGGTGGGAGCCGCGGGAGGCCAGAGGCTTGATCTCCCGCAGGTAGACCCGGCGCAGGAATACCGTGGACAGGGCCAGCGAGAACAGCTCCGCAATGGGGAAGGCCCACCAGACGGCGGACAGGCCGACAGTCCGGGAGAGCAGGAAGCCCACAGGCAGCAGGACTGCCAGCTGGCGCACCGCGGAAACCAGAAGGCTGAGCACCCCGTGTCCCAGCGCCTGGAACACCGAGGAGCACACGATGGCATAGCCCGCGAACAGGAAGCTGAGGGAGATGATCCGCAGGGCGGGGACGCCGATGGACAGCAGATCGCCGGAGTCATTCTCCGACCGGAAGAGCTCCAGCAGGATGTGGGGGGCGAACTGGAAGGCCAGCAGGCCGACCAGCATGATGGTCACCGCGGCGGCCACGCTGAGCTTGATGGTCTTGACGATCCGGTCGGGACGGCCCGCCCCATAGTTGTAGGCCACGATGGGTACCATGCCGTTATTCAGGCCGAACACCGGCATGAAGATAAAGGATTGCAGCTTGAAATAGATGCCGAAGACGGCGGTGGCGGTGGTGGTGAAGGAGATCAGGATCTTGTTCATGCCGAATACCATCACAGAGCCGATGGAGGACATGACGATGGAGGGGATGCCCACACTGTAAATCCGGGCGATGATGCCCCAGTCCGGACGGAATCCGCGGAAGCGGAACTGGATGTCGTGGTTCCGGGTCAGATTGAAGAAGAGGGAAAGTCCGGCGGCGATGAACTGGCCGATCACCGTGGCCAGGGCGGCGCCCGCCACCTCCATCCGGGGCAGGCCGAACAGACCGAAGATCAGGATGGGGTCCAGGATGATATTGATGACCGCCCCGACCGCCTGGGTAAACAGGGTGTATACGGTGCGTCCGGTGGCCTGAAGCACCCGGTCAAAGGTGATCTGTAAAAACATTCCGCCGGACAGGACGCTGACGATGAACATATAGGCGGCGCCGTAGTCCACAATGGCCTGCTGGCCGGTCTGCATCAGGAAAAAGCCCCGGGAGCAGGTCAGCCCAAGGAGGACAAAGACCAGACAGCTGACGACCGAGAGAAACAGGCCGTTCATGGCCGCGGCGTTGGCCCGGGCCTGCCGGTTTTCGCCCAGGCTTTTGGAGAGCAGCGCGTTGATACCCACGCCGGTGCCCACCGCCACGGAGATCATCAGGTTCTGCACCGGGAAGGCCAGGGAGACGGCGTTCAGGGCATCCTCGCTGAGCTTGGCCACAAAGACGCTGTCCACCACGTTGTACAGCGCCTGGACCAGCATGGAGATGACCATGGGGATGGACATGGTAAAAAGCAGCTTGGGGACCGGCATGGTGCCCATTTTGTTTTCAGAAGCGGGCCGCGGCTCGTTCATAAGATCACTCCATTTCTATTTTTTCAGGGGTATCGATTCAGAAAAGGACCCCGCCCTCGGGCGGGATCCTCAAAGAAAATAAAAGGAAGGCCGTATACCGGGCCTGCCGACAAAAGAAAAAGGAAGACACGACCCACGGCCGAGTCTTCCTTTTTGGAAGAGACGGTCAAAATCGATATTCTCAAGTCCGCGAGACTTTCGTCCAACCACCCTGCCGGCCTTCAGGCCGGCGGCGCTGACGCGCCGTACAGGCGTTTTCGCTGTAAGCGAAAACCTTGGCGGAGGGACCATTCACTTGCCCCGAGCATGGAAACGCTGAAGGGTGGAGCGACCAGCGGGAGCGAAACCCAAAAAGGAAGACATGACACCTGTGGTCATGTCTTCCTTTTTGGTGCGGCTGACGGGAGTCGAACCCGTACGCCCGTCCGGACACAAGCACCTCAAGCTTGCCAGTCTACCAATTCCAGCACAGCCGCAAACCAACGATTTTGAAAACCGCTCTGTTATTGTACATTCAGAAGGGAAATTTGTCAATGGATTTTTTCAGAATTGTTGTCTCAGCAAATGCTGGTCTTAAATGCTAACTGATTTGAACGTACTTTGGGTCTACTCCGTGCTCCAACAGGAGCTTTGCAATTTGATCGAATAACTGCAACACAGTGCTTCCCTTATATGGATGAGTTCCGAGGATCCCAATATTGGCGTCTTTTCTAAAGGCTCCAATATTATAAGCAGTAATGGTATTTGTGAAATTTTCATCCAGCGTAAATTCAAATGTGTGGATCACTCCGTCTAGTACAACCGGGAGTTCGATTTCTTTATATTGGAAAATATCGATGTGACTTTGCATCGCCTGCTTGATTATCTCAATATCTTCCTGGCTGATGGTGGTACAAAAGAAATCAACATTCGTATTGCCCGTGCGCCTGTCAAAATATAGACATCGAACATTTTTGTCTTCAATGCCTTCCAATACCTCGACTTGTGAAATGGTATCTCCCCATGCATCCGCAAGAGTATATCTGAAAATACGTCTTTCGCTCTTTTTCATGTTATTCGTGTTTTCTGCATCCATGATGTTTCCTCTTGTGGTGTAGTTCAACGAACAAAAACTACTTTGATTTGAAGTGGAAACCTTCTGATTCGTTGTCCGCTGTATTTTACCATACAGGTGTTCGGAAATCTATTTATTTTCACTTGTTTTTAGAAAACGCAAGGTTTGCGGTCTGCCAACGTTTTTTGTGCCGCTTTGCCATAGGGGAGCACTTCTTCGTGATTTGTCACAATTGGATCCATGGGCCGGGAAAAACAGGCGGTTTTCTTCTGACGGTACGGTTTTTGAGCCTCAGTTTGTCTCAAGTGCCTGCCGCGGTCTGCCGCCGCCATGCTTAACCGATGGACTAAGACACTCATGGGCTGATCCAAGTCCGGCACAATGCTGAAAAATTTCCGGATTAGACGGCTCTTATTTTTTTTTTTTACAATTTGAAACCGCTGTCCAACTTTTTAGGGGGATTTTTTGATTTTTTTTGTGATTTTTCGACCATTTTATAGTTGAATTTCTTCCCGATTTGGAATACAATGTTACCCGATACGCAAGGGAGGGCCAGTCGTGCTGAATATTGTACTTGTAGAACCGGAGATCCCTCAAAACTGCGGCAATATTGCCCGCACCTGTGCCGCCACCCGCAGCCGCCTTCATTTGATAGAGCCTCTGGGCTTCGACATCAGTGAGAAAGCGGTCCGCCGGGCCGGACTGGATTACTGGCCCATGGTGGATCTGTGTGTCTACCCGGATCTGGACCACTTCTTTGCCCAGAACCCAGCCCCGGATCTGTGGCTGGCTACCACCAAGGCGCCTCGGGACTATACCCAGGCTGTCTTTCGGGACGACTGCTTTCTGTTCTTCGGAAAGGAGACAGCCGGTCTGCCTCAGTGGTTCCGCCAGGCCCACCGAGAGCGGTGTATCCGCATCCCCATGCGGGAGGACGCCCGTAGTCTGAACCTGTCCAACTCAGTGGCTGTCCTGGCCTATGAAGCGCTCCGCCAGCAGGGCTTTCCCGGATTGACCGGCAGGGGAGAGATGGCGGAGGGCTGAAGTGCGAGTGCGAGCGCAAGCGAGCCGTGTCCCCGTCTTGAGCAGTTCCACCTCAGCAGCTTACCCCGCCGCTTGGGCAGTGCGGGATCTGCCCCACACATATATACTGTCATGTCATTGATTGTCCAAGGTCTTGTGAAGAGAGGAGTTTTCACCACCATGAACTACAATAAAAAAACAGTCCGGGATATTGACGTCGCGGGCAAGAAGGTCCTGCTCCGCTGTGACTTCAATGTCCCCATGGCCAAGGATGGCAGCGGCATTATCACGGATGACAAGCGCATCCGCGCCGCTCTGCCCACCATCCAGTATCTGCTGGACCACAATGCCGCCGTCATCGCCTGCTCTCACATGGGCAAGCCCAATCCCACCTTTGAGGCCTATGTGAAGAAGCAGACCGAGAAGGGCAAGGATCCCGCCACCCTCACCGAGGAGAAGTGGAAGAAATCCCTGGCTGAGCTGTCCCTGAAGCCGGTGGCCGCCCGCCTGAGCGAGCTGCTGGGCCGGGAGGTCATCATGGCCGCCGACGTGGTGGGCCCCGACGCCCACGCCAAGGCCGCCGCCCTGCAGCCCGGACAGATCCTGCTGCTGGAGAACACCCGCTTTGAAAAGGGTGAGACCAAGAACGATCCCGCCCTGGCCAAGGCCATGGCCTCCCTGGCGGAGGTCTATGTGTCTGACGCCTTCGGCGCGGTCCACCGCGCCCACGCCTCTACCGCCGGCGTGGCCGCCTACCTCCCCGCTGTCTCCGGCTTCCTGATCCAGAAGGAGCTGGAGATCATCGGCGGCGCCCTGGCCAATCCCAAGCGGCCCCTGGTGGCCATCCTGGGTGGCAGCAAGGTCTCCTCCTAAGATCGGCGTCATCAACAATCTGCTGGAGATCGCCGATACCATCATCATCGGCGGCGGCATGGCTATACCTTCTCCGCCGCCCAGGGCGGCAAGATCGGCAACTCCCTGCTGGAGGCCGATTGGATGGATTACTCCCGCGAGATGCTCCAGAAGGCCGAGGCCAAGGGCGTCAAGCTCCTGCTCCCTGTGGACACCGTGTGCGCCGACAAATTTGCCCCCGACGCCAACAGCCAGATTGTGGAGGCCGGTCAGATCCCCGACGGCTGGGAGGGCCTGGATATCGGTCCGGAGACGGTGAAGCTGTACTGCTCCGCCGTGGCCGACGCCGGCACTGTCATCTGGAACGGCCCCATGGGTGTCTTTGAGTTCCCGGCCTTCGCCAAGGGCACTGAGGCTGTGGCCGAGGCCCTGAGCCGTACGGACGCCATCACCATCATCGGCGGCGGCGACAGCGCGGCGGCTGTGGAGCAGCTGGGCTACGCCGACAAGATGACCCACATCTCCACCGGCGGCGGCGCCTCCCTGGAATTCCTGGAGGGCAAGGAACTGCCCGGCATCGCCTGTCTGCAGGACAAATAAAGCCCTGAAATACGCCGCCGGATCTTTCCGCGCGAGCGTAGGCCGGACCGCGCCCAGTATGGCCTGCGCCCTCAAGCGTTTGCAAGCAAACCGTTGCCGCAGGGCGAATTCACTTCGCCCGAGGATAAAAAATAAGTGCTTTTTGGCGGAAATCGCTCCGCTGGGATGCGCCTCCCCTGGAGTTCCTGGAGGGCAGAGGAGCTGCCCGGTGTCGCCTGTCTGCTGGATGCGTAAAGGCAGCCGGCGCCGCCGCGCGAGCGCAAGCAAGCCGCGCCCATAGGCGCGCTCAAGCGTTTGCGAAGCAAACCTTGCCGCAGGGCGAATTCACTTCGCCCGAGGATAAAAATAAGAGGGGCCCCGGCGGAGCATCGCTCCGCTGGGATGCGCCTCCCTGGAGTTCCTGGAAGGCAAGGAGCTGCCCGCTGGACGAATCATGTTCCAGGGCCCCATTGTCCTGCCCTGATACCCTATATCAAAGATTGGAGAGAAGCAGAAATGAATCGCCGTTACCGCAAGACTATCATCGCCGGAAACTGGAAGATGAACAATACCCTTTCCCAGACCAAGGCCTTTGCCGAGGAGCTCAAGCCCATTATGCCCCGGGGAAAGTGGTGCAACGTGGTCCTGTGCGTCCCCGCCGTGAACATTACCAATGCCGTCCGCCTGTTCAAGGACTGCCACATCGCCATCGGCGCGGAGACCTGCCACTATGAGGACCACGGCGCCTACACTGGTGAGATCACCGCGGAGATGATCAAGGAGGCAGGGGCCAAGTACGTTATCATTGGCCACTCTGAGCGTCGCCAGTACTACAACGAGACCGACTTCACCGTCAATAAGAAGGTCCACGCCGCCCTGGAGGTGGGGCTGAACCCCATCGTCTGCGTGGGCGAGAGCCTGGAGCAGCGGGAACTGGGCGTGACCATGGAGCTGATCGCCTATCAGGTGAAGTGCGCCCTGGCCGGCGTGCCCGCTGATAAGATGCGCCATGTGGTCATCGCCTATGAGCCTCTGTGGGCCATCGGCACCGGTAAGACCGCCACTGCCGAGCAGGCCGGCGAGGTTTGCCAGGCCATCCGCGCTGTCATCCGCAAGCTGTACGGCGCCCATGTGGCCCGCTCCGTCACCATCCAGTACGGCGGCTCCATGAACGCCAAGAACGCCGCCGAGCTGCTGGCCCAGCCCGACGTGGACGGCGGCCTGATTGGCGGAGCCTCTCTGAAGCCCGCTGACTTCGTGGAGATCATCAACGCCGCTAATCAGGAGTAAGCCAGCCGTCCACATCGTATCCGGGGCCCCCGCGCGAGCCCAATGAAATGGGTCGCGTGGGGAGAGGAGGAGCAAGGGAGTGCAGTGTGGAATGCCCGACAGGGCGTTCCACACGGAACGGACTTTGCGACGACGAGACGGCGGCCTGATCGGCGGAGCAGCTTCCAACCGAATGGGAGCCCAGCAAAGCGGGTCCCATTCGGAGAGGAGGCGCAAGGAAGCATTGCTCCGCTTTCGCCTGGCGGAAGCGGAGTGCGGCGGACTTTGCGGCGACGAAAGCCCGCTGACTTTGTGGAGATCATCAACGCCGCTAATCAGGAGTAAAAGAGCCGAACATTTTCTGCGGAAAATGGCCGCTGCGCGGCGGTCGGCTCTCACGGGCGGGAACCAGTTCCCCCCGTGTGCCCCCTCCGCTCTCCGAGGGGGAATCAGGTGTCCTTCGGACAAGTGAAATAGGAGACAACGATATGAAAACACCGACTACTTTGATCATCATGGACGGATTTGGGCTGGAGGGTCCCTCCGCGGGCAACGCGGTGGTCAACGCCCCCACCCCAAATCTGGACCGGATCTTCCGGGACTTCCCCGGCTGCCGGCTGTCCGCCTCCGGACTGGATGTGGGCCTGCCGGAGGGCCAGATGGGCAACAGCGAGGTGGGCCACACCAACATGGGGGCCGGCCGGGTGGTCTTTCAGGACCTGCCCCACATCAGCCGGGACATTGAGAGCGGCGAGTTCTTCAAAAATCCTGCCTATTTGGAGGCCATGTCCAACTGCCGGGAATGGGGGTCCGCCCTGCACCTGATGGGCCTGCTGTCCGACGGCGGCGTCCACAGCCACATCACCCACCTGTTCGCCCTGTTGAAGATGGCCAAGGAGCAGGGACTGGAAAAGGTCTATGTCCACTGCTTCCTGGACGGGCGGGATGTGCCCCCCAGCTCCGGAAAGAGCTATGTGGAGCAGCTCCAGGCTGAGATCCAAAAGCTGGGTGTGGGCAAGATCGCCACCGTCATGGGCCGCTACTACGCCATGGACCGGGACAAGCGCTGGGACCGGGTGCAGCAGGCCTATGACGCCATCGCCTGCGGCGAGGGAGCCTTCGAGCCTGACGCCGCCGGGGCTGTGCAGAAGTCCTATGACGCCGGGGTGACCGACGAGTTTGTGGTCCCCGTGGTATGCGCCAAAAACGCCCAGATCCGGGACAACGACTCTATTATTTTCTTCAACTTCCGCCCCGACCGCGCCCGGGAGATCGCCCGCTGCTTCGTGGATGAGGACTTCACGGACATCCAGCGCCGGACCGGGTTCCTCTCTGTGGACTTCGTGTGTACCACGGAGTATGACGCCACCCTCCCCAATGTCACGGTGGCCTATCCCCACCAGAAGCTGGTCAATACCTTCGGAGAGTATATTAGCAAGCTGGGCTTGACTCAGCTGCGCATTGCCGAGACCGAGAAATACGCCCACGTCACCTTCTTCTTCAACGGCGGCGTGGAGGAGGTGTTCCCCGGCGAGGACCGCTGCCTGATCCCCTCCCCCAAGGTGGCCACCTATGACTTGCAGCCGGAGATGTCCGCCTATCAGGTCACCGAGGAGGCCGTGAAGCGGATCGAGAGCGGCGCCTATGACGTGATCATCCTGAACTTCGCCAACTGCGACATGGTGGGCCACACCGGCGTCTATGAGGCCGCCTGCAAGGCTGTGTCCACTGTGGACGAGTGTGTCAACCGCGTGGTGGAGGCCACCTCCAAAATGGGCGGCGTCTCCCTCATCACCGCCGACCACGGCAACGCTGAACGGATGTCTGACGCCAACGGAGAGCCCTTTACCGCCCACACCACCAATCTGGTCCCCTTCTATATCGTGGGCGCCAGCGTCCAGCTGCGGGATGGCCGTCTGGCCGACATTGCCCCCACCATGCTGGACCTCATGGGCCTGGAAAAGCCCGCTGAAATGGACGGAGAGACTTTGATCGCCAACTGACCCGGCGGGTGCGCCCACTTGGACTACGGCGGCTTTTCCCGGCCCATGCCCCCGCCGCAGGCGGGGCGGCGCTGTGCGCCGTACAAGCGTTTTCGCCTTCGGCGAAAACCTTGGCGCAGGCGGAATTGATTTCCGCCGAGCATTTTAAAGAAAACGGGTCCCTAAACGGAGCTGTCCGTTTGGGCTGCCTGGAAAAGCCTGCTGAAATGGATGGCGAGACTTTGATCGCCAACTGACCCGGCGGGCGGGCAAGCCCCAAGGCACGCTGATCGCGTATCCGGGCGGCCGCAAGCCGCCCCTACGAATATATTGCATTCCCTTTTGGCCGCGGAGGCGGGTTCCGCCGCCGCGCCGCTACAAATGAAAGGAGTTTGAACACCATGAAGCAGATGATCGAAATCGTTGATGTCCTGGGCCGCGAGATCCTGGACAGCCGCGGAAATCCCACCGTTGAGGTTGAGGTATATCTTGAGGACGGCACCATGGGCCGTGCCGCCGTTCCCTCCGGCGCCTCCACCGGCATCTATGAGGCCTGCGAGCTCCGCGACGGCGACAAGAGCCGCTATCTGGGCAAAGGCGTTGAGAACGCCGTGAAGAACGTGAACACCGAGATCGCCGAGTGCCTGGTGGGCATGAACGTCCTGGATCAGGTGTCCATCGACAAGGCCATGATCGAGCTGGACGGCACCCCCAACAAGACCCGTCTGGGCGCCAACGCCATTCTGGGCGCCTCCCTGGCCTGTGCCAAGGCTGCCGCCGAGTCCCTGGGCGTGGCTCTGTACAACTATATCGGCGGCGTCAACGCCAAGCAGCTGCCTGTTCCCATGATGAACATTCTGAACGGCGGTGCTCATGCCACCAACAACGTGGAGATCCAGGAGTTCATGATTATGCCGGTCTCCGCTCCCTCCTTCCGCGAGGCTCTGCGCCGCTGCGCCGAGGTCTTCCACACCCTGAAGACCGTCCTGAAGGAGAACGGCACTCCCGCCGCCGGTGTTGGCGATGAGGGCGGCTACGCCCCCAACCTTAAGAAGGATGAGGACGCCCTGAAGGTCATCGTGGCTGCCATTGAGAAGGCCGGCTACAAGCCCGGCGAGGACTTCAAGATCGCCATTGACGCCGCCTCCTCCGAGTGGTGGGACGAGGAGCAGAAGTGCTATGTCCAGCCCAAGTCCGGCAAGAAGCTGACTCAGCAGCAGCTGGTCAATATGTGGAAGAAGTTCGCTGATACCTATCCCATCATCTCCCTGGAGGACGGCATGGCCGAGACCGACTGGGAGGGCTGGGCCATGCTGACCAAGGCGATCGGCGACCGCGTCCAGCTGGTGGGCGACGACCTGTTCGTCACTAACGTGGAGCGGCTGTCCACCGGCATTGAGAAGAAGGTCGCCAACTCCATCCTGATCAAGGTCAACCAGATCGGCACCCTGACCGAGACTCTGGACGCCATCCAGATGGCCAACCGCGCCGGCTACACCGCCATCGTGTCCCACCGCTCCGGCGAGACCGAGGACGCCACCATCGCCGACATCGCCGTGGGGACCAACGCCGGCCAGATCAAGACCGGCGCTCCCAGCCGCACCGACCGCGTGGCGAAGTACAACCAGCTGCTCCGCATCGAGGAGGAGGCTCTGCTCAGTTTCTTTACAGACTGAGGCGGGCAAGTCTTTGCGACTTGCCCGCCGGTCTTTGTCTCCGGGCTGCTTTCATCGTTTGAATCAGAGCCGGTTGTCCTTCCAGTCCGGATCAGTCTCTGTGCTGGACGCAGTAGCCCGCTCCAGCTGCCATACAATTTCGCTGTAATAGCGCGCCGGGACCTGCCCCAGAGGGAAGATGTCCTCTTTTTTTGGTTCGTCATAGCAATAGCTGCCGCGCGCCACCGTTCCGGCCCGGTAAAACACGGCGTCATAGACCGTGATCATTTCATTTTCACCGCCCACGAAGCTGCCGGAGAAATGGAGCTCCACTCCGATCCCAACGGTCGGGTCCTCCCGATAGAAGGTGTAGAAGCCGCCGCCGTCCACCACGCTGCCCCGGTACCAGCCCATGCCCTGGAGCTTGCCCGCCAGGGAGAGGTCATTGAGCCTGCGTCCTGCCGCGGTCTCCAGGGCGGCGTCCTGGGCCTGCTCCGCCGGGAGCCGGTAGATGGGACGGGAGAGCTGGTCGATGCTCTGGGTGATCTCGTAATCCTCCAGCTGCTGCTTCCAGGCCGCCAGGTCCTCATCCGTCAGCTCGATGGGGTGGACAAGACCGATGCTGCCTCCGTCGGGGAGGGTGTACTCCTCCTCGTCCACCGTATTGAAGCTGCCGTCCTCCATATAGCGGAAGGTCTCTCCCAGTCTGCCGTTTTCATAGACGCCCCAGATGAGGCTGATGGCGAACTGGTGCATGATGGGATTGTCCACAAACAGCTTCCGCCAGGCCTGGGCGTCCCAGCATCGCTGGGCGGAGAGGGCCATTTCCAGCCGGGCGCGCTGGGCGCTGACAGTGGTTTTGATTTGTTTCTTCAGCGCCTTATAGGCATCGTAGGCGGCAGCGGCCTGGTCCGGAGCGTCATTTTTGCCGGGGGCGGGCATGGACTTGACCGCCTTTCCGGCGGATGTGGTCACAGCCAGCTCCAGAGTGGGCGTCAGGCGGACGGTGAACTGCCGGGGACCATAATCAAAGACACGGGAACCGTCGGGAGAAAAGTCCAGCGTGGGGACAATGCGGTCCGCCAACTCCTCCGGCGTGATGCCCAGCTCCCGGGCAGCGTTCTCCAGCGCGGCGGCGGCCGCCGCCTTGACCTGCCGGAACTTGAACTTTCGGGAGATACTGTCCACAGCGACCAGGGCCGCCGGGTCTGGGCTGACGGCCAGGGCGGCCACGGCGTCACAGGCGATGGCTCCCCGGGCATTCTGGGGCCAGTCGTTGATAGCATGGATGAGCTTGGGGGTCATGGCCGCGCCGCCGAAGACCGCGGTGAAGGAGAGCACCCACTTGGTTTTGCTCTGGGCTCCCGCCTTGAGCCACAGCTCCCATACCTCACAAGCCAGGGACTCCAGATCCTTGGCCTCCAGGTCGGCGGCAATGGCGGCGGCGGCGTCGCTGCGGCCCATGCGGCCCAGATCGGCATAGGCCACAAGGAGGGCGGCGATCTGGTCCTCGGAGGCGGCGGTGTGAGCCTCGTCCGCGCGGCGGACCGCGGGCAGGGGCTGATCCAGCAGCCACTGCACCTTCCGCTTCTTTCCGCCCTTGAGGACCTGAGCAGCCAGCTCGGACGGGGACTGTGCCGGGGAGGAGCCATCTCCGGTTCCGGGCGCAGGCATACCGAGGACGGCGGTGAGCTGGTCAATGAGCTTGGAATTCTTTTCGGCGGACAGAGCCTCCTGGAGGACGGAACGGTACTGCTCCACGCCGATCCCCGCCAGGGTCTGTATAGCAAGACTTCTCTGGGCGCCCTTCTTGCTTTTGAGCAGGGCGAGATAGTCCTGCTCCCAGTCCGGGTGGGCGAGATAGATCTGCTTCAGCAGCTCCTGCACCTGCTTGGACGAGTCCCCCGCACAGGCGATCAGGGCCTTGCGCCCCTCCTGGGCGCGCTCCGGGCGGGAGGCCAAGGCGTCCAGTCCGTTCACCGCCATGACCCGGGTGGGGGCGGAGCCGTTCAACGCGGCGTCGGCCAGGGCGTCCAGTCCCTCCAGGGTGACAAAATGCTCCTGTACAGCCTCCACGATCTGCTGTTTGGCGGACTCCTGATACCAGTTTTCATACATGGCGGCCAAAACGGTGATGCAGTCCCGCACTGGGAGTCCCAGGGCGATGAGGGCGTCTACAAAGGCGTCTATGTTCTCTTTCTGGTTGACATTCGTGGGGAAGGAGGCGGAGGTGCCGTATCCGGTGCAGGTGAGACAGGAGAGGACGACGCACCGGCAGGCGAACTCGTCCCACCCGGCTATTTTACGGTAGGTGTTCAAAATGTCCTGCAACTTGGCCCGGTAATAGCGGCACTCGTTGCGTATGGGCTTCAGAATGGCTGCGCTGTCGGCAAAGCGCCCCTCCCCGGAGAGATAGCCGCGGACAATGTCCTGCTGCGGCCCCTGGTCAAAGGTGTGCTCCAAAATCGCTGAGATGCGCTGGCGCATCTGGGTCAGCCGGGCGTCACGCTCCCCATCCTTGGGGGAGGGCAGCAGGTAGCACAGGTTGGCGTATTCCTCTACGTCGGAATAGCGCAGGGCCTCGTCAACGGAGGCGTGGTACCGCCGGACCAGCTTTTTCGAGAGCGCCAGAAGCTCCGGGCGGTAGCTTTTCCCAATAAAGCGCAGCAGCGTGACCGCGCCGCCGGGAATATGGGGGAGCGTCTGGTCCAGAGCGCTGACGTCCCAGTCATCCGGAAATGCGTAGAGCATACTCCACAGCGTGCCGCCGGGCTCCAGGCCGGCCATCACCCGAAGCGCGCAGGCCATGCGCCCATCGTGCCGGCTGCCGAACATAGCGGCGGCCGCCATGCACCCTACGGCGGAGCAGTTGCACAGGTGTATGTTGAAAAACTCCTCCGGCGGCGCCTGCCACGCGGTGGGGAGGGAGATGGACGGCACTGGGAGCGAGGGATCTCCTGTCTGCATATAGGACTTCAGTGTGTCAACATCCACGTCGGACAGTCCGGAGGACACGCCGCTGCGGACGATCCCATTGGCCCACGCCAGGACGGTCTCCACCTGCCGCTCCAGGTATGTGCCCGGCTTGACCCGTTTCGCGGCGGAGGGAGCGCCTGTCAGCCGCCTCAGAAGGCCGGCCTTTTCCTCCGGAGCGGCGGCCAGCAGGACCCCGGCCAGCACCCCGTCCGCCATGGAGTTTTGCGGATCGGCGATCAGCTCCACGGCAGACTGGAGGACGGCGGGGGAGGTCCGGGCGATTTGGTGCAGCCGATCCACCAGCGCGTAGTCTGATTTCCGCATGGCGGCGGCACACTCCGCGTCCATGGCGGCGGCGGCCTCCTGCCCCAGGACCTGGCATCTCTGACGGAAGCTGCTGTCAGACGCCATTTTGATGTAATGTTCCTCAAAAAGGGCGGCAAGGGCGGCGCTGCTCTGCCCGACGGCCCACAGGAACTTGAGCACCTTGGCCTGATTTTGCAGGGGGTCCGGGCGGGTCACTTCTTTGAGAAGCTCAGAGATCTTCCGCTGCTCCTGCCAGCCGAAGGAGGGGAATATCTGCCGCTCCGCGCCGGAGAGCAGGCTGTCATCTGCCTGGCTGTTTGTCAGGTAGGCCCGGGCCAGCGACTCGTTGTTTGGGGTCAGCCCCCAGAGCTGGAAAAGCTGGCCTAGGGAGTCCGGTTTGTCTGGCTTGCTTGGTTGGATGTTCATGTAAAGTCTCCTCCTTCTCTGTCTTGGTCCTGCCGGTTTCTCTGCCAGCGGTTCAGGATCTCGATTTCCTGCCACCGCTCCCGGCAGAGGGTGATATAATGCTCCGCTTGAAAGATGGCCTCCAGAAGGGGCGCGTCCTGCTTATCAAGAGCGTGGGCGCGCGCGTCCAGCAGAGTCGATACCTGCTCCATCAGCGCGCGGCCGGTGTGGAGCCCACAGGCCTCGCACCGCTCCGCCAGACGCCGGAAGTCCGCCGCACTGTCCACGGCTCCAGTGTCCAGACCCGTGTGCAGAAGATCGGTCAGGCGGGCCTCCATCGCGTTCAGACATGGGTTCATGGCGTCCCCTCCCAATTGGTAAAGCATTCGATGGGATACAGGCACAGCCGGCCGTTTTCCCGCCAGAGGCTTCCGAAGAAGACCGGCAGCCCGGCAGACGCCGGAGTTTTTTCCTGTACAAGTCCCTCCAGGACCTCCACCACCGCTTTTTCCTGCTCCCGGTACCGGACTGTGACCCAGATGTCTCTGTCCTCCCGGTCCAGAAGGCGCAGGGAGAAGATCTGCTCCACCGGGTCATACTCCTGCGCCTCCCAGCGGGCGGGACGCAGAATGGCCAGCCGCTCCGGCTCTGGGCGTCCGGTCCGGCTGCTGGGGAGCAGGAGGGAGAAGTCCTCCGTGACCGCTTCCGCCGGAATGATCTCTCCCGGCGGGCTTTTTTTCAGCAGGGTCCCGCGGCACTGGGCCGTGGAGGAGAGGGCTCCCGCAGCCGTGGCCCGGGCGTCGTGGAGGTCCAGACGGCAGTTCCACATCTGGCGCAGGGTCCCGGGCAGCGCCCAGAGAATGGTCTCCGCAGGGCCGGGCTGGCGTCTGGCGTCATAGAATTTGGGGCGCAGGTCCCGATAGGTGTAGTACCGCTGCTGCTGTGTCTCCCAAAAATAATATACCGTTCCGGCATAGCCGCTGGCAAGATCGACTTCCTGAAGGCCCAGGAGATAGAGCCGCAGATCCCCCACAGGGAGATATTCCTCCCGGAAGACGCCTGCCAGCTCCAGGACGCGCAGCCCTTCCGCCGTTTGGGAGCGCGCCGGCCAGCCGCCACGCGTCGCCCATGCGGCGCAGCAGCAGCTCGGGGCGAAACGCGGCGGAGCGGCCGAAATAGCGCTGTAATTCTCCGTGGAGGCGGCGCATGGCCCGCTCCAGGGTGGGCAGGCCGCCGGTGTGGCACAGGCCGGCCAGCCGTTCCGCGGCATCCTGGGAGGAGGGGGGCAGGCGGCTCAGTCCGGTCCGAAGCCAATCTGTCAAGGCGTCCTGAACGGCGGCACAGACCGCGCGGCGTCCGGCGCCGTCCTGCCCGGCGGCGTCCGGCGCGGACAGCAGGGCGTCCGCGGTCACAACGCCGTGGCGCAGCTGCCAGATGAGCAGGGCCTCCGCCTTGTGGAGACAGAAGCTCCGGCTGTGGCAGGTGCAGCTGCTGTGCTCCAAAGGCGCGATCAGGCGTACCGTGGCGGGAGACCACGGCAGGTCCACGGTCACGGTGCTGCCCTCCCGGATGGACGCCCCCGGGCCGAGGCGCTCCCGCTGGATCAGGGCGGATACCCGGCGTTCTCCCAGCTGCCGGGTGAGCGTCTGAGTGGGATAGGCGGAGAGCAGGGCGGCCAGCTCCTCCGCCGTCTCTTCCGGCGGCGCGTCCGCCGCTGGGGCGGCGGTTTCCCCGGGCGGGGGAGCCGTTTGGGCGGACTGCTCCTTCAACCATAGGATCGCGGCCATCCGGTGGCGGCACATGGCGCTGCTGGGACAGGAGCATATGCTGTTTCCCAGGGGGGCGGTGATGGTGCAGACGGCGTCCCCCACGGCGAGGGTGACGGCGTCCCCGTCTGTGCCGCGCGCCTCAGGCTGTGTGGAGGCGAGATCCTTTTTGGCCCGGTTTACGGTCCCCCTGTTGCACAGGGCGGTGAGGTATTCTTCGTCCGCGGCCAGCAGCGCGGCCCGGAGCTTCTGCGGCAGTTCCATGTTTTCCCCCCTCCTTTCATTTCTGCATGATGCCCGCCATGAAGTCCGCCAGACGTTCCGGCGTCATGGCCCCCACATGGGCGCCCAGATCTGCCAGGGTCTGGGCGGTGGCGCGGTCGTAGTCGGGCACAGAGTGCTCGTTCAGGGCGGTGAGGGCGATGAGCCGGGCGCCGCTCTCCACAATGTCGTGGCAGGTGCGGTAGAGGCTCTGACGGGAGCCGCCCTCGCACAGATCGCTCACCAGCACCACGATGGTCCGCCGGGGCGCTGTGATGAGCGCTTTGCAGTAGCCCATGGCCTTCGCAATATCTGTACCTCCGCCCAAATGCACGCTCATCAGCGTCTCCACCGGGTCGTCCATCCGGCCGGTGAGATCGACCACGGCGGTGTCAAAGATCACCAGATGGGTGGTGAGCATGGGGAGCTTTGCAAAGATCCCCGCCATCACCGCCGAGTGGATGATGCTGGGCAGCATGGAGCCGCTCTCGTCCACCGCGATGATGACGGACCAGGGGTTATACCGCTGTGCCCGGCCGCTGAAATAGAGCTGCTCCAGGATCAGGCGCTGGTTCTCCCGGTCATAGTGGGCCAGGTTTTTCCGGATGGTCTTCCTGATGTCCAGATTTCGGAGGGTGCGGACCGGACTGCGGCTGGTGCGGTCCAGCTTTCCCAGGGCGGAGCGCCGGATCTCATGGCGCATTTTTTTGGTCAGCTCCTGTACCACCCGGTCCACGATCCGCCGGGCGGCGTCCAGGACCGGCCCCTTCATCATACCCTTCAGGCTGAGGATCATTTCCAGCAGCGCCTCATCCGGCTCCAGCTGTTCCAGCACCTCCTGGTCTGTGAGCAGGGCGGTGAGATGATAGCGGTCCAGCGCATGGCGCTGGAGGATCTCAGCCGTCTCCTGGGGGAAGAGGCCGCGCACCTCGCTGAGCCAGCGGGCCACAGCCAGCTGGCTCTCTCCGTGTCCGCCCTCCGGGTCCCGGCGCACGTCGGGACCGGCCTCACGGCCATAGAGAAAATCCAGCGCGTCGTCCATTCGTACCAGCCGGCCGTCCTCCAGAGGAAGGGGGCCCTCCGCGCTTTTTCCCAGCACCAGCCGCCAACGGTTCAGCGCTGCTCCGTGAGTGCTCATGCCTGTGTGCCTCCTTCCGTGCCCAGGGGAGCGGGCGGCTGTCCCAGCCGCTCCGCCGCCCAGGCGTCAACAGCCTCCCAGAGGGTGTATTCCTCCGGAGTGGCTGCGGCCTCTCCCGGAGCCATGCGCTCCGCTCCGTGGAGCTGTGCCGCCTGGCGTCCGATCCGCGCGGACTCTGTGGGGGTAAAATAGCTGAATGCCAGCCGCAGCTGGGGCAGCAGCAGCATAAAATCCTCGTCACTGAGCCCGCAGAGCAATTCATCAACGGCCTCCAGCTGGATGCCGTCCGTGAGCAGCAGGTCCCGGGCGGTGAGAAACAGCCCCTGCAAAAAGGCTGCGGCCTGAAGCTTCTGGTCCCGGGTGCCCCGGAGGTATCCGGCCGCTGTCCGGACGGCCAGGTTCCTTTTTTCCGGCGCGCCCCCGTAGAGAAGGCCCAGCGCCGTTCCATGGAGGGCGGATGGATGGGCTGCTGCCGGACCAGTTCCTCCAGCGCCTCTAAAAGCGGGGGGCGCAGGGGGGAGAAGGCGGTCCGGCCGGTGAGCTCATAGAGCAGCTGGCAGCTGTGCTGTATACGCTCCACACCCCGGTCATCCACGGTATTCATAGAGGGCAGCATTTGCAGGATCCGGGAGAAGCAGCGCCGGAGCATGGCGGGGTAATCATAGCTGCCCGCCTCATCGTACTGGCTCTGCCACGCCTCCAGGGAGCTGAGGGCGGCGCAGGCGTCGCAGAGAGAGGAGAAATCCCCGTCTGTGACAAGCAATTCATCAACCTGCCGGGCCATGGAGTCCGCAATATCGCCGATCCCCATCAGAAAGCCCTGGACCAGGAGCGCCGCCCCCTCCGCCGCCTGCGCCGTGCCGGTGAGACGCCTGCGCAGAAGCTGGCCGGCGGCCTCCGCCACAGTGGACCCCAGGATGGAGCGCTCCACCAGGGCGGTCTCCACCCCTGCCGACCACTGGCAGCTCCAATGCTCCCGGATCAGGTTCCGCCCGGTCCCGCGAAGCAGGTCGGGCCCCTTGACCCGCCGGGCGTAGCCGCAGTCCAGGAAAGAGGTCTGATGAAGAAAGCGGCTCTCCGCCCGGTGCCGCCCCTTTGTAAAGAGCTCCAGCGTCACCTCCTGCCGGTCGGCGGAATCCTGTCGGAGCCGGTATTTTTTGCACTGCCGGACAAAATCCTGGACCAGCGGCGGGACGAGATCGCCGCGGCACAGGCTGCCCACCCGGTTCCCAGTGTTGATCTCCCGGAGGAGGCGCAGCGGTTCGCATCCGGCGAGGTTGGCCTCCCCCTTCACAAAGGCGCTCAACACGCTGTCCTGCAGCTCATAGAGGCCGGGGGCCGCCTTGCCGCGCAGAGCGGCAAGGCCCCGGGCCTGCTGTAAGGCACACGTCTCGTCATAGGCGGATATGGTCTCCCCTCCGGCCCGGAGGCGGCGTCCGCAGCGCACGATGGTATCCAGGACCACGCTGTCCCAGGCCCGCTCCGGGCCTGCGTCCTCCTCCGTGTGCAGCTGCTGCCAGAGTTTCCGGTAGAAGGCGGGAGCGGGCATACCGCTGGCGTAGCCTGAAAGGGCGTCTGCCGCGGGCTCAGAGTAGCGCACGGGATAGACGGTCTGGCTGTCATTGGGGATCCCGGGGCGTTCGTCCGGCTCCTTCTTCGGGTGGAGAAGCCCCCAAAGGTGGAAGCCTCCGGCCACCACAAGGAGCCTTCCGCAGGACTGCCCGGCCTCCCGGATCCGGAGGGCCATGTGGGCCTCACGGGCCAGACAGCCATCGGCCAGCAGCTCCTCCAGGGGGGTGTTCTCCCGGGCCAGCAGGCACCAGGCGTTCATCTGCCGGACAAATTCCTCCGTGGACAGGGAGAGGCCGCGGCACTCATAGTATTTCTCCCAAAACTCCTCGAAGCTCCGGGTCCCGGTCTGTTCACACACCCGATCCCATAACAGCTCCGGAGAGAGGCGTCTGTCATCGGTATAGCTGACCGTGTCCGCCTCCGCCCGCAGGCCGGAGCCGGAGCGGGTCGCCGCCAGGATCTCCCCATAGGGCAGGTCCATGAACCGGGCCGGGATGTCCAGCTGCTCCGCCAGGCGCAGCGCGGCCAGCTCCGGCGACTGGTCCAGGAAGGGGTAGTAGCATGAGGCGGTCTCACGCGGTGCATCCCCGCCGGCCGGATCTTCTCCCGTACGGAGCAGGCCGGCGTCATCCCGATAGGAGTAGTACAGCGCCACCGGGGCCCTTGTGTCGGGGGAGGCCAGGATGGGGATCAGGCTGTTGTCGTTCTCCGGCCCCTCGATCAGGATCAACTCGGGCCGGTATTGGCGGATCGCACGCTCCAGATGCCAGGCACAGGAGGGGGAGTGGTGGCGCACCGGGTAATAAAGCACCGGCGCAGACCAGTCGAATGGGATCACTTCAGACGGATCCCGGCCTCGTAAAATCGTTTCCACGCTCCGCCCTCCCGCTCTGCCTTTTGCTGTACGACCGCGGTAAAATACTCCCGGACAGCGGCCAGCTCCTCCCGGGACTCCTTGGCCACCGCCCCCATCAGATTTTCAGCCAGCGCCCGCTCGTCCAGGCGTCGGGCCTGCTCCGGCCCGCCGTAGTACCAGGCGCTCATCAGGGTCTGGTAGTAGACGGAGACGGCCTCGGCGGTGCTCATCACGGCGGCAGGCTTTTTCAGCCGGATCCCCTCGGCGGAGACGCCCTGGCGCAGCTCGTGGTAGGCGGTGGCCAGCAGGGCGGCGGCGTCCTCATCCAGGGGAGCAGAGATCCCGGCGCTCCGGGCCATGGCGCCTGCCTCGTCCAGAATGATCTGCTTTTCAAGGGCTACATCGCCCACCGGCTGTACCGTCTCAAAGCTGAACCGGCGCTTGAGGGCGCTGGACATCTCGTTGACGCCCTTGTCCCGGGTGTTGGCCGTGGCGATCACATTGAAGCCCGGCCGGGCAAAGAGGATGCCTCCGTCTCCCAGCTCTGGAACGTTCATCACCTTGTCGCTGAGGACGCTGATGAGGCAGTCCTGCACCTCGGCCGGGGTGCGGGTGATCTCCTCAAACCGGGTGAGGATGCCCTGCTCCATGCCCACATACAGCGGCGAGGGGACCAGCGCCTCCCGGCTTGGCCCCTTGGCCAGCAGGAGCGCGTAGTTCCAGGAGTATTTGATCATATCCTCCGTGGTGCCTGCCGTGCCCTGGACGGTGTTGGTGCTGGTGCCGCTGATGGCGGCGCTCAACAGCTCGGAGAGCATGGTTTTGGCGGTGCCCGGCTCGCCCACCAGCATCAGCCCCCGGTTGCCGGCCAGGGGTGATGATGCACCGCTCTACCAGCGCGTCATTGCCATAGTATTTTTTCCGAATGGATATACGCGCCCCGTCCACCTCCAGGGTCTGTCCTCTTCCGGTTCCGAGAAGAAACAGCCGGACGGCCCGGGGGGAGAGCTGCCAGTTTTCCGGCTTGGGATTTCCAACATCCCAGCGGCGCAGGGCGGCCAGTTCGTCCGCGTAACGCTGTTCCGCTGTGGGGCGCAGGATCGTCTGTTCCATAAAGAGTTCCTCGCTTCCTCCTGCCAAGGCAGGTAAAAGTTTCAGCAGGGGGCTGATTTTGATGCCGGCATATCCGGGGAGCGCTGGGCGCGCGGGCGGAGGCGCGGCAGTGATTTTGTTGTGTATTTTATCATACTTTCAAGAGAAAGAAAATCTAAAAAAAGTTTTTTTGCCGAAACACAGGCGGAGGAACGGCGTCTCCTCCCCGTTCAGAGCAAAACGCGGGATGCTTTTCTGCATCCCGCGTTTGCCTGAGGGCGTCGAAGTGACTCCTTGGACGCGCTCAATTTAATATTAGCCCCTCGTTTCCGCAGGAACCGGTATAGTCCGGAGATGGATCTGGTATAGCCCTGCTGGCGCAGCTTTACCCAGAACACCACGATTCCTGCGTTTGGATTTCGGTGTCTCATATCCAGA